>Ga0065165_1002140_pt1 | contig 17914 bp, 17 predicted proteins | sample AraplaMF_Cvi_mMF_FD_63813 | JGI IMG/M metagenome (GOLD analysis project Ga0065165, IMG submission 63813) | Arabidopsis root microbial communities from the University of North Carolina, USA - plate scrape MF_Cvi_mMF (version 2) (version 3) | ecosystem: Host-associated > Plants > Roots >...
AGCGCCACTTTTGCAAATAGTTGCGCTCAATCGTTCGATCATAGCTGTTGTCGCGCATCGGATTGTCCTCCGCTGGAGCGATCCAATCAGCGAATTAGTGAACATGCACAATTGCGAGCGTAGCGAAGCAATCCAGGGTCTCTCCGCGGGAAAGATTCTGGATTGCTTCGCCGCGCTCGCAATGACGGGGACGGATCAGGCGATCACAAATTAGGCCAGCAAACCTGTCGCAATATTTTGCCGATTCATTTGTTGCCTAAGCAACTAATTCGTGCCAACCATTCCGGCCAAGGATGACGGCGGGCGAACCGCTGCGTCTGATCCCGGAGGAAACGATGCTCGGCAGGAATGGGGCCGTCGGCAAATGCCGGCGTATGCCTGAAAGCAGCGACGCGGCGCGCCCGGCGCGCGGACCGTCAGGCCTCGGTGCCGCCGGTCACCGCGCCCAGGTTCTCGTGCAGCCGCCGCAGCAGATCGATCAGTACCTCGCGCTCGTCCCTGCTCAAGCACGACAACAGCCGCCGTTCGCGTTCGAAGGCGGCGACGATCACCTTGTCGTGGATGGTGCGGCCCCTTGCCGTCAGCGCGATCGAATGGGTGCGGCCGTCGTTGGGGTCGGTGCGGATCGACACCAGCCCGCGCTTCTCCAGCCCCGCGAGCGTCCGGCTTACCGGCCCCTTGTCGAAGCCGATGACGTGGCAGATGCGCGACGCCGGAATGCCGGGCTCGATCGCCAGCAGCGACATGATCCGCCATTCGGTGACGTTGACGCCGAATTGCTTCTGGTAAAACGCGGTCGCGCTGTTCGAGAGCTTGTTGGCGATGAAGGTGATGAAAGCCGGGACGTAACGGTCGAGATCGAGCGTCGGTCCTGCTTCCGCAGGCGCAGGCTTCTGGCGGGCTCTGGTCGAGGACGGCGGCATATCGGGATTCTGTCTCGCGGCGTGCCCGCAGACCTAAGGGCATGCACCGCCTTTTCACAAGATCAAAATGAGGGAGGACTTTTATGAGCGCACCCGGCATGGCCGTATCAGGCGTCCCGCATCTCGACGTCGATCCGTTCGACATGAACTTTTTTGCCAACCCCTATCCCACGCATGAGAAGCTGCGGGAGGCGGGACCGGTGGTCTATCTCGACAAGTGGAACGTCTATGGCGTGGCGCGCTACGCCGAAGTCCATGCCGTGCTGAACGATCCCGCGACGTTCTGCTCCAGCCGCGGCGTCGGCCTGTCCGATTTCAAGAAGGAAACACCGTGGCGGCCGCCGAGCCTGATCCTCGAGGCCGATCCGCCGGCGCATACCCGCACTCGCGCCGTGCTCTCGAAAGTGCTGTCGCCGACCGTGATGAAAGGGCTGCGCGACGGCTTTGCGGCCGCGGCAGAGGCGCGCGTGGACGTGCTGCTGGAAAAACGCAGCTTCGATGCGATCACGGATCTCGCCGAAGCCTATCCGCTCTCGATCTTTCCGGATGCCCTCGGTCTGAAGCCTGATGGCCGCGATCATCTCATCCCCTATGCGAGCGTGGTGTTCAACGCGTTCGGCCCGCCCAACGCACTGCGCCAGGAAGCGATCGCGCGCTCGGCGCCGCACCAGGCCTACGTCACCGATCAGTGCCAACGCGACAATTTGGCGCCCGGCGGCATCGGCGCCTGCATCCACGCCCATGTCGACGAGGGCGCGATCACGGCCACGGAAGCGCCGCTGCTGGTGCGCTCGCTGCTGTCGGCCGGCCTCGATACCACCGTCAACGGCATCGGCGCGGCCGTCTATTGCCTCGCCCGCTTCCCCGAGCAATGGCAGCGGCTGCGCGGCGACCTCACGCTCGCACGCAACGCCTTCGAGGAGGCCGTGCGGTTCGAAAGTCCGGTGCAGACCTTCTTCCGCACTACGACGCGCCAGGTCGAGCTGTCAGGCGCGACCATCGGCGAGGGCGAGAAAGTGCTGATGTTCCTCGCCGCCGCGAACCGCGATGCCCGCCGCTGGGACAAGCCCGACACCTACGACATCACCCGCCGCACGTCAGGCCATGTCGGCTACGGCTCGGGCATCCACATGTGCGTCGGCCAGCTCGTGGCGCGGCTCGAGGGCGAGACGATGCTCTCGGCATTGGCCCGCCGCGTCGCCGGCATCGAGATCACGGGCGAGCCAAAGCGCCGCTTCAACAACACGCTGCGCGGGCTCGACAGCCTGCCGGTGACGATCACGCCGGCCTGACGCGACCGGAAACAACAAACACGGAGGGGAGGGACCAATGAAGAGTTTGAAGTGGACGCTTGCGCTGGCGGCGAGCCTTGTCAGCGGCGCGGCGAGCGCGGAAATCTCGGACAATGTCGTGCGCGTCGGCGTGCTCAACGACGTCTCCGGCATCTTTCAGGACACCAACGGCATGGGCTCGGTCGAAGCCGCGCGCATGGCGGCCGAAGACTTCAACGGCGGCGGCAAAGGCATCAAGGTCGAGATCGTCTATGCCGATCACCAGAACAAGGCCGACGTCGGCAACGCCATCGCGCGCAAATGGCTCGACGTCGAGGGCGTCGACGCTATCGTCGACGTGCCGAACTCGGCCGTCGGCCTCTCCATCAACACGCTGCTGCGCGACAGCCGCATGACCTTCCTGGCGTCGTCAACGGCAAGCTCCGATCTCACCGGCAAGGCCTGCTCGCCCAACACCATCCAATGGGTCAACGATACCTGGGCGACCGGCAACACCACCGCGGCCGCGATGATGTCGCGCGGCGGCAAGGAGTGGTACTTCCTCACGGTCGACTACGCGCTCGGCAAGGGCATCGAGGCGGAAGCGCAGAAATATATCGAAAGCCACGGGGGCAAGGTGCTGGGCTCGTCAAAGCATCCGCTCGGGACCTCCGATTTCGCCTCCTTCCTGTTGCAGGCGCAGGGCTCGAAGGCGCAGGTGATCGGCCTTGCCAATGCCGGCGGCGACACCATCAACGCGGTGAAGCAGGCGGCCGAGTTCGGCGTGCAGCAAAGCGGGCAGAAGCTCGTGGCGTTCCTGCTCTTCATCAACGACGTCCATGGCATGGGCATCAAGGTCGCGCAGGGTCTCCAGCTCATGGAAGCCTTCTACTGGGACATGAATGACGACACCCGCGCCTTTGCAAAACGCTTCGCCGCGCGGCCCGGCATGAACGGCAAGATGCCGAGCGGCAACCAGGCCGGCGTCTATGCCTCGACGCTCGCTTATCTCAACGCGGTTGCCGCAACTGGCAGCGACAACGCCAAGGACGCCGTCCCCGAGATGAAGAAGTTCAGGAGCAAGGACAAGCTGTTCGGCGACACCGCCATCCGCCAGGACGGCCGCGTCGTGCATCCCATGTACCTGTTCGAGGTGAAGAAGCCGGAGGAGTCGAAATATCCCTACGATTATTACAAGCTGGTCTCGACGATTCCCGCGGACCAGGCGTTTCGCCCAATCGGGGAGGGCGGGTGCGAGCTGGTGAAGTAAAAGACAGCAACGAGCGCTGCTGCACCCTCGCCCCTTGTGGGAGAGGGTGGCTTCGCGAAGCGAAGCCGGGTGAGGGGTTCTCTCCTCACGAATGGTCGTCCGAGCGGAGAGAACCCCTCATCCGGCGCTTCGCGCCACCTTCTCCCACAAGGGGAGAAGGAAGAAAGGCTACACCACCTTGCTTGACCCTTGCGTGATCAACCTCGCCGCGCGCTGGTCTCGGGCATAAATCCACAGCCAGCTGAGCGCGACGCTGAGGCGGTGGCGCAGGCCGATCAGGAAGTAGATGTGGGCGATGCCCCAGATCCACCATGCGACGGTGCCGCGCAGTTTCACCTTGCCGAAATCGATCACCGCGAGCCGCTTGCCGATCTGGGCGAGGCTGCCGGCGTGCTTGTAACGGAACGCGCCCTTGCTCGCGCCGCGCAGCCGCGCCTTGATGGTTTCGGCGACATGCTGGCCCTGCTGCTTGGCGGCCGGTGCGATGCCGGGCACCGGCTTGCCCTCCCACGCGTTGATGTTCACGGTGTCGCCGATCGCAAAGATCTCAGGATGGCCGGGGATGGTGAGGTCATTTTCGACTTGCACCCGGCCGGCGCGATCGGCCGGCGCGCCCAGCCACTCGGCGGCGGGCGAGGCGCGGACGCCGGCGGCCCAGATCCGTGTCTTCGCCTCGAGCAGCTTGCCGCCGAACACGACGCCCTCACGATTGATCTCGGTGACGGCCTGCCCGAGCACGACCTCGACGCCGATCTTTTCCAGCGAGGCCTGCGCATAGGCCGAGAGATCGTCGGGAAAGCCCGCCAGCACGCGCGAGCCCGCCTCGATCAGCACCACGCGCGCCTTGTGGGTGTCGATGTTGCGGAAATCGGCGGGCAGCGTGTGATGCGCCATCTCCGCGATGGTGCCGGCGAGCTCGACGCCGGTCGGACCGGCGCCGACGATGACGAAAGTCAGCCGCGCGGCGCGTTTGGACGGATCGGTCTCGCGCTCGGCACGCTCGAATGCCACCAGGATGTGGCGGCGGAGCGTGGTCGCATCCTCCAGCGTCTTCAAGCCGGGCGCCCATTGCTCCCATTCGTCGTGGCCGAAATAGGCGTGGCGTGCGCCGGTGGCGAGCACCAGCGTGTCGTAGGGCACCTCGCTGCCATCGTCGATCAGCACGCAACGCCTGTCGGCATCGACGCCGCTCACGGTGGCAAACAGCGTCGTTACCTCGCGCCGCTCGCGCATCAGATGGCGGATCGGCCAGGCGATCTCGCTGGTCGCAAGCGAAGCGGTCGCGACCTGGTAGAGCAGCGGCTGAAACAGATGGTGGTTGCGGCGGTCGATCAGCGTGATCTCGACCGGGCTGCCCGCGAGCCGGTAGGTCGTCTCCAGCCCGCCGAAGCCGGCTCCGACGATGACGACGCGATGGGGTGTTGCGGCCATGGTGTACCCTCGAATCTCGCTGCTGCTCAGTTTCATTTAAGTGCGGATTGGGTGCTGTGGTCCAATAGCCGTCATCAATCGGGGAATAGGCGGGGTGTATCGACATCCCGCGAAAAAGCGCCGCAGGCTTGACCATGCCTTGGCCGAAGTAAGTAGAATTATATTTCTTGCCATCCTCGATTGGGGCGAAATATGGTGCAGGGCGGGCGCTGAGCCATTGGCGGCGCGACGGATTTTGCGTTCAATAGAGACAGGCCCGAAGGCGGTGATCACCCCGTTTCCGGGACCAATAATAAGGAGGGGAGTGGTTATGAGGACGGCATTCTGGCTGGCGGGCGCAGCGGCGCTGGTGCTGGCAAATCCGGCATGCGCCGGCGACACCATCAAGATCGGTTTCGTCTCGACCTTCAGCGGGCCGACCGCCGTGATCGGCAACGACATGCGCAACTCTTTCGAACTGGCGCTGGATCACATCGGCCGCAAGATGGACGGCAAGCCGGTCGAAGTGATCTACGAGGACGACGGCCAGAAGCCTGATGTCGGCAAGCAGAAGACCGAGAAGCTGGTGCAGTCCGACAAGGTCGATTTCATCGTCGGCTATATCTGGTCGAACGTGCTGCTGGCCTCGCTCAAGACCGCCGTGGACTCGCAGACTTTCCTGATCTCCGCGAATGCCGGCCCGTCGCAGCTCGCCGGCGAGCTGTGCTCGCCCTACGTGTTCTCGACCTCCTGGCAGAACGACCAGACGCCGCAGGCAATGGGCCTCTACATGAACCAGAAGGGCGTCAAGAGCGTGTTCCTGATCGGCCCGAACTACGCGGCCGGCAAGGACATGCTTGCAGGCGTCAAGAACACCTTCAAGGGCGAGATCAAGGGCGAGGAATACACGGTCTGGCCGAGCCAGCTCGATTTCTCCGCCGAGCTCTCCAAGGCGCGTGCCTCGGGCGCGGAATCGATCTTCGTGTTCTATCCCGGTGCGGCCGGTGTGCAGTTCCTCAATCAATATGCGCAGGCCGGCCTGAAGAGCACGATGCCGCTCTACACCGCGTTCACCGTCGACGAGCTGTCGCTGCCGCTCCAGAAGGAGAACGCGCTCGGGGTGCCCGGCGCGCAGGAATGGGTCAACGACCTCCCCAACGAGCAGAACAAGCGCTTCGTCGCCGACTACCGCAAGAAGTATCCCGGCTTGCGTCCGACCTATTACGGCGCGCAGGCCTATGACGCGGCCCAGCTGATCAACAGCGCGGTGGTCGCGGTGAAGGGTGACACCAGCAAGAAGGACGCGATGAAGGCCGAGATGGAAAAGGCCAACTTCAAGTCGCTGCGCGGCGCGTTCAAATACGGCAACAACCACATCCCGGTGCAGAGCTTCTATCTCCAGGACGTGGTCAAGGACGCCGAAGGCCAGCTCGCACTGAAGACGGTCGCGACCATCGTCGAGAACGACCAGGATCGCTTCCACGACAAGTGCGCGATGAAGTGAGCTGACGCTCCCGGCTACCCCTCTCCCCGCTCGCGGGGAGAGGGTCAGGGTGAGGGGGAGTCTCCGCGGAGAGACTCTGGATTGCTTCGCTGCGCTCGCAATGACGTGTTGAGAGATTGGTGCTCCTGGGGGACATATGACCCGCGAGAGTCCCCCTCACCCGGAATTTGCTGTCGCAAATTCCGGCCTCTCCCCGCAGGCGGGGAGAGGCGAAGGCCTACACCCGCGGCATGCTCACAGGCCGCACTTCGCGCGACTGTGCCGCAAGCCTGATCCCGGCATTGGCTGCGCCAAATCCCTGATAGTTTCTCCGTTCGACGATCTCGAAGAAGAAACGCTCATCAAAGATGTGCGTATAGACCTGGAAGAATTCGCCGTCGCCCTCGCGGTCGTAGAGGATGTGGTTGGCGCGCAGCTGCGCCATCAGCTCGGGCGCGAGGTCGTATTTGGCTTCGATGTCGTCATAATAGTTATCGGGGATATCCAGGAAATCCGCGCCGCGGGCGCGCATCGCGGCAACCGTCGCAAAGATGTCCCGGCACGAGAACGCGACGTGCTGCACGCCCGAGCCGAAAAATTCCGAGATGAACCGCGACGGCAGCGTGCGGTTGGCGGAGGAGCCGTTGAGCACGAAGCGCAGGCTCTGGTCGGTGTTGATGACGGCTTGGCTCTGCACGAGGCCCCTGGGGTCGGCGATCTCCATCTGCGGCAGGCGCTTGAGGTCGAGGATGCCGGTGTAGAACAAAAGCCAGGACAGCATCTCGTCATAGGGCATCGACTGCGCGATGTGGTCGACGGCGAGCAGCGCGTCCGCGCTGGCGTCGCTTGCGACAGGCTCGAAATCGGTGTCCCAGTTCTTGCCGGCCTGGTCGAGGAAATACAGCAGGCTGCCGCCGACGCCGTGGATCGCGGGGATCTCCAGCTCGCCCGGCCCGACCGGCTGGTAGTAGGTGCGCGCCTTCAGCGTCTCGGCGCGCTGCATGGCAAGGCCGGCATTGTCGACGTCGAGCGCGATGGCGCAGACGCCGGGGCCGTGCGTGACGTAGTGGGAATGCGCAAAGCCGTCGGTCTCGCAGTTGATCACCAGTTCGACCTTGCCCTGCGACCAGCGCTCCACCGCCTTGCTGCGGTGCTTGCCGGTCCTGCGGAAACCGAGTTGCGCGAACAGGCGGGCGAGCTCGCCGGCCTTGGTCTCGTTGACGGCAAACTCGATGAATCCCGTGCCGCCGCTTTTGGCCTTCGGCGCCAGCGGCTCGCTGACGATCTTCGGCCAATCCGGCGCGAGCTGGTCCTCCAGCAGGATCAGCGAGCGCAGGCCGTCGACCGCGGTCTGCGCGGCCGAGCCCGCGCGGAACTGGTCGTTGAAGATCTCCAGCGACCACGGACCGGCATAGCCGGTCGCGGCGATCGCCTGCATGAACTCGCCGACCGGCAGATCGCCCTGGCCGGGGAAGGAGCGGAAATGCCGGCTCCACGAGAGGATATCCAGCTCGAGCTTCGGCGCGTCCGCGAGCTGCACCAGGAAGATCTTGTCGCCGGGGATCGAGGCCATCGCGCGAACCGGAAAGCCCGGCGCCAGCGCGTGAAAGCTGTCGAGGATGACGCCGATCGCGGGATGATCGGCGCGCCGCACGATCTCCCAGGCATCGCGATAGTCGTTGACGTGGCGGCCCCAGGCCAGCGCCTCGTAGCCGACGCGCAAGCCGCGCCTGGCGGCGCGATCGCCCAGCTCGCGAAAATCATCCGCGGCACGGTCGATGCCGCCGAGCGAGGCGGGCGAGACGTTGGAGCAGATCAGCAGCAGCTCGGTGCCGAGCTCCTGCATCAGATCGAACTTGCGTTCGGCGCGGGCAAAATTGCGCGCGCGCTGCGGCTCCGGCATGCCCTCGAAATCGCGGAACGGCTGGAACGCGCAGATTTTCAGGTTAAGATCGTGGCAGAGCTTCGCGATGTCGCGCGGGCCCGAGCCGAACGACAACAGATCGTTCTCGAAGATCTCGACGGCGTCGAAGCCGGCGGCAGCGATGGCGCGGAGCTTTTCGTCCAGCGCGCCTGAGAGGGAAACGGTCGCGATCGAGCGCTTGGTCATGCTGCATTGTCCTCCATCGCGCCGCCCAGGAACAATTGCCCGATGCGGGGATCGTTCAGAATGCGCCTGGCGTCGTCGACCATGCGGGTCTGGCCGAGCTCGAGCACGATGCCGATGTCGGAAATCTCCAGCGCCGAGCGCGCGTTCTGCTCGATCATCAGGATGGTGACGCCGCGGTCGCGCAGGCTTTTGAGGATGTCGAAGGTCTGCTGCACCATCAGCGGCGACAGGCCGATAGAGGGTTCGTCGATCAGCACCAGCTTCGGCTCGAGCAGCAGCGAGCGGGCGATCTCGAGCTGCTTCTGCTCGCCGCCCGAGAGCGTCGAGGCCTGCTGCGTCGACTTGCGGCGCAGCGCCGGAAACAGGTCGAGGGCCGCCTCGATCCGGCTGGGCAGGTCGAGGTTTTTTCCGGCGGAGACGCCGCCAAGCTCGATGTTGCTCCGCACCGACAGTTCCGGAAAGATGTTGCGGCCCTGCGGCACGTAGCAGATGCCGGCGTTGAGCAGGGCGCGCTGGCTCAAATTGGCGACGTCGCGGCCCGCAAAGCTGATCTTGCCGTCGCGCAGCTTGAGCAGGCCGAAGATCGCCTTGAACACGGTGGACTTGCCGGCGCCGTTCGGGCCGATGATGGTGGTGATGGTTGCCGGCGGCACCGAAAACGTCGTGCCGTTCAAGATCGTCATCTTGCCGTAGCCGCCGACGAGATTGTGAACCGCGAGGATCGGGTCGCTCATGGTCTAATGTCCCAAATAGGCTTCGATGACGGCCGGGTTTTTCCGCACCTCGTCCGGCCGTCCCATCGCCAGCATCTTGCCTTCCGCCATCACCATCACGCGCGAGCACAGCGACATCACGAATTCCATGTTGTGTTCGATCACGACGAAGGTTGCGTTCTTCTCGCGGTTGATCGCGACCAGGCGGTCCTTGAGGTCGGCCAGCATCGACGGGTTGACGCCGCCGGCAGGCTCGTCGAGCAGCACCAGGCGCGGCCCGCCCATGAAGGCCATCGCGGCATCGAGCAGCTTTTGCTGGCCGTAGGACAGGCCGCCGGCGGGCTCGGCGGCAAGATGATCGAGCTTGAAGAAGCCGATCATCTGGTTGGCGGCATCGGTCAGTCCGGCGTCGGACCGGCCGACCAGCCGTGAGGCCATGTTGCCCTGGTGCTCCTGTCCCGCGAGAATCAAATTCTCGCGCACCGAGAGCTTTGGGAACACCTGCAAGAGCTGGAAGGTGCGGCTGACCCCGAGCTTATTGAGCTCTGCGGGTCGCAAGCCCGTCACGACCTTGCCGTCGAGCTTGACCTCGCCGCCCGTCGGCGTGAGCTGGCCGAGGATGCAGTTGAACAAAGTGGACTTGCCGCAGCCGTTCGGGCCGATCAGGCCGAGGATCTCGCCCTCGCGCACATCGAAGCTGACGCCGTCGACCGCGGTGATGCCGCCGAAGCTCTTCTTGATGTCGGTGACTTCGAGAACCGCGCTCATTGCGCCGTCTCCAGCCGGGACTTTGCGACGGCGCGCAGCGCGGACGCCGCCTTGGTGCGGCGTTCGGCGAGATGGCGGTCGAGGATTCCGAGAATGCCGGTCGGCGACCAGATCAGCAGTCCCATCACCGCGATCGCGTAGAGCATCAGATAATAGCCCTCGGTGAAGCGCAGCCATTCCGGCAGCAGCACCGCGATCATCGCGCCCAGGAACGGGCCGAAATAGAAGCCGGCGCCACCGACGATCACCATCATCAGGAGGTCGAGCGAGAGCGACAGGTTGAAGGGAACAGGGTCGATATATTGCGTCAGCGGCGCATAGAGCGCGCCGGCAACGCCGCCGAGCGCCGAGCCGATCGCGAACGCCATCAGCGTGTAGCGCCTCGTGTCTATGCCGAGCGATTGCGCGCGTAGCGGGTTTTCGCGCAGCGCCATGAAGGCGCGGCCCCAGGGCGAGCGGATCAGCCACCACACCGCCAGCGACACGATCGCGAGCGAGCCGAGGCAGACATAGTAGAATGGCAGCGGCTTGTTGGTCGCGATGCCGAAAAAGTGCGGGCGTGGAATGTTGGAGATGCCGTAGATGCCGCCGGTGAGCCAGCTTTCGTTGCGGAACACGAGGAAAGCGAGGGTCGAGAAAGCCAGGGTGACGAAGGCGAGGTAATGGTGCTGCACGCGCAGCGCGGGATAGCCGAGCACCCAGCCGACCGCGAAGCTCAAGGCAATCGCGACCACGATCGCCGCCGGCAGCGGCCAGCCATGGGTGGTCATGATCGCGGCGGCATAGGCGCCGATGCCCACGAACGCCCCCTGCGCCAGCGAGACCTGGCCGGCATAGCCGAGCGTGAGGTTGAGCCCCATCGCGGCGATGCTCATCACCGCCCACTGGCTCAGGATGAACAGGCCGTAGCGGTTGAAGTTCATGGGGAGGATGATCAGGCCGGCGATGACGGCAAGGCCGAGCGCGATCTTCAACGGTTTGGCAAAGCCGCTCATACCGTGCGCTCCTCGGCGCGGCCGAGCAAGCCCTGCGGCCGGAACAGAATGACGGCGATCAGGAAGATCATCGGGACGGCGGCGCGGTACTGCGTCGAGACATAGGCGGCCGCGAGATTGTCGAGCACGCCGATCAGCAGGCCGCCGGCGATGGCACCGCGCACCTGGTTGAAGCCGCCGACGATCGCGGCGATGAAGGCCGCTTGTCCCAGCACCTCGCCCGAGGAGAACTTTGCGAGATAGATCGGCGTGATCAGCAGCGAGGCCAGCGCGACCAGAAAGGCGTTGATCAGGAACGTCAGCAGGATCATGCGCTCGACGGGGACGCCGATGATGCGCGCCACCGTCGGGTTCTGCGCCGCCGCCTGCATCTGGTGGCCGAGCGAGGTGCGGTTCAAGAGCGCGGTCAGGCCGAACACGGCCAGAATGGCGACGACGAGCACGCCGATGCTTTGCAGGGACACCGCGTGGCCGAGGATGGAGATGTCGCCGGTCGGCACGATCGACGGGAACGGCGAGGCTTCCGCGCTGAAGAACTGCTTGACGGCTTCCTTGATGCCGATCGCCAGCGCCATGGTCGCGATCGCCAGCGGCAGCACGCCGTGGCGCATCATCGGGTCGACCAGCAGCATCTTGAAGGCGAGGCCGAGCAGGAGCATCGACAGCAGGATGCCGAGGATGATCGCGAGCCAGAACGGCGCGCCGGCATGCATCGCCGCCAGCATCAGGAAAGCCGGCAGCATCACGAACTCGCCTTGGGCGAAATTGATGGTCTGCGAGGTCTGCCACAGCAGCGTGAAGCCGACCGCAACCAGCGCGTAGATCGCGCCGGTGGCTAACCCTGCGACCAGCAGATCGAACAGGTTGGACATGTTCCGCTCTCTCCTCCGTCGCCCCGCTCTCTCGTCTCCCTCGCCCCGCTCTTGCGGGGAGAGGGCGGGGTGAGGGGCTGTCTCCGCGAATTCAACTGTTACCGTGACTGCGGAAGCAGCCCCTCACCCCAACCCTCTCCCCGTAAGAACGGGGAGAGGGAGAAGGAAGACGCCCTCACTTCACCTTCGGCAGCACCTGCTTCACCACCTGCTTGCCTTCGACCACCTCGACCAGAAAGCTCTGGCGGTCGATGTCGCCGGTGTCGCTGAAGGTGACGTCCATCAAGATGCCCGGCTCGTCCGCCGCCTTGATGGTGAGGCCATGCAGCGTGTCGGCGAACGCCTTGCTGTCGACCTTGCCCATCTTCTCGGTGGTGGCCTTCACCATGTAGACGGCGAGATAGCCTTTCAGGCCGTTATGATCGGGGACGTAATTGTACTTCTTCGCAAACTTCTCCCGGAACGCCTTGATCAGATCGACCGGTGCGTCGGTGGTGAGGCCGACATGGCCGCGCGCGCCGTTGGCGGCATCGCCTGCGAGCTCGATCACCTTCTGGCCGATCAGCGTGGTCTCGCCCATCAGCGGCGCGGTGACGCCCTGGCGCTTCAACTCCTTCAGGATGCGCGCGCTCTCTTCTTCGTTGAGATAGACGAACACGGCGTCGGGACTGGCGGCCTTGATCTTGCCGACGTCGGCGGCGAAATCAGCCTGGCCCGCTTCGGTCGAGAGATCGGCGACGACCTTCGAGCCGAGCCGGTCGAGCTCCTTGACCACGACGTCGCGCCCGCCGCGGCCGAAATCATTGTTGACCCAGACCACTGCGACCGACTTCGCCTTCATGTCGTCGTGGATGTATTTTGCGACCTTCGGCATCGAGGATTGCTGGCCGAACGAGGTGCGGAACAGGAACTTGTTTCCTGCTTGCGTCAGCTCGGCGGCTTCGCCGCCCATGATCTGCGCGATGCCGGCTTCAGCGGCGAGCGGCGCCGTCACCTTCACCGAGCCGGAATAGCCGGGCCCGAGCAGCACATAGGGCTCGGCGTCGAGCGCCTTCTGCACCTGGGCGCGGGCGACGCCGGGGTTGGATTGCGAGTCGGCGTGGGTGACTTCCAGCTTGCGGCCGAGCACGCCGCCTTTGGCGTTGATCTCCTCGATGGCGAGGTCGATGCCGTTCTTCCAGTTGGTGCCGACGGTGGCGCCGCCGCCGGACAGCTCCGCGACGTCGGCAAGCTTGATCGCCTGGGCATGGACGCTGGTTGCAGTCGCGAAGGCAAGCAGGGCGCCTGCCAGTAATGCGGTTTTCATGTCACTCCTCCCTTGTGTCTTCAGTTCTGGCGACGGCCTTGTGTCCGGCCGCTTCTGTTACGCTGCGTGATAGGCTGCGCTTCGTGCCGCCATCACCTCGTCAAAAGCCTCTCCCATGACCTCGGTCGATGCGGCAAGACCCGTGAACAGTTCGAACGCATCGGCGGCCTGGTAGATCGCGAGCTCGCGCCCGGTCATGATCCGCGCACCCTTGGCGCGCGCTGCTGCGAGCAAGGGCGTGATCAGCGGCGAATAGACGGCATCGGCGACCCACAGATTTTCGCGCAGCAGCGCGGCTGCAACCGGTGTGTCCCGGTTCGGCAGCATGCCGACCGGCGTGCCGTTGACGAGGCCGGTTGCCCCGGCGAGCGCGTCCTCGACGCTTCGAGCCACCCGCGCGCCGCCGTGCCCGGCCAGCAGTGCTGCGAGTTTTTCGGCCCGCGCCGGCTCGCTGTCGAAGATGCGGAGGTCAGCGACCCCAAGGCTCGCCAGCGCAAAGGCGATCGCCTTGCCGACGCCGCCGGTGCCGATCACCGCCACCGCGTTTCCGGTGGGCGCCAGCAGCGGCTTGACCGCGCGCGCAAAGCCGGTCGTGTCGGTGTTGTGGCCGATCAGCCTGTTATCCCTGACGACGACGGTGTTGACCGCGGCCATGGTCGCCGCAGCCGGTGCCAGCTCGTCGAGCAGCGGGACCACCGCCTCCTTGTAGGGAAAGGTGACGTTGACGCCGGCAAAGCCGAGGCGCCGCACGCCTTCGAGCATCGTGGTGAGCCCGGCCGTATCGGCGCCAGCCACTTCGATCAGCTGATAGTGGCCGCGCAGGCCAAGCGCCTCGGCGGCGCGCTCATGCATGGCAGGGGAGGCGGAATGGGCGATCGGCGCGCCGATCAGACCGGTCAGGAGTTTTTTGGATGCGGCAGGTCCGCGCTTTGACATGATCGACTATCGCCTGGTGAGTGCCCTGATTTCCGGCCATTAGCCGCGAAATTCACGCAATTCCAAGTGGGACGATAGTCTTTCCCCCGCCTAACACAATTACCCTCTTATCCGACAAACCTAACATAATGTTATTTCTTCCGTCCGCGCACCGGGGCGGCCTTGCCGTTGCCGCGGGACGGCTCGACCGCGCGCATCTCGGCGCGCAGGGACTCGATGAAATACTCGACATGAAGCGACAGCGGCGCGCCGCGCTTCACCGCGATATAGGTGTCGAACCGCGTCGGCTCGGTGATCCTGATCAGCTCGATTCCGGGATAGCCGCCATGGGCGACCGTGAACTGGTCGATGATGGCGATGCCGAGCCCCGCCTTCACCAGCGCGCAGACCGTGGTGCCGAAGCGCGCGCGGATGGTGATGTTGTAGTCGAGCCGGTGGCGCGCGAAGATCTCGGCCATGATCCGGCCGTAGGGGTCATTGGGATCGATGCCGATCAGCGGATAGCGGGTGATCTCGGCCGCCGAGACCTGCTTGCGTCCCGCGAGCTCGTGGCCCGGCGGCACGATGCAATAGAGCTCGCCGGAGGCGAGCGGCATGAAGTCGAGCCCGGAATGCTCGAGACGGTAGCTCATCGCGACGCATTCGCCGCGGCCGAGCATGAGATAGTCGATGGCTTCCTCGAGCTTGAGGATGTTGATGTCGATGCCGAGATCCGGATAGCGGCGGCGGACCCGCTCGATCGCGCGCGGCACCATCACCTGCGAGATGCTCGGCACCGAGCCGATGCGCAATTCCGACAATCCGCCGCGGCCGATCTTGGAGATGATCTCGGAGAGGTCGTCGACCTTCTTGTAGACCCCGTTGATCTGCTCGAAGATGGTCTCGGCCTCCGGCGTCGGGAAGTATCGGCCGTTCTGGCGCTGGAAGAAACGGATGCCGAGCGAGCGCTCGGTGTATTTGACGAGGCGGCTGATCCCGGGTGCCGACACGTTGAGCAGCTTGGCTGCGCCCCCGATGGTGCCCGTCACCATCACGGCACGGATCACTTCAACCTGGCGCAGCGTCATCATGAACAGGGCATCCGAAAGAGGATCGGGGCGGCGATCATCTCACGATGGCTGCGATGTCATCCAGCGGCAAGTGCCTGGCGGACGATATGGATGGACGGGGCAAGCTTGTCGTGTCCCGGACGCGCTGCGGCGTGCAACGCTGCTGCGCAGAGCCGGGACCCATTTCACGGCGATTGCTCTCGTGGCACGGGCCCCGGCTCTGCATCGCAACGTCGAAGAGACGCTGCGCTGCGTCCGGGGCACGAGAGCGCCGGCGCTATCAACCTTCTCCCGCCGGGAGAGAAACGAAGCTGACTTCGCGGTCAGATTGTTTCGACTAAAATCTGCGCGTTCGGATGGAAGGGCCGCGTCGGCGCGCGATCTGTTGTCGCGGCGTCGTATGGTGCGACCGTGTCCTAGCTCGCCGGCCCTTCGGGCGAGGCGCTGTCGGCGAACTCGGTACGTTCGCTTTGCAGCACCTCGCGTGCGAACTCGATGATCTTCTGCTTGTTTGCCGTTTCGCGGACGGCGAAAAACACGCGGTTCAATTCCAGGCCGAGTACGCTGTTGAGGGCGATGTCCTCGTCTTCCATCGTGGTTTTCCCGCTTTAGACGTCTTTAGGTGTATCTTGACGTCACTTCTTCCACAAGTAGATTAAAGCTTCGGAGCGGGCAGACACCGGCAAACTACGGGAGCAGCGAATTGAGGCAGTCCTCAAATACGTGCTATACCGAACCGCGAGGGTCAGGAAACGCACCGATGTCCACCGTCGACTATGGCCGGGAAGCGCTCGACTTCATTGAGGGGCTTGGAGCCTATACCAAGGTTCCGGACGCCATGGATGCGCTTGCGACCGCGTTCGGCCGCTACGGCTTCGAGCACATCATCGTGACGGGCTTGCCGAATCCAGATCAGCGCTTTTCCCAGATGGTGCTCGCCAAGAAGTGGCCGGCGGAGTGGTTCAGTCTCTATACCCAAAAAGGCTATGACCGCGTCGATCCCGTGATCCGCAAATGCCGGCAGACGGTGAATCCGTTCGAATGGTCAGAGGCTCCGTATGATCCGGACCAGGAGCCGGGCGCGGTGGAGGTGATGCGGCGCGCTGCCGATTTCCGCATGTCACGCGGCTTCGTCGTGCCGATCCACGGATTGACCGGCTACGAGGCGGGCGTCTCGCTCGGTGGCGTTCATCTGGATCTCAACGCCCGCAGCAAGCCCGCGCTGCACCTGATCGGGATGTACGGCTTCGACCACATTCGCCGCCTGCTGGAGCCTGCGCCGGATCGATCGATGCGCCTGACCCCGCGCGAGCGCGAAGCGCTTGCCTGGGCCTCGCAGGGCAAGTCGGCCTGGGAAATCGGCGAGATCCTGCACATCACGCAGCGCACCGCTGAAGAGCATCTTGCAACCGCAGCGCGCAAGCTTGGCGCCGTCAACCGGACGCACGCGGTCGCGATCGCGATTCGCCACAGAATCATCACCCCCTGAAATCCGCGGCTACTGGGAAATTTCCCAATAGTCGGTTTGGCCGCTTTCCGTGAATGTCCCCCTTATTTCGACCAAGGGGGAATAAATGATTCATGTGATTTCTTCCGTCAACCGGCACCTCTACGAGGACGTTCTCGAGCAACATTTCAGGGTGCGTCACGAGATTTTTGTCGAGGAGCGCAAATGGGAGGCGCTGCGCAAGCCCGATGGCCGCGAGGTCGATACCTACGACAACGAGGACGCGGTCTACCTGCTGGCTCTCGAAAATCGCCGGGTGCTCGGCGGCTCCCGCCTGTATCCCACCACCAAGCCGACGATGATGAGCGAGGTCTTCCCGCATCTCGCCGCGGTGCGCGGTTGCCCTTCGAACCCGCTGGTTTGGGAGTGGTCACGCTTCTTCGTTACGCGCGAGCGCCGCGACGGCGCGTTCAATTGGCAATTGATGGCTGGGGCGCAGGAGTTCTGTCTCGACCAGGGCATCGAGCGACTCTGTCTCGTCATGGAGACCTGGTGGCTGCCGCGCTTCCACGAGATCGGATTCGTCGTCACGCCGCTGGGATTGCCGGCGATGATCGAGAATTCCTGGACGATGGCGGCCACGATCGAGGTCCGTCAGGAGTCGCTCGATGCCGTGTGCGACCGGATCGGGATGACAAAAGTCCTGCAACAGGACGGTCCGCGGATCGATTGCGTCGCCCGTGCCAACCTCTGCGGCCTTGCCGCGCAACGAAAGAGCGCCTGAGATGTCGAACATGATGCGGGACAGCCAGATCATGGCGCAAAACAAGGACGAGAATCTCGGCTACATGTCCGACATGGCCCTCGAGCTCGCTCAGATGGCGGACGACTCCGGCCTGACGACGCTCGCTTACCTCTTCCGGATGGCGGCGCTGGAGGCCTCGACGGCCAACAGCATGCTGACTGAGCCGGACGAGATTCCCCAGCAGATGACGTCGCACTAGAGCATCATCCGGAAAAGTGCGAAGCGGTTTTCCGAAAAGATCATGCTCAAACGAAGAGCTAAAGTGCGATGACGATTCAGACCTATCGCATCGCGCATTAGACGCATCTCTCGCGACATTCCGACGATTGCGGCACCCTCTCCTCGGTCTCCGAGGGGAGGGTGATCGTTTGGGTGCGGCAGGTTGACCCACCCTGCGCGGCAGTCTTCTTGCAAGAGAGCGTCCGACCGCATGCATCGGCATGCAACAAAGTGCATGTTTGGTGTCGAATCGCTCTTGCCTCGGAACGATACTGCCATTACCCATTTTTCCGCCTTGAACAGGCAGGGGGAGCTCTTTCACTGATGGCGACTGTGT
>Ga0065165_1002141_pt1 | contig 17909 bp, 14 predicted proteins | sample AraplaMF_Cvi_mMF_FD_63813 | JGI IMG/M metagenome (GOLD analysis project Ga0065165, IMG submission 63813) | Arabidopsis root microbial communities from the University of North Carolina, USA - plate scrape MF_Cvi_mMF (version 2) (version 3) | ecosystem: Host-associated > Plants > Roots >...
AGGGAGCCAAGTCCTACCCCTAACCCATCGCCACCGCGTCGACCGCGTCCTCGCGTTTCTCCGGGCGGATATAGATGGAGGAGATGGTCGGCATCGCCGCCTTCATCCCGTGTTCGATCCGCTCGACCAGGCTTTCCGCCTCGCCCATCACCAGCCCGTCGGCAAAGTCCGCGCTGATCGCCACGAACACGCTGTCGGGCGCGGTGTGGATCGTGCGGATATGGTTGACGTGCGTGATGCACGGCTCCTGCTCGAGCATTTCGCGGACATGCGCGATCAGCTTCGGGTCGGCGCGCTCGCCGATCAGCAGTCCCTTGGCCTCGCGCGCGAGCAAACTCGCCACCGCGGCGAGGATCAGCCCGATCAGGATGGAGGCATAGCCGTCGATCCGCGCGTCGCCCCAATGATGGCTCGCCCAGACGCCGCACGCCGCGACCACCAGGCCGGCGAGCGCCGCCGAATCCTCGAACAATACGGTGAAGCCGGCGGGGTCCTTCGATTCCTTGATCGCCTCCCACCAGCCATGGTCGCCCTTGCTCTCGCGGAATTCGCGCACCGCGATCAGCCACGATCCGCCCTCGAGCAGGAAGGCGATGCCGAGAACGATATAATTGACCAGAGGGTTCTCGAGCTCGGTCGGGTCGACGATGTGAAGATAGCCCTCATAGACCGACACGCCCGCTCCCAGCCCGAAGATCAGGATCGCGACGACGAAGCTCCAGAAATAGAGTTCGCGGCCATAGCCGAAGGGATGGTCCTGGTCGGGCGGGCGCTTGGCGCGCTGCTGGCCGTAGAGCAGCAACCCCTGATTGCCGGTGTCGACGACCGAGTGGACGCCCTCGGTGAGCATCGAGGAGGAGCCGGTGATCGCGGCGGCGACGAACTTCGCCACCGCGATCCCGAGATTGGCGGCCAGCGCCGCGTAAAGGACGAGGTTGGCCCGCCAGCCCGGCGGACATTCGGCGACAGCGCCCACCCCGACTCAGTCGAGCCCGAGCTTCGACGCGATTTTGCCGAGCAGGCCTTTCTCCTTGTTGGCGCGCTCCTCGGCGAGCTTCTTCTCCGCCTCCGCGTCATAGCCCGAGCTTTCGGGCGGATGGTGCAGATGCACGGGCTGCGTCGAGGCGGGCGGGTCCGAGGCATCCATGCTCTCGTCCAGCCCGCGGTCGAGCCGCGCCTCCTTGTTCTCCGGATCGGCATAGAGCCGCTCCGCAATCGATTCGTCGGTGCCCGCGTCGCTCGAAAGCACCGGGGCATTCTCGTTGTCGTCGGCTTCGCCCGGCGCACCGGGCATGTCGTTCGTCAGGGCTTCCGTCATGTCCTCTCTCCTGAGCGTTGCCCCTATGAAACGACTGCCCCCCGATCCCCGTTCCAGCGCGCATGCACGAAAAAGGCCCGGCGGAAGATCCGCCGGGCCGTCTCGTTTCCCTCGCGGGCAGCCGTGCGTCAGTTGCGCTGGCTGCCGAAGATGCGGAGGATGAACAGGAACATGTTGATGAAATCGAGGTACAGGTTGAGCGCGCCCATGATCGCGGTCTTGCCCTGCCATTCGGTGCCCGCGACATAATCGTACATGCTCTTGATCTTCTGCGTGTCATAGGCGGTGAGGCCCGCGAAGACGAGCACGCCGACGATGCTGATCACCAGGTCCATCACGCCCGAACGGAAGACGAAGGCGTTGAGGAGCATCGCCACGATGATGCCGACCAGACCGATGATCAGGAAGCTGCCGAAGCCCGACAGGTCGCGCTTGGTGGTGTAGCCCCACAGGCTCAGGCCGGCGAAGCCCGCGCCGGTCGCGAAGAAGGCCATCGCGATCGAGCCGTCGGTATAGATCTGGAACAGCGTCGAGAGCGACGCGCCGAGCAGGCCGGCATAAGCGAAGAACATCAGCTGCAGCGCGGGCGCCGAGAAGCGGCGCTGGCCGAAGCTCATCGCGAACACGATCGCCAGCGGGGCGAGCGACACGATCCAGCCCAGGCCCGAGAGCGACTGGACCAGCTGGCCGTGGCTGTTGACGCCGACCACCGAAAGCGAATCGACCATGCCGGTCGCGTTGAACAGAAGCGCCACGATCGCGGTCAGCAGCACGCCCGAGGTCATATAGTTGTAGACCGAGAGCATATAGGACCGCAGCCCCGCGTCATACGCGGCAGCGCGCGTATCCGTGGCGCCGAAGGGCGCGGCGGTCGAGCGAGGATCAGACCAGTTGGCCATCGAAAACTCCTTTGCCGGCACGGTGCCGGATGTCCTGAATATCATCGCGAAGAGGGGGATTTTCAAGCAAAACCGGATTTAGCTGGCGTCCATCCGGCGGTAAGGAAGATGCCATGCATCGTCTGTTCGTGGGCTTGCGCCCCCCCGCACCGGTCCGCCGGCAATTGCTGGCGCTGACGGGTGGCGTGCCGGGCGCGCGCTGGCAGTCGGACGCGCAGCTGCACGTCACCCTGCGCTTCATCGGTGAGGTCGAGCGGCCGATGGCCGAGGATGTCGCGATCGCGCTGTCCAACCTCCATGCCCTCCCGATCGAAGCCGCGCTCGACGGCGTCGGCCAGTTCGACAGCCGCGGCCGCCCAAACGCGGTCTGGGCCGGGCTGCGCCCGCACGGCCCGCTCGCCGAACTGCACAAGAAGGTCGACCAGGCGCTGGTCCGCTGCGGCCTCGAGCCCGAACGCCGCGCCTATCTGCCGCACATCACGCTGGCCCGGATGAACGCCGGCACCGGCACCACCGACCGCTTCCTCGAAGCCCATGCCGGCCTGACCAGCGCGCCCTTCACGCTCGACCATTTCCTGCTGTTCGAAAGCCACCTCGGCAGCGAGGGCGCAAGCTACGAGGCGGTGGAGCGCTACGCGTTGATGGGGTGAGGGGCTTTCATTCCCTGCGCCGGAAGCAGCGAACAACCCCTCCCCCTTGATGGGGGAGGGAGGGGCCCGCTCGGCGCAGCCGAGTGGGAGGGCGGGGGTGAGCTATCCTCTGGATACATCGCCCGGAGGATAGCTCCCCCCCACCCAACCCTCCCCCATCAAGGGGGAGGACTTAGCTCAGGATTCTTCCGCCCTCATCGCCCGCACCAGCCCCTCCGCCCCCGCCTGCACCATCGCCCAGACCGTCTCGAACTCGCGCTCGCCGCCATAATAGGGGTCGGGCACCGGCTCGCCCTCGAGCCCCGGCACCAGATCGTTGAGCAGCAGCAGCCGCGCCGTGCCGTCCGCGGGCGCGATGCGGCGCAGGTCGCGCAGATTCTGCGGGTCGAGCGCGAGGATCCAGTCGAAACGGCGGAAATCCTCCGCGCTCACCTGCCGCGCGCGCAGGTCCGAGATGTCGACGCCGTGCGCCAGCGCTACCGCCTGCGAGCGCGGGTCGGGCGGGCTGCCGACATGCCAGTTGCCGGTGCCGGCCGAATCCGCCTCGGCCGCGAGCCCGGCGCGCGCCGCGGCGTCGCGGAAGGCAGCTTCGGCGAGCGGGGAACGGCAGATATTGCCGAGACAGACGAACAGCGCAGAGACCATGGTCTGACTATGCCCAGCGGGCACGGACGGGCAAGGTCGCACGTCGTGATGCAGGTTGGGGAACGGTTCATTAAGCCTGCCCGGCTAGTGCGGACCGTATCGGGAGGTAGGCGATGGTCTGGTTGGTCCTTCTTGCGGTGGTGGCGATCGCGGCGATTGGAGGCGTTTTCTTCCTGCGGCGGCGCTCCGGCGAGACCGGGGATACCGAGGACTTCGCGCCCGAAACCAGCGGCCGGCGCCGTTCCATAGCCGGCGGCCTCGTCGCCGAGCATGACGGGACGCCCGCGCCCTCGCCGCTGCTGATGCACGGCCAGGCCCCGCCGGTCCCCGGCCAGCACTGGTCCGAGCCCGAGCCAGCCTCCGCCGCATGGCGCGCGCCCGAACCCGAATATCGCGCCGCCGAACCGGTCTACGAGCCGGAAGAAGCGGAAGAAGCGTTCGAGGAAGAGTCGGAAGCCGAAGCATGGGACGCGCCGGCAGCCGAGCCCGAACCCGCCCATCCGGTCGAGCCGGAACCCGCAGCGTGGCAGGCGGCGGAGGTCGAGGCCGAATCTGAACCCGAGCCCGAGCCCGAACCGGCTGCATGGCGGGCGCCCGAAACCGAGCCTGAAGTTTACGGCTTCACGCCGGAAAGCGAGCCCGCCCGGCACGAGCCCGAACCTGCCGCCTGGCAGACTCAAGTGGAATCCGAACCCGAGCCGGAGCCCGAACCCGCCGCGTGGCAGGCTCCCGAGCCCGAGCCCGAAGCCGTTGAATTCGTGGAAGAACCCGAGCCGAAACCGGCCTTCGCGGCAACCGCGCTCGCCGCCGAACCCGAACCCGCATTCGAGCCCGAGCCCGTCTTCGCGCCGGAGCCCGAACCCGTGCCGGCGGCGGCCCCGCCCCCCGTTTTCGGCAACCCGCAACCCGTAAACGAGAGTGTCTCCGTCGTGCTGCGCCGCCAGGTGCCGGTGCGCCACGACGAGCCGCCGCGCTCGTGGCTGGGCGGGCTGCCGATGATGCCCGACAATGTCGAATGGCCGGCGAGCAGCGCGCCCTGCCATTTCGTCGCCCAGATCGCCTGCGCCGACCTGCCCGCGGAAATGTGGGGCGGGCTCGGCCCGCGCAGCGGCTGGCTACTGCTGTTCCTCAACGCCCGCGAGCGCGACACCGCCGGCAGCGGCGCGCGCGTGCTCCACATCCCCGCGCTCGGCCCCGAGCGCGCCCCGCCGCTCGGACTGATGCCGGTGCAGGACGAGAAGCTGACCGGTGCGCTCTATCGCTTCGTCCGCTCGCAGGACGAGGTGCCCGTGGTCTGGCGTCGCTGGCCGGTCGACCTCGTCGCCATCCCCAACCAGCTTATCGAGAGCGAGCGCCCCGGCATCCTGCCCGAGGATTTCGCGGAACTGCTCTATGAGGGCCTGCCGGTCGAGGATCAGGCACGCCCCGAGCCGCCCAGCCAGGCCCCCTTCAGCTGGCGCGGCGCGCTCTATGTCGTCGACAGCATCGCGCGCGTCCTCGCCGCCGACCAGAAACTCGGCATCGAGAAGCTCCGCGACCAGCTCGCCATGCCGGGCTGGGTGCCCGACGCGATCGAGCGCACCGACGCCGCGATCGCCTGGTGGCGCGAGAGCCCGGCTTTGCTCGACGATCCCGCGATCACGCTCGACGACGAGGCGCAGGAGCGCCGTGCCACCGCGCGCGCCAATATCCAGCGCAACATCGACGAGCTCGAGGCGGTGCGCGACCTGCTCGTCGAGAGCGGCGACGGCACCACGCTCTACGAGCGCATCTCGCAGACCCAGCAGGCCTATGCCGCGTGGCGCGAGGCCGCGCTCGGCCGTATCGCCGGCTATCGCGAGCAGATCCTCTCCGACGATCTCGACACACCGATCGCACCTTCGGACTGGCAGACCTTGCGCAACGCGCTCGCCTCCGACCGCCAGGCCTATTGGGCGCTGCGTAACACCGGCCGTCACGGCATGCTGCCTGCGGTGGTGAGCCAGTCGCTGCTCGACTTCGCCGGCGAAGGCCTGCGCGCCGCGGAGCTCGAGCTCGCCGCGGACTATTATGTCCAGCCCGAGCTCCACATGCTCGTGCCGCGCACGTTGACCGCATACATGGAACCCTATTGGCGCGGCCTCAACGACAACCGCCCGCACCGCATGGGCGGCATGCAGGACGGTATCCAGTCCGATCCCGAGGAAGGCCCCACCAGCCGCGTCCTGCTCTTCCAGATCGCGAGCGACGACGCGATGCACTGGAGCTGGGGCGACGAAGGCGCGTGGTATTTCTACATCGACACCGACCGCCTCGCCGCGGGCGACTTCTCGCGCGTCGAAGCACAGCTGGAGTGCCATTGAGGGTGGGGCAGACGAACCGCTCTGGCCCGAGAAAACTGCCTGGCGGCTCGCGAGAAGCTATTTCCGATGCCGAAAGGGGATGCTAGCCGCCCGGCATGACCGAATGGGCGTTGATCTCGTTGGGATTGCTGGTTTTCAGCGCGATTTATTGCGCTCGAAAGACGATCTCTGATTTCCGAGGCGCAAGGCCGGCCGCTGGCGTTTGGGGTCTGGTCGCACTCACCGGCCCTGTCTCGGCGTTAACTCTGGCGCTGACGGTGCTGCTGCTCTCAGCCTATTACCACTAGTTCGAGCGCCCCATGAGTGCCGAAAGAGCGCGCCCGTAGTCGTCCGCTGTATCGCGTGGAAATCCTGTCGCCGCGTCAGACGCAAACCGGCCCGGCGCTCCCCCAACGGAACACCGGGCCGGCATAGCGGTCTCGCCGGGCAGGCGCTTACTTGAAGGTGAAGCGTGCGCCGATCGCGAAGGTACGCGCGAGAAGCGTCGTGCCCAGGTTGAACTGCTCCGGACCGCCCACGTCGTCGAACTTGTAATAGGTCTGCTGCTTCGAGTTGGTCAGGTTGGTCCCGTCGAAGGTGATCCCGATGTCCTTGGTGATATTGTAGGTCAGCTGGACGTCGAGGCTCTCCTCGGGATTGTGCCACACGCCGATCGGGTTGGCGAACAGGCGCGCCTCGTTGTTGGCGAGGAACTCCTTGCGCCACACATAGGAGACGCGGGCGCCGATCGGGCCGTGATCGTAGGCCAGCGTCGCGTTGTACGAATATTTCGAGACGCCGAAGAAGGCCGAGTGGAACTGGCCGGTGACATTGCCCGCCGTATCATATTGCGGGATGTTCTGGTCCGAATCGAGCACCGTCGCGCTGCCGACGAAGCCGAGGCCGTCGAGCAGACCCGGCAGGCGCGGGAAGTAGGTAAGGCCCACTTCGACGCCCTTCAGCACGCCGTCCGAGGCGTTGAGCGGACGGGTGATCGCGAAATAGTCGGTCGCGCCCGCGACGATCCCGTTGTTCGGGATGTATTCCATCACCGTCGCCGGCACGACCAGCCCGTCGACCTCGCGGCGGAAGCCGGTCACCGTGATCGCGCTGTTCCGGCCGAAATACCATTCGAGCGCGACGTCATAGTTGCGCGAGTGCGTCGGGCGCAGGTTCGCCGTGCCCGCCGTGCCGCTGCCATAACCGAGATTGGTCAGGTCGCCGGTCAGCGAATAGTTGGGATTCACGTCGCTGAAGTTCGGGCGACGCAGCGTCTCGCCGTAATTGGCGCGGAGACGCAGACTGTCGGTGATCGCGTAGCGCGCGGTGAAGCTCGGAAGGAAGCGCGAGGTGCTGTTCGAAGCCCTGGTGAGCGCGCCGTTATTGTAGCGGTCGTAGAAGTTCGAATCCGTGTCCACCGTGGTGAAGCGCACGCCGCCTTCGAGCTGCAGCGGCCGGCCGAACACCGTGACCTCGGCGTCGGCCATGGCATAGGCCGACATCGTAACCTCGTCGATGTCGAACGTCTTCTGCAGCGACAGCTGGTCCGAGGTTTTCAGGCCGTACAGCCCACGCACCATGTCGGCATTGTCGTACAACCAATAGCCGTTGGCGAGCGTCCAGCTGCTCGGCACGTCGGCACGGCCGTCGAAGAAGCCGCTGTTGGTGAAGGCGGCATCCTGCCCGAGCGAGGCCAGGCTCACGCCGAGCCCGCCCGCGTCCTGCGTACGGACCGCGCTCGAGGCCTTACGGTCGTCGACGCGCCATCCACCGCGGATGCGGCGCAGGAAGCCGCCGTCGAAATTATACTCGCCATCGAGCGTGCCGGTCAGCGCGCTGCCCTTGTCGCGCCCGGCATTGTCGTAGAGCTGCGCGACGTTCCAGATGCTGGTGTCGTTGAGCAGGCTGTCGTCGCTGAAATGGTAGGCCGGAACGCCGCCGCCCGCATTGAAGTCGACGGTGATCTGGTCGGCCACACGATCGGTGCGCATCGCGATGAACGAGGTGTTGTAGGTGCTCGTCTGATAGGCGACGTCGGCGACGATCTTGCCGTGGCCGCCGGCGACGTCCCAAGCGCCGTTGAGCGCGTAGACGTAGCTGTCGGTCTTGTTGTTGGTGTAGTCGCCGCTGTTGAAACCATAGACCGCGTTGGCGACGCGCGACTTCACGATGTTGGTGCCGTCATACAGCACGGGCGCCTGCGGGTTCGCCCAGTAATCGACGAAGCTGAACTGCAGGCTGTTGAACGTGTTGCCGCGGAAGCCGGTGTAGAAGGCCTCGGCGGTATAGACCGAGCTCGAATTGGGCGCCCATTGCAGCGCGATATTGGCGCCGATGCGCTCGCGCTTGCCGTAGAGATCCGAGCTGAACGCCGCGTCGCGCGACAGGACGTAGGGCGTCTCGACGCCGTTGACGAGCATCGTCGAGCCGGCCGCGGTCGACAGGCCACGGTCGGTGCCGACTTGCCAGGCGCCGAGCGCGGGCGCCGGGATGAAGTCGCCGGTGACCGGGTCGCGGTTCGCCGGGAAGATGCGCTGGAACGGCGTCAGGCCGGTGCCGGCCGCCGGATTCATGTCCGCGAACGGCACCAGCGCGCCCGCGGTGGTGGTCATGTCGCGATAGTCGGTGCGGCTGTAGCTCGCATTGGCGAGGATGCCGATGTCGCCGATGCCGGTGTGCCAGCGATCGCTGACGAGCAAAGCGGCATTCGGGTTAAAGCTGTCGGCCTGCTCGTTGTAGATGCCGCGCGCGAGGCCCGAGATCGTGAACCCGTCGAAGTCGAACGGGCGACGCGTCTTGACGTCGATCTGGCCGGCGAGCCCGGTCTCGATCTGGTCGGCGGCGCGCGTCTTGTAGACGTCGATGCGCTTGACGAGGTTCGCCGAGATGTCCTGCAGCGAAAACGCCTGGCCGGTGGAGGTGAAGATGTTGCGTCCGTTGAGCGTGGTCAGCGCGTCGGGAAGGCCGCGAATCACGATCGCCGCCGCTTCGCCGCCGGCGCGGTTGGTCACCTGGACACCGGTGATGCGCTGCAGCGCCTCGATCACATTGTTGTCGGGCAGCTTGCCGATGTCCTCGGCGACGACCGAATCGATGATCTGGGTCGAATTCTTGCGGACGTTGAGTGCGCCGACGATCGAGGCGCGCACGCCGGTGACGACGATCGCGTCCTCGTCCTGCTGCACGTCGGCCGCGGCCGTCTGATCGGCTGCCACAGGGGCGGGAGCCGCCTGCGCGAAAGCCGGTGCGGCGACGAGCATCGAGAGCAGCGAGCACGAGCCGAGAATGATGGATTTGTGCGCCAAAAGGTCCTCCCCGATCACAGGTATGGCCGGTTATTAGTCCGACATATCGTGGCCGTGTATGAGCGCAAAGTGGCGCTCGTCAAGCGCCTGCAACATTAAATCGACCAGATAAGTCCGACTAACGGTGAGTGGCGCCACCGCGTCGCGGATATGGGGACATGTCGCAATCGCGACCCGACACCAGGAGCGCCCCGGCTTTCTGCCGAAATTCGGGCTTCGGGCAAGACGCGAACACTGGAGCGCGCCGGCTCATGTCGAAGGCGATTCGCATTTTACTCCGACATAATTGCGGCGACGAAAGGGCATGCGTTTCCCGCAGGACGCTTGCACGCGAGCCTGCCCAAAGCCCCCGCCAAAACCTCTTTCGTAAATCGGGTATGCTCTGCTAGCCTCGGTCAAAAGATACAAAAACCGAGGAGAGGCCATGACATCCGTCGCGAGTCCCGCCACCCATGAGCGCGCCAGTGGCTATGCTTGGTATGTGCTGACCATCCTCTTCCTCGTCTATGCGCTCAACTTCATCGACCGGCAGATCCTGACGATCCTCGCACCCGATATCCGCCGCGACCTCGGGCTGCAGCAGGCCGATATCGGCTTTCTCTACGGCACCGCCTTCGGGGTGTTCTACGCCCTGTTCGGCATCCCGCTCGGGCGCCTCGCCGACACCTGGCACCGGGTACGGCTGATGAGCATCGGGCTCGCGCTCTGGTCGACCATGACCGCGCTCTCGGGGCTCGCGCGCAGTGGCATGCAGCTTGCCGGGGCGCGTATCGGCGTCGGCGTGGGCGAGGCGACCGCAAGCCCCTGCGCCTATTCGCTGATCTCGGACTGGTTTCCCAAACGCCAGCGCGCCACGGCGCTCGCGATCTATTCCGCCGGCATCTATTTCGGCGGCGGCTTCTCGCTGTTCATCGGCGGGCGTATCGCCGATCGCTGGAACCATGTTTGGCCCACGGGCGGGGCGCCGCTCGGGCTGGTCGGCTGGCAGGCGGCGTTCATGGCCGTGGGCATTCCCGGACTGCTGCTCGCCTTGCTGGTGCTGACGCTGCGCGAGCCGCTGCGCGGCCAGTCCGAAGGCATCGTCGCGCCGCCGCACCCCGCCCCCTTCCGCGGCTTTCGCGACGAACTGGTCACGATCATCCCCCCGCTCACCCTGATCGGCGCCGCGCGCAACGGCACGCGGGCATTGGCCGCCAACATCCTCGCATTGCTGGTCGTCGTCGCCGGCGCCGTCGCCTTGTGGCGGATCGACGGCGGCACGGCGAGCGCAGGCGCGCAATGGGGAGCAATCGGCATCGGCGCCTATGCCGTCTGGTCGTGGGCGACGGCGCTGCGCCACCGCGATCCCGCCACGTTCGCGCTGATCGTCGGCACGCCCGCCTTTCTCTGCGTGGTCGTTGCCTATGGCCTCAACGCCTTCACCGCCTACGGCGTCGCCGCTTATGCACCGAGCATGGCGGAGCTCGTCTTCCATGTCTCGAAATCCGAGGCGGGGCTGATGATCGGCGGACCGGCGATCCTCAGTGGCTTTCTCGGCGTGACGCTCGGCGGGATCGTCGCCGACCGGCTGCGCCATCGCTACGCGAACGGGCGAATCATGGTGGTGCTGTTCGGCGGGATCGCGCCGATCATCCCGCTGGTGATCGCCTTCACCGCGGCGGACAAATGGACCTTCTACGTGATGCTGCCGATCACCTCGATCCTCGCCAGTTCGGCGCTGGGCGCGGCGGCGGCGGCTACGCAGGATCTCGTGCTGCCGCGGATGCGCGGCACCGCGACCGCGGCCTTCTTCATCGGCACGACGTTGCTCGGGCTGGCGATGGGCCCCTATCTCGCCGGGCGCGTCACCGATCTTACCGGGAGCCTGCGCATCGGTGTGCTGTCGCTGCTGGTGGTGGCGCCGATCGGGCTGGCGGCGGCGGTGGCAGCGCTCAAGCTGGTCCCGCGCGCCGAGGCGACACGCGAGGCGCGCGCCCGGGCAGCGGGGGAGGCGCTTTAGGCGTCGGCGCACTCAAGTGACCAGTGCTCCTGCGAAGGCAGGAACACAGAGTCCCCGGCGATGTCGCTTGTGGCTCTGTGCCCCTGCTTTCGCAGGGGCACGAACCTCCGGGTGAAAGATCTTACTGCGCCCGCGGCTTGGTATAAGGCACGAACGAACCCAGCCCGACGAACCCGCGCTGGAAGCGCGAGGCGCGGTCGACCAGGTTGATCGTGTCCATGCGGCAGAGCTGCGAACCGATGGTCTTGCTCACGAGGATGTCGTCATCGTCGAGCGATTCCGCGCCGATGCTCGGCCGGTTCACGTACAGCGTGCTGCCGGATTCGTAGACGATCGCAGTCTTGTCGAAGACCCGGCTCCCGTTGACGCGCGGCAGGCTGATGCAGTCCACCGGCTGGCCGGCGACGCGGCCCTCGAGCGCCTTGGCGAGTTGGGCTTCCGGCGTGGTGTCGCGATCGCCGGCAAGCGCAGGTGTGGCGGCGATCAACGCGGCGCCGAGCAGAAGTGCGGAAATACGCATTGTGACTCTCTGTCTATCTCAGGAATACGGCGCGTTATCGCAGCTTTTTGCTGAACCCGCGATGAGTCGCGATCCCTGGACGCCACAATTGCAAAGCGTGACTCACTGAGTTCGCGGCCGCGTGTAGGGCACGAAATGGTCCAGCCCGACCGAACCGCGACGGACGCGCGAGGCGCGCGTGATCAGATCGACCGTGTCCAGCCTGCAAAGCTGCCCCCCGGTGGTCCGGCGCGTCATGAGGACATCGTCACGACGCAGCGATTGCGCGCCCACACGGGGATGGTTGACGAAGAACGTGCCGCCCACCTCGTACAGGATCGCGGTGCGCTCGAAGATCCGGGTCCTGGTGATGCGGCTCTGCGCGATGCAGTTCACGGGTTTGCCGGCGACACGGCCCTCCAGCGCCTGGGCGAGCCGGGCTTCGGGTGTGGCATCCTTTTGGCTGGCAGGTGCCGAAGCGCCGGCGATCAGCGCGACACCGAGAACAAATGCGGGCACGTGCATGGCGACTCTCTTTCGGTCAGTCTCGCAATACCGTGCAGTATCGTAGCTTCTTGCCGTGCCCGCGATAAGTCGGGTTCCCTAGGGGCAAACCCCGACCCCGCGTCCTGCAAAAGCGGAAGCAAGCGCTCAGGCGTTACCCGGAATCCCCAGCACGCCGCAGGCGATGCGCGCGCCGCTATTGCCCGAGGGATCGGTCTTGAGATCGTCCGCCGCGGCATGGATCACCACCGCCGAGCCGTCGGCGTCGAGCAATTGCGCGAGCTTGGCGCCGGGCACGGTGAAGCTGACGCTCCCGGTACCGTCGGCCGCGACGGTGAGGTTGGGCAGATCGCCGGCATGCGGGCCCATCGGGTTGAGCGAGCCATGCTGATGCGCGGTCGGGTTCCAGTGTCCGCCGGCGGTGGTGAAGTCGGGCGCCTCGCACTTGCCCACCGCGTGGATGTGCACGCCGTGCACGCCCGCCGGCACCGCGGTCGCGGTCACGCTCACCACCAGACCGTCGGCGGTCTCGCGGATCAGCGCCTTGCCCACCTGCTTGCCGTCCGCCGTCGCGAGGTTTGCCACCAGCGGCGCGGCACCCGCGGCATAGCGGCCGCTATCCGCTTGCGTCGCCGCCTGCTCGCCGTGCGCCGTGGCGCAGCCGCTCGCCATCACCAGCACTGCCGCCGCCATCGCCGTCCGCACCATCATCGCAGGTCTCCTTGTATCCCACACTTCTGCTGACACGGAATGATTCCCGAGCCAAGCCGTTCCCCGCTCAGCGTTTGCCGATGCTGAGGCTCGCCGAGATACCAACCATGCGCGGCTCGCCCGCGATGAAGGTCGGCATGCCCAAAGCGTCGCCGGTATTGCCGGCGTCCTTGATGTACTTCTGGTCGAACAGATTGGTGACGAAGCCCTCGATCCGCCAGCGGCCGTTTTCGGTCTCGAGCCCGAGGCGGAGGTCGACCAGCGCATAGCCGTCCTGATATTCGTCCTGCACCGTGTCCGGGATGAGGTTGCCGGTCTGCAGGTCGGGCCGGTCGTTGTCGTCGTCGAAGAAGATCTTCGACTGCCACGTGACCGTCGGGGTGAAGTCGATCTTCACCGGGCCCGCAGGGTAGCTCAAAGCCGCGCCGAACGAGACGCTGTGGTCGGGCGCGAGACGGAAATGATTACCCTCGCGCGCGCCGCTCGAGAAGCGGCTGTGATTGTAGGCGTAGGTCGCGAAGATCTTCGCCCAGTCGGCGGCGTTCCACGTCAGCTGACCCTCGAAGCCATAGGCCTCGGCCTTGCCGGCATTGACCGTGACGAACACCGTGCCCTGCTGCACGGTCGTCTGGAAGTTGTTGTAGTTATAATAGAAGAACGAACCGTCCGCGAACAACGTGCGGCCGAGCAAGGCGGTCTTGATGCCCGCCTCATAGCTGTCGACCGTCTCCGACGGCAGCACCGCGAACTGCGCCGCCCCGCCCGGCGCCGCCGGCGGCGACACGCTCAAAATCTCGGGCCGGCGCCCGCGCGCATAATTGGCGTAGAGATTGACCGCAGGACTCACCTCGTAGCGCGCGGTCGCCCGCCAGGTGAAACCGTCATCGTCATGGTCCGCGTCATAGCGCGTGCCGTTGGTGCCGGTCGGCTGCAGACCCAACCCGAACAGCGGCACGGGAATCCCGAGATAGGTCGGGTTGGTCGCCGCATTGGGCTGGGCCAGCGCGCCGAGCAGGAAGCTGCGCGTCGCCCCGCTCTGGCCCAGCGCGCCGATGAACCCGCCGAGGATCGAGCGGCCGTTGACCACCGCGGATTCGAACCCCGTGGTCTTGCTGTCATGGCTCCAGCGCAGACCGCCGCCCAGCTCGAAGGCGTCGGTGACGTGGAAGGTCACGTCGCCGAACAGGTCCCAGCTCTCGGTGCGCGCGAAATTGGTGCTGGCCTCGAGATGGCCTGACTGGAGGTTGACCGCGATCGCCTGCGCCTGCGCGGTCGGCAGCGCCACACCGTACGCGCCGGCGACACCTTGCAGCAGCTGCCCGGTGAAGGCCTTGTTGCCGAACAAGGCTAGCGGCGCGGGATCCTCCGCCGGCCGGCCGGGAATCGCGCCGCCGCCATTCAGCGTATTGGTGAGCCGCGCCAGCGCCACGCGCTCGTCGAACATCGACGGGGTGCGCTGGAAACCGTCCTCGCGGAAATACGTACCCCCGGCGAACGCTGTGACCCTGTCGGTCTTCCAGGTGAGGCGCAGCGTCCCCATCGTCTGATCGCCGCGGGCATCTTCCGCGGCGGTCAGCGCGGGGAGCGAGATGCCGTCGGCGTCGAACACCTCCTCGCCCGCGAACTTGCGGTACGAGCCGATCGCGTTGAGCGAGAGCTGCTCGTTGAGCGCGTAATTGGCGATACCGGTGACGCTCCACACGTCGCGGTCGAGCCCCAGCCCGCGGCCATTCTCGAAATTGCCCGGCGCCACGAGCGCGGCACCCGAATTGCGGCCGCGATCGCCGAGCACCGCACCGGTCACCGGATCGGTCGGATTGTACGCGATCGACTTGAACGACGTGCCGGTCGCCGTGTCGTGCTGGTAGTTGCCGATCAGGTCGAAGGTGAAGCCGCCCGCCGGCGCCCAGCGCAGCGAGCCGCGCACCGCGTCGGACTTGATGCCGTTGAAATCGTCGCCGCCGAGCAGATTCTCGACAGTGCCGTCGCGCTGGCGGATGCGCGAGGCGACGCGGATGCCGACGTCGCCGCCGAGCGGCAGGTTGAGCGTCTGGTCGACGCGCCACGCGTTGAAATTGCCGACCTGGCCGTAGAGATAGCCATAGCCCTCGCCCGGATCGGCCTTGGCGCTGACGATGTTGACCGCCCCGATCAGCGCGCCGCGCCCATAGAGCGTCGATTGCGGCCCCTTGGCGATCTCGACGCGGTCGAGATCGAACAGCTCCACATAGGAACCGCGCGACTTCGAGATCGACACCCCGTCCTGGAAGACCGAGACGCGCGGCTCGTTGAACGCCGAGCCCGAATCCGAGGTGATGCCGCGCATCACGAAGCCCGGATTGTTGGGCGACTGGTTCTGCACCTCGAAGCCGGGGACGAACTGCGACAGCTTGTCGAACTCGGTGATGTTGAGCTGGTCGAGGAACGCGCCCGAATAAGCCGTGAGCGCGAAGGGCACGTCCATCGGCCGCTGCTCGACCAGCTGCGCGGTGACCACGATCTCGCCATTGTCCTTCGCGGAGCTGTCGGCGGCCGGCGCGGCGGGCGTCTCCTGCGCACATGCCGGCGCGGCGGCGAGGGCAAGCGGGCTGGCGAGCGCAAGCAGCGCGAAGCGACGGACGATCATGATTTTCCCCTTTTTGCGGCGCGCGTCGACCCGCGCGCTCCTTAGGCAGCGCCGTGCGCCGCGATCGTGACAACCATGTTGCAGCGCAAAAGGAAAGCGGAACCCACGCGGTATTGCCAATCGTTTCGATCGCGCGCCTAGTTGCCGGCGATGCGCGCCAAGGATCTCGTGGCCGGCCTCTGCGTCGCCGGGCTGATGCTGCCCGAGGCGGTAGCCTATGCCGGCATCGCGGGCCTTGCGCCGCAGCATGCGATCTTCGCCGGTATCGCAGGATGCCTCGCTTATGCCGCGGTCGGACGCAGCCGCGTCGCGATCGTCTCGGCGACCTCGTCCTCCGCCGCGATCCTCGCCGCGACCTTGGCGGTGATGCCGGGCTCCGGCACCGACCGGGCCGCGCTGGCCGCGATCATCGTCGGCATGGCGGCGCTCCTCTTCCTCGTCGCGGCATTCGCGCGGCTGGGCGGGCTGACCGGCTTCATCTCGCGCCCGGTGCTGCGCGGCTTCGCGCTCGGCATCGCCGTCACGATCATCCTGCACCAATTGCCGGTCATGACGGGTGTCGCGATCCATGCGCCCGACATCCTCGACTTCACCGCCGCGCTGGTCCGCTCCGCGCCCGCCTGGCACGGTGCGAGCGTCGCGACCGGCGCGGTGGCGCTCGCCCTGCTGCTCGTGCTGCGGCGATACCCGGCAATTCCCGGCGCGTTCCTCGTGCTCGTCGCGGGGATCGCGGCGACACATTGGCTGGGCTTGCGCGAACAGGGCGTCGCGGTGGTCGGCGCGGTCGACACCAGCCTGACCATGCCCTCATTGCCGCAGCTCGGCTGGAGCGACTATTCCCGGCTGGCGCAGTTCGCCGTACCGCTGGTCCTGATCCTGTTCGCCGAGAGCTGGGGCACGATCCGCACGCTGGCGCTGCGCCACAACGACGATGTCGACGCCAACCGCGAGCTCGCCGCGCTCGGCATTGCCAATCTCGCCAGCGCGGTCGTGCAGGGCATGCCGGTCGGCGCCGGCTTCTCGGCCGGTGCGGCGAGCGAGGCGGCGGGCGCGACCAGCCGGATGACGAGCGTGGTGGCCGGGATCGGCCTCGTCGCCATGGTCCTGTTCGCGATGCCGCTGGTCGCCGCTTTGCCCGAACCGGTGCTCGCCGCGGTGGTGATCGCCGCGCTGACGCATGCGCTCGATCCTGCGCCGATCCTCCGCCTGTGGCGGCTCGATCGCGACCAGTTCGTGGCACTCGGCGCGACGCTCGGCGTGCTCGCGCTCGGCGTGCTGAACGGCATGCTGCTGGCGATCGCCCTGTCGCTCGGCGCGCTGCTGCAACGGCTTGCGACGCCGCGCGTGGCCCGGCTAGGCCGGCTGGGCGACAGCCACGATTATGTCGACATCGCCCGCCACGGCGACGCGGTCGCCCCGGCGCACATCGCGATCTGGCGCCCCACTGCGCCCCTGTTCTTCGCCAATGCCGAGCGCATGCTCGAGCTGGTCCTCGCCGGTACGCGCGCGGACCCCACCGCCCATGCCGTCATCCTCAGCCTCGAGGAGAGCCACGACCTCGACAGCACCGCGCTCGACGCCCTGATCGAGTTCGACCGCATGATGGCGTGCGACGGCGTTCGCGTGCAGCTTGCCCGGTTGCACGATCAGGCCCGCGACCTGATTGCCGCGGCCGGCGAAACCGATCTCGACCAGCGCAGCAGCTATAGCGTCGACGACGCCGTCTGCGTCGTCGAGGCGGCACTTTCGGGACAGGAGCCCAAGTCATGAGAGCGGATTTCGCGCCGTCATTGCATCCCGTGGAGATCGCGGATCTCCGGCCGACCCAGATGACCGTCGGATTGCGCGAGGTCGCGCGCAAGCGTGCCGATTGGCGCAGGCGCGCCGAGCATGACGGGTGCGACTTCCTCGGCCGACATATGATCCCGGTGATCCTCGGGCCCAAATCCGTGCCTTATATCATCGACCATCACCATCTCGTGCGCGCGCTGCACGAGGAGGGGATCACCCATGTACTGGTCAGCGTGATCGCCGACCTCCATTATCTCAAGAAGACCGTCTTCTGGACCTTCATGGACAATCGCAACTGGCTGCATCCCTTCGATGCCAAAGGGATGCGCCATTCGCATGAGGAACTGCCCAGGCGGATCGGCGCGATGAAGGACGATCCGTATCGCTCGCTCGCGGGCGAGCTCCGCCGCGCGGGCGGCTATGCCAAGGACACCACGCCCTATTCCGAATTCCTGTGGGCGGACTTCCTGCGCCGGCGGATCGACGCGAAGCTCGTCGAGGACCATTTCGAGAAGGCCGTGGCCAAAGCGCAGGAGGCGGCCGCCCAGCAGGACGCCGCCTATCTTCCGGGATGGTGCGGCCGTTCGGACTAGGTTGAGGAGCTCAATTGCTGCCGTCGAAGTCGGGCGAACAAAAAAGCC
>Ga0065165_1002142_pt1 | contig 17905 bp, 15 predicted proteins | sample AraplaMF_Cvi_mMF_FD_63813 | JGI IMG/M metagenome (GOLD analysis project Ga0065165, IMG submission 63813) | Arabidopsis root microbial communities from the University of North Carolina, USA - plate scrape MF_Cvi_mMF (version 2) (version 3) | ecosystem: Host-associated > Plants > Roots >...
GCGGTCCGCGTCGTTGCAAATCCTCGCCATAGCGCCCGCTATGGCTGTGGTTTGCGCCTAGCGGCCCCTCCCGAATCGGAGCCATCTCGGCTCGCGGGAGTTATGCAGAGCTTCCCTAGGCGCCGCCGTCTCAAGCCCCTGCCGTCCTTGTCGGGATGGGCCACCCCACTGAGGGGGGCGCCGACATGAAGCGGACGGTCTATTGGGCCGAAAATGCAGTCCACCAGAGCAGTGTTCGGGAGATCTCGTGAAAGTACTCGTTACCGGCGCGGCCGGCTTCATCGGCATGCATGTCAGCCAGATCCTGCTCGCGCGCGGCGACCAGGTCGTGGGCCTGGACAACCTGAACGACTACTACGACCCGACGCTCAAGCATGACCGCCTGGCCCGGTTGACGACGCATCCGGCGTTCTCCTTCGTGGAGCTGGATGTGGCCGACCGCGAGGGCATGGCCCGGCTGTTTGCCGAGCATGGGTTCGACCGGGTGGTGCATCTGGCGGCGCAGGCTGGGGTGCGGTATTCGCTGGTGAATCCGCACGCGTACATCGAATCCAACATCACGGGCTTCACGAACGTGCTGGAGGGCTGCCGCCATCACAGCGTGGACCACCTGGTCTATGCCTCCAGCTCCAGCGTGTATGGGGGCAACACCTTGATGCCGTTCAGCGAGCATCACAGCGTCGATCATCCGGTCAGCCTGTATGCCGCGACCAAGAAGGCCAATGAGCTGATGGCGCATACCTACAGCCATCTGTTCCAGCTGCCCACGACCGGGCTGCGCTTCTTCACGGTCTATGGGCCTTGGGGCCGGCCGGACATGGCCCTGTTCCTGTTCACCAAGGCGATCCTGGCCGGTGAGCCGATCAAGGTGTTCAACCACGGCCAGATGATCCGTGACTTCACCTACATCGACGATATCGCCGAAGGCGTGGTGCGGGTGCTGGACCGCACCGCCACCGGCGATCCGGATTACGACCCGGTGAAGGCCGACCCGGCCCGTTCGAGCGCTCCTTACCGGGTGTTCAACATCGGCAATCACAATCCCGTGCCGCTGATGGGCTTCATCGAGGCCATCGAACAGGCGCTGGGCAAGCAGGCGCAAAAGGAATTCCTGCCGCTGCAGGATGGCGACGTGCCGGCGACCCACGCCGATGTGGAAGAGCTGGCCGCCTGGACTGGCTTCCGCCCGGCCATGCCGGTGACGGAAGGTGTGAAGCGCTTTGTTGCGTGGTACCGAGACTATTACAAGATCTGAGACAGCCAGCCGGCCTTTGTCGGCGATGCTGGCACCCGGCTTGCTCACCGGGCGCCGGTACCGATGAATTCCTTCGCGTCACCCTTGTGATGTGGAGGCCTCTGAATCTGGGCAGTATTTGGAATGACCCCTGGGAGTTATCGCATGAAAGTAACGACGATTGGCACTGGCTACGTGGGCCTGGTGACGGGCGCTTGTCTGGCCGAAATGGGCAACCATGTGGTGTGCCTCGACGTGAATCCCGAGAAGATCCGCGTGCTCAACGACGGGGGCATCCCCATCCATGAGCCGGGCCTGGACGCCGTGGTGGCCCGCAACGTGGCGGCCGGGCGCCTGCAGTTCACGACGGACGTGGATCAGGCGGTGAACCACGGCACGATCCTCTTCATCGCCGTGGGTACGCCCCCGGGTGAAGACGGCTCGGCCGACCTGCAATATGTGCTGGCGGCGGCGCGCTCCATCGGCCAGCGCATGACCGACTACAAGGTGGTGGTGGACAAGAGCACCGTGCCGGTGGGTACCGCCAGCAAGGTGGACGCGGCCATTCGCGAGGAACTGGACAAGCGCGGGGTGCCGGCCAACTTCGCCGTGGTGTCCAACCCCGAGTTCCTGAAGGAAGGTGCGGCGGTCGAGGACTTCATGAAGCCTGACCGCATCATTGTCGGCTCGGACGACGAGCAGGCCACGCTGATGATGCGCGCCCTGTACGCCCCCTTCACCCGCAGCCATGACCGGCTGATGGTGATGGATGTCAAGAGTGCCGAATTCACCAAGTACGCGGCCAATGCCATGTTGGCCACCCGCATCAGCTTCATGAACGAGCTGGCGCTGCTGGCCGAGAAGGTGGGCGCGGACATTGAGCTGGTGCGCCGCGGCATCGGCTCCGACCCTCGCATTGGCTATCAATTCCTGTATGCCGGTGCCGGTTACGGCGGCTCCTGCTTCCCCAAGGACGTGAAGGCCCTGGTGCGCACGGGCCGCGAATACGGTCAGGAGCTGCAGGTGCTCAATGCCGTGGAAGAGGCCAACGACCGCCAGAAGCAGGTGCTGGTGGAGAAGGTGGTGGCCCGCTTCGGCGAAGACCTGGCGGGCAAGCGCTTCGCCGTGTGGGGCCTGGCCTTCAAGCCCAACACGGACGACATGCGCGAGGCGCCGGCGCTGACCATCATCGAAGGGCTGACCCAGCGTGGTGCCGCGATTGCGGCCTATGACCCGGTGGCGATGAGTGAGGCTTCCCGCCTGCTGTCCACCAACCCGGGCGTGAGCTTTTGCGAACGCGCGGAGCATGCGCTGGCTGGGGCGGATGCCCTCATCATCGTCACCGAGTGGAAGGAATTCCGCACGCCTGACTTTGACCGCTTCAAGAGCGACCTCAAGCAGCCGGTGGTCTTTGACGGCCGCAACCTGTATGAGCCGTCGCTGATGAAGAGCCTGGGCATCGAGCACTTCCCCATCGGGCGCAGCGGCAAGATCGCGGCGCGCTGACGCGCGGCCGACATGGGATACTTCCAGGCTAACCCAGGAAGTCATCCCATGGTCAAGATCAACAACATCCAGGTCGACAACGCGCTGCCCTTCGTGCTGTTTGGCGGTGTCAACGTGCTGGAGTCCGAGCAGTTCGCGGTGGACGTGTGCGGCGAGTACGTGCGCGTGACGCAGGAACTGGGCATTCCCTACGTCTTCAAGGCCTCGTTCGACAAGGCCAACCGCTCCTCCATCAAGTCGTACCGGGGGCCGGGCCTGGAGCAGGGCCTCAAGATCTTCGAGGCGGTGAAGAAGGCGCATAACGTGCCGGTGCTCACCGATGTGCATGAGCCTTTCCAGGCTGCCGAGGTGGCCAGCGTCTGCGATGTGCTGCAACTGCCTGCCTTCCTCGCCCGTCAGACCGACCTGGTGATTGCCTTGGCCAAGACAGGCAAGGTCATCAACATCAAGAAGCCACAGTTCGTCAGCCCTCCGCAGATGAAGAACATCGTCGAGAAGTTCGAGGAAGGCGGCAACCCCAACGTCATGCTGTGCGACCGCGGCGCCCAATTCGGCTATGACAACCTGGTCGTCGACATGCTGGGCTTTGGTGTCATGAAGCAAATCAGCGGTGACAAGCCGGTCATCTTTGACGTCACCCATGCCTTGCAGCAGCGCGAATCTGGCGCTGCCGCTTCCGGCGGCCGCCGCGGTCAGGTTACTGAACTCGCGCGTGCCGGCATGGCCGTGGGCCTTGCGGGGCTGTTCCTGGAGGCGCATCCCAAGCCTGAAGAAGCGCGATGCGACGGTCCCAGTGCCTTGCGTCTCTCGCAGCTCAAGCCGTTCCTCCAGCAGGTCAAGGCCATCGACGACCTGGTCAAGTCCATGCCTGCCTTGGACACTCATTGAGCCCCTGCGCTCCAAGGCTGGCAGGCCGCCAGCACGACTTCGCCCAAGCCGCAGGGCGCTACGCCCACGAATAGTCGCCCAAGCTTGGAGCAATTGCTTCGCTGTCCCCGACCTTACCTTACACGCCGCATGAGGACACTCGGCAGTCCTCGGTCTGGAAGGTGTCGGCCCGGGTGCCTTTTGCGCAAGTAAAAGGAGGAGCCCCGGAGGGGCGGGGGACATGGAGCAAAAGGTACCCGGGCCGGCGCCTTCTGGCGGTCAACGGATTGGTGTCTACACAACGACCTGCGTCGTTCGAGCGATCAAAGTAGCGGTGCTCAGCCAGCCCGAGCCTTCGGACAGTCAGAGAAGCGCATCCCCCAGCACCCCCACGATCCGCTGAGCCGCGTTTCCATCCCACAGAGCCGGCCGGCGCCCTGCCTCCCACAGCCCCGCGTCGAGCGAATCCAGGCAAGCATGTGCTGCCGCCAGCACCGCGCTCGCGTCGGTGCCCACCAGCCGGTTGGTTCCCATCTCCACCGTGATGGGCCGCTCCGTGTTGTCTCGCAGTGTCAGGCACGGCACACCCAGCGCCGTCGTTTCTTCCTGCAGGCCGCCGCTGTCCGTCAGCACCACGGCGGCTTCGCTCCACAGTGCGAGAAAGGGCCGATAGGACAAGGGCGGCAACAGGACCAGGCTGTCCGGCAAGGATAGGTGTAGCGCCTCCATCCGCGCCCGTGTACGCGGATGCACCGGAAACAGCAACGGCAGCCGCTCCGACAACCGGCCCAGCATGGACAGCAAGGCCGCCAACTGCGCCGGATCGTCGACATTGCCAGGCCGATGCAGCGTCACCACGCCATAACGCCCGGCCGCAGCCAAGGCGGCCGCCTGCGCCGCATGCCCCGGCCATCCCGCACGATCTGCCGCCACCACCTGCTGATGCTGATACAGCAGGTTGTCCACCATCACGTGTCCCACCTCATGCAGGCGGTCCGCCGGGTGCCCCTCACGCCGCAGGTGGGCGGTGGCGCTCGGTTCGGTCGTGAACAGCCAGTCGGCGATGGCATCGGTGGCGCGCCGGTTGATCTCCTCCGGCATGGACATGTCGCCGCTGCGTAGCCCGGCCTCCACATGGGCCACCCGCACACCCAGTTTGCGGGCCGTCAAGGCGCAGGCCAGCGTCGAATCGACATCCCCCACCACCACGCAGACGTCAGGCCGATCCGCCAGCACCACAGGTTCATAGGCTTGCAGGATGCGTGCGGTCAAGTCGGCATGGCTGCCGCCATGGCAGCCCAGCGACTCATTTGGGGGCGGCAGACCCAGCTCCTCAAAGAAGACGCCACTCATCGCGTGGTCGTGATGCTGGCCGGTGTGGATCAGCCGCCAAGCCAGCCGGCCATCCTCCTGCAACGCCCTCACCAGCGGCGCCAGCTTCATGAAGTTGGGCCGCGCGCCGGCGATCAGATGCAGCAGCGGCGCGCTCATGCCTGTAGCGACCCGTCCGGCTCAGTCGAACGCCTTGGCGTCCGCCAGCAGCGGGGCCTGGGCATCCTTGTCCGCCAGCTTGGGCGCGACGCCGGTCTCGGGCCACTGGATGCCGATGGTCGGGTCATCCCAGCGCACCGAGCCTTCCGCGTGCGGCGCGTACAGGTCGGTCGTCTTGTAGAGGAAGTCGGCCGTCTCGCTCAGCACCAGGAAGCCGTGGGCAAAGCCCGGCGGAATCCACAGTTGGCGATGGTTGTCTCCGGTCAATTCGACCCCCACCCACTGACCAAAGCGGGGGCTGGAGCGGCGCATGTCCACGGCCACATCAAACACCGCACCAGCCGTGCAGCGCACCAGCTTGCCCTGCGCATGCGGCGGCAATTGGAAGTGCAGGCCACGCAGCACGCCCCGGCTGGAACGGGAATGGTTGTCCTGCACAAACCGCACGTCGTAGCCCACGGCGGCATTGAACTTGGGTTCCGCCCAGCTTTCCAGGAAAAAGCCGCGCGCGTCCCCGAACACCTTGGGTTCAAGGATCACAACTTCGGGCAAGGCGGTCGGGATGACGTTCATCAGAACACTTTCTCGTTGAGCAACTGCTTCAGGTATTGCCCATAACCATTCTTCAGCATCGGCTGCGCCAGGCGCTCCAGCTGCTCGGCCGTGATCCAGCCCTGGCGGTAGGCGATCTCTTCTGGACAGGCCACCTTCAGCCCTTGCCGCTTCTCCAGCGTGGCGATGAACTGCCCGGCCTCCAGCAGGCTGTCATGGGTGCCGGTGTCCAGCCACGCGTAGCCACGGCCCATGATCTCCACCTGCAGCTGTTGCTGCTGCAGGTAACGGGCGTTCACGTCGGTGATCTCCAGCTCGCCGCGCGGGCTGGGCTTGATGTCCGCGGCGATGTCGCACACCTGGCGGTCATAGAAGTACAGGCCGGTGACCGCGTAGTTGCTCTTGGGCAGCTTCGGCTTTTCCTCGATGCTGACCGCGCGCCTGCCGCTGTCGAACTCCACCACGCCATAACGCTCCGGGTCATGCACGTGATAGGCAAACACGGTGGCGCCGTCGGTGCGCGCATCGGCAGCGCCGAGCAGGCCCAGGAAGTCATGGCCGTAGAAGATGTTGTCCCCGAGCACGAGCGCGCTGGGCGCCCCGCCGATGAAGTCACGGCCGAGGATGAAGGCCTGGGCCAGGCCGTCCGGGCTGGGCTGAACGCAGTACTGCAGGTTGATGCCCCAGCGCGAACCGTCGCCCAGCAGGGATTCAAAGCGCGGCAGGTCTTGCGGCGTGCTGATCAGGAGGATGTCCCGCATACCCGCCAGCATCAACGTGCTCAGCGGGTAATAGACCATCGGCTTGTCGTAGACCGGCAGCAGCTGCTTGCTCAAGGCCAGGGTGGCCGGATGCAAACGGGTGCCGGAACCGCCGGCCAGGATGATGCCCTTGCGGGTGCTCGGTGAAGGCTGGGAGGTCGTCGCCATGGGGGTTCCTCAGAGGATCTCGTCAAGCATGCGGTCCACGCCCACCTGCCAGTGCGGCAGCACCAGGCCAAAGCGCTCCTGCAGCCGGCGGTTGTCCAGGCGCGAATTCAGGGGGCGCGGCGCCGGCACCGGATAGGCCGAGGTCGGGATGGCTTCCACGCGCTCAGGTGCCACTTTCAGGGCCATGCCCTTGGCTGCGGCGCGGCTCAGCACATGCTGTGCATACTGATGCCAGCTGGTCGCTCCGCTGGCGACGGCGTGATACAGGCCGCAGCGGCTGCGATCGGCCAGTGTGGCCCGCACCAGATGGGCCGTCAGGTCAGCCAGCAGTTCCGCGCCGGTGGGGGCGCCGATCTGGTCGGCCACCACCTTGAGCTGATCACGCTCGGCCGCCAGGCGCAGCATGGTCTTGGCGAAATTGCCGCCTCGCGTCGCATACACCCAGCTGGTGCGCAGCACCAGCGCATCGGCGCCACTGTCGCGGATCAACTGCTCGCCTTCGAGCTTGGTGCGTCCATAGACGCTCAGCGGCGCCGTGGCCGCATCCTCGTCGCGGGGCTGGTCACCGCTGCCGTCAAAGACATAGTCGGTGCTGTAGTGCACCAGCAGCGCGCGGCGCTCACGTGCCTCCCGGGCCAGCACGCCCACCGCGGTGGCGTTGATCTGGCGCGCCGATTCTGCATCGGCCTCGGCCTTGTCCACCGCCGTGTAGGCGGCGGCGTTGACGATCACGTCCGGCGCCACCTGACGCACGGTGGCGGTCAGGGCCGCGCTGTCCGACAAGTCACCGCCTTCTTGGCGGTCCAGCGCCACCAGGGTCCCCAGCGGTGCCAGGGCGCGCTGCAGTTCCCAACCCAGCTGGCCGGTCTTGCCGAGCAAAAGCATCTTCATGAGGGCGTCCTTCAGGCGTGCGAGCCGGCACCGTACTGCTGGGAGACCCAGTCGCGGTAAGCCCCTGATTGCACGCGCGCCACCCAGTCTTCATGGCTCAAATACCACTCAACCGTCTTGCGGATGCCCGTCTCGAAGGTCTCGGCCGGGCGCCAGCCCAGCTCCTTCTCGATCTTGCGTGCATCGATGGCATAGCGCCGGTCGTGGCCGGGCCGGTCCTTCACGTAGGTGATCAGGCGGCTGTAGGGGCCCGCAGGGTCAGGGCGCAGCTCATCGAGCAGCGCGCAGACCGTCTGCACGATGCTGATGTTGGCCTTCTCGTTCCAGCCGCCGATGTTGTAGGTCTCGCCGATGCGCCCGCCCGCCAGCACGGCCCGGATGCCGGAGCAATGGTCGGTGACATACAGCCAGTCGCGGATCTGCTGCCCGTCGCCATACACCGGCAGCGGCTTGCCAGCCAGCGCGTTGACGATCATCAGCGGAATCAGCTTTTCCGGGAAGTGGAAGGGCCCGTAGTTATTGCTGCAATTCGTGGTCACCACCGGCAAGCCGTACGTGTGATGCCAGGCGCGCACGAGGTGGTCACTGGCGGCCTTGGAGGCCGAGTAGGGGCTGTTGGGCTCGTACGCGTTGGTCTCGGCGAAGGGAGGGTCCTCAGGCAGCAAGGACCCGTAGACCTCATCGGTTGAGACATGGTGGAAACGGAAGCCGGCCTTGGCATCGCCCTCCAGGGTGTTCCAGTAGGCGCGCGCGCCTTCCAGCAGCGTGAAGGTGCCTTCCACATTGGTGCGCATGAAAGCGCCCGGGCCGTGGATGGAACGATCCACATGGCTTTCCGCCGCAAAGTGCACGATGGCGCGGGGGCGGTGCGTGGCCAGCAACTGGTCCACCAGGGCGCGGTCGCAGATGTCGCCCTGCACGAACACATGGCGCGGGTCGCCTTGCAGGCTGGCCAGGTTTTCCAGGTTGCCCGCGTAGGTCAGCACATCCAGGTTGACGACCGGCTCATCCGACGAGCGAAGCCAGTCGAGCACGAAATTGCTGCCGATGAAGCCGGCACCGCCGGTGACGAGGATCGTCATAGCTAGGTTGTTTCCTTTGAACTGGCAAAAACCGAACGCCTGACGGGCCTGCGGGCACCCGAGGCCGCGTCTGCGTCCGGCGCCGCCCTGTCAGTTCGTATGGGCCCACACAGGCCCATGCCGGCCCTTATCGACCAATAAGCCTTACAGGCGCCAGACCCGCAGGCCGGCCGCCCGCAGATTGTCGCTGCTAAATGCCGCCTTGACGTCGATGAAGGCGCCGCCATCCACCAGCTTGGCGCACAGGTCCTGGATACCCAGCGCCTTGTACTCCCGGTGGGCGACGGCCGCGACGATGGCGTCCGCCCGCGGCAGGTCCTCGAACCGGTGCAGCTGCACGCCGTACTCGTGCATGGCTTCATCCGCAGCGGCGGCCGGGTCGGTGACCCACACCTCGACGCCGTAGCTTTGCAGCTCATGGATGATGTCGATCACCTTGGAATTGCGCAGGTCGCCGCAGTCTTCCTTGAACGTCAGGCCCAGCACGTTGACCTTGGCACCCTTGATGTAGCTGCCCGCGGCGATCATCTGCTTGATGGTCTGCTCCGCGATGAACTTGCCCATGCCGTCATTGATGCGGCGTCCAGCGAGGATCACCTGCGGGTGGTAGCCCAGCATGTCCGCCTTGTGCGTCAGGTAGTAGGGGTCCACGCCGATGCAGTGGCCGCCAACCAGGCCGGGCTTGAACTTGAGGAAGTTCCACTTGGTGCCCGCGGCCTCGAGCACCTCTGAAGTGTCCAGCCCCATCCGGTCGAAGATGATGGCCAGCTCGTTCATCAGCGCAATGTTCAGGTCGCGCTGCGTGTTCTCGATCACCTTGGCCGCCTCGGCCGTCTTGATGCTGCTGGCGCGGTGCACGCCCGGACGGATGATGGTCTCATAGGTGCGTGCCACGATGTCCAGTGTCTCGGGCGTATCGCCGGAGACGATCTTCAGGATCTTGGTGAGCGTGTGGTCCTTGTCGCCAGGATTGATGCGCTCCGGGCTGTAACCGACAAAAAAGTCACGCTTCCAGGTCTTCCCGGACTCGCGCTCAAGCACCGGGATGCAGACCTCCTCGGTTGCACCGGGATAGACGGTGGATTCGAACACCACCACCGCACCCGACTTCATGTGCCGGCCCACGCTGGCGGAGGCGCCCACCAGGGGCCGGAAGTCGGGAATGTGGGCCTCGTCCACCGGGGTGGGGACCGCGACGATGATGACGTCAGCCTCGGCCAGGCAGGCCGGGTCGCTGTGATACTCGGCATGCCGGGCCGCCTGGACTTCCTCGTCCGTCAGCTCTCGTGAGGGGTCGGTGCCGGCGCGGCACTTCGCCACCTTGTCCGTTGAAATGTCGAACCCGATGGTGCGGCCGAGCTTGCCAAATTCGACCACCAGCGGCAGTCCCACATATCCCAGACCTACGACGGCAATCACGGCCACGGCCTTCTCCTCTTCAAGCGTGCGCTTTCTTTTCAGTCAAGGACGGCTTTGTAGCCGTTTTCCGGCGCGCCGCCGATCCCTCAGTTGCGGCCGTAGGTGTCCTGATAGCGCACGATGTCGTCTTCGCCCAGGTAGGAGCCGGACTGGACCTCGATGATCTCCAGCGGCACCTTGCCCGGGTTGGAGAGCCGGTGCACCTGGCCCAGCGGGATGTACGTGGACTGATTTTCCGTCAGCAGGATGGTCTTGTCGCCGTTGACGACTTCCGCCGTGCCGGACACGACGATCCAGTGCTCCGCCCGGTGGTGATGCATCTGCAGGCTTAGAGAAGCCCCGGGCTTGACCATGATGCGCTTGACCTGGAAGCGCTCGCCCATGTCGATGCTGTCGTACCAGCCCCACGGCCGATGCACCTTGCGGTGCAGGTTGTGCTCGTCGCGCTGGCTGTCGGTCAGCCGGCTGACGATCTTCTTCACGTCCTGGCTCTTGCTCCGGTCCGCCACTAGCACGGCATCGGGCGTCTCGACCACCACGATGTTGTCCAGGCCGACGGCCGACACCAGCCGGCTCGTGGCATGCACCAGCGTGTTGCGGCTGTCGGCGATGATGGCATCGCCCCGGCTGGCATTGCCGGCGTCGTCCTTGTCCGCCACCTGCCACACCGCTTCCCAGGCGCCCAGGTCGTTCCATCCGGCATCCAGCGGCACCATGCGCAAGGCGAATTCGCTGCCGGGGCAGCGCTCCATCACCGCATAGTCGATGGATTCGCTGGGCACCTGTGCGAAGCTGTCCTTGGCCGGACGCACGAAGGCGCCATCGGTGGCGCGGCCATCGAAGGCGGCACGGGTGGCCGTCTCGATGTCGGGCCGCCAGCGCTGCAGGGCCTTGAGCCAGGTGGAGGCGCGCAGCACGAACATGCCGCTGTTCCAGTAGTACGCGCCTTCGTCCAGGTAGCGCTGGGCGGTGGCTGCGTCAGGTTTCTCGACGAAGGCCTCCACCCGCAAGCCGTTGCCGTCGGTCTGGCTGCGGATATAGCCGTAGCCGGTCTCGGGCCGGTCCGGCGTGATGCCGAGGATGACGATGGCGCCCTCCCGGGCCTGGCGGATGGCGTCCTGCAGGGCGGTGGTGAAGGCGCCGGCATCGGTCACGGTCTGGTCCGCCGGGGTCACGACCAGCACCGGATCGGACCCGGCCTGGCAAGCCTGCAGCGCCGCCAGCGTGATGGCCGGCGCCGTATTGCGGCCCACCGGTTCCAGCAGCACGGCGCTGGGCGTCAGGCGCTGCTCGCGCAGTTGGTCCAGCACCATGAAGCGGTGTTCCTCGTTGCCCACCACCATCGGGGCGGCCACGGCGATGTCCTCGGCGCCCAGTGTGGCGAGGCGATCCGCCGCCTGCTGGAACAGGCTGGTGTTGCCGCTCAGCACCAGGAACTGCTTGGGATAACCAGCGCGCGACAGCGGCCACAGCCGTGTCCCGCTGCCGCCCGCCATGATCACCGGTTGCACATCAATCTTGCTCAAGCTGCTGCTCCGTCGCTTAGGTCTGCCTTGGGAAAACTTCGGGGTTCAGCCTTCGAAGCCATTCGGATTGTTGGATTGCCAGCGCCAGCTGTCCTCGCACATGCGTGCCAGGTCGTACTTGGCCGTCCAGCCCAGGCGCTCGCGCGCCAGGGCAGGGTCTGCATAACAGGCGGCCACGTCGCCCGGGCGGCGCGGCGCGATCTCGTAGGGGATCTCGCGACCGCTGGCCTTGGCGAACGCATCCACCAGTTCCAGCACACTGTAGCCGCGGCCGGTGCCCAGGTTCACCCAGATGGACTCCGAGCCCGCCAGCAGGAACTTGAGCGCCGCCACATGGCCCTCGGCCAGGTCCACCACGTGGATGTAGTCGCGCACGCCGGTGCCGTCCGGGGTGTCGTAGTCGTTGCCGAAGACGCTGAGCTTGGCGCGGCGTCCCACCGCCACCTGCGTCACATAGGGCATCAGGTTGTTGGGAATGCCGCGCGGGTCCTCGCCGATGCGTCCGCTTTCATGCGCGCCCACCGGATTGAAGTAGCGCAGGCAGGCGGTCTGCCACTGGGCATCGGCCGCGCCGAGATCGCGCAGGATGCCTTCGCCGATCAGCTTGGTGGCGCCGTAGGGGTTCACCGCAGTGAGTTCCGCATCCTCGCGCAGCGGCAGCGAGCGGGGCTGGCCGTAGACGGTGGCGCTGGAGGAGAAGACGATGCGCTTGCAGCCGTGGCGCTGCATGACCTCGCAGACCGTCAGCAGGCCGTCCAGGTTGTTGCGGTAGTAGCTCAGCGGCTTGGTGGTGGATTCGCCCACCGCCTTGAAGGCGGCGAAGTGCACGACCGCGGCCGGCTTGTATTCGGCAAAGACGGTCTCCAGCGCCGCGGCGTCACAGACGTCCAGCTTCTCGAACAGCGGCGTCTGGCCACTGAGTTCGGCCAGACGTTCCAGCACCTTGGGCGAGCTGTTGCTGAAGTTGTCCACGCCGATCACCCGGTAGCCTGCGGCCAGCAGGGCCAGCCAGGTGTGGGAGGCGATGTAGCCGGTCGCGCCGGTCAGCAAGATGGTGGTGCTCATGGCTCTCTCTGGTGGTCTTACTGGATCACGCCCTGCACATAGCAGCCTGCGGTGTAGGCGTCATAGGTGTAGAGAATGTTGTAGGAGTTGCGGCTCTGGTGGCTGTAGTTGCATCCCACCGTCACCGCGCGAGTCGCCTGCCAGCTGATGCCGGCGTTGTAGAAGTTGCTGCTGTCGCTGTAGCCGCGATTGAGCGCGCGGTCGTCGCGGCTGACCTTCGAATAGCCGCCGCCGGCAGTCAGGCTGATCTTGCCGGTGAGGCGGTAGGTGCCCTGCACCTGGGCCGAGGTCGTGATCCGGTTGTAGTCGGAGACGACGTTGGACACGCCGAGGTAGTAGGTTTCCACGCCGGTGTCCCGCGAGATCTGCGTGGTCAGGTTCCAGCGACCCCCCGGACGCCAGTCCCAGATCAGCGCGCCGGTCAGGCCGTCGAAATTGTCGGCGCGGCTGCGGCTGACGCGGGCGTTGAGGTTGGTGGAGCCGGTCAGGTTCCATCCGGCCGTCAGGTCCAGGTCCTTGCGCGAGTATTCAAAGCCGGTGTCGGTGGTGCGGCCCTTGGTGTAGCGGCCCGCCAGACCGAAGCGCCACAGGCCGCTGGGGCTGTAGACCACGCCCAGCGAGGTGGCGGACTGGCGGTACTCCTGGCTGACATAGCTCGCCAGCGAGTAGTCACGCGTGCGGTAGGCATAGGTGCTCTCCAGCGCCAGCGGCGTGGCGGAGGGTAGGCCCAGCCGGACCGTCGCTTCGGCGCTCTGGTCGGTCTGGATGTTGCGCTCGGTGGTGGGCGCGATTTCCGTCGTGGCGTTGTAGTCGGCCAGGTAGCGCTTGCGCAGGTAGCTCAGGCTGCCCGAGAGGTCTCCGGCGGTGGACCAGTCCATGCCGGTGCGGATGTCAAAGCCGCGGTTGTTGAGCTGGTCGTTGTCCTTGTAGCGGTTGTCCATCCACTTGGTGGCCGCATACAGGCGCTGGCGTCCCAGGCGCACGTCCGCGCCGCCCAGCAGGGTCAGCGTGGTGTACTGGTCGCTGTTCTCGGACGAATTTTCCCGGAAGACGTTGTTGGCATATTGGTGCGAGAGTGCCGCGCCCAGGTACCAGGGGCTTCCGCTGCCTTGCGCCAGCGCCGGCGTGGCGCTGCCCAGCAGGCCGCCAGCCAGGGCCAGGGCGGTCACGGCGGGGCGATGCAGGGGGCGCGCCTGCCGGTTGCGGGTCAGCTGGTGAAGAGGGGTCATCACGTCGTCGCTCCTGGTGCTTGCTGGTGGCTGCTTGTTTTAATAGGCATGACGGTCGAACACCATCAGCCGCACGGTCCGCACAATGATCTGCAGGTCCAGCCCGAGGGACCAATTGCGCAGGTATTCCAGGTCGTACTCCACCCGGGCCTTCATCTTGTCGATGGTGTCCGTCTCGCCGCGCAGGCCGTTGACCTGCGCCCAGCCGGTGATGCCGGGCTTGACCTTGTGGCGCACCATGTAGGCCTTGATGATCTGGCGGTATTCCTCGTTGTGGGCCACGGCGTGCGGACGCGGGCCCACGATGCTCATGCGGCCCTGCAGCACGTTGATGAACTGCGGCAGCTCATCCAGCGAGGTACGGCGGATGAAGGCACCGAAGGGCGTGATGCGCGGGTCGCCCTTGGTGGCTTGCTTGACCACGGTGCCGTTGTCCATGGCGCGCATGGAGCGGAACTTGTAGACGATGATCTCGTCGCCATCCAGGCCGTTGCGCCGCTGCTTGAAGATCACCGGACCGGGCGAGCTCAGCTTCACGCCGATGGCCAGCGCCACGAGGATGGGCGAGATCAGCAGCAGGATCAGGCTGGCGAGGATGATGTCGCTGATGCGCTTGACCACCTCGTTCACGCCCGTGAAGGGCGTTTCCAGGATGCCCACGACCGGCACGCCGTTCATGTCCTGCAGCCGGCCCTGGATGATGCTGATGCCGAAGACGTCGGGCACGAAGAAGATGGAGGCGGTGGTGCCCTGCACCTGTTCCAGCAACTGCACGATGCGCGGCTGCGAGCCCAGCGGCAGGGTGATGTAGACCTCGCGCACGCCGTGGGCGCGGACGAAGTCGCTCAGCTGGGGCAGGGAGCCCAGGATGCGGCCGCTCGTGTCGCCATGCAGCCGGTCGTCCTGGCGGTCATCGAAGAAGCCCAGCAGTTCCACGCCCTTCATGGGGCCGGCTTCCAGCGCACGGGCCACCTTGGCGCCCAGCGGCCCGGCGCCCACGATGATGGCGGAGCGACGGATCCAGGGTTGGCGGGAGCGCCAGCGCAGCACCTGTCGGCCGATTTCCACCGCAAGGATCTGGCTCAGCGGCGTGATGATGGCCCACCACATCAGCACGTCGCGCTCGAAGTAGTGGAAGCTGCTGGTGGCATAGGCAAACATGCCAAGGATGAGCAGCAGCATCAGCCAGGAACCGATGATGTCGGTCACGGCACTGACGGGATGCTCGCCGAAGTGGTTGCGGCCGGGGAAGGTCAGTGCGAACACCAGCATGCACAGGGTGTAGGTGGAGCGCATCACCGGTTCGCCGAACCATGCCAGCACGGCGAGATAGACCAGGACGATCAGGCTGGGCTCGAGAAACGCCGCGATGAAGGACTGGACCGATTGCGGCGCACTGTAGAACGTTCTCTTGTAGTTCCGATCCTCAAACATCACCCTGTGGTCCTTGGTTGCTTCCCTCTTGCCACGGACTGGCTTCTCAGCCTGGCCGCCCTGTCCGGCTGCTCACCGGCAAGGCTGGCCGCGCTGCCCGCCCGGCATTCCTGGCCGGATGTGGCGGCGCTGTCCGCACCTGTCCCAGTCCGGCCATGCGGTGGGCATGGCTGGCCGGGTTACCCCCTTGTCCCGGCCGGAGCCGGAAATTCTCTCTCAAATCCGTCGTGTCACTCGTAACTGACGACCCCCTACCTTCGGGCCGCACCTGCCTACAATCCGCCCATGCTTCAAGAATGGTCCAAGCTCCTGGCCCCTGCTGTGCAGGATCGCATCACGCTGTTGCTCAACCATGTCATGTCGCGCGAGCCGATCGTGACGACACGTCTGGCGCCGCACGTTGGCAAGTCAGTGCGGCTGCATCTGGCGGGTTGGCCCCGCCTGTTGCCTGCCGCGCCCGACCTGCGTCTGCGCATCACGCCCGCCGGTCTTCTGGAACGGTTGAATGACGGGGAAAGCCCAGAGCAAGAACCGGACCTGGATATACAGTTGGAAGCATCCAATCCGGCGGCCGCGGCCTTCGGCCTTCTCTCTGGAGAGCGGCCGGACGTGCGGGTGCAGGGGGATGCGCAATTGGCCGGCGAGATCAACTGGCTGATTGACAACCTGCGCTGGGATATCGAAGACGATCTGGCGGCGATCACGGGGCCGGCGGTGGCGCATCAGCTGGGCCGTGTGGCCCGGGCGGCTGCCCAGGGCATGGCCATGCTGGCGCGCCAGGCGGGCCGCTTCATGCCGGACGGACCAGGCCGGGCATGAGGGTCTGTCGTTCATGAGGTATTTATCCCGACTGCTGGTCATTGTCTGGACCCTGTACCGTTTTGGCCTGGATGAGCTTGCGCTGTCCACGCTGAAGCGGCGTCGCTTCCGTTTTTTGCGGCGGCTCATTTCCGCCGGGCGGAGCTGGGAGGAGCCCAGGGGCGTGCGGCTGCGCATGGCGCTGGAGCGCCTGGGGCCGATCTTCGTCAAGTTCGGGCAACTGCTGTCCACGCGCCGGGATCTGGTGCCGCCGGACATCGTGGCGGAGCTGTCGCGGCTGCAGGACAACGTGCCGCCTTTTCCGGCGGAGCTCTCGCGCACCTTGATCGAGCGGGCGTTTGGCCGTCGCATCGAGGAGATCTTTGCCAGTTTCGATGCCGAGCCGGTGGCCAGTGCGTCCATCGCCCAGGTGCATTTCGCTGTGTTGCCGGATGGTCGGGAGGTGGCGGTCAAGGTGTTGCGGCCGGGCATGCTGGACGTCATCGAGGACGACCTGGCCTTGATGCGCACCTTGGCGGGCTGGGTGGAGCGCTTTTCGGCCGATGGGCGGCGTTTGAAGCCTCGCGAGGTGGTGGCCGAGTTCAACACCTATCTGCATGACGAGCTGGACCTGGTGCGCGAGGCTGCCAATGCGGCGCAGCTGCGGCGCAATATGCAGGACCTGCAGCTGGTGCTGGTGCCGGAGATGATCTGGGAGCTGTGTGCCAGCGAGGTCATTGTGATGGAGCGGATGCGGGGCGTGCCGATCTCGCAGCTGGAGCGCTTGCGTGAGGCGGGCGTGGACATCCGCAAGCTGGCGCGGGATGGCGTGACGATCTTCTTCACGCAGGTGTTCCGTGATGGGTTCTTCCATGCGGACATGCATCCGGGGAATATCCAGGTGAGTCTGGAGCCGCACACCTTTGGGCGGTATGTCGCGCTGGACTTCGGCATCATTGGCACGCTCACCGAGGTGGACAAGGACTACCTGGCGCAGAACTTCATTGCTTTTTTCCGGCGTGATTACAAGCGTGTGGCGGAGCTGCACATTGAGTCGGGCTGGGTGCCGGCGCAGACGCGGGTGGATGAGCTGGAGGGGGCGGTGCGCACGGTGTGCGAGCCTCATTTCGACAAGCCGCTCAAGGACATTTCGCTGGGCCAGGTGCTGATGCGGCTGTTTCAGATATCTCGACGTTTTAACGTCGAGATTCAACCCCAGTTGGTTTTGCTGCAAAAAACGCTGCTCAATATTGAAGGTTTGGGCAGGCAGCTGGATCCTGAGCTGGATCTGTGGGCGACAGCCAAGCCATTCCTTGAGCGCTGGATGGACGAGCAGGTGGGGTGGCGCGCGTTCGTGCACCATCTCAAGAAGGAAGCTCCGCGCTTTGCGCAGATGCTTCCCGAGTTCCCGCGCCTCATGCACGAGGCCTTGCGCCACCGTGCGGATGGCGGCCGTGATGATCTGACGCGCCAACTGCTGGTGGAGCAGCGCCGCACCAACCATTTGCTGCAGGCCTTGCTCTGGGGCGTCGCCGGCTTCATGGTCGCCCTCGTCGTCACCCAGCTCGTCCTGCGCTGGACGCCTTACTGACCCATCCGCGGCGCCTCTATGCCCACAGTCGCGCCGAACGCGCGCAGCGCCGTTCAAGCCGGGGCTATAGGTACGCCGGGAGGGCCGTCGCCGGGCCGCCCCAAGACGGCCCGCAGCTGAACGGGCAGCAGCCTTCTACGGAGCCGCCTTTATGCACATAGTCGCGCCGAACGCGCGTAGCGCCGTTCAAGCGGGGGTGGTGGTATGCCGAGAGGGCCGTCGCCGGGCCGCCCCAAGACGGCCCGCAGCTGAACGGGCAGCAGCCTTCTACGGAGCCGCCTTTATGCACAT
>Ga0065165_1002145_pt1 | contig 17881 bp, 15 predicted proteins | sample AraplaMF_Cvi_mMF_FD_63813 | JGI IMG/M metagenome (GOLD analysis project Ga0065165, IMG submission 63813) | Arabidopsis root microbial communities from the University of North Carolina, USA - plate scrape MF_Cvi_mMF (version 2) (version 3) | ecosystem: Host-associated > Plants > Roots >...
GGCTGCCACCAGCTACAGCGTGCACGGCCTGGCCATGCTGCCCTTCTATATCTATTACTCCATGTTCGGCTTCCAGCGCGTGGGCGACCAGATCTGGGCCGCCGCCGACCAGCGCGCACGCGGCTTTTTGCTGGGCGCCACCTCGGGCCGTACCACCCTGGGCGGCGAGGGCCTGCAGCACCAGGACGGCACCAGCCACCTGGTCGCCGCCACCATTCCCAACTGCAAGGCCTATGACCCGGCCTTCGCGGGCGAACTCGCCGTGATCCTGGACCGCGGCATGCGAGAAATGATGGTCGAGCAGAAAGACGTTTTCTATTACGTCACGCTGATGAACGAAAACTACGCCCAGCCCGACCTGCGGCCCGGCGCCGAGGCCGACATCATCCGCGGCTGCTACCGCTTTGACAGCTTCCTGCCCGACGGCAGGAAAGCCGAGGGCGAGGTGACCCTGATGGGCTCGGGCGCCATCCTCACCGAGGTCATCAAGGCCGCGCGGCAACTTGCGCAACAGGGCATCGCCACCACGGTCTACAGCGTGACCAGTTGGAGTGAACTCGCGCGCGATGGCGCGGCCTGCCAGCAGGCGGCGCTCAACGGTGAAGCGCACGCCGAGGCCTTCGTCGCGCAGCAGTTGAAGGCCAGCACCGGCCCCATCATCGCCGCCACCGACTATGTGCGCGCCGTGCCCGAAAGCATTCGCGCCTTCCTGCCCGAAGGCCGGCGCTACCTGACCCTGGGCACCGACGGCTTCGGCCGCAGCGACACGCGCGCCGCACTGCGCGAGTTTTTCAGCGTTGATGCGCAAAGCATCGCCAAGGCCGCGCTGCACCTGCTCAAGCAGGCCTGAGCAAGGCCGAAAAAGCCGGGTGGGATTTCTTCCGCCTGGCGCGGCAAACATCACACGGCAAATACGCTCCCGGGCCGCTTCCAGCATCTGGCCAGCCGCCGGGCGGCATAGCCGCGCGCGACACGCGCATCGCTTCCACACAATCTCGTGCACCGACCGTGCCACTGACACAGGCAGCACGCACTCGACCGCGCGCGCAAACGCCGCATCTCCTCGGCGCCTGGCGTGAATCAAGCCACGCGCAGCGAATCCTTCAGGCAGTTCAGGGAAAACACTGAGTTCATCAGCACAAAGCCGAAGAAGAAAAAAAGAATCACACAAAGACTGTCCGCATAAAGACTATCTCGCACCGCTGCAGTGGAAGCGCTCAGTAAGCTTCGCAACATCCGAGCCGCGACCCCTGGCTTGCCACCGTTTTTCTTCTCTGCCATCCCATGAATTGCACCCCTGCCGCGTCCTGCACGAAAGAGGCCTCTCACAGCGCCACACTGCACACGACCCACGGCAAGGCCAATTCCCCCCCGCGTGAAACCGGGCAGTTCGCAAACCGCGTTCTTCAAATCACACCCGGCCAGCAAGCCACCGCCGGCAAGTGCCCAGGCCCCGCAAGTGTCCCCGCATGACCATCGGCAACATCAGTGGCTACGCCCACAGCACCGCCCGTGAATTTCAGTGCTCGGCGGCCGCGGCGGTCTTCCTGCAGATGCCTCGCCGTTTTCCTGGCCACGCCGAATCCAGCGCCAGCACCCTGTTCCAGAACCATATCCAGGGGCTGGTCCATTTGACACATCGCTCCCGCCTCGTCGTCCGCATGGTGCTCTTCGCACTCATGGGCTGCGCCTTGCCTTGCGGTGCGGTCAATCTCGGCGACGCCACCTTGCTTTCCGGCCCCGCCCAACCGCTAAGGGTGGAGATTGAACTGGCATCGGAGATCCAACCCGGCCTGCAAGTGAGGTTGGGCTCGGAACAGGCATTCCGTGAGAACGGCGTCGCCCATCCGGCCTGGCTGGGCCGTGCCCAGATTTCACTGCTGCCGGCGCAAGGTTTGCGCCGGCGCGCGGCACTGCTGCTGACGGCCTCGCAAGCTGCACAGACACAACTGCTTGAGCTGGTGCTGGAATTTTCCTGGTCCACGGGCAGCACCCAGCAGGTCTATGTGCTGCTGCTCGACACTTCGGCCCGGTCCAAGGCAGCCGGTGCTGCTGCCGAGGCGACGGCTCCCACAGTGACGACGCCATTGGTGGACGACACCGGCGCGGCCGCTCCCAACAGCGCTGAGCCCGCCGCGGCAGCCGATACGCCGCAGCCCAGCCTGGCAAGAGGCATGACTTTCGAGACCGCGCTGCGCTTTCCTTTCAAGAACCGCGAACACGCTGGTGCGGTCTCGACGCGGCGAGCCGCGCCGCCGCCCTCTGAGCCGAAGCAAGACCGTCTGCGGCTGGCTCAAGCCAAATCGGCCCAAGCCGACCACATCGCACAAGAGCGCCGCGAGGCCGACCAGCAAACCCGCATACAAGAGCTTGAGCGCAACACGCGGCAGATGCGCGAGCTGGCCGCCGAAGCCGCGGCGGCTGCATCGCGAATCCCTTTACCGCAAGCCGCGGCGTCATCCACCGCATCCGCACCATCCCCGTTGGTCATGGCGCCCCCACCGGCGCCAACAGCCGCGAGTCTGCAGAAAACCCAGCCCCCCCGCCCCGCCGAACGCACATCCATCTGGCTCTGGCTGCTCGGGTTTACCGCCTCACTGCTGCTCGCGGTGGGAGTCTCGCGTTTTTGGCTCGCCCGACGCCGCCGCCCCGAGTTCACGGACAGCGGCGGTGTGGCGCGGTCGGTCTTCGAACTCAACCCTGCCGAGGCAGAGCAGGCCTACACCACCTACATGCGCCAGAGGGGAGTTCCAGCACAGGCAGCTACGTCCCAACTGGAAGACGCCCGGGCCCTTTTTGTCGTCGGTCATCTGGCTGATGCTCAGCAGCTGTTAAACACCATACTCCAGCAGAATCCCCGCAGCCACGAAGCCTGGTTTCTCCTGGTACGGGTGTTATGCGCACAAGACGACCGCAACGGCCTGGTGGAATGCATCCCCACGCTGCGCAAGCTGACCGGCGAAACCGGGGAACTGTGGGACCGCGTCCTGGTTCTCGGCCAGGAACTGGACCCGGACAATCCTCTCTACCAGCCAGCTGCGGCTCCGCCCCAGACGCAGGAGCTCCCCATGGCGCATGCAACACAAGCCGCGGCGCCGGCTGTTCAAAAACCGCCCCCTACCTCCACCAGCTCCGCCAGCAGCGCCAGCAGCGCCGTCGACGACGCATTGCGCATGGCCACGGCGTATGGAGCACGTCCTGTATGAACCGAGCCACTCCATCCTTGCCCGCATCCGCTTGCAGCCAGCCCGGCCTGCACCCGAGCTTCAGCTTCTTTTTTTAGTTTTCCCGTCAGTCCCCTTCGTCATGGCCAACACATATAGGAGCCAAGCATCATGAAACATCATTCAGCTGCCCGCCGCCAAGGCGGTTTTACCCTCGTCGAAATCGCCATCGTGCTGATGATCATCGGCCTGCTGATAGGCGGCATCCTGCGCGGCCAGGAACTGATCCAATCGGCGCGCGTGCGCAATATCATCGACCAGAAGTCGGCTATTCAGACCGCCCACATTGGTTTTCTGGATCGGTACCGGATGTTGCCAGGTGATCTGACCGCAACGCAAGTCTTAACCATCGGAAACGGTGTGGTGGCTTCCACCGGAGCCGGCGACGGCCAGCTTGATCTCTTAACCGAATCCACGCTGTATTTCCAGAACCTCACGGCCGCAGGCTTTATCTCGTGCGGTGCCTGCATGACCGTGACAGCCGCGGTAGCTCCTATCGCGCCAACCATCGACAACAGCCCGATCAATGTTTATGGCGACTTCCTTACCTTCTCCAATAGAAGCAGCGATAACACAGGAGCCACTGGCTGGTTTGATGTGACTTCTGGCATCAACAACTTGATCCTGCGAACCGGGGGAACTATTCCTTCCCAAGTGCTGGCGGAAGCGGACCGCAAAGCCGACGATGGGCTCCCCGGTACCGGCCAACTGCGTTACGGCGCAGGCGCTGCCTCGATGGCCATTTGTACCCCAGGCCTGGCGGCGGCAACTCCCGCAGCCCGGTGGGCCAATCCCAGCCAAGCCAATTGCCAGGGCGCTTGGCTGTTCTAAGCATCGGGAAAAATTCTCCCTCTGGTAATTCCTGGCGCTGAACATCATGAAAAGCTATGCAGATACCCGCCACCAACGCGGCTTCACCCTTGTCGAAATCGCCATCGTGCTGATGATCGTCGGCCTGCTGATAGGCGGCATCCTGCGCGGGCAGGAACTGATCCAGTCGGCGCGCGTGCGCAACATCATCGATCAGAAATCAGCCATACAGACCGCCTATATCGGTTTCCTGGATCGTTACCGGATGCTGCCAGGCGATTTGACGGTGGCACAAGCCGGTGTCGTAGGAAACGGCGCGGTGAACTCCAACCTCGGCGGTGACGGAATCATTGCAGCCACCGAATCCATACTGTTTTTTCAAAACCTCACGGCTTCAGGCTTCCTGTCCTGCGGCGGCTGCATGACCGTGGCGGCCGCTGGCGCGGTGAACATCAATAACTCCCCTATCAATGTCTATGGCGATGCAGTCCGCGCCGGGCATCTCAACAGCGACAACACAGCGACCAATAACTCAACCTGGTTTGACACGACGAACAACATCACCCGTATGGTCGTGTACACCGGAGCAACCGTTCCTTCGCAGGTGTTGGCCGAGGTCGACCGCAAAGCTGATGATGGACTCCCCGGTAGCGGTCAACTTCGTTTCGGCTTGAGTGGCGGGGCCGCCGCGGTTGGGGTTTGTGCCCCAGGTCTTATCGCAGCTCCCGCTATCGCTACCTGGGCAAACCCCAGTCAGGCCAACTGCGTGGGTGCCTGGCTTTTCTAATGGGCGGCAGGATTTCACCATGAAGCCTATTCGTATGGTCGCCGGCTTTTCCGCTGCGTTGCTGGCAGCCTGCGCGGTCACCCCGCCACCCGCCAGCACGCAGCACATAGGCATGGCCGAACCGGTGCGGCCGCCGGCCCCGGCGGGGTTACGGCCGGTGCGCCTCCCGGCGCTGCCCGCGCCGCCCCAGCCACAGGCGCAGCAAGAGTTGCTCAGTGTGGTGGTCAGCGAGGTGCCCGTAAAAACGCTGCTCTTCGCGCTGGCGCGTGACAACCGGCTCAACGTAGACATCCACCCTTCCATCGCGGGCCAGGTCACCATCAATGCCACCGACCAGACCCTGCCACAGTTGCTGGATCGCATCGCGCAGCAGGCCGATCTGCGCTATGAAATGACAGGCAACACGGTGCGCCTGCAGCGCGACACACCCTACCTGGGCCACTACGCGGTGGACTACGTCAATCTGAAACGGCAATCGTCCAGCCAGACTTCCGTGTCGTCGCAACTCAACAGCAGAGGCAGTACGGCAGGCTCATCGGACGCCCGCATCACCAACGCCGCTGACAACCAGTTCTGGGACACCCTGATCAACAACGCCTGTCTGATCGTCGGCGCGGCCAACCTGGAATTCAAGCAAAAAGATAGTGTGGCTCAGAAACAGGATCGCGACCGTGAACGTGACGACAGGCTGCGCATCGCGATGGAACTCTCCCGCTCCGGCCCTCCGCCCGCGCCCGCAAACGCGCCTGGCACCGATACGAACAGAACGGTCAACAATACTTCCGAGCTTCTCAAACAAGTGCTGGGAGAGAAGGATGCCGCGGACAAGATCGATTGTGGTAGCAGTTCCGCAGCGGCAGGTTCTGGTTCCAGCGCAAATAACATTGTCGTGAATCGCGAAACCGGTCAACTGTCCGTCTACACCACCTCGCGCGGCCATGACCAGTTCAGGCAGTTCCTCGACCGCATCAGCGCCAGCGCACGGCGCCAGGTGCTGATCGAAGCCACGATTGTCGAAGTCACGCTGTCCAATGCTTCCCAGCAAGGCGTGAACTGGCAAAAAGTGGTGCAAGGCGGGTTGCTGCGCGGCTTGAGTTTTCAGATGCTGCCTTCGGGCACGGGCGCGTTTTCCGGCACACAGGATGCCTCGCTGCTGCGCATGAGCTATACCAGCGGCAGCGGCGACTGGAGCGGTATTCTCACCTTGCTCGAATCCTTTGGCCAGGCACGGGTGCTCTCCAGCCCCAAGATATCCGTGCTGAACAACCAGACGGCCGCCCTCAAGGTGGTAGATAACTATGTCTACGTCACCGTCACCTCCACGCCAGCCGTGCGCTCGCTCAGCGCTACCGGGCAGTTGGTGGAAACCTCGCCTGCCACCTACAACACCATCATCAACTCGGTGCCCGTTGGTTTTGTGATGACCGTGACGCCGCAAGTAGCCGAAAGCGGCGAGGTCACACTCAATGTGCGGCCCACCATCACCCGCGTGGTCCGCGAAATCATAGACCCCAACCCCGACCTGCTCCGCGCCACCCCGCCCATTGTCAATCGCCTTCCCGTGGTGCAGTCGCGTGAACTGGAGTCCGTGCTGCGCGTGCAAAGCGGCGAAATTGCCGTGCTGGGCGGCCTGATGCAGGACGCCAGCAACGACGGCGAAGACGCGGTTCCGGGTGTCAGCCGCATTCCTATCCTCGGCGAGGCTTTCAAGCAGAAACAGCAGACGCGCAGCAAAACCGAACTTGTGGTGTTTCTGCGGCCTGTGGTGGTGGGCGATGCCTCGCTGAACGGCGACTACAAGGCCTTCAAACCGCTGCTACCCAGCTCCAGCTTCTTCAAGGATGCGGCGCCGGAAGCCCTGGGCCGAAAACCTTTCGAAGCCCAGCCCTCCCGCCAACCCTGACAGAAACCCATGCGCCGCTCTCTTCGACTTTTGCCCTTGCTGCTGTGCACCGCCACTCTGGCCTGGGGCCAGGCCAAGCCGGGTACCAACCCGTCAGCCCAAACCGGGGCCGCATCGCGGGAACCGGACATTCGAATCACCCGCCGCAAGCCCGCGCCAACAGTGGACGCAGATGTCAGGCGCGGCTACGAGGCCCTGCAGGCGGGGCGCTACGGCGAGGCACGCAGCGCCTACGAACAGGCCTTGAAGCGAGACGGTACTTTGCGTGATGCGCTGATAGGCCTGGCGTGGTGCTTTGAGGGGCTGGAGGACCATCAAGCCGCCCAGGCCGCCCTGCGGCGCCTGCTAGAGCTCTACCCACGCGATGCCGAGGCGCTGGCCGCGCAATACCTGGTGGGCGGCGGTATCCCCGGCGATGCTGCCGCCCGCTTCAAGCAACTGGCCGAACGCAGTGAACGCAACGCGCCCTTGCATTTCACGCTGGGCGTGATTCACGCTGAACAAGGCCGCTGGGGCGACGCGCGCATGGCTTTCGAGCGTGCCGCGGCACTTGAACCTGGCCACCCCGACTACCTGTACAACTTCGCGCTGTCGCTGGACCGCTTGGGCCAGGGGCCCGAAGCCATGCGCCAGTACGTCAAGGCCCTGAACCTTTCCTTCCGCCAGCCGGCGGCCTTCAACCAGGAAGCTGTGCGCACCCGCTTGCGCGCACTGGCCGCGCCGGCTTCCTGAGCCAACGATCGCCGCACATGTCCATGGCCCCCACGACTCATCCGCAAGACCAGCCGGTGACCCTGCGCAAGGCGGAGCGCGAGCTGGCTGAAGCCCTGCTCCAGCAGCGGCGCATCACCTCCGCCCAGCTGGCCATCGCCCTGGCCGAAAAGCGCCTGCGCGGCGGCAGTCTGCACGCGCAGCTGGCCAGCCTGGGCTTTATCGGCGAACTGGAACTGCGCGCCTTGCGTGCGCAATTGCACAAACTGCCTGAAGTCGACCTGGTGACCCACCGCACCGATCCAGCCCTGCTGCAGCTGTTGGCTGCGCCGCTGGCGCGCAAGCACGGCGTCCTGCCCGTGGAAATGACGGCCCATGGCGAGCTGCTGCTGGCCGTAGACGACACCGACGACCTGGTGGCGCTCGACCAGATCAGCGCGCACCTGCGCGCCAAGGGCGTGCCCCGCGTCCGTCTGGCGCTGGCGGCACCGGGCGAACTGGTGCGCGAAATCGACCGGGTCTACGGCGACCGGCCCAGCGTGGATGCGCTGCTCGCCGCCAGCGGCAAGGAGCCGCCCGTGGACAAGCTGATCGAGGCCATCGTCCACAACGCCTTCAACAGCCTGGCCTCGGACATTCACTTCGAACCCGAGGAGCACCTGCTGCGTGTGCGCGTGCGCGTCGACGGCGTGCTGATGCAGGCGCACTTGCTGCACGCCTCGATGTGGCCCGCACTGGCGGTCAAGCTCAAGGTCATGGCCGGCATGAACATCGCCGAAAGCCGTGCCGCACAGGATGGGCGTTTTTCCATGGAGGTAGGCGCAAGCCAGATCGATTTCCGCGCGGCCTGCCTGCCAACGGCCCACGGCGAGAACATCGTGCTGCGCCTTTTGGACCGGCAACGCAGCATCGTCCCGCTGGAGCGTTTGCGGCTCACGCAGACCACCATGGACAGGCTGCACTCGCTGATGAACCGGCCGGAGGGCATTGTGCTGGTCACCGGGCCCACCGGCAGCGGCAAAACCACCACGCTGTATTCCATGCTGGCCGAGATCAGCACCGAAGCGGTGAACGTCATGACGCTGGAAGATCCCATCGAGTATCCGCTGCCCCTGATCCGCCAGACCCAGGTGACCGAAAAAATCGGCTTTGCCGAAGGCGTGCGTGCCCTGATGCGGCAAGACCCGGACGTGATCCTGGTCGGCGAGATCCGTGATTCGGAAACGGCTGAAATGGCCTTTCGGGCCGCCATGACCGGCCACCAGGTGTTCGCGACGCTGCACACCAATTCCGCCCTGGGTGCAGTGCAGCGACTGCGCGATATCGGTGTATCGGCCGAAATTCTCGCGGGCAACATGATAGGCGTGATAGGCCAGCGCCTGGCGCGCCGCCTGTGCCCGCATTGCAAGACACACCGCCCGCCGACCGCGCACGAAAAAATCCTGCTCGAATTGCCCGATGACGACCACCCGCTGTACCAGGCCGTGGGCTGCGCCCATTGCAGCCAGCGCGGTTTTCTGGGCCGGGTGCTGCTGATGGAAGTGTTGTGTTTCGACGAAACGCTGGATCATCTGGTGGCCAAGCACGCCAGCCATATTGAACTGGCGCGCCATGCCCGTGCGGAAGGTTTCACCTCGCTGCGCGACGACGCGATCCGCTATGTACTCGCCGGCCACACCACGGTCGATGAGGTCAGCCGCGTCGTCAACCTCTCGGCGCATTGACCGGCATCAGAGCAGGGAGCCCGCCATGCCGCGATACAAATGGACAGCCCTGGCCGCCGACGGTGCACGCGTCGGCGGCCAGGGCGTCGCGGTGGACGAAGGCGCGCTGGCCGCGCAACTGGAGCAATCAGGCCTGCTGCTGGTCAAGGCGCGCGCGCAGGGCGGCTCGCTGCGCCTCATGCGCGCGCGCATCCGGCTGCTGGACCTGGTCAACTTCAGCTTTCAGATGACGATGATGCTGCGCGCCGGCGTGCCACTCATGGAGGCCCTGCGCGACATGGAAAACTCCGAAGCCAACCCGGCACTGCGCCAGGTCATCAGCGGATTGGTGGACGGCCTGAGCTCGGGCAGGACGCTGTCGCAGGCCATGGCCGAGCACCCCCTGGCCTTCGACGAGGTGTACGTGAGCCTGGTGCGCGCCGGCGAGAGCAGCGGCCAGTTGCCCGAGGTGCTGGCCAAGCTCACCGAAACGCTCAAGTGGCAACATGAAATCGCCGCCCAGACGCGCAAAGCGCTGATCTACCCCTGCGCAGCGCTGGTGATCATCACCGGCGTCACCTTGTTCCTCATGAGCTACCTGGTGCCGCAGGTGGCCAGCCTGCTCAAGGTCATGCGCATCGAACTTCCCTGGCAGACGGTGCTGATGATCAAAATCTCGGAAGTCGTCGAAGCGCATGTGGGCAAGATCGTGGCCTGCCTGGTCTTGCTGGTCGGGGCCTTGCCGACGCTGTCGCGTGTACCCGGGCCGCTACGCGGGGTGGTTGACGGCCTCAAGCTCAAGCTACCCGTCGTTGGGCCGGTGCTGCGCCAGATCGCGCTGGCGCGCTTTGCCTACGTATTGGCGCTGCTGTACGCGGCTGGCATCACCGTGGTGGAGGCGCTCAAGGTCGTGGAGATCGCCGTCGGCAACCGCGCCGTGGCGCAGGCCGTGGCGGTGGCGCAAGGCAGCATCGTGCAGGGCCGGGGCCTGAGCGCCGCGTTTTCCGGGATGACGATGTTTCCGCCCATGGTGGTCAGCATGCTGCGCGTGGGCGAAGCCACCGGCTCGCTCGATGCGGCGCTCGAAAACGTCAGCTACTTCTATACCCGCCAGGCACGCGAATCGGTCGAAAACCTGCAGGCCACGCTGCAGCCCGTGCTCACCGTCGTGCTGGGCCTGATGCTGGGCGCCGTGATCTTCTGCACGCTCGGCCCCCTGTATGACTCGGTGATCACCAATGCGAAGTTCTGAGCTTGTCCACGCGCCGCTGCGCGTGCTGCACCTGGAGGGCGAGCAGCCGCGCGTCTATGCCGCCACCCGCCACGGTTTGGTTGAAGAATTTGGCCCGCAACAGTCGTGGGCGCAGCCGCAAGCGCTGGCCGACCATGCGCGGCGCGACCCGGCCTGCCGCTGGCTGGTGCTGGCCGACTATGCCGAAGAGGAATTTTGGGGCGACGTGATGCCGCCCCTGCGCGGCACCGCGCGCAAGGCCTGGCTGGCCCGCATGCAGCACCGCTTTGCAATGGAGTCGCCGTTTCGCTGGATCTCGCTGCAGGGCCGAAGCCGCTCCAGCCCCGGCAAACTGCGCGTGCTGGGCTACAGCCTGGGCAATGCCGAGCGCGTGATGCCCTGGTTGGAGGCCCTGACGGGCGCCCATGCCAGGCTGGGCGGCGTCTATGCACCCATCATGCTGGCCGCGCCGCTACTGCGCCGGCTCAAGCTGCCCCAGCGCGGGCCGGTGGTGCTGGTCACCGCGCACCCCTCGGGGCTGCGGCAATGCGTGGTGATAGACGGCCGCCCCTGCTTCTCACGCCTGGCGCTGCGCGCCGATACCGGCGGCGCAGGCTGGCCGGCCGCCGTGCGCGAGGAAACCGCGCGCCTCAAGGACTACCTGGTCGAAAACGGCATCCTCGCACGTGACAAGTCCCCGCTGCATGTCGTGGGCATTGGCCCCCAAGGCACGCGCGACCCCGCGGCGGCCAGTCTGGATGACGGGCAAAGCATTTACCACCCGCTGCAGGCCGATGCCGTCGCCCGGGCGCTCAAGCTTGCGCCATCCTCGGCCGCCTCGCCCGAGTTGTCCCAGCTTCTGTTCGTGCATGCGCTGGCCCGCGGTGGGCCCGCGGACCAGTTGGCGCCGCCGGCGCTGCTGCGCGACGACTGGGTGGTGCGCATGGCGCGCAAGGTGCGCTGGGCGGGTTACGGCGTATGCGGCGCAGGCCTGCTTTATGCGGCGGGCTCGGCCCTGTCGCTGTGGCCCATGGCCAGCAAATTGAATGACGCGGCCGCCAGCACGCGGAAATTCGATGTCGACTACCAGCGCGAAGCGGCAACCTTTCCCGAATCCGCACTGACAGCCGACGAGCTGATCACACTGGAAAAAAAGGCAAAGGCCCTGGCGGACGCTTCGCCCGGCCCGCGCGCGCTGCTAGCCACGACGGGCGGCGTGCTCGAAAACCATCCCGAGCTGCAGCTGGACCAATTGCGCTGGGAGCGCGAGGCCTCCACGCGTGCGAACGTCCCCACGCTGCACGTGCGCGGCGCCGTGCAGGGGCTGCAATCCGACGACCTGCGCGGCGCGCGCGACGCCATGGCACGCTTTACCGCCAGCCTGGCCGCCGCCGGCCTGTCGGCGCAGGCGATCAAGGTGCCTTTGGACCTGCAAAGCAGCACCAGCATCAACGGCTCGGGCCAGCAGGACAAGGCCGAACTCGGCTTCGAGGTCAAGGTATGGAACAAGTAGCCCGCCTCCAGGCCTGGCGCCCCGGCGCATGGCCCCCGCTTTTGCGGCGCGCCGTGCCGCAAGCCTGCGCGCTGGCCGCACTGGGCTTGCTGCTGGCCGGCGCCCTCCACTGGTGGCGCGCCGACCTGGCCGGGCGGCTGGAGCGCCAGCTCAAGGCAGAACAAACCAGCCGTCAGCGCTTCCTCAACAGCGGGCGCGAAAGGTCCGACATCGAGCGGCTGCTGCCGTTGCTGCAAAGCCTGCAATCGCAAGGCCTGTATGGCGAAGAGAAGCGGCTCGAATGGATAGAACGCCTGCGCGGCATGGAAAGGCGCTGGCCGGGCCTCAAGCTCCAATACACCATTGAGGCGCAAGCCATTCAGCCGGCCGACAGAACGGCCACGGTTGGCCCCGTCATCCTGTTCCCTCCCACCGCGGCCGGAGGTGCGCGCCGCAGCATCGAGCTGTTCGCCACCCGCATGCGCCTGAGCATGACCCTGGTGCACGAAGAAGACATGCTGCGCGTGCTGGACGACCTGGCCGGCGCGCAACTGGGCCGCGTCAGCGTGGAACGGTGCGAGATGAACCGCGCCAACGCTGCGGCGATCAAGGCCGAGTGCGCGTTAAGCTGGAACACGCTGCGCGTTTACGAGCCGCCGGCACGCCCGTCGGGAGGTCGGCCATGAAGGCGATCGCCAAAGCCCTCTTGCTGGGCTGCTGCCTGTGGCCACTGGCCTGCACCGCCGCGCCGGACGGCCTGGGCAGGCTCTTCTACACGGCAACAGAACGCGCCGAGATGGAAGCCAGGCGCCACGGCAGGCCCGCGCCCCAGGAAGTGGCGGTGCGCGAACTGGCTTCCATGCTGCGCATAGACGGCATCGCGGTTCGGCCCCAAGGCAAAACCACCATCTGGATCAACGGCGCGCCTTACCTGGAGCAAGACCTGCCCTACGGCATTCGCGTGCGCCGCGGTCCCGCTGGCCGCATCCTCGGCGTCGAGATGCCGCTGGAGGGCGGCGACATCGAGCGCGCGGCGATTGGTGAAACCCTGCTAAGGCCGCTTTCCAGCGCAGCGGCGGCGGCTTCGGCACCGGCGACGGCCATGAAACCAGAGGCGGTGAAATGAAAGCGCAGCGGGGCTTTGTTGCGCTGCTGATGATGGTGCTGGTGGCGGTCGGCGTTTTTGGCGCAATGGCCGCCTGGGTGGCGAGCGAGCCACCGCCTTCAAAACAAGCTATCAACCGGGTAGTCTTGGGGCAGGCCAAAGAAGCCTTGCTGACGTATGTGGTGGAAACTGCTTTGAGCGGCAAGAATACGCGCTTGCCCTGCCCCAACATTACCGGCGATGGCAAGGCCGACGTAGATCCAATTCCCGGAGGCACGGCCAAGCCCTGCGGTCTCACGGGCAATACCCAGTTGGGCCTGTTGCCCTGGAACGCGCTGAGCTTGCCGCCCCTGCGGGACGCCTACGGCGGATGTCTTTGGTATGCCGTTGACGGTCAGTTCAAGAACGCCCCCGCATCGGAAGCCACGCCCGGTGTCAACGCCGATACCGATGGCAGGATCACCATCAAGGATGAAGCGGGGAATACCTTGGCCGACAAGGTGGTGGCGGTGGTGTTCGCCCGGTCGGCCCAGACAGGTTTGCAGGGGCGTAGCGCTAGCGCCAGCGGTGCTCCGCCTTGTACGACAACCCCATCAGGAGATGCGGCCCAGGATGCGACGGGCTACCTGGGCTCGAGCAATGCCGCGCCCGCCACTGGCACCGTTACTTCGATAGACCTTTTCAACGCGACGCAACTCGCCCCAGACAAAGTCTCATTCACCCATCAACTCATCTGGATCACTGCTGATGAGTTCGCGGCCGTCGCCATGCGCGTAAATGCGGCGCCTTTGGCCGCCGCCTTCAATACCGCCGTTCAGGCTTCGATGTCCACCACGAATGGCCGGCTTCCATTCGCGGCGGCTGCACCGGGCGGCACCTGCCAATATGGGCTGTACAGGGGTTTTCTTCCTGTCAGTTGCAGGTACCCCGACCCTGTCTCCGGCCCGCTTTCCTTCACGCTCAACGCGCCTGTTCTGCAGTCGGACAAATGGCACGAATTGACTTTCTATGCCGTCGCCCCAAGCTGCGCATTCGATAAACCGGGATGCCTGCCTGACGCAGCGCTGGTTCCGTCGAAAGGATTGGTGAAGGGTGGTTTGCTTGCGCGCGGCAGGAAACTATCCGGTCAGGACTGTGGTGCCAGCACCGGCAGTGTGGCGACGCAACCGCTGAAATGCATCGAAGCCAACAACTTGGCATTTGACCCACGCAATCCCGGATGGCAATCCAAGATGCTGGTCGAGCCCGATCCGGCCCTCCCTTCCAACGACATTCTGAAGGTACTGCCATGATTCCGCGCACACGTCTGCACCCGCGAGAGAGCGGCTTCACTTTGGTGGAGCTGGCCCTTGTCATGGGCATTGTGGCCTTGCTCCTGGGCGGGCTGATGGTCCCAGTAGCGCGAATGCTTGAGCAGAAGGCAACAGCCACCACCCAGGCTACGCTGGAAACCGCGCAGCAGGCTCTTTTGGGCTTCGCACTATTGAACAAGCGCCTGCCTTGCCCTGATATCGGAACTAGCGGCCTGGAAGGCACGTACGACATCGCAACAAACAGATGCTCTTCCTTATCATCCCCATCATTTTCCGACCCGGCGGACGCCAGCTGGGGATACCTGCCTTGGGCGACCTTGGGCGTCTCTGGCGCGGATGCGTGGGGCAGAAGGTTGCGCTACACCGTCCCAACGCCGATGGCCAGCCCCATCCTCGGCGCCTTCAACGCCGAAGTCACCAGCACCACCAGTAGCAAACTGATCATCAAGTGCACCGTGCGGACGAGCGCCAGCGTTCCCAGCTGTTTTTCCAGCGCCAGTTCGACAACGCCGATAACGCCGACGGATAAAGCCGTGTTCGTGGTGTATTCACTTGGCAAGAACGGGCGGGGGGCGATCTCCATGGACGGCTTAAGCACCGTTGCAGCACCGGATCCCACGAATCCTGCGAATAGCGATGAAATCCAGAACCTTCCAGACAGCAGCGCGTCCGGTAGCAACGCAACCAGCCGCCGCACCTTCGTGTCCCGACTTCATACCGATGCGGTAAACCCCGCCGGAGAGTTTGACGACCTCATGGTCTGGATGCCAGCCTCCCTCCTGGTAGCCAAGCTGCTGGCGGCGGGGCAATGGCCATGAAAGGCAATCTTGTGAATCGATTCGGCCCCCTCACCGCCATCACCCGCCTGACCCTCATCGAAGCTTGGCGCGGCCGCAGCACGCGCCTGCTGCTGCTCTTCCTCGCAGCGGTCTACGCACTGGGCGCCTTCGCCGCATCCATGGCGGTGACCGAGGGAGCCGAAACCCGGCTCGCGCTGGCCGCGCACCTTTACCGCCTGGGCCTGGTGCTGGCGCTCGCGTTGATCGTGGTGTCCAGCACGGTGCGCGACATGGAGGGCGGTTTCTTCCAGGTGCTGCTGGCCTTTCCCTTGTCGCGCGCGCAGTTTGTGATGGGGCGGCAGGCCGGCTACATGCTGCTGGCCGTGCTCGCGGCGACGGCGGCCACGGGTGTGATGCTGACCATCGCCGTGCCGGGTGGCCGCGTCGGTGTGCTCGCCTGGGGTGCCTCGCTGGCGCTGGAGCTATGCATTGTTGTGGCGGCCGCGCTGTTTTTTTCGCTGGGCTTGCGCCGCGTGCTACCGGCTTACGCGGCCTGCTGCGCGTTTTACCTGTGGGCACGCCTGTTGGACGTGGCGCGCTTTATGTCGGCGCACCCGGTCGGCCAGGATGCCGCCTCGTGGGACGTGGTGGCGGGCCGCGCCACCTTTGACCTGCTGGGCTGGCTGCTGCCGCCGCTGGCGGGTTTTGCGCCCTCGCCCTGGGCGCTGGGCGAGTTTGTGCAGGGCGCGCTACTCGCGTTGCAGTTCGGCTGGGCACTCTGGTATGCGGCGCTGTGCGCGGGCGCCTCCTTGATAGACCTGTACCGCCGTGAAGTTTGATTGGCGCCGCACCCACACCACACGCCGCGCGCCCCCGCGCGTGACGGCCGTATTCGCGCTGCTGCTGGCCGGCCAGGTGGGGCTGGCGCTGTGGCGGGGCGTTCCCGAAGCCGGTGCACAGCCGCTGGGACGGCCCCCAAGCATGGCCGCTTCGCGCCTTATGTCGCTGGACGACCCGGTGCCCTTAGCCAAGATGCTGGACCTGTACCTGCAGGCCCACGACGTGCAGCCCGGCCTCAGCCTGCCCTGGCGCGAACTCGACTACGCCGAAGTGGTCGCCTGGCTGGAGCACATCCTGCAGCTAGACCCGCAAGGCCAGTACCCGCTGCTGGCCGCCGCGCGGCTCTACACCCAGGTGCCAGACCTGCCGCGCCAACGCCTCATGACCGACTTCGTCGCTGCCCAGTACCCGCAAGACCCGCCGAACCGCTGGCGCTGGATGGCGCATGTGGCCTATGTAGCCAAAGTACAGATGAAGGACCCGGAACTGGCCGTGCGCTATGCCGCCGAACTGCGCCAGCACGCGGAGCACCTGCCGCAGGTGCCGGCCTGGGCACGGCAGATGGAAATCTTTTTACGCATGGGCCAGAACGACCTCGAAACCGCCAGGGCGCTGCTGGGCGCGCTGCTGGCCAGCGGGCAGATCCACGACGACAACGAGCTACGCTTTCTCACGCAGACCTTGAAGGAGCTGGAGCAGAAATGAACGACGCCCAACACCCGGCGCTGCAGGCCAGCGAGGTCCATAAACACTACGGCACAACCAAGAAGGCGCGCGCAGCACTGGTCAACGTGTCGCTGCAAGTCCATCCCGGCGAATGCCTGGCCTTGCTGGGCATGAACGGCGCGGGCAAGACAACCTTGATCAAATGCCTGCTGGACCTGGCCGCGCCGACCTCGGGCACTCTGTCCATTTTTGAGCAGGATCACAGCCGGCCGCTTTCACGCGAACAGCTCGCTTATGTGCCCGAGCGCTTCTCGCCGCCGGGCTGGCTGCATGCACGCGACTATTTCCGGTTGGCCGCGCAGTTGCACGGCCTGACGTTTCCGCAGCCCGGGCTACTGGGCATGCTGGCAGAACTGGACCTGGAAGAAACCATCCTCGACAGGCCGATGCGCGAATGCTCCAAAGGCATGGCGCAAAAAATCGGCCTGGCAGCGGCCTTCCTGGCGCGTCGCCGTTTGCTGGTGCTGGACGAACCCATGAGCGGCCTGGACCCGCTCTCGCGCATACGCGTGCGCGAGCAGTTGCGCCTGCAACGCGCCAGCGGCTGCGCGGTGCTGATGAGCACCCATTCGCTGACCGACGTGCAAGACCTGGCCGACCGCGTCGCCATCCTGCACGCCGGCAGCTTGCGCTTCATAGGCACCATAGCCGAGTGGCTGGCGCAGCATGGGCCGGGTGGCATGGAAGAGGCGTATCTGTCGGTGGTGCAAGCAGCCCGGCAAAACCCCGCCCTGGCCCTGGCAAGCTGATACCGTCAACCAGCGGGCGCAAGAAGGCCCGCGCACAGCCAAGCCGCGCGCGGGCCCCAAAGCCTTGCTTTTTTACTTGGGCAGCAGCACCTTGTCCACCACGTGGATCACGCCGTTGGACTGGTAGACGTCGGCGATGCTCACGGTCGCCACGCCGCCTTTCTCATCGGTCACCGTGACCTTGCCGCCGGCCGACTTGGCCACCAGTGTGCCGCCGGCCACCGTCTTGATGGAAGCCATGCCCTTGCCGTCGGCAATCATCTTGCTGATGGCGGCAGCGTCCCATTTGCCGGGCACCACGTGGTAGGTCAGCACGCCGGTCAGCATGCCCTTGTTCTCGGGCTTGAGCAGGGTGTCCACCGTGCCGGCGGGCAGCATCGCGAAGGCAGCGTTGGTGGGCGCGAACACCGTGAACGGGCCCGGGCCCTTGAGCGTGTCGACCAGGCCCGCGGCCTTGACCGCCGCGACCAGCGTGGTGTGGTCCTTGGAGTTGACCGCGTTGTCGATG
>Ga0065165_1002147_pt1 | contig 17875 bp, 13 predicted proteins | sample AraplaMF_Cvi_mMF_FD_63813 | JGI IMG/M metagenome (GOLD analysis project Ga0065165, IMG submission 63813) | Arabidopsis root microbial communities from the University of North Carolina, USA - plate scrape MF_Cvi_mMF (version 2) (version 3) | ecosystem: Host-associated > Plants > Roots >...
GGTGAATTTGTTCAAGGGTTTGACCCCCATCAACTATAACGGCCGCGAAGTCTGGCCGCTGGTGGAGGGTGGCAAGGGCGTCGCGGCGACCAACCATGCGAGCGCGGGGGCCTGGGCCGCAGCCGGGGGCATCGGCACGGTGAGCGCGGTCAACGCCGACAGCTATGACGCCGAAGGCAAGATCATCCCGCAAATCTATCGCGCGCTGACCCGGCGCGAGCGCCACGAAGAATTGGTCGAATATGCGATCGAAGGCGCCGTCACCCAGGTGAAGAAGGCGTTCGAGATCGCCGGCGGCAAGGGCGCGGTGAACATCAACGTGCTGTGGGAAATGGGCGGCGCGCAGCGCGTGCTGCACGGCGTGCTCGAGCGGACCAAGGGCATGGTCGCGGGCGTCACCTGCGGCGCCGGCATGCCGTACAAGCTCAGCGAGATCGCGGCGTCGTACAACGTTTCCTATCTGCCGATCGTGAGCTCGGGCCGAGCCTTCCGCGCCTTGTGGAAGCGGGCCTATTCCAAGGCCAGCGAATGGCTGGCGGCGGTGGTCTATGAGGACCCCTGGCTCGCCGGCGGGCATAACGGCCTGTCCAATGCCGAGGACCCGCTGATTCCGCAGGATCCCTATCCCCGCGTCCGCGACCTGCGCGCGACGATGCGCGAGGGCGGCATCTCCGACGACGTGCCGATCGTGATGGCGGGCGGCGTCTGGTACCTGCGCGACTGGACCGACTGGATCGACAATCCCGAACTCGGCAAGATCGCCTTCCAGTTCGGCACGCGACCGCTACTGACCCAGGAGAGCCCGATCCCCGCTGAGTGGAAGAACGAGCTGATGACGCTGGAGGAAGGCGACATCCTGCTCCACCGCTTCTCGCCGACGGGCTTCTATTCCTCCGCGGTGCGCAATCCGTTCCTGCGCAGCCTCGAGGCGCGCAGCGAGCGCCAGATCGCCTATTCGACCGAGCATGCCGGCGACCACACCTTCCAGCTCGACGTCGGCGTGAAGGGCAAGAATTTCTGGGTGACCCGCAACGACCTGCTGCGCGCGCGCGAATGGTTCGGGCTCGGCTTCACCTCGGCGCTCAAGACCCCGGACAACACGCTGGTGTTCGTCACCGAGGAAGAGAAGGGCGTGATCCGCAAGGACCAGGCCGATTGCATGGGCTGCCTCAGCCAGTGCCAATTCTCGTCCTGGGCGGACACCGAAACCAATTCGACCGGGCGGCTGGCGGACCCGCGCAGCTTCTGCATCCAGAAGACGCTGCAGGACATCGCGCACGGCGGACCGGTGCATGAGAACCTCATGTTCGCCGGCCACGGCGCCTATAATTTCAAGCGCGATCCCTTCTACTCGAACGGCTTCGTGCCGACGGTGAAGCAGCTGGTCGACCGGATCCTGACCGGAGACTGATCGCAGGAAATCGCTCGGCTTGGCGCATCCCAAGAAAGCCTAGTCTGGCGATCGGAGTTCGCCGGGCTAGGCTGGGCCGATGAAGACCGGTCTGATCATCCGCCATACGCCGTACGAGGGCCTTGCGGGGTTTCGCGAGCCGATCGAGGCGGCGGGCTATGTGCTCGACCGCGTCGACGTAAGTGACCCGAATTTCGCCAGCCTCGACTTCGATGCGCCCGATCTGCTGCTGATGATGGGCGGGCCGATGGGGGTGTACGAGCACGAGGCGCATCCGTGGATCGCGCACGAGATCGAACGGCTCGCCGAGCGGATCGATCGCGGGCTGCCGACGCTGGGCGTATGTCTGGGTGCCCAGATGATCGCTGCGGCGATGGGCGCCGAAGTACGGCCGGGCGCGGTGAAGGAGATCGGCTTCTCGCCGGTGACGCTGAACCCCGCGGGCGCCGACTCCCCGCTGCGGCACGTTGCCGAGGTGCCGGTGCTGCACTGGCACGGCGATACCTTCGACTTGCCCGATAATGTCGAGCTGCTTGCGTCAACTGCGGCCTACCCGCACCAGGCCTTTCGCCGCGGACCCGAGCTGCTTGCGCTGCAATTCCATGCCGAGATGGGCGAGGATCCGCGCTTCGACGCCTGGATCGAGAATGGGCCGGACTTCATCGCCGAGGCGGGCAGCTCGCCTGAATATCTCTACGACGCGCATCGTGCGCTTGGCCCGGGTGCGGTGGTCGCGGGACAGGCGATGATCGGGGAATGGCTTCGCGGGCTCTGAGCTCGCGATCCTCAGAGCCAGCCGTCGAGGACCTGGTCGGGCGGGCGGTGGCCGTCGACCCAGGAGCGGATATTGGCGATGACCTTCAGACCCATCGCCTCGCGGCCCTCGAAGGTCGCCGAGCCGAGATGGGGGAGCAGCACGACATTGTCGAGCGCGACCAGCCGCGAGTCGATCGCGGGCTCGTTGACATAGACGTCGAGCCCGGCGCCGGCTATGCGGCGCTCGGTCAGCGCGACGACCAGGGCCTCGGGATCGACGATCTCGCCGCGCGCGGTGTTGATCAGCCAGCCGCTCGGCCCAAGCAGGTCGAGCCGCCGCGCGTCGATCAGCCCGCCGGTGCTGCCGGTGTGCGGCGCATGGATGGTCAGGATGTCGACGGCGTCGAGCATCGCATCGAGATCGGCATGGAAGGTCGCGCCCAGTTGCGCCTCGGCGACTTCGGGGATGCGGTGGCGATTATGATAGTGAATCTGCAGGCCGAAGGCGCGGGCGCGCTGCGCCACCGCCTGGCCGATGCGTCCCATGCCGAGGATGCCGAGCTTCTTGCCGCCGATGCGATGGCCACGCATGCCGGTTGGGCGCCAGCCGGTCCATGCGGCGGCGCGAACCAATTTGTCGCCTTCGATCAGCCGGCGCGGCGCGGCCAGGATCAGCGCCATCGCCATGTCGGCGGTGTCCTCGGTCAGCACGCCGGGGGTGTTGGTGACGGTGATCCCGCGCTCGCGCGCCGCCTTGAGGTCGATATGGCCGACGCCGGCGCCGTAATTAGCGATCAGCTTCAGCCGATCGGGTGCCGCAGCGATCAGTTCGGCGTCGATCCGGTCGGTGACGGTGGGGACGAAGACGTCGGCATCGGCCATCGCCGCGGCCAGCGCGGCGCGGTCCATCGGGCAGTCGTCGGGATTGAGCGCGGCGTCGAACAATTCGGCCATGCGCTTCTCGATCGCCTCGGGCAGCGTCCGGGTGACGGTGACGCGGGGACGGGCAGGGCGCGCGGTCTGTGCCATTCAGAGCGGATTGGCGGTCGCGGGGGCCGCAGTCAACGGGTTGAAGCTGAGGGCAGGGGCGCGTTATGCCCATAAGCATGACAGGGGAAAACATGCGGCGCAGCGGCTGGGCCATGCTGGGGATCGCGGCGGTGGCGCTCGCCATGCCGGCGCTCGCCCAGCGCAAGCCGCCTTATTGGGTGTCGATCGACGTCGACAAGGCGCATCTGCGCACCGGGCCGGGGCGCAATTATCCGGCGAGCTGGCTCTACAAGCGCCGCGACCTGCCGCTCAAGGTGGTCGACGTCTATGGCGAATGGCGCAAGGTCGAGGATCCCGGCGGCACGCAAGGCTGGATGCTGCGCAACTTCCTCGACGAGCGGCGCACCGGAATCGTCGTCGGCGCGACGACCGAGCTGCGCTCGGCACCCCAGCTCGACGCGCACATCAACTGGCGAGTCGAGCCGGGCGTGGTCGGGCGGATCAGCAAGTGCGCCGACAATTGGTGCCGCTTCGACGTCGGCGGCCGTGCGGGCTATGTCGAGCAGTCGCACATCTGGGGCGTGGAGCCGGGCGAAGTCGTTGACTGAGCCGGTGGACGCGGCGCTGTACGACCCCGCTTACGTCAAAGGCGTGTTCGACCGCTGCTCAGGCAAGTATATCGCGTTCAGCTGGGTCTGCTCAATGGGGTTCACCGAGCGCTGGCGGCGGCAATGCGTCGCGGTCCTGCCCGAGCCGCCTGGCCCGACCGGCTACGACCTGATGGCCGGCACCGGCGAGGTCTGGCCGCATCTCCTCCGGCGTTTTCCGTCGATCGGGCCGATCACCGCGGTCGACATCTCCTCGGGCATGCACGCCCGCGCGATCGCGCGGCTGCACCGCCACCGCGCCCAGCGGATCGCCTTCATCGAGGACGACGTCCTCGCCAGCGACCTTCCGCAAGCAAGTGCCGACTTCGTGATTTCGACGTTCGGGCTCAAGACTTTCGATGCCGGCCAGCACGCGCGGCTCGCCAGGCTGATCGCACATGTGTTGCGCCCCGGCGGCAGCTTCGCGATGATCGAGGCATCGGACCCGAAGGGTTGGTGGCTGCGCCCGCTCTATCTGTTCCATCTCAGGAAGGTGCTTCCGCTGGTCGAGCGGCTGCTGCTGCGCGGTGCGCAGGATTTCGCATTGATCGGAACCTACAGCACCAATTTCGGCGATGCCTCGGGAATCGCGACGATGCTTCGCGAGGAAGGGCTAGAAGTGCGCTTCCGCAAGCACTTCTTCGGCTGCGCGACCAGCGTCAGCGGCCGCAAGCCTCAGGCCAGCTTGTAGGGCGTCGGATCGCCGCGTTCAGTGATCAATTGGTGCCGGGCAAGCGCGCGGCATTCGGGATAAGCCTGGGCCAGTGCCGGATGGCGCCCGAGGATCGCCTCGTCGGGGTCGGTGGCGATCTCGGCGACCAGCGGCCGGGGCGCGATGCCGTGGCGCTCGGCGAGCAGGCGGAAGGTGCGGGCGCGCAGGCGAAATTCGAAATCGTCGAGGCGCGCCGACTCGACCTCGGCCTTTTTGAGCAGCGCCCCGCGAAGATCGAACACCATCGCGTCAGTCCAGCAATTCCACTGCGATCGCGGTGGCCTCGCCGCCGCCGATGCAGAGCGAGGCAAGGCCGCGCTTCTGGCCGTTCGTCTCCAACGCAGAGAGCAACGTGGCGAGCACCCGCGCGCCGCTCGCGCCGATCGGATGGCCGAGCGCACAGGCGCCGCCGTGGACGTTGAGCACGTCGTGGGAGATGCCGAGATCGTGCATCGCGATCATCGCGACGCAGGCGAACGCCTCGTTGACTTCGAACAGGTCGACGTCACCCACCTGCCAGCCGGCCTTTTCCAGCGCCTTGCGCATCGCGAACACCGGCGCGGTGGTGAACAGCGCCGGGGCATGCGCGTGCGCGGCATGTGCGACGACCCGTGCGACAGGGTTGAGCCCGAGCCGCTCGGCGACGCTTGCGCGGGTCATCACCAGCGCCGCGGCGCCGTCCGAGATCGACGAGGCGTTGGCCGCGGTGATCGTGCCGTCCTTCGAGAAAGCCGGCTTGAGCGTCGGGATCTTGGAGAGATCGCCCTTGGCCGGCTGTTCGTCGCAGGTGACTTCGGTGGTGCCCTTGCGGCCCTTGACCTCGACGGGGACGATCTCGCGGTCGAACGCGCCCGAGCGCTGCGCCTTCTGGGCGCGTTCGAGCGACTGAATCGCGAACTGGTCCTGCGCCTCCCGGGTGAACTGATAGTGCTGCGCGGTTTCCTCGGCGAAGCTGCCCATCAGCCGGCCGGGCTCATAGGCGTCCTCGAGCCCGTCGAGATACATATGGTCCTTGAGCACGTCATGGCCGATACGCGCGCCGGCGCGGTGGCGCAGCGAAAGGTATGGCGAGTTGGTCATGCTCTCCATGCCGCCGGCGACGAGCAGGTCGACCGAGCCCGCGGCGAGCGCTTCGGCGGCCATGATCGCCGCCTGCATGCCGCTGCCACACATCTTGTTGATCGTCGTCGCCTCGATGTGGTTGGGCAGGCCGGCGCCCAGCGCCGCTTGCCGCGCGGGGGCCTGGCCGAGCCCGGCGGGAAGCACGCAGCCCATGTAGATCCGCTCGATCGCATCGCCCTTCAGGCCCGCCCGCTCGACTGCTGCGCCGACCGCGGTGGCGCCGAGCTCGGTGGCGCTCGCGCCGGTAAGGCATCCCTGGAAGCTGCCCATCGGGGTGCGCGCATAGGAAGCGATGACGATCTCGTCGGCGGACATGTTTTTCCTCTCGTTTGTTGGGGGCGATCTAGTGATCCGCGCGGCGGTTTGCAAAAGCCGCTGCCCAGCCCCAAGGAAGATGCCGATGACGCTGGTCGATATTCTCAAATGGGCCGCCTCGATCAGCGGGATGATCGCCGCATTCATGGTCTCGCTCGATTTCGGGCGACGCGTGACGGGGTGGGGCTTCGCGCTGTTCGTCGCGTCGAGCATCTGCTGGATCAGCGGGGCGCTGCTTTCCGAGGACGCGCCGCTGTGGACGCAGAACCTCGTGCTGTTCGGCATCAACCTCTTCGGCGTCTATCGCTATCTGATCCGCAAGCGGCCGCCGCGCGATGACGATTGACGGCTGGCTGTGGCCGGTGCTGCTCGGCGGGCTCGGGCTGGTGTTCGGCAGCTTCATCGCGACGGTGGCGATCCGCTGGCCCAAGGGCAGTTCGGCGCTGCAGGGGCGCTCGCACTGCGACGGCTGCGGCAACGGGTTGGCGGCGCGCGAGCTGGTGCCGGTGCTGAGCTTCGTGCTCCAGCGCGGCCGTTGTCGGAGCTGCGGCGCCCCGATCCATCCCGGCCACCTTGCCACCGAACTGCTCGGCATGGCGATCGGCGCGATCGCCGGGCTGCTCGTGCCCGGCATCGGCGGGATTGCGGGGGCGGTGTTCGGCTGGCTGCTGCTGACGCTCGCCGCGCTAGACCTGGCCGCCTTCTGGCTGCCCAATGCGCTCACCGGCGCGCTGGCGGCGGCGGGGCTGGCGGCCGGTCTGCTCGACCTCTGGCCGCCGCTTGACCAGCGGCTGATCGGCGGGATCGGCGGTTACGCGGCGCTCGCCGCGGTAGCGGCGGGCTACCGGCTGTTGCGCGGCCGGCAGGGGCTGGGCGGCGGCGACCCCAAACTCTTCGGCGCGATCGGGTGCTGGCTCGGTTGGCAGGCCTTGCCGCTGGTATTGCTCGCCGCAGCGCTGATCGGGATCGCCGCGGTGCTTGGGTTCATCAGCGCGGGACGCAAGGTCACTGCGACCGACCGGCTGCCCTTCGGAGTGATGCTCGCCACTGCCGCCTGGGCGGTATGGATCGGCCAGGTGCTCGCCTGACGGCACCGCTTGCGCCGTCGCGCGGTTCGCCGCACATCTAGGCGATGAAGACCATTCTCGACCGCCAGCGCGCCGCCTTCATGGCCGAGCTGCCCGTATCGCTCGACACCCGCAGGGACCGGCTCGACCGGGCGATCGCGATGGTCGCTGAGAATGCGGAGCGCTTCTGCGACGCACTGAGCGAGGATTTCGGGCATCGCAGCCGCGAGCAATCGATGATCGCCGACATCGCCGCCTCGGTCGGCCCGCTACGGCATGCCCGCAAGCAGGTCGCACGCTGGGCGAAGTCGGAGCGCAAGCCGGTGATGTTCCCGCTCGGGCTGCTCGGCGGGCGGGCGCGGGTCGAATATCAGCCCAAGGGCGTGGTCGGGATCATTGCGCCGTGGAATTTCCCGGTGAACCTGGTGATGAGCCCGCTCGCGGGCGTGTTCGCGGCGGGCAACCGCGCGATGGTCAAGACCAGCGAGTTCACACCCGTGGTCGCGGCATTGTTCGAGGAACTGGCGCCGCGCTATTTCGCGACCGAGGAACTTGCCTTCGTCAGCGGCGGACCCGAGATCGGCAAGGCCTTTGCCGAACTGCCGTTCGACCACCTCTTGTTCACCGGCGCGACGGGGATCGCGAAGCACATCCTCCATGCCGCGGCGGACAATCTCGTGCCCGTCACGCTCGAACTCGGCGGCAAGTCGCCGGTGGTCGTCGGCCGCACCGCGAACATCGCCCAGGCGACCGAGCGCGTCGCGATGGGCAAGATGCTCAATGCCGGCCAGATCTGCCTTGCCCCGGATTACATGCTGGTACCCGAGGAGAAGGAGGCCGAAGTGGTCGACGGCCTGACCCGCGCCGCCACGGCGATGTATCCGAGCCTGCTCGCCAATCCCGACTATACGGCGGTGATCAACGACCGGCACCACGCCCGGCTCGGCGCCTGGATCGAGGACGCCCGCGCCAAGGGCGCCGAGGTGATCGCGGTCAATCCGGCCAATGAGGACTTCGCCGCGTCCAATTCGCGGAAAATGCCGCTCCACATCATCCGCGGCGCGACCGACGAGATGACGGTGATGCAGGAGGAAATCTTCGGCCCGATCCTGCCGGTGCGCAGCTATCGCCATATCGCCGACGCCGTCGCCGAAGTGAACCGCCGCGACCGGCCGCTCGCGCTTTACTATTTCGGCAGCGACGCGGGGGAGCGCCGGCAGGTGCTCGACCGGACGATCTCGGGCGGCGTGACGCTCGACGACGTGATCTTTCACGTCAGCCAGGAAGAGCTGCCGTTCGGCGGGATCGGACCGTCGGGGACAGGCGCCTATCATGGCGAGGCGGGCTTCCGCACCTTCAGCCATGCGCGCAGCATCTACAGGCAGCCGCGGCTCGACGTGGCAAAACTGGCGGGGATGAAGCCGCCTTACAGCAAGGCGACTTGGGCGACGATCAAGCGGCAGATGAAGTGAAGCGCCCGTCACTCCGCACAGCGCCGGACGACGACGGGCAAAAAAATAGGCCGCCCCGAGGGGCGGCCATTTGAAAGTTTTAGGAGAGGATGCCTGAAAGGCCCGATCCTTCTGCAGCGCAGCGGGTTATGTTGCAAGTGCGAAGAGTTACCGGTATCATTGCAGAAAATGCAATCGTACAACGTTGTCACTTGCAGCGCGGACATCAGGGCAGCACGGTAGGCCATGGCCAAGACGCTCAAGCTCGACGAATTCCTGCCTTATCGGCTCTCGATCGCCTCCAACACCGTGTCCGATACGGTCGCCTCGGCCTATCGCACCCTGTTCGGGCTGCGCATCCCGGAATGGCGGCTGGTCGCGGTGCTCGCCGAGGGCGGGGCGATGAGCCAGCAGGCGCTGTGCGGCCGGACCCGGATGGACAAGGTGACGGTCAGCCGCGCGGCGATCGCGCTCGCCGAGCGCGGCCTGATCCAGCGCGGCGCCAATCCCGACGACCAGCGCTCGCATCTGCTGTCGCTGTCGGAGCAGGGCTGGGCGCTCTACGAGCAGGTCGCGCCCAAGGCGCTGGAGTTCGAGCGCCGGATCTTCGCGACCTTGTCCGATCACGAGCGCGATCAGTTGCGCGCGATGCTCGAGCGGATCGAAGCGGCGGCGGTGGCGCTCGACACGCGGGGTTGATTAGCGGCGCCGCGCCGGATACGCCCCCCAGGCCCTCCCCAGGCATCGATGCTTTGCCCAGGAGGAGTTCGCATGTCCGCTTATCTCGATCGCGCCGGTCTCAAGGTCGCCGAGGTCCTCGCGCGTTTCGTCGAGACGCGGGTGCTGCCGGATCTGGCAATCGAGGCTGACGCCTTCTGGAGCGGGGCCGCGGCGATCTTCGCGCGCTTCGCCCCCGAGAATCGTGCGCTGCTGGCTCGGCGCGACGATCTTCAGGCGGAGATCGACCGCTGGTCGGCCGAGAATCCGGGGCGCGCTGCCGATCCCGCGGCGCAGGAGGCGTTCCTGCGCGCGATCGGCTATCTCGTCCCCGAGCCGGCGCCGTTCACGATCGGCACGATCAATGTCGACGCTGAGATCGCGACGATGGCGGGGCCGCAGCTCGTCGTCCCGGCGCTCAACGCCCGGTTCGTGCTCAACGCCGCCAATGCCCGCTGGGGCAGTCTGTACGACGCGCTGTATGGCACAGACGCGTTGCCGGGGACGGCGCAGCCGGGCGGTTATGACGCGGAACGCGGAGCGCAGGTGATTGCCTATGCGAAGGCGTTTCTCGACCAGGCGGTGCCGCTCGCCGAGGGCAAATGGGCCGATCTTGCCGGCGAACCGGTGTTGCGCGAACCGGCACAGCAAGTCGCGCCGTGGCTGTATCGCCATAACGGTCTGCACATCGAAGTCGTGATCGACCGCGCGCATCCGATCGGGCGCGACGATCCCGCCGGGATCTCGGATGTCCTGCTCGAGGCGGCGCTAACCACCATTGTCGACCTCGAGGATTCGGTCGCCGCGGTCGATGCCGAGGACAAGGTCGCGGCCTATGCCAATTGGCTCGGGCTGATGCGCGGCGATCTCCAAGAAGCGTTCGACAAAGGCGGTCGAACGGTGACGCGGCGGCTCAACCCGGATCGCGGCGACCTGCCCGGGCGATCACTGCTGTTCGTGCGCAATGTCGGGCATTTGATGACCAACCCGGCGGTGTTGCTGCCGAGCGGGGAAGAGGCGCCCGAAGGCATTCTCGACGCGATCGTCACCACCACGATCGCGCTCCACGATCTGCGCGGGCTGGGCCAATATCGCAACAGCCGCGCCGGATCGGTCTATATCGTCAAGCCGAAGATGCATGGGCCCGAGGAATGCGGGTTCGCCAACCGGCTGTTCGACGCGGTCGAGGATCTGCTCGGGCTCGCGCGGCATACGGTCAAGGTCGGCGTGATGGACGAGGAGCGGCGGACCTCGGCCAATCTCGCCGCCTGCATCCACGCGGTGAAGGACCGCATCGCCTTCATCAACACCGGCTTTCTCGACCGCACCGGCGACGAGATCCACACCAGCATGCGCGCCGGGCCGATGATCCCCAAGGCCGAGATCAAGGGCAGCGCCTGGATCCAGGCCTATGAGGACCGCAACGTCCGTATCGGACTCGCCTGCGGGCTCTCGGGCAAGGCGCAGATCGGCAAGGGGATGTGGGCGGCGCCCGACCGCATAGCCGACATGCTGACGCAAAAAGGCGCGCATCCGGCAGCCGGCGCGAACACCGCCTGGGTGCCGTCGCCGACCGCGGCGACCTTGCATGCGCTCCATTATCACCAGACCGATGTCTTCGCCCGCCAGCGCGCGATTGCCGCCGAGCCAGTGCCCGGCCTCGCACCGCTGCTGACGATCCCGGTGGCACAGGGGCGCAACTGGACGCCAGAAGAGGTGGCGCGTGAGCTCGGCAACAATGCCCAGGGCATCCTCGGTTATGTCGTGCGCTGGGTGGATCAGGGTGTCGGCTGCTCGAAGGTCCCTGACATCCACGACGTCGGATTGATGGAGGATCGCGCGACCCTGCGGATCTCCTCGCAGCACATCGCCAACTGGCTGCTCCACGGGATCGCCAGCGCAGCCGAGGTCGAGGCGGCGCTCGCGCGGATGGCAGCCAAGGTGGACGCGCAGAATGCGGGCGACCCGCTCTACCGTCCGATGGCCGGCCACTCCGAAAGCCTGGCCTTCCAGGCAGCGCGCGCGCTGATCTTCGAGGGCGCGGCCCAGCCCAACGGCTATACCGAACCGCTGCTCCACTGCTTCCGGACGCGCATAAAGCGCGGCTAATCGCTGAATTTGCTCGGATTTCGCCGGGAGGGGGAGCCAAAGCCCAAATGGGTCGTTACGCTTGCGAGAGGGCCGGGGTGCGGCTCCCGAGGAGGCGCGTGCATAGAGGGGTGAAAGCGGTCTGGATTGCCGCGCTGGCGGGGAGTGCGTTCCTGCCGGGCGTCGCGTGCGCGCAGGTTTCGGATCCCAAGCCGGGGCAGGGTGCGCCCTCCGCGCTGCCCAATCCCGATCCGGTGCAGACCGCGCCGCAGGACGAGACGATCGTGCCCGATGCCGAGTTCGAGGCCGCGCTGCCCAAGCTCAGCGACGATATCAACGCTCCGCTCGAGCCGATGCAGGACTTCGGCAACAAGCCGCCGGTCACCCAGCCGGCCACGCCTGGCGCGGTAACCAGCCAGATCAAGAGCTTCCCGCCGCCCGCTGCGGAGGATCCCGCCTTCGCCGAGCCGCTGATCCCGCTTGCCCAGTTCAAGGTCGAACCAGTCAAGATCGAGGGTATCGAGGGCGAGAAGATCACCACGATCCGCTATACCACCGCAGTCGAGGGGCTCGACAAGGTCGGGCTGGAGAGCCGTTTCCGCGACCTTTCGGCGCTCGAGGACGGGGACGGCAAGGCGGCCAATGCGACGATGGTCGCAGCGCGGGCGCGCGAGGACGAGAAGCTCGCCGTGCGGCTGATGCAGTCACTCGGTTATTATGACGGCACCGCGATCTCGACGGTCGAGCAGAACCCGAAGAATTCGGGCAATCTGCGCGCGACGATCACCGCGACGCCGGGCAATCTCTACCGGCTCGGCCAGGTCCGCATCACCGCCGATCCCACCGTCCCCGCCGGGCTGCTCGACAAGGAGCTCAACCTCAACCCCGGCGACCCGATCCAGGCCGAACGCGTCCAGGGCGCGGAGGCGAATGTCAGCCTGCGGCTGCCGCAACAGGGCTATCCGTTCCTCAAGCTCGGCGACCGTGATATCCTGCTCGACGAGCAGACCCAGCTCGGCGACTACACGCTGCCGGTCGAGCTCGGACCGCGCTCGGTGTTCGGCGAGATCGTCACCGAGGGGCGTCGTCCGGTGTTCGAGGTCGACCATCTCGACATCTTCCGCCGCTACAAGCCCGGCCAGATCTACGACAGCCGCAAGGTCGACGACCTGCGCGAGGCGCTGATCGCGACCAGCCTGTTCTCGACCGTCGCGGTCGAGCCGGTGCGCACCGGGAAACCCGGTCCGGACGGCACCGAGGTGGTCGACCTGCGCGTCACGCAGAATCGCGGCCGGGTGCGCACCTTGGCGGGCGAAGTCGGCTACAGCACTGGCCAGGGTTTCCGCGCCGAGGGCAGCTGGACACACCGCAACCTGTTCCCGCCCGAGGGTGCGCTGATCGGCAGCGCGGTGCTCGGCACGCAGGAACAGGGCGTCTCGGGCACGTTCCGCCGCTCGAATGCCGGACAGCGCGACCGCACCTTCCAGATCCAGGCCTCGGTCAACCACTCCGATTATGCCGCGTTCGAATCGTACACCGGCACGCTCGCGGTGCGCTGGTCGCGCGATTCGACGCCGATCTGGCAGAAGCGCTGGACCTATTTCTACGGCGCCGAAGTCGTGGGGTCGAACGAGGACCAGTTCAACTTCAACAAGGGCGCGCGCGATCGTGGCACCTGGTTGATCGCGGCGCTGCCGACCTTTGTCGGCTACGACACGTCGGACAATCTGCTCAATCCGACCCGCGGCTTCCGGATCAAGGCCAATGCCAGCCCCGAGACGTCGGTGCGCGGCGCCTTGCGGCCCTATGCGCGGCTGATGCTCGAGGGCACCTATTACCAGCCGGTCTCGTCGAGCATCGTCGTCGCGGGGCGCGCGCGGGTCGGATCGATCCCGGGGATTGCCCGCAACGATCTGCCGCCGTCACGGCGCTATTATGCCGGCGGCGGCGGCTCGGTGCGCGGCTTCGGCTATCAGGAACTCGGCCCGCGCTCGCCCGACGGGCGCCCGGTCGGCGGCCGCAGCTTCAACGAATTCGCGATCGAGGCGCGCTATCGCTTCGGCAATTATGGGATCGTGCCGTTCGTCGACGCGGGCCAGGTCTATGAAGGGCTCTACCCGACCGGCCAGAACATGCGCTTCGGCGCGGGCATCGGTGGACGGCTCTACACCAATTTCGGGCCCTTGCGGATCGACGTGGCGACTCCGATCAAGCGCAAGGCAGGCGAATCCAAGATCGCGCTCTACATCTCGATCGGACAAGCTTTCTGATGGCGGACGATCTGCCCCCGGAAACGTCCGACAACCCCGAGCCGGCAACCGAACGCGTGGTCGTCCGCGCGCCGCTCTGGCAGCGCATCGTCAAATGGGGGGCGATCGGGATCGGGTCGCTAGCCTTGCTGGCCGGCGCATTGCTGCTGGGAATCAACACCCAGCCTGGACGCAGCTTCGTCACCCAGCAGATCAACAAGCTGGTGCTCGCCTCGGGCCTCAATTTCCGGGTCGGGCGGATCGACGGGTCGCTCTATGGCGCGCTGGTGCTCCGTGACGTCGAGGTGCGCGACACGCAGGGCGTCTTTGCCACCTCGAAGGAGATTTCGCTCGACTGGCGGCCCTTCAAATATCTGCGCAACCATGTCGACATCCGCAGCCTGACCAGCCCCGAAGTCAAATTGCTGCGGCTGCCCGCGCTCAAGCCCTCGACCGATCCCAAGGCACCGCTGCTTCCCGATCTCGACATCGACATCGCCAGACTCGACGTCGCACGGATCGACATCGCCCCGGCGATCGACGGCCGGCGGCATATCGGCCGGTTGCAGGGCAGCGCACACCTTGCCGGCGGCCGCGCGCAACTGGCGCTCGATGGCGGCACGATCTCCGCGCCCGGCGTGGCGGGCGGCGACGTGCTCGCGCTCAAGCTCGACGCGGTTCCCGAGGCGAACAAGCTCGACATCGACCTCAAGCTCGGCGCGCCGGTGGGCGGTTTCGTCACCGGCATCGCGGGCCTCGATCGTCCGCTCGCGCTGACCGTCGGCGGTCGCGGCAGCTGGCAGAGCTGGCAGGGACGGGCGGCGGGCAGCCTTGGCGGACGCAAGCTCGCCGATCTCGCGCTCACTGCGCAGAACGGCCGTTTCCAGCTGCGCGGGCCGACCTGGCCCGGAGTCTATATGGAAGGCCCGGTCGAGCGGCTGGCGGCGCCGCAGCTCGATGTCGAGGCCGATGCGGTGTGGCGGGATCGCGTCGCCGATGGCGTGGTCAAGCTCCGCTCGAAGGCATTGTCGGTCGAAGCCAAGGGCGTAGTCGATCTCGGCCACAACCGCTTCCGCAATCTGAACGTGGACGCGATGCTGCTCACCCCCGGCGCGATCGCGCCCAATCTCAACGGCCGCTCGGTGCGCGCCGCGCTGGCGCTCGACGGGGCATTCAACGCGCCCGTCGTCGACTACAAGATCCAGGCGGCCTCGATCGGCTTCGGCGAGACCGTGGTCGAGCAGCTGTACGCCGAGGGCCGTGCCCGGGTCGATGCCGACCGCATCCTCGTGCCGGTCCGCGCGCGGGCGAAACGCGTGTCGGGGCTCAACGCCGCGGCCGGCGGCCTCGTCACCAACCTGACCGTTGTCGGCGATCTCGCCATTTCGGGCGACCAGATCCTGTCGGACAATCTCCGCCTCCGCTCGGACCGCGTCGACGCCACGGCGATCATCGCCGCCGATATGGGCGCGGGGCGCTATACCGGTGCGATCAAGGGCAGGATCAACGATTACGCGATCAACGGCGTGGGGGTGGTCAACCTCAAGACCGACGCCCAGCTCTACGTCGCGCCGGGCGGCGGCTGGGGGATCCGCGGCCAGATCGCAGCGGAGACGCGGCGGCTGACCAATCAGAGCGTGCGCGATTTCCTCGGCGGCAACGCGGTCGCCTCGGCGCGAGTCAATCTCGATCCCAAGGGCATCATCGCGGTCAGCGACATCCGCATGCGGGCGCCGCAATTCCGCATCCTGCGCGGGTCTGGGCGCTATGATCCGGCCGGTCCGATCCTGATCAACGCCGATGCGGTGTCGACCGTCTATGGCCCGCTCAGCGCGCGCGTGACGGGATCGCTGACCGCGCCGCAGGTGTTGTTGCGCGCCGCGCGGCCGGGACTCGGGGTCGGGCTGGTCAATCTCGAGGCGCGGGTGCGCGGGCGCGGCAATGCCTATGCGATCGTCGCCAGCGGCGGCACCGATTACGGGCCGTTCACTGCCGACGTCCTCGTCCGCAACGGTGCGACGCTCGCCGTCGACATCAACAAGGCGCGCTTTGCCGGCATGGATATCGCGGGCAAGCTCCAGCAGACGCGCCCCGGGCCGTTCGCAGGCAATCTGCGCTTTGATGGTTCGGGGGTCAGCGGGACTGCTGTGCTCGCCGCCCAAGGCAAATATCAACGTGCCGACGTGCAGGCGCGTGCACTCAACGCCACGATTCCGGGCGATGCCGGCCTGACGATCGGGCGGGGCCTGGTGTCGGCAAACATCCTGCTCGCCGAGACGCCCGAGATCGTCGCCGACGTGCAGATCGCCAATCTTCGCCAGGGCAATTTCGTGCTCAAGACCGCGCGCGCCAAGGTCGACTACAAGGGCGGCACCGGCACCGCGCAGGCCTTTGCGACCGGCTCGTCGGGCGTGCCCTTCCAGATTGCCGCCAATGCCCGGCTGACGCCGCAGCAATGGCTGGTGGCGCTGCAGGGGCAGGGCAGCGGGGTCAGGTTCCACACCGTCAATCCGGCGCGGATCGAGATCGCCAAGGGCAATTACCGCCTGCTGCCGACCCAGCTCGATTTCGACCAGGGGAGCGCGCGGATTGCGGGCAGCTACGGCAACGGGATGGCGCTGCAGGCGCGGCTCGACAAGCTCGATCTCGCGGTCATCAACGCCTATGTGCCGGGCATCGGGGTAGGCGGCACCGCGACCGGCAGCATCGACTTCGCCCAGCCCAATTCGTCCTCGTTCCCGAGCGCGGACGTCCGGCTCAACATCGACGATTTCACGCGGTCGAGCCTCGCCACCGTATCGGCACCGGTCGACGTCGCGTTCGTCGGCAAGCTGCTGCCCGACGGCGGGGACGCGCGCGCGCTGATCAAGCGCGGCACCACCACGGTCGGGCGCCTCGTCATGACGATGCGGCCGCTCGGTGCCGGCGCCGGCGGCTGGATGGAGCGGCTGATGGGCGCGCCGCTCTCGGGCGGCATCCGATATAACGGCCCCGCCGCGGTGCCGTTCTCGCTTGCCGGGCTCGCCGACCAGCATCTCGCCGGGCCGATCGGCATCGCCGCCGATTTCTCCGGCCGGGTCAATGCGCCCGACCTCACCGGCGTCGTGCGCGGGGAGAACCTGACCTATGGCAACGAGACCTACGGCACCCAGATCACCAATCTGAAGATCGACGGCCGCTTCTCCGACGACGAGCTGATCCTCAACGAGGCGAGCGGCAAGGCGGGCGACGGCACGATCAAGGCGCAGGGCCGGATCAGCCTATCCGCCGCGAACGGCTATCCGATGAGCCTGACCGCCGACTTCAACAATGCCCGGCTCGCGCGCAGCGATGCGCTGGGCGCTACCGCGACCGGCAAGGTCACGATCACCAAGAACGCGCAGGTCTCGAAGATCGAGGGCCGGCTGACGATCCCCGAGGCGCATTACGAGATCATTCGCCAGGGCGCCGCCGAGATCCCCGAGCTCACCGGCATCCGCCGCAAGAGCCAGCTGGTCGCCAATGCCAATAGCCAGGCCGCGCCCAAGCCGGCGCGCGCGGCGGGGCTGTTCGACCTCGATTTGCGGATCAATGCCGACAATCGCATCTTCGTGTCGGGCATGGGGCTCGAATCCGAATGGAGCGCGCGGATCCGGGTGGGCGGCACGACCGCGGCGCCGCAGATCAGCGGCTCGATGGAGATCGAGCGCGGTACCTACAGCTTCGCCAGCCGCCGCTTCGACATCACCCGCGGCACGATACGTTTCCAGGGCAACGAACTGTTCAACCCGACGATCGACATCGCCGCGACCACCACGGCCGAGGGCGTGACGGCGATCCTCAACGTCTCGGGGACCGCACAGCGTCCGCAGATCGCGTTCACGTCGAACCCGAGCCTGCCGCAGGAGGAAGTGCTGTCGCGGCTGTTCTTCGGGACCAACGTCACCAATCTCTCGGCGACCGAGGCGATCCAGCTCGCCGCGGCGGTCAATTCGCTGAGCGGCTCGGGCGGCGGACTCAATCCGCTCGGCAAGCTCAAATCGGCGACCGGGATCGACCGGCTGCGCATCCTCGGCGCCGATGACGCCACTGGCCGCGGCACCTCGCTCGCCGCGGGCAAGTACATCACCAACGACATCTATATCGAGATCATCACCGACGCCCGCGGCTTCACCGCCACCCAGCTCGAGATCGCGCTGACCCGGGCGCTCAGCCTGCTCTCGCAGACGGGATCGTTCGGCGGGTCGAGCGTCAGCCTGCGCTACTCGCGCGATTATTGATTGGCCGGGCTACTGACAGTGCTGTAAGCAGCCGTCAGGAGGGGACGGATGAGCGAGCATTTCGACGTCGTCGTGGTGGGCGCCGGGATTT
>Ga0065165_1002148_pt1 | contig 17867 bp, 15 predicted proteins | sample AraplaMF_Cvi_mMF_FD_63813 | JGI IMG/M metagenome (GOLD analysis project Ga0065165, IMG submission 63813) | Arabidopsis root microbial communities from the University of North Carolina, USA - plate scrape MF_Cvi_mMF (version 2) (version 3) | ecosystem: Host-associated > Plants > Roots >...
CCGCCGCCTGCCCCGCGGGCAGGGTGAACGCGGCCGCCCTTGCTTCGGGCTGGCTGGCCAGGAATGCGCCGACCACCGCTTCGTTTTCCGCCTTCAGCAGCGAGCAGGTCACGTAGACCAGCCGTCCGCCCGGCGCCAGCAGCGGCCACAGCGCCTGCAGGATGCGGCGCTGCTGCGCGGCCAGCGCGGCGATGTCGCTGTCGCGGCGGTGCAGGCGCACGTCCGGCCGGCGGCGCAGGACGCCGGTGGCCGAGCAGGGGGCATCGATCAGGATGCGGTCGAACGGACGGCCATCCCACCAGGTATCCGGGGCGCCGGCGTCGCCGATCACCACGTCGGCGTCGAGGCCGAGGCGGTCGAGGTTCTGGCCGATGCGCCTGGCGCGGCCGGCGTCGGATTCGAGCGCGATCAGGTCGAGCCGGGCGCGTTCGAGCAGATGGCAGGCCTTGCCGCCGGGGGCGGCGCAGGCGTCGAGTACGCGCAGCCCGTCGCGCACCTCGGCCAGATCCGCCGCGGCCTGGGCGGCGCCGTCCTGCACGGCGAAATGGCCTTCGGCGAAGCCGGGCATGCGGGTGACGTCGGCGCTGTGCGGCAGCACGATGCCGTCGGCCAGCCAGGCGTGGGCCTCGGCGGTATAGCCGGCGGCGCGCAGGCGTTCGAGCAGGTCGTCGCGGCCGCTGCGGCGGCGGTTGGCGCGCAGCATCAGCGGCGGCTCGATATTGTTCGCGGCCATCACCGCGTCGGCCTGTTCCGGCCAGTCGCGGGCGATAGCCTTGGCCAGCCAGGCGGGGTGGGCGTGGCGGGTCTGCGGCTTGGCGTCAAGCGCGGCCAGCAGCTCGGTGCGCTCGCGCTGCCAGCGGCGCAGCACGGCGTTGACCAGCCCGGCCATGCGCGGCCGCTGCAGCGCGCGCGCCGCCTGCACGGTGGCGGCGACGGCGGCGTAGTCGGGCAGCTCCAGGATCTCCAGCTGCACCAGGCCCAGCACCAGCAGGGCGTGCACGGCCGGCTCCTTCTGGCGCAGCGGTTTCTCCAGCAGGCGGTCGATGGCGGCGTCGAAGCGCAGCCACCAGCGCGCGCCGTCGCTGACCAGGGCGGTGAACAGGGCGCGGTCGCGCGGGTCGGGCAGGCGCGGGGCGTAGCGCTCGGTGGCGTCCCGCTGCGAGGCGCCGCGCAGGGCGACTTCGGCGAGGGCCTGGGCGGCCAGGGCGCGGGTATCGGTCATCGGGCGCTGCGCAGTTCGGGCCGCGCATTGAGATAGTCGGCCGCGCCGATGCGCTTGCCGCCGGCACGCTGCAGCGCGGTCACGCGCAGGGCGCCTTCGCCGCAGGCGATCTCGATGCCGTCGCGGCCGGCGGACAGCACGCTGCCGGGGGCGGCGGCGTGGTCGCGCGCGATGGCTTCGGCGGCCCAGATGCGCAGCGGCTCGCCGGCGATCTCGCCTTCGGCGACGGGCCAGGGATCGAAGGCGCGGACCTGGCGTTCCAGGCTGAGCGCGTCGCGCTGGAAATCCAGCTTCGCCTCGGCCTTATCCAATTTGTGCGCGTAGGTGACGCCGTCTTCCGGTTGCGCGCGCGGGCTCGGCGTTTCGCCGGCCATGGCGCGGCGCAGGCCTTCGGCCAGCACCTCGGCGCCCAGCGCCGAGAGGCGGTCGTGCAGGCTGCCGCCGGTGTCGGCGCGTTCGATCGGCGTGCGGCGCTCCAGCAGCACGGGGCCGGTGTCCAGGCCCGCTTCCATCTGCATCAGGTCCACGCCGCTTTCGGTGTCGCCGGCCAGGATCGCGCGCTGGATCGGCGCGGCGCCGCGCCAGCGCGGCAGCAGGCTGGCATGTACGTTCCAGCAGCCCAGGCGCGGCAGGGCCAGCACCTTGCGCGGCAGGATCAGGCCGTAGGCGACCACCACCATCAGGTCGGCCCGCCAGGCAGCGAGCGTGTCGCGCGCTTCCTGGCTTTTGAGCGATTCGGGCTGTTCCACCGGGATGCCGGCGGCCAGCGCGGCCTGCTTCACCGGGCTGGGCGTGAGCTTGCGGCCGCGGCCCGCGGGGCGGTCCGGCTGCGTATACACGGCAACGACCTCGGCGCCGCTGGCGCGGCAGGCTTCCAGGCAGGGGACGGAGAACTCGGGCGTGCCGGCGAAGACGACGCGCAAGGGCGCGCCCGTCAAGCGCTGGCCGCCTGCTTGCGCTGCTTGTCCAGGCGCTTGAGCAGCATGGAGCGCTTCAGCGGCGACAGGTAATCGACGAACACCTTGCCGGCCAGGTGATCCATCTCGTGCTGGATGCACACCGCCAGCGGGCCTTCCACGTCGAGCACGAACTCCTTGCCGTCGGCGTCCTGCGCCTTGACCTTGATCTTCAGCGCGCGGGTCACGTCGGCATAGATGCCGGGGAAGGACAGGCAGCCCTCCTGGTACACCTGGGAGCCGTCCTTTTCCAGGATTTCGGCATTGATCAGGGCCAGCGGCTCGTCGCGCCCGTCGCTCATGTCCGCCACCAGCACGCGCCGGTGCACGTTGACCTGGGTGGCGGCCAGGCCGACGCCGTTGGCGGCATACATGGTTTCGAACATGTCGGCGACGAACTGCTTGAGTTCTGCGTCGAACAGGCGCACGGGCTCGGCCTTGGTGCGCAGGCGGGGGTCGGGGAATTCGAGAATGGTCAGGGTCGACATTTGGTGTACACCTCGGCGCCAAAAATGCGGGCGAATCGGTGAAAACCCAGCCCGGGCGCGATCTAGAATGAGCCTTATTGTACGTCGGCAACCCCGTGTCTGGCAGAGGATTCTGCCAACTGGCTCTGGTTGCGGGCGTTAAACCATCGGTTACACTCCGCCGAGCATCGGGGGATGGGGGAATCCCGTTTATGATTAGAAAGTCCATCGGGCTGCTGGCCGGCATGCTGGTCACTGTCGCCGTTTACGCTGCCGGCGCTCAATTGCGCTCGGACCACCCCGATTCGTACACCGTGCGCAAGGGCGACACGCTCTGGGCCATTTCGGCGCGCTTCCTCTCCAAGCCCTGGCTGTGGCCGGAGATCTGGCAGGCGAACCCGCAGGTGCAGAACCCGCACCTGATCTATCCGGGCGACGTGCTCAATCTTTCCTTCATCAACGGTCCGCGCCTTGGCCTGCAGCCGCGCGTGCGCGCCGAAGGCGAGCCGATCCCCGCCATCCCGCTGTCCGCGCTGCGCATGTTCCTGAAGGAAACGCGCGTGATGAACTCGGACGAGGTGAAGCAGTCGCCGTACGTGATGGGCTTCGAGGAAGCTCGCCTGCGCGGCACCGTCGGCCAGAACATCTACGCGCGCAATCTCAAGTCCGAGCCGGGCCAGCGCTGGGCGATCGTGCGCCCGACGCATACCTTCCGCGGCTTCAACCAGGACGACCGCAGCGAGCCGTACCCGATGGTCGGCCATGAGCTGGACGACGACGCCTCGGTGGTCACCACCCCGTGGCGCGAAGAATTCCGCAACGACCACCACTACGGCACCGGCACCGACCTGGGCACCGAAGTGACGGTGATCGGCAATGCCGAAACGCTGCGCACCGGCGACGTCTCCACCCTGCTGCTGCTGGATTCCACCCAGGAGATCCGCAAGGGCGATCGCATCATGCCGATCGACGACAAGCCCTACGACCCGTACTACTACCCGCATGCGCCGAAGTCGGTGCCGGACAACTCCCGCGTGATCGCCTTCACCGACGCGCTGGAGGCCGTGGGCCCGCACCAGGTGGTGGCGATGTCGATCGGCGCGAAGGACGGCGTGGAGAACGGCCAGACCTTCTCGATCGTGCATCCGGGCGAGACCATCAACGACGACGTGGCCAGCGACAGCTGGCGCCGCGGCACCGGCAAGGCGGTGACCCTGCCGGAGGAATTCGTCGGCCACGTGATGGTGTTCCGCACCTTCGACAAGGTCAGCTACGGCCTGGTCATGGACGGCATCAAGCCGATCTCGATGGGCGACCGCCTGACGATGCCTGAGTAAGCGCATCGGCATCGGCTGACACAACGGCGCGGCATCGTCCGCGCCGTTTTCGTTTGCGCGGCCCATAAACTGCACGGATGAGCGAAACCGACGCATGGCGCGCCTGGCTGGTCCTGCTGCGCACTCCCGGCCTGGGGCCTTCCACCCTCCGTCAATGGCTGCTGGCCCACGACCGGCGCATCGAGACCGTGCTGGCGCATGCGCCGCGGCGTGCGGCGGCGTTGGGCGCAGATGCAGTGGCCTGGCTGGAGCGGCCGGACGAAGCCCTGATCGCCGCCGACCTGGACTGGCTGGCCCAGCCGGGGCATCGCCTGCTGTGCTGCACCGAGGCGGATTTCCCGCCCCTGCTGGAGGCGATCCCGAACCCGCCCGCCGCGCTGTTCGTCAGCGGCGACGCCGGGCTGCTGCTGTTCCCGCAGGTGGCGATCGTCGGCTCGCGCGGCGCCACCGCCGGCGGGCTGGCGCAGGCGCGGGCGTTCGCGCGGGACCTCGCCGTGGCCGGCTTCGTGGTGACCAGCGGCATGGCCGACGGCGTCGACGGCGCGGCCCACCTGGGCGCGCTGGATGCCGGCCGGCCCACGGTGGCGGTAGTGGGCACGGGCCTGGACCGGGTCTATCCGCGCAAGCATCTCGCCCTGGCGCACCGGATCGCGCAGGAAGGCGTCCTGGTCAGCGAATTCCCGCTGGGCACGCCGGCCGTGGCGGGGCATTTCCCGCGGCGCAACCGCATCTTGTCGGGCCTGGCCCTGGGCACCCTGGTGGTCGAGGCGGACCTGGAATCGGGCTCGCTGATCACCGCCCGCCTGGCCGGCGAGCAGGGGCGGGAGGTATTCGCGCTGCCCGGCTCCGTCCATAATCCGCAGTCCCGTGGCTGCCACCAGCTGATCCGCGACGGCGCCCGGCTGGTCGAAACGGCGGCCGAAGTGGCCGAGGTGCTGGCGCCGCAGGCGCGCGCGCTGGGCGCGGAACTGGCGGCGCGGCTGCAGGATGCGCCACCGGGCCGGGCCGTTCAGGCCGCCCAGGCGGGCTGGAGCGGCGACCCGGAGTACGGCCAGCTGCTGGCCGCCCTGGGCCACGACCCGGCCAGCCTGGACGAGCTGGCCGGCCGTACCGGGCAGTCCGCCGCCGCCTTGTCGTCCATGCTGCTGATGCTGGAGCTGGAGGGCGTGGTCGGCAGCCTGCCGGGCAATCGCTACCAGCGCCTGCCGGGCTAGCCGGGCCGGATGGCCGAAATGGCTCCATGCCTCGTTTTCACGAGACCGAGCTTGACGGCGTTGGCGCGGCATGCCTTTAACTAAATAAAGAAGGCCCGCCAAAGTGCGGGCCGTTGGCTTCTGGAAACCCCGCTGCATGGCAAAGAATCTGCTCATCGTCGAGTCGCCCGCCAAGGCCAAGACGATCAACAAGTACCTGGGCAAGGACTTCCAGGTCCTGGCCTCCTACGGTCACGTGCGTGACCTGAAGCCGAAGGAGGGCGCGGTCGATCCGGACCATGGTTTCGCCATGGCCTACGAGATCATCGAGCGCAATCAGAAACACGTCGATGCCATCGCCAAGGCGGCCCAGGCGGCCGACGACATCTACCTCGCGACCGACTTGGATCGCGAAGGCGAGGCGATCAGCTGGCATATCAGCGAGATCCTGCAGCAGCGCGGCCTGACCAAGGGCAAGCAGCTGCACCGCGTGGTGTTCTCCGAGATCACCCCCAAGGCGATCAAGGCCGCCGTGGCCCAGCCGCGCCAGCTCTCGCACGACCTGGTCGACGCCCAGCAGGCGCGCCGCGCGCTGGACTACCTGGTCGGCTTCAACCTGTCGCCGGTGCTGTGGCGCAAGGTGCAGCGCGGCCTGTCCGCCGGCCGCGTGCAGAGCCCGGCGCTGCGCATGATCGTGGAGCGCGAGGAAGAGATCGAAGCCTTCGTCGCCCGCGAGTACTGGACCGTCGAAGCCGCGCTGCGCCACCCCGAGGGCGACTTCAGCGCGCGCCTCACCCGCCTGTACGGCAAGAAGTTCGAGCAGTTCGACCTCACCAACGAGGCCGACGCCATGGCTGCCCGCGCGGCGCTGAAGGAAGCCGCGCACGGCCGCCTCACCGTCAGCGACGTCGGCAGCAAGGAGCGCAAGCGCCGCCCGGCGCCGCCGTTCACCACCTCCACCCTGCAGCAGGAGGCCGCGCGCAAGCTCGGTTTCTCCACCAGCCGCACCATGAAGGTGGCGCAGGGGCTGTACGAGGGCGTGTCGCTGGGCAGCGAGGGCAACGTCGGCCTCATTACCTATATGCGTACCGACTCGGTGGCGCTGTCCGAGGACGCCGTGGGCGAGCTGCGCCAGCTGATTGCGCGCGACTACGGCAACAAGGCGCTGCCGGACCATCCGCAGGTCTACAAGTCCAAGTCCAAGAACGCGCAGGAAGCGCACGAGGCGATCCGCCCGACCTCGGCCATGTACACGCCGCGCGAGGTGGCTTCGTACCTCAACGACGAGCAGCGCAAGCTGTACGAGCTGATCTGGAAGCGCACCGTCGCCTGCCAGATGATCCACGCCACGCTCAACACCGTGTCGGTGGATTTCGCCCTGCCGCATGCCCAGGGCGGTGAGGCGGGCTTCCGCTCCACCGGCACCACCGTGGTCGACCCGGGCTTCCTGGCCGTGTACGAGGAAGGCCGCGACCAGAAGAGCGCCGAGGACGACGACGAAGGCCGCCGCCTGCCCAGGCTGGAAAAGGGCGAGCAGGTCGCGCTGCACGACATCCTGGCCGACCAGCACTTCACCGAGCCGCCGCCGCGCTATTCCGAAGCGAGCCTGGTGAAGTCGCTGGAAGAACACGGCATCGGCCGTCCGTCGACCTACGCCAGCATCATCCAGGTGCTGCTCAACCGCGAATACGTGCTGCTGGACAGCCGCCGCTTCAAGCCCACCGACGTGGGCCGCGCGGTGAGCAAGTTCCTGACCCAGCACTTCACCCGCTACGTCGACTACGACTTCACCGCCAAGCTCGAGGACGAGCTCGACGCGGTGAGCCGCGGCGAGGAAGCCTGGGTGCCGCTGATGGAGCGTTTCTGGCAGCCGTTCAAGCAGCAGGTCGAGGAAAAGACCGAGACCGTCGACCGCAGCGAGGCCACCGGCGCGCGCGAGCTGGGCACGGATCCGAAGACCGGCAAGCCGGTGTCGGTGCGCCTGGGCCGCTATGGGCCGTATGCGCAGATCGGCGACAAGGACACCGACGAGAAGCTGCAGTTCGCCAGCCTGCGTCCGGGCCAGAGCATGCACACCATCACCCTGGAAGAGTCGCTGGAGCTGTTCAAGCTGCCGCGCAAGCTCGGCCAGGCCGAGAACGGCGACGAGGTGTCGGTGGGCGTGGGCCGCTTCGGCCCGTTCGTGAAGCAGGGCAGTACCTATGCCTCGCTCAAGGCCGAGGACGACCCCTACACCATCGAGCTGCCGCGCGCGCTGCAGATCGTGCAGGAGAAGCTGGAGCTGATCGCCAACCGCGTGATCCAGGACTTCGGCAACGGCGTGCAGGTGCTCAACGGCCGCTTCGGTCCCTACATCACCGACGGCGAGAAGAACGCGCGCATCCCGAAGGACCAGGACCCGAAGACCCTGACCGAGGCGCAATGCATCGAACTGCTCGCCGCGGCGCCGGTGAAGAAGGGCCGCGGCGGCGCCAGGAAGGCAGCGGCGAAGAAGGCCGCGCCGGCAGCGAAAAAGGCGGCCGCCAAGAAGGCTCCGGCGGAAAAACCGGCGGTGAAGAAGGCCGCGGCCAAGAAGACGACGGCCACCAAGACGGCAGCCAAGAAAACCGCGGCGAAGAAAACCGCCACCAAGAAAGCCGCCGCGAAGAAGCCCGCAGGCAAGGCCAAGGCCTGAGTGGCCCGGCACTTCGCGCTCGATCAGCTCGACGATGCCGCCGCGCTCCTGCGCGGCGGCGGCGTGCTGGCCTATCCCACCGAGGCGGTGTTCGGCCTGGGCTGCGATCCGCATGACCGCGCGGCGTTCGAGCAGATCTTCGCCTTGAAGCAGCGCCCGCCTACCCAGGGCGTGCTGCTGATCGCGGCTGACTTCGCCCAGGTCGAGCGCTACATCGCCCGCGCCGCGGTGCCCGATGAAGTGATGGAGCAGGTCCGCGCGAGCTGGCCCGGACCGAATACCTGGATCTTCCCGCGCTCGGCCGAAGTGCCCGAATGGGTGGCCGGCGCCCACAGCGGCATCGCCCTGCGCGTCACCGCGCACGAGCCCGCCGCCGCGCTGTGCCGCGCCTTCGGCGGCGCGCTGGTGTCGACCAGCGCCAACCCGCACGGCCAGCCGCCGGCCCGTTCCGCGGCGGCGGTGGAGCGCTACTTCGGCGCCGCGCTGGACGGCCTGCTGGACGCTCCGCTGGGCGGCCTGGAGCGGCCCACGGTGATCCGCGACGCGCTCACGGGCGCTATCATCCGCGCCTGACCCGAGCCGGCTCGCCGGCCCGCCTGAATACGCTCTGGACGCTACCGGCGCCAGTGGGGAGGTATTCAGCGGCGGTCGCGAGGATGGGAAGAGCCTCGCCGGGCCCAATCCGCGATCCATTCCGTCGGCCCGGTTTTCCGGGGCGGCTCCATGGATGCGTTGCCGGTGAACAGTACGGGGAGAACACCGCTTGGCCATTGTCTACGACAGCTACCGCCACGATCCGGCCAGCACCGGCCTGCCGCTGCTGGTGGCCGGCCATGCGGCGCGCACGGTGGCCTGGCGCGGCGCCGGGGCGGTGAGCGCCGCGCAGTTCCTGGCGCACGTGCAGCAGGTGGCGGCCGGGCTGCCCACCGCCACCGCGGCGGTGAACTTGTGCGATGACCGCTACGCCTTCCTGGTCGCGTTCTGCGCCATCGCGCTGCGCGGCCAGGCCAACCTGCTGCCGTCCTCGCGCCAGCCGCAGGCGGTGATGGAAGTGATGGCGGCGCACCCGGGCAGCTACGCGCTGGGCGAACTGGCGCTGGATGCCCCACCGCCCGGCTACCGCCTGATGCCCGTGCTGGACGCGCCCGCCGCCGACGGCGAAACGCCGGCGCCGCTGATTCCGGCCGAGCAGGTGGTGGCGATCGGCTACACCTCCGGTTCCACCGGCGTGCCGAAGGCCTACCCGAAGACCTGGCGCAGCTTCCACGCCAGCAACGCCGGCAACATGCGCGCGCTGCGCGCCGTCGTCGGCCCGCGTTTCGACGTGGTGGCCACGGTGCCGCCGCAGCACATGTACGGCATGGAGGCCTCGGTGCTGCTGCCGCTGCTGGGCGACGTGGGCGTGCATGCGGCGCGGCCGTTCTTCCCGGCCGACGTGGCCGACGCGCTGGCGCAGACGCGCGGCCCGCGCGTGCTGGTGATCACGCCGATCCATCTGCGCGCCCTGATCGAATCCGGCGTCGCGTTGCCGCCGATCGCCGCCATGATGTCGGCCACCGCGCCGATGCCGGCGGAGCTGGCCGCCGCCGCGGAACAGCGCTTCGGCGCGCCGCTGCTGGAAGTGTTCGGCTCCACCGAAACCTGCGTGATCGCCTCGCGCCGCGCCGCCGCGGACGAGCCCTGGACGCTGTACGACGGCGTGCGCCTGCATCCGCAGCCGGACGGCACCCTGGTCGACGCGCCGCAGCTGGACCAGCCGATCGCCCTGGCCGACATCGTCGCCCTGCAGGACGAGGGTCGCCGCTTCCGCCTGTGCGGCCGCCATGCGGACCTGTTGGAAATCGCCGGCAAGCGCGCTTCGCTGGGCGATCTCACCCGCCGCCTGCTGGCGGTGCCGGGCGTGCGCGACGGCGTGGTGTTCCAGCTCGACGGCGACGCCATCGGCGTCAAGCGCATCGCCGCCCTGGCGGTGGCGCCGGGGCTGGACGAGCACGGCATCCTGGAAGCCCTGCGCGGCTCGGTGGAACCGGTGTTCCTGCCGCGCCCGCTGCGCCTGGTCGACGCGCTGCCGCGCAACGAGACCGGCAAGCTGCCGCGCAGCGCGCTGATGGAGCTGATCGGCCGCTGAGGGCCGCCTGGGCGGTCCCGCCCGCTACAATGTCGCGCTGCGCCGTGCAGGCGCATCCCTTCGTAGTGGAGCAAGGCATGAAAGTTCTGGTCATCGGCAACGGCGGTCGCGAACACGCGCTGGCGTGGAAGCTCAAGCAGTCGCCGCGCGTGAGCGAGGTGATCGTCGCGCCCGGCAACGCCGGCACGGCGCGCGAGCGCGGCCTGCGCAACGCGGACGTGGCGGTGACCGACCTGGACGGCCTGCTCAAGCTGGCGCGCGAGGAGAAAGTCGAGCTGACCGTGGTCGGCCCCGAAGTGCCGCTGGTGGCCGGCGTGGTCGACAAGTTCCGCGCCGCCGGCCTGCGCATCTTCGGGCCGCGCGCGGTCGCCGCGCAGCTGGAAGGCTCCAAGGCCTTCGCCAAGGATTTCCTGCTCCGCCACAACATTCCCACCGCGCGCTACGCGGTGTTCACCCAGCTGGAACCGGCGCTGGCCTATGTGCGCAAGCACGGCGCGCCGATCGTGATCAAGGCCGACGGCCTGGCCGCCGGCAAGGGCGTAGTGGTGGCGCTCACGCTGGCCGACGCCGAACTCGCGCTGCACGACATGCTCGGCGCGCACAGCTTCGGCGATGCTTCGGCGCGCGTGGTGATCGAGGAATTCCTCGACGGCGAGGAAGCCAGCTACATCGTGATGAGCGACGGCAGCCACGCCCTGCCCATGGCCAGCAGCCAGGACCACAAGCGCCGCGACGAGGGCGACCTCGGCCCCAATACCGGCGGCATGGGCGCGTACTCGCCCGCGCCGGTGGTGACGCCGGAGGTGGAGCGCCGCATCCTCAAGGAAGTGATCGAGCCGACCCTGCACGGCATGGCCGCCGAGGGCGCGCCGTTCATCGGCTTCCTCTATGCCGGCCTGATGATCGACCAGAGCGGCGCGCCGAAGGTGATCGAATTCAACGTGCGCTTCGGCGACCCGGAAACGCAGCCGATCATGCTGCGGCTGAAGTCCGACCTGGTCGAGCTGATCGAAGCCGCGCTGGACGGCGAGCTGCGCCACACCACCGCGCATTGGGACCCGCGCCCTTCGATCGGCGTGGTGATGGCCGCGGGCGGCTATCCGGGCAAGGTGCGCAGCGGCGATGCGATCACCGGGCTGGATGCCGTGTCCGGTCCGGACGCCAAGGTTTTCCACGCAGGCACGAAGCTCGATGCGCAAGGCCAGCCGGTGACGGCCGGCGGCCGCGTGCTGACGGTATGCGCGCTGGGCAAGGACATCGCGGCGGCGCGCGAGCAGGCTTATGCGGCGGTGTCGAAGGTGCATTTCGACGGCGCGTTCTGCCGGCGCGACATCGCGCACCGCGCGCTGCACCGCTGAGCGTGTAGGTTGGGGTGAGCCAAAGGCGAACCCCAACATGGCCAGGCTCATCGAACCGTTGGGGTTCGCCTCTGGCTCACCCCAACCTACGCCGCTCAGTGCGCGAGGTAGTAGCGCACCAGCGCCATCGCCAGCGCGAACACGTAGCCATAGGCGAACCGGTCGATGCGCAGCGGCGCATCGCCGCGGCGCTGGCGCCAGTAACCGAACAGCATCATCGCGCCGCCGGCGAGGACGGGCACCAGCACCAGGCTGGCCAGGCGCTGCGTTTGGGTGTGCGCCAGGTGGCCCGGCATGACCAGCAGGCTCAAGCCGCCGGCCAGGCCGCCCAGCAGGAGCATCCCGATCACCGCCACGACGGGATGCGGGCGCCGGCGGAAGGGTTCGCGCACGGCGTGGAAACCCAGCTCCGCCAGCGTTTCGGCGAACAGCTGCAACAGCAGTTCGCCCAGGATCTGCAGGATGGCTTCCAGCATGTCAGCGCCGGCCCGCAGGCGCCGCACGCCTGTCCTTCGAATCGCTCATCGATCGCCCCCGGTTCGTTGCCGCATCTTTGCCGATACGCCGCGGCGAGGGTAGCCACCGGCGCCGCCGGGTTTCCGGCTAGGCTATGCCGCACCGCTCTGACGCCAAGGACCTGCATGAGCCAGTTTTCCCTGCTGGGCAGCCGCCGCTTCGCGCCGTTCTTCTGGACCCAGGCGCTGGGCGCGTTCAACGACAACGCGTTCCGCAATGCCATGGTCATGCTGGTGGCGTTCCAGATGGGGCTGGACGACCGCACGGTGTCGCTTTACACCAGCCTGGCGCCGGCGCTGTTCATCCTGCCGTACTTCCTGTTCTCGGCCACGGCGGGGCAGCTGGCGGAGAAGTACGAGAAGACGCGCATCATCCGCTTCGTCAAGCTGTTCGAGATCGGCGCGATGCTGCTGGCGGCGATCGGCTTCTATACGCATCACGTGTCGCTGCTGCTGGTGGTGCTGTTCCTGATGGGGCTGCACTCGACCGTGTTCGGGCCGATCAAGTACGCGATCCTGCCGCAGGCGCTCAAGCCTCAGGAGCTGGTCGGCGGCAACGGCCTGGTGGAAATGGGCACGCAGCTGGCGATGCTGGTCGGCATGATCGCCGGCAACGCGCTGATGCTGATCGTGGGCTTCGGGCCGGTGGCGGCTTCGTCGCTGACCATCCTGGTGGCGTGCATCGGCTACTTCGCCTCGCGGCAGATTCCGTCGGCGCCGGCCACCGCGCCGGACCTGCGTTTCAGCTGGAATCCGTACACCGAGACGGTGAAGGTGCTGAAGCTGACCCGTGCCGACCGCGCGGTGTTCAACGCGGTGCTGGGCATTTCCTGGTTCTGGTTCTTCGGCACGGTGCTGATCTCGCAGCTGCCGAACTACACGCGGTTGAACCTGGGCGGCGACGGCTCGGTGAACACGCTGGTGCTGACGCTGTTCTCGATCGGCACGGGCATCGGTTCGCTGCTGTGCGAGCGCATGTCCGGGCGCCGCGTGGAGGTGGGCCTGGTGCCGCTGGGCGCGTTCGGCCTGACCGTGTTCGGCGTGGACCTGTACTTCGCGCGCTCCGGCCTGGCGCCGATGCATGGGCTGGACTGGACGGCCTTCCTGCATTCGCCCGGCAGCTGGCGCATCGCGCTGGACCTCACCCTGGTGGGCATGTTCGCCGGCTTCTACGTGGTGCCGCTGTTCGCCTTCGTGCAGAGCCGCGCGCCGCGCGAGCAGCTGTCGCGCATCATCGCGGGCAACAACATTCTCAATGCGCTGTGGATCTGCGTCGCTTCCGGCTTCGGCCTGGGGTTGGGCGCGGCGGGGCTGACGCCGGCGCAGATCTTCCTGGCGACGGCGTTGCTGAACATCGCGGTGGCGGTGTACATCTTCACCCTGGTGCCCGAGTTCCTGATGCGGTTCATCACCTGGGTGCTGGTGAACACGCTGTACCGGGTGCGCGTGGACGGCACGCAGCACATTCCGGAAGAAGGCCCGGTGCTGCTGGTGTGCAACCACGTGAGCTTCATGGATCCGCTGCTGCTGATGGCGAACCTGCGCCGGCCGGCGCGCTTCGTCATGTACTACAAGATCTTCAACATCCCGCTGCTCAACTTCGTGTTCCGCACGGCGAAGGCGATTCCGATCGCGGGGCAGAAGGAAGACCCCGAGGTGCTGCGCAAGGCGTACGAGGAAGTGGATGCGGCGCTCGCCGACGGCGAAGTGGTGTGCATCTTTCCGGAGGGCGGGCTGACCAAGGATGGCGAGGTGGCGACGTTCCGTCCCGGCGTCGCGCACATCCTGCAGCAGCGTCCGGTGCCGGTGGTGCCGATGGCGCTGCGTGGACTGTGGGGCAGCGTGTGGAGCCGGCGCGACAACATGCTGCGGCGCGCGCGGCTGCCGCGGCGTTTCCGTGCGCGGGTGGAGCTGGTGATCGGCGAACCGCTTGCGCCCGCCGAGGCGCAGCTGTCGGTGCTGGAAGCGCGGGTGCGCGAACTGCGCGGCGACAAGGCCTGAAGCGCGAGCCGGCGGCTCAGTGCAGCCAGCCGGCCAGCACGATCAGCGCCACCACGCTCATCCACGCCAGCAGCGCGCGCAGCAGCGCGCCGCGCAGGCGGCGCAGTTCGCCGAGCACGTCGATGCGTTCCTCGGCATAGCCGTCGCCGGCTTCGATATCCACCTCGATATCGGCACGCGCGGCGGCGCCCAGAAAGCCGGGGCCTTCGCGCAGCCAGCTGCCGGGAATGGCCTGCTGGTGCCACTGGCGCCAGGCGCCGATCACCGCGTCCCAGTGGCCGACCAGGGCCAGGGTGAACACCATCAGCTGCGCGGGCACCCAGTCCAGGCCGTGGGCGATGCGGCGGGCCATGGATTGCGCGTCGGTGTCCAGGCGCAGGGTGGCGTCGCTGCGCAGCGTCTGCGCCAGCCGGTACAGCAGCGCGCCGGCCGGGCCGAGCACGAAGAACCAGAACAGCACGCCGAAGCGGCGGCGCAGCGCGGCGTAGGCGACGGCTTCGCCGACCGCGACGGCGTTCCAGGCGATCGGTTCGCCCTCGTCCGACAGCGCCTGCACGGCGGCCTGGCGGCTGACGCCGTCCGGCGCCTTGAGGATCGCTTCCAGATCCGCTTCGTAGGCATGCGGCCCGAAGCAGTACAGCAGCACCGCGAGCGAGAACACCAGCAGCACCAGGTCGCGCATCGGCAGCAGGCTGATCAGCCAGATCGCCAGCAGGCACAGCACCACTGGCACGGCCAGCGCGATCACCGTGCGGCCGGCGCCGCTGGCGTCGCCCAGCTGCGCCACCCAGCGCCGGAAGCCGCCGTCGCCGCGCCAGTGCGCGAGCGCCGGCTGCAGATGCAGCAGGCCGAGGGCGATAAGAGCGGTGAGCAGGCTGACGGCCATCGGTGGGACTCCCTTGCGTTGGCCGCATTGTAGCGAGGAGCGTGCGACAGCCGTGCGCCTGGCGGGCAGGCCTTTCTTTATACGTCGTTGGTGATGCGCGGCTTCAGCGCGCCGGCGTGGTCCGCGCCGCGTGCGCCTGTTCGACCAGCGTGTCGAGGTCCAGCCCCGCGCGCCACTGCAGCCAATGCGCGAGCAGGTGGTACGACACCGACAGGCGCGGCGACGGCAGGAAGCTGCCGTCGTTGAGGCCGTCCACGATCTGCCGCGGGGTGAACCAGCGGGCGTCTTCGAGTTCGTCGTCGCGCAGGCGGATCGCCGGCGACACTGCCTTGGCCATGAAGCCGACCATCAGCGAGGCCGGCAGCGGCCACGGCTGCGAGGAGTGGTAATGCACCTCGCCCACCACCACGCCGGATTCCTCGGCGACTTCGCGGCGCACCGCGTCTTCCAGCGCCTCGCCGGGTTCGACGAAGCCGGCCAGGGTGGAATAGCGCCCCGGCGGCCAGCCGGCCTGGCGGCCGAGCAGGCAGGCGCCTTCGTGTTCCACCAGCACGATGATCGCCGCGTCGGTGCGCGGGAAGTGCAGGCGGCCGCAGTCGGCGTTGGTGCATTGCGCGCGATGGCCGGAAGCGACCAGCACCAGCGGCGCGCCGCAGCGCGCGCAGTAGCGCGTCTCGCGCTGCCAGTGCGCCAGGCCCTTGGCGTAGGCGAACAGGCCGGCCTCGTCGGCGGGCAGGCGCAGGCCGGCATCGCGCAGGTTGGCGCGGCGGGCGTCGAGCGGGATTTCCAGCGCGGCGGCGCGTTCGGCGTCGTCCAGCGCCAGCACGAAGTGCGGACGGTCGTCGGCGAAGCCGAGCAGGCTGGCGTCGATGTCGCCGAGCAGGCTGGCGCGCTCGGCGGCATCGAGCCAGCGCAGCGCTTCGCCGTCCTTGCGCAGATAGGTTTCGCCCAGGCCGTCCAGCAGCAGGTAGCGCGCTTCGGGCGAGGCGCCCTGTTCGGCCACCCAGGCCAGTTCCTCGCGCCGCTCGGCGACGCGGTCCAGGATCAGGCTGAGGCCGGCGAAGGTGTTGGGCCGCGGCAAGGTCTTGCTGTCCATGCCCGGGAGGCCTTTAGGCGGAGAAGGAGGAGCCGCAGCCGCAGGTGGTCTTGGCGTTGGGATTGCGGATCACGAACTGCGAGCCGCTGAGGTTTTCCGCGTAGTCGATCTCGGCGCCGGTGAGATATTGCAGCGAGAGCGGATCCACCAGCAGGGTGACCCCCTCGCGCTCCAGCGCGAAGTCGTCCTCGGCCTGGGCCTCGTCGAAGGTGAAGCCGTACTGGAAGCCCGAGCAGCCGCCGCCGGTGATGTAGACGCGCAGCTTCAGCGAAGGATTGCCTTCTTCCTGGATCAGCTCGCGCACCTTGTGCGCGGCGGCCTCGGTGAACACCAGCGGTGCGCCGGCGCTGCGGTAGTCGGGAACGGTGGGGAAGGGAACGACGGTATCCATCGCGATCACATGGGGCTGCGGCGGGCGATGCGCAAGGATACCGCGTTTCGGGCCGGCCTCAGGCGGGAACGGGTTCGCCCAGTTCTTCCGGCGACGGCAGCTCGCGCGGGGCCTCGCCGGTGCGGTGCGACATGCGGCCGTTGACCTGGGCGCCAGCGGCCATTTCCAGGGTCTTGTAGTGCACGTCGCCGTGGATGCGCGCCTGCGGCGCCAGTTCCAGGCGCTCCTCGATGTGGATGTCGCCCTGCACCTGGCCGTTGATGATGGCGTGGGGCACGCGGATGTCGCCGTGCACCTGGCCCGATTCGCTCAAGGTGAACACGGCATCCGGGCCTTCGCCCAGCACGGCGCCTTCGATGCGGCCGTCCAGGTGCAGCGCGCCATTGAAGCGCAGGTCGCCCTGGATCACCGTGCCGCGGGCGATCAGGCTGGTGTCGTGGGAGGTGCTGCTGCTGGTGCGCTCGGTGCGCTGCTTACGGTTGAGCATGGGAATCCCCTGGTTTGGTGAGAGTGCCGCCGACGGCATCGGTCCAGGCGACCGTGCGGCTGACCGCATCGTCGCCCGCGGGCTGCGCGCTGACGTACACGCGATTGGGGCGGAAATCCGCCGGCAGCACGATGGTGGCGTGCAGTTCCTGGAAATACTTGAGGCGAAACGGCAGGCCGTCCTTCTGCGCGGTGTCGCCGAGCGCGGCCCAGTCCAGCCGCACCACCTTGTCGCCGCGCAGGCCTTCCACGCTGAGCGTGGCGGTGCCGCTGGTGTCTTCGCCGCGCTTGGCGTTCTGGGTGAGCGAGACGGTGAGGTTCCAGCCCTGGGTGCCTTCGATCGGCTGCACCCGCACGCTCTGGATGCGCAGGCCGCCGCGCTGGGCGTCGCCGCCGACCAGGCGGCCGTAGAAGTCGAGGTCGGCGCGCAGGCCGCTGATTTCCTCTTCGCGCTCGGCCAGCGTGGTGCGCAGCGAGCGGTTGGCGATGTCGTTGACCTGGGCGGCGCGCAGCTGGTTGGTGACCTGCTGCTTGAGGTCGTCGTTCTCCCGGCTCAGCGCCTGCACCTGGCGGTGCTCGCTGGCCGCGGGCGTGCCATGCCCGACCAGCAGGCCGGTGACCAGGGCCACCAGCAGCACGCTGGCGAACCACGCCACGCCCAGCCAGATCCAGCGGCGGCGCTGGCCGGCCATATCGTGCGGTCGCACGACGAAGCGCGGTGGTGGACGTGAAGCCATGCGGGGCCTTCCCGGGAAAAAACACGGTATAGCCGCGGCGTGACAAGAGCGTCAAGGAACGGCCGCACGCTTCGGCGGCCATTCCCTGCATTTCGCGATAATTCCGGGACGTTTATGTCCGGATCGTCACGGATCAGCTGGACATCTTGCTCTGCAGGTAGCGCTCCGCGCCGATGTCCTTGATCAGGCTCTGCTGGGTTTCCAGCCAGTCGATGTGTTCTTCCTCGTCGTGCAGGATGCCCTTGAACATGTCGCGGCTGACGTAGTCGGCGATGCCTTCGCTGTAGGCGATGGCTTCGCGCAGGTCCTTCACCGCGGCCATTTCCAGGTCCAGGTCGCCCTGGATGCATTCGAGCACGTTCTCGCCGATGCGCAGCTTGCCCAGGTGCTGCAGGTTGGGCAGGCCTTCGAGGAACAGGA
>Ga0065165_1002150_pt1 | contig 17840 bp, 9 predicted proteins | sample AraplaMF_Cvi_mMF_FD_63813 | JGI IMG/M metagenome (GOLD analysis project Ga0065165, IMG submission 63813) | Arabidopsis root microbial communities from the University of North Carolina, USA - plate scrape MF_Cvi_mMF (version 2) (version 3) | ecosystem: Host-associated > Plants > Roots > Endosphere...
ACTCTGCTCGATCCGCAGCGCGGGTCGGACATCGCCCAGTCGCTGCTCAACCAGGCCGATCAGAATGCGGGCGTGTGGGATCGCTGGACGCATTTGACCGGCGCGACGAGCGTGATGAACGGCGATCCCTCGCCGCCTTCGCTCGCCGCGATCCATGCCTTTGGCGGGCGCGACTTCGACCTGAAGCGCGCGTACGCCTCTCTCAAGCGCGCGGCGACCGTTCCCACCGCCAAGGATCTCGATCGCAAGGGCTGCCCGGTCCTGTGCACTGGCCAGCGGCCGGGGCTCGATCAGTGGCTGCGGCTCCATTACATGCCGGTCGGCGCCCCCGGCTGGGGAACCGCGTCCGACACACTGGAGATGGCGGCAGCCGATTTCGGCCTCGCCGAGCTGGCCCGCCGCGCCGGCGATCGCGCCGGCGAGCGCCTGTTCCGGCAGCGCTCGGGCTGGTGGCGCAACCTGTTCAATCCCGCCGCGACGCCCGAGGGCGGCTATATCCAGCCACGCAAGGCCGATGGCAGCTGGCCCGCCTTCGATCCCTCCTCCGACGAGGAATTCGTCGAGGGGAGCGGCGCGCAATATCTGTGGATGGTGCCCTTCGATCCCGCCGGGCTGATCGATGCGCTGGGCGGTCGCGACGTCGCCGCGCGCCGCCTCGACGCGTTCTTCCGCCAGCCCGACGGCGCCTGGGCCGTCACCAAGTCGGGTCCGCTCCACGCCGAGATGGACAATGAGCCGTCGATCGCCTCGCCCTGGCTCTATCTCTTCCTCGGCCAGCCGTGGAAAACCCAGGAAACGGTCCGCGCCGCGATGCGCCAGATCTGGACCAACACGCCTCAAGGAATCTCGGGCAATGACGATCTCGGCCAGATGTCATCCTGGTACGTGTGGTCGGCGCTGGGCCTCTATCCGGTCTATCCCGGCCGCGCCGAGCTCATCGTCGGCAGTCCGCTATTTCCTGGCGCCACGATCACGCGGCCGGGCGGCAACATCGTCATCCGTGCCCGCGGGGCAGCGGCGGACGCGCCCTATGTCCAATCGCTGACCGTCAATGGAAAGTCGCGCGACCAGGCCTGGCTTCCCGCCGACTTCGTCACGCGCGGCGGTACGCTCGATTTCGCGCTGGGCAACCAGCCCGACCGCCGCTGGGCCACTGCCGCGCCGCCGCCGTCCTTCCATTGAGCGCGTGGCCCGCGCCGGCCCACGCCCCCTACCCTCGCCCCGGGCTTGCCGCTATCAAGCCGTCATGGCGGGGAAGCGGAACGTTTTGATCATCGGCGGCGGGACAGCCGGCTGGATTGCCGCTGCGTACCTTGCCCGCTTCTTCGAAGGCCGGGTGGCGGTGACGCTGCTGGAATCGCCCGAGATCGGGATCATCGGCGTCGGCGAAGGCGCCTTTCCGACGATCCGCAACACGCTCAAATTCCTCGGCATCGACGAGACCCATTTCATCCGCGCCGCTTCGGCGACGTTCAAGCAGGGCATCCGCTTCGACGACTGGCTCCATGCCCCTGCCCCGGACGGCAGCCGCCACCAGTATCTCCATCCGTTCGAAGCGCCGTTCCAGGCCGAGGCGAGCGGACTCGTCCCCTATTGGCTGCTCCAGGACGCGGCGGTCCGCGCCCCCTTTGCCGAAGCAGTGACGATCCAGAACCGCGTCGCGGAGGCGCAGCGCGCGCCCAAGCGCCCCGGCGAAGGCGATTATGCCGGCCCGCTCAACTACGCCTATCACTTCGATGCCGCGCGGTTGGCCGAAGTGATCGAGACGCGCGCGATCGAGCTCGGCGTGCGGCATTTGCGCGGCCGACTCACCGACGTCGAGCTCGAGGTGGACGGCAGCATCGCCGCGATCCGCACCGACGCGCACGGCACGCTCACCGCGGATCTCTACGTCGATTGCTCGGGCTTCCGTGCGGAGCTGATCGGCAAGGCGCTGGGCGTGCCGTTCAAGTCGGTGAAGCATCAGTTGTTCACCGATCGCGCGCTCGCCTGCAAGATCGCCTATGACCGCCCGGACGCCCCGATCGAGAGCTTCACCATCGCCACCGCGCATGCCGCCGGCTGGACCTGGGACATCGGGTTGCAGGGCGCGCGGGGCATCGGCTGCGTCTATTCCTCGGCGCACATGGACGATGCCGAAGCCGCCGCGGTGCTGCGCGACTATATCGGGCACGATCGCTACGAAGCGCGGACCATCCCGTTCGAGCCGGGCTATCGCGAGCGGCAATGGGTCCGCAACTGCGTCGCGGTCGGGCTGTCGGGCGGGTTCCTCGAGCCGCTCGAATCGACCGGGGTGGTGCTGATCGAGGCGGCGGTGGCGATGATCGCCGAGCTGTTCCCGCACAGCGGCCCCGTCGATGCCCCCGCTGCGCGCTTCAACCGGCTGATCGCCGCGCGCTTCGACAACATCATCAACTTCCTCAAGCTGCATTACTGCCTGAGCCGGCGCACCGAGCCCTTCTGGCGCGACAATGCCGATCCGGCGTCGATCCCCGAAGTGCTGCAGGCGCTGCTCGACGAATGGCGCTGGCGGCCGCCGAGCCGCTTCGACTTCCTGCTCGATCTCGAGAGCTTCGCCTTCTTCAACTACCAATACATTCTCTACGGCATGGAATTCGCCACCGACCTCTCTGCCAGCCGCGCCGATTTCCCCAATGCCGAGGCCGCCGAACGGCAGTTCGCGCGGATCCGCAGTTTCGGCGAACGCGCCGCCGAGGACCTTCCCGGCCACCGCGCGCTGATCCGCCAGATCAACGAGGGCGCCTCGCTGGCAGGATGACGGGAATGCCCGCCTCGCCCTGCGCGAGACGGGCACCCCAGGGGAAGCTCAGGCCGTGGCGAGGTTGCGATCGATCGCGTCGAGCTCGCCGGTCTCGCGCGCCTTCCGGCCATAGACGGCCTCGAACAACGGGGTGGCCATCACCGTGGTGATGATCGCCATCAGCACCAGCATCGAGAACAGGGTCGGGCCGATGATGCCCTTCTGCAGCCCGATATTGATGATGATCAGCTCCATCAGCCCGCGCGAGTTCATCAGCGCGCCGATCCCGAGCGCAGTGCGGTTGTCCTCGCCCGACAACCGCGCCGCCGCCCAGCAGGCGCCGAACTTGGCGAGCACCGAGGCGGCGAGCACGCCGCCCGCGATCAGCAGCAGTGACACGGTGTTGACCATGTCGATCCGGGTGTTGAGCCCCGAATAGGTGAAGAACATCGGCAGCAGCAGCACCACGGCGATCGGCTCGACCTTGCGCTTGAGCTCCTCGACGAACAGGCCGCGCGGCATGCACACGCCGATCAGGAAGCCGCCGAAGATCGCGTGGATGCCGATCGCGTCCATCAGGAAGGCTGACAGGCAGAACAGCAGCATCGTGATCGCCAGCACCTGGGTGCTCATCTCGCCGCGCGCCTCGACTGCGCGGCCCAGCGGGGCCAGCAGCTTGCGCCCGAACAGGATCATGAAGCCGGCGTAGAGCACCGCGCCGGCGATTGCGATCACCGCCACGCCGGGACCCGAGCCGAAGGTCGCCAGCACGAGCGCCAGCACGCACCACGATGCGGCATCGTCGAACGCGCCGGCAGTGAGCGTCAGCGTGCCGAGCGACGAATTGGCGAGCCCGTTCTCGTTGATGATCCGTGCCAGCATCGGGAAGGCCGTCAGCGCGATGCACGCGCCCATGAACAGGGTCGCGTTGCCCTGGCTGATCCCCGCCGCGAACAGGCCGGGCACGGTGAGCAGGAACGGCGTGATCAACGCGGCGAGCAGAAACGGCGCTGCGATGCCGGCCGCCGACACCGTCGCGGCGCTCTTCGCCTTGGACTGGAAGTGATCGAGCCGCAGCGTCAGTCCGACCATGAACATGTAGAGCCCGACGCCCAGCTGCGCGCCGACATAGAGCACGTTGCGCGTCTCCTTGGGGAAGATCGCGAGCTGGAGGTCGGGGAACAGCAGCCCGAGCAGCGACGGGCCGAGCACCACGCCTGCGATCATCTCGCCGACCACCTGCGGCTGCTTCAGGAACCTCTGCCCGAGCCAGCCGACCACGCGGCAAGCGAGAATGATCACGGCAAGCTGCAGAAAGAAATGCACGCTGTAATCCGACGGCGCATAGCTTTTCGCGGCATGCACCGCCGGGCCGTGCGGGCTGAGCACATCGGTCAGCGCAAACCAGGCATTGTCCAGCAAATCGAGCATCGAACCTCCCCCAAATCTCCTCGCGCAGACATCTTCGTGCCGGCCGCGAACCCAAAGGGAGCGCTGCAACGCATCGGCGCGCAATGGGAAAAGACACGCAAGAATGCATTTTCCGACGCTGGCGCTGCTTTGTGTTGCAAGCCGCGCACACAATAGTAACGTACCTACATGACAACGTAGACAAGATAGCGACGTAGGTACGAAATGAAGGTGATTGGCAGCCGCGAATTCAATCAGGACGTCAGCGCCGCGAAGCGACTCGCGCGACTCGAACCCTTATTCGTCACCGATCGCGGCAAGCCCACCCATGTGCTGATGAGCATCGACGCCTTCCGCCGGCTGAGCGGACAGCGGGAAAGCATCGTCGACTTGCTCGCGATGCCCGGCGCACGCGATGCCGATCTCGCGGTCGAGCGTTGGGACCGCCCGGAGCCGCGCTGATGTATCTGCTCGACACGCCCGTTGTCTTCGATCTGCGAAGGGCGCGCGCGGGCGAGGCGGAGCCCGGTCTGGCGGCCTGGGCGGCGGGCGTCGCGCGCGAGCGGCTCTTCCTCTCAGCGATCAGCCTCGTCGAGTTCGAGGCGACGATCGAGCGCACCGCGCGGCGCGACAAGCCGGCCGGCATGGCGTTGCGCGCGTGGCTCGATGATCAGCTGCTGCCCGCATTCGAAGGGCATATCCTCGCGCTCGACGCCGCGGTGGCGCGCCGCCGCGGGCAGCTCGTTCTCGCCGACACGCGCGACGCGCTGTTTGCGGCGACTGCGCTCGAACACGGCCTGACCCTCGTCACGCACAACCTTGCCGCATTCAAAGGGACGCGCGTGAAGCTGTTCGACCCGCGCGACTATCGCGTCAGCGACGACGAGGATACCGACTGGCGCAGCGCAGTTCGCAGCGGGACCGCCTGGCTGCGCAACCCGTTCGTGCGCAGTTGAGGCGGGGGACCCTCAGGTAAGCCTAGCGGATGCGGACCGCGTAAAGTGCGTGGTGCGTGAGGATGAATAGTGTCCCGCGATCCGCGGCGCCGACGACCAGCTGGAGCGGCCGCTCGGGAACGTCGATCCGGCCGATCTGCCTGCCGCTCGCATCATAGACGAATACCTGGCCATTGGCGACGTAGACGCGTCCCTGCCCGTCCGCGACGACACCCTCCCCGCCGCGATCGACAAAGGGTTTCAAGGCGGTGATCGACCCGCCCGCGCCGGCCGTGCCCGAATAGGTGCGGTTCTCCGACCCGTTGGTCACGAACACCCGCTCGCCCTGCTTGGCCTGGACGAAGCCATAGCTGTCGAGCGAATCCGAGAAGCGCAGGCCGCGGTGATCGGGCGGACCCTGCTGGAACACGCGCCACGCGGGCAGGACGATGCTGCCGTCGGGTGACACATATTCGCTCGCTTTCGGCACCGCCACGTCGCGCGCGAACATCTCGGCGAGCGTCGTGAATTCGAGCGTCCGTAGGTCGAGCTGGTCCCTGAACTCGCCATTGTTCCACCAATTGACCGGAAGCACCGTCGCGGCATCCGCGCGGACCGTCGCCGGGGTCGCGGGGATCATCGTCAGCTCGGTATCCGGCGCATCCGGGCGCAGGCTGTAGACCGCGCCATTGCGCCCATAGGACGACAGCACCAGCAGATTGCCCGAGCGGTCGACCGTCAAATTGACCGGGTCGAGCGCCGCGTCGCGAACCAGCTCGAGCCGGCGATCGTCGGACCAGCGCCAGATCCGCTTGAAGAAGCGGTCGATGAAATAGAGCCGGCCCTGCGCATCCACTGCGCCGCCGCCGATCGAGTGGAAATCGCCGGCGAGCTTCTCGACCGTCGCGCCCGCGAGCGTGGAGGCCGCGACGGCGCTCGGCTTCGCCGGCACGTCGAGCACCGCGAACTCGCGCTCGCGCACATCGATCCCGTGCGTGACGTCGCGGATCGCGTTCTCGAACGGGAATTTGGTGAGGCGCAGGAAGGTCGCGCAGCCATTCTCGTCGCAGGTGCCGAGCCCGCTCTCGCCATTCACATGCACATTGCGGAAGCGGATATCGTGCGAATTGTACAGGGTAACCGCGGCGGGCGCTGCCTTGCGCGTGCGGGTGACGCGATAGCCGTGGAAGTTGGCGACGAGGATGTCGTGCGAGTCACGGATCTCGAGCGCGACCGCGTCACTGCTCTCGCCGGCCTCGCCCTCGGTCTGGGGCGCGAGCAATTCCCAATGCGCGACGCGATTGAGCCCGATCTCGGTACGGACGTGATGCTCGACCGAGGCCTGTATGATCCGCCCGGGGGTCTCGGTGTCCGAGATCAGGATGCCGGGATGCGCGAAGGTGCTCGGGCTCCAGATATTGGCGAAGGTGCCGCCGCCGCCCGCGGTGACCCACAGGCTGGCATATTGCCCGTCCCAGCGGCGTGCCGTGTCGGGATCGGCAGTCGCGTTGTTGTTGTAGGGCGTGACGCGGCTGCCGTCATAGCGGTTGGTGCCGTGCCCGCCCTGGAACTTGACGTCGTTGGCCATCGAATGCGCGCCCGCCATCCACAGCAGCGCCGTCGCGCGCGGATTGGCGCCTTGCGTGTCGAGGCCGATGCCCGCGACGATCGCATCGCCGCCGCGCGCGCTCTCGACCAGCGCCTTGGGCGCGCCGATCCCCTGATACGCGGGCGTCCCGTCCGGCAGCACGATCTGGGTCAGGCTGGGGTGCAGTCCGAGCAGCACGGTGTCGGGACGCAGACGCAGCGTATCGCCGACGCGGTAGAAGCCGGCGGGCAGATAGACGACGCGGTGCGTATCGATCGCCTTCTGCAGCGCGGCGGTGTCGTCGGTCTTGTCGTCGCCTTTGGCCCCGGCGGTGCGCACGCTCACCCATTCGGAAACCGGCGGCAGCGCGCGAATGGCCGGGGCGGCCCGCTCCGGCAGGCCCGCCATACGCTCGGCCTGCATGTCGGTCTTGAAGACACCCATCCGTCCCGGGCCGGGCAAGGTGAGCCCGTAGGTGAACGACGCAACCTTATAGGCGGTGGCGACGCCCTTCACGACCTTGCCGCTGTCGCGGAAGCGCGCGAACACCGGGGTGTTCGCGGCAAGCGCGTTCTGGAAGCCGATCTGCGTGTAGACGTTGTTTTCGTTCGAGATGATCAGGCCCGCCTTCGAGACATTCTCGAAACGCACGTCCTGCCCCCACAGCCAGTCGCCATAGCCGCGATCGATCTCGATCCCGACGGGCACGTTGCGGAACGCGACGTTGAGCAGGGTCAGCCCCACCTCATGCTCGCGGATCGCCGCATCGCGCTGTCCCTCGAAGGTCGAATCGACCAGAGCGAACGGCCATGCCGGGGAGGTCTTCTCGGCGAGGATGCCGTAGCGCCCGCCACGAAAGTGCAGGTCCTCCGCTTCGTTGGCGACGTGGTACAGCCCGGCCAGGCCCGAGCCGATGTCGAAATCCGCATGGCTGACGAAGCTGTGCTGGGCGGCGTGAAAGCGGATCGCGGTCGCGGCGGGATTTCCGTCGAGAATGCGGAAGTCGATATTGCCCAGCGCCGAATAGAAGGTGCCCGAATTGGCGTCGGGCAAATCCTTGTCGAACGGCACGGTTCCCGGCGGCGGGAAGGCGACCTGCCCCTGCCGCGCGTCGCGGCCCGGACGGGCGCCGGCGAAGATCAGCATGTGCGCCACCCCGCGCTGGAAGCCGGGCGTATTGGCGCTAAGCAGGATGACCGGCCGCCGTGCGCCGATCCCGAAGATCCGCACGCCGGGCCAGAGCTTGATCGTCCGGGTGATCCGATAGGTGCCTTCGGGAAGAAAGACGATCCCGCCCCCGCCTTTGTCCGCCGCCTTGTCGATCGCACGCTGGAGCGCGGCACTGTCGTCGGCGCGACCGTCACCGACGCCGGTGACCTTGACTGCGGAAGGCTCGTCGGGCGCGGTCGTATAGACCGATTGCGATGCCGCGGCCGGCGCCGGCGCCAGCAGGACGAGCATGGCACAGGCCGCAATCAGTCTCCGGGTCATACGCTGGACTCCGACAAGCAAAAAAGTCCCGGCCCTAGGGCCGGGACGAAGTTCCCACGGGAGGTGGGTAGCAATCAGAAATTGAACCGGACGCCAGCACGATAGGTCCGCCCCACCGTGTCGTAGAGCGCCGGATTGACGTCGAGGCCGGTGTTGGTCTGCGGCGAGGGCTCGGGATCGTGGTCGAACAGGTTGTCGACCTTGAAGTAGAACTTGATCGCCGAGGTCACCTTGTAGGAGCCGCCGACATCGACATAGAAGGCGCCCTTCATGAAATTGCGGTTGATCGTAGGGTGGTTGGCAGTCGCGGCCGGGCACGACGAAGTGCACACCACATATTGGTTGCCGAACACGCCGTCCGAGAACCAGCGCTCCTGGACGCTGAGCCCGAAGCTGTCATTCTCGTAGCTCTGGATCGCCAGCCACTTCCAGTCGGGCGTGGCGCCGCTGTTGGCACCGGCCTGGTCGACCCGGTCCACCCCGGCGATGCCTGCGTCGACCAGGAACTCGCGGATATGCGTGCCGAGCGCGCGCACCGTGAAGTTGCCCGGCAGGCCCAGCGGCCGATCCCAGCGATAGCTCGCCTCGATGTCGAACCCGCTGGTCTTCCACGAGGCGAGGTTGAACGGCTGGACGTTGATGAAATTGCCGCCCTGCACCGGGCTGTTGAGCACGAAGCCGCCGCAGAACGCCTGATTGCCCTCGAAGCAGAAGCGGACGATCTGATCGGCCGACAGCGTCGACACGACGCCGTCGAGCTTGATGCTGTAATAGTCGAACGACAGGCTGAGCCCGGGCAGCCAGGACGGATTGGCGAGCGCCGCGCCGATCTCGGTATTGCGCGCGATCTCCGGCTTCAGATTGGGATTGCCGACTGCGTTCTGGAATGCCTGCACCGCGCCCGCGGGCGGGAACGGATTGGCGAAGTTGGGAAGCGTCGTCACCGTCGGCGCGGCGAACAGCTCGGACAGGTTCGGCGCGCGGACGTCGCGTGACGTGACGGCGCGCAGGCGGAAGCCGTCGAGTGGCGTCTCCCAGGTGCCGCCGACCTTCCACGCCCAGACCGTGCCCGACGTGCTGTAATGCGTGACGCGGCCTGCGCCGTTCAGATTGGCGCGCCCCACAGGGCCGTCGAAGAGCGGCAGGTTGAGCTCGGCAAAGCCCTCATACACCGTATAGGCGCCGCCGCCGTTCTTGTAATTGCCGGCCGCCCAGTTGCTTCCCTGGGCTGCATTGAGCAGCGGGTCCGCCGGATAGGCGCTGCTGCTCGGGCTCCGCGCGGTGATGCCCGCACCATAGGGATCGGCATAGACCGTATAGAATTCGTGGCGATATTCGCCGCCGAAGGCCAACGTGAGCGGGCCCGCCCACAAATCGAACAGATTGCCCGAGAAGCTGACGCTGGCGACGTCCTGGGTGAGCCGGGTATTCTGGAACGGCCCGTTTTCCGGAGTGACGTACGCGAGCGCCGCTTCCGAAGGCGGCAGGCCGCCGAAGATGTTGATCGGCTGGCATCCTGCGGCGCGCGCCGCGGGATCGGCGCAGACGATCGCGCCGTTCAGGGTGATCGCGGTGGCTGCCGCGGCATAGCGGTTCTGCAGGACGATATCGTTCACGTCGATGAACGAGTTGGTGATCCCGCGCTCGTAATAGGCGTCGTAATTCCACTCGCCCTTGCCGATGCCGAACCGGCCCTTGAGCCCGCCGACGATGCGATATTGCCGCCGATCGGTGAAGACGTGCGGATCGGGGAAGGCGCCGTTGCTCGAGCCGAAATTGAAGCTGGTGATCCCGGCGGTAGCGCAGCGATCGCGCACCAGCTGCGGCAGGAAGGGATTGGCGCACTGCACGGTCAGGTTCGGGCGATTGTAGCCGGGGCTCGGCTGGTTGCTGGTCTTCACCTGCGCGGCGCTGACCGTCACGTAGAACTCGTTGTTCGGCGCGAAATCATAGCCGAACCGGTAATAGCCGGTGATGCGCTGCAGCGACGAGACCAGCGACGCGCCGGAACCCGGCGCACCCGACAGGTCGCCGCCGACGCAGAAGCTGTTGCCGGGATAGCAGTTGCTCACCCGGCCGTTGCCGAGCGGCGCCCCGCCCGAGCCATAGTTGAAGTTGTACGGCGCGCCGTTGACGTCGAACGCGATGCCCTGGAGCGGCCCGTTGTTGATCAGGCCATAGCGCGCATATTGATAGGGCTGGGCGTAGTCGCTGTAGACGAACTGCGGCAGGCCGTTGTTGGTCTGGCCGGTGTTGAGCAGGGTGGTGGCGCGATACCAGTCGCGCTTGCCCGCGAGATCGGTGCCGAAATCGCCCGGGCCGACGCCTTCGTCATGGGCATATTCGCCGCTCAGCAGGATGTGGACCTTGTCGTCGGCAAAGGCGCCGCCCCACGCCGCCTGGGCGAGGATTTGCTCGTTGTCGCCATAGGTGGTGACGCCGCCCTGGACGTTGCCCTTGAATCCGACGAAGCGGCTGTCGGTGATGAAGTTGACCACGCCGCCGACCGCGTCCGAGCCATAGGATGCCGAGGCGCCGCCGTTGACGATGTCGACGCGCTTGACCAGCAATTGCGGGAACAGGCTGATGTCGGGCACGCCGGTGACGTTCGCGCCGACGACCCGCTGGCCGTCGAGCAAGGTCAGCGTGCGGATCGGCTGGAGGCCGCGCAGCGAAAAGGAGCTCAGGCCCTGCTGGCCGCTGGAGGTGCTGAACGTGCCGGTCGAGGTGCCGGTCGAGCCCTGCAGCGACGGCAGCTGCTGGATCGTGTTGAACAGATTGGGCTGCGCGTTTGACGCGATCTGCTCCTCGCCGATCACCGTGGTCGGCGTCGGCGCCGTGAAGCCGCTCGCGATGATGCGTGAACCGGTGACGATGATGTCGCCTTCCTGCTCGGCGGACGTGTCGGGCGCAGCGTCGACTTGCGCCGCCGGCGTCTCTTCCTGCGGTGCAGGCGCAGTCTGCGCGTGCGCGGTGCCGGCCAGCGCCATCGCGACCATCGCCGCGAGGCTTACCCCGCTCCGCTGCCGATGCAGTGCGAAAATCCCCTTCATGTCATCCCCTCCGATATTCATCTGTTCTTTGGCGGCGTGGGCATCTTCGGCTTTGACCGCTGGCGAAGGGTACCGTCCGGCCCGCCTCGCCGCACGTACGACAAAGGTCGTAGCGCCGCGGCTCAGGGCCGCGCGGCGTAGAGCGCGTGATGGGTGAGGATGAACAGCGTCCGCCGGTCCGCCCCGCCGAACAGGATCTGGAGCGGGCGCTCGGGCACGTCGATGCGGCCCACTTCCTGGCCGTCGGGGGCGTAGACGAAGACCTGGCCGTTCGCGACATAGACCCTGCCCTGCCCGTCCACCGCAACGCTCTCGCCGCCGCGATTGGCGAAGACCTGGAGGTCGCCCAGCGTGCCCTTGGCGCCGATCTTGCCGCTATAGGTGAGGTTCTCGGACCCGTTGGTCACGAACAGCCGCTCGCCCTGCTTCGCGCCGACCAGTCCGTTGGCGTTGAGCCCGTTCGACCAGCGCCAGCCGACATGGTCGGTCGGTCCCTGTTGCCAGACGCGGAAAGCCGGCAGTGCGAGGCTGCCGTCGGGCGAGCGATATTCCTTCGCCTTCGGGGTCGCGGCTTCGCGCGCGAACAGTTCGGCAAGCGTGGTGAATTCGTAGCTTTGGTGATCGAGCTGGTCGCGGAACTCGCCATTGTTCCACCAATTGACCGGCAGCAGCGTCTTCGCGCGCGTGCTGTCGCGCACCGGGGTCGGCTCGATCACGGTCACCTTGTCGGGGGCACCGTCGGGATCGATCGAATAGACCGCGCCCTTCGGACCGAGCGACGAGAGCACCAGCAAATTGCCCGAGGCGTCGACCGCGAGATTGACCGGATCGAGCGCATGCTCGCGCACGATTTCCAGCCCCTTCGCCTCGGTCCAGCGATGGATGCGCTGGAAGCGGCGATCGATGAAATAGAGCGCGCCCTTCGCGTCCACCGCCGCGCCCGAGATCGACCAGAAGCCCTCTTCGAGCTTATCGACCGTGGCGAGGCCGGGCGCCGGTGCTGCGATGCTGCGATCCGCCGCGCCCAGATCGAGCTTGGCGAATTCGCGCTCGCGCACCACCAGCTTGCGGGAGACGTCCTCGATCGCATTGTCGAACGGGTATTTGCTCGCGCGCAGGAAGGTGCCGCAGCCCTCGTCGTCGCAACTCGCATAGCCGCTCTCGGCGTTGACGTGGACGTTGCGGAAGCGGATGTCGCTCGAGTTCGTCAGCTTCACGGCGCTGCGCTGCGGCGCATAGCTGCGGGTCACGCGATAGCCGTGATAATTGGCGAACAGCAGGTTGCGCGAATTGCGGATGTCGAGCGAGACCGCATGGGGCCCGTCGCCGACTTCCTGCTCGGTCTGCGGCGCGAGAAACTCCCAGTTCTGGACGTTGTCGAGCACGAACTCGTTGCGCGCGTGATGCTCGACCGACATCTCGTAGACATGGCCGGGCGTGCTGGTGTTGGTGACGGTGAAGCCCGCCGAGGCGAACGTGTTGGGGCTCCACACATCGGCAAAGGTGCCGCCGCCGCCATCGGTAACCCAGATGCTCGGATATTGCGCGTCCCAGCGCCCGTCCGCGACCGGATCGCCGCTGCGCGCGGTCCGCGTGTAGAGGGGTTGCGTGTCGGCGGTCGGGGTGCCGCCGCCGCCCATGATCTTTACGTCCTCGACCAGGCTGTCGGCGCCCGAGCGCCACAGCAACGCCGATGCGCGCGGATTGACCCGCCCCGTGAAGAGTCCCAGACCCGAGAGAATGTTGTCGCCGCCGCGCGGGCTCTCGAGGATCGGCACCACCCCGCCCACGCCCGCATGGCGCGGATTGTCGTCGGGGAAATAGAGCTGGGTGATCGCCGGATGAAGGCCGATCAGCACGGTATCGGCACGCAGCTTTAAGCGGTCGGTCACCTTGTAGAAGCCGGTCGGGAAATAGAGGATGCGATGGGTGTCGATCGCGCGCTGAAGCGCCTCGGTATCGTCGGCCTTGCCGTCGCCGGCGGCGCCGAGGCTGCGCACATTGGCCCATTGCGCCATTGCCGGCAGCGCGCGGATCGCCGGTGCGCGCCGCTTCGGCAGCGATCGCAGCGGCCGGATGTCCGCCTCGGTCGCATAGCTGCCGGTGTGGCCCAGTTCGGGGACGACGAGGCCATAGGTGAACGAGGCGACCTTGTACGCCTTGCCCTTGCCGTCGACGGTCCCGCCGCTCTCGCGGAACCGCGCGAACACCGGGCTGTTCACCGCCAGGGCGTTTTCGAAGCCCACCTGGGTGAAGACATTGTTCTCGTTCGAGATGACCACGCCGGCGCGGCTGACATTCTCGAAACGGACGTCCTTGCCCCACAGCGAGTCGCTATAGCCGCGATCGATCTCGATCCCGACCGGCGTGTTGCGGATCGCAACGTTGACCAGGGTCAGATCCGCTTCGTGCTCGCGGATCGCCGCGTCGCGCTGCCCGTCGAACGTGGAATCGAGCAAGGTGAACTGCCAGGCGGGCGAGGTCTTCTCGGTGACGATGCCGTAGCGCCCGCCCCTGAAGTGAACGTTCTCGATGACGTTGCCGGCCTGGTAGACCCCGGCGAAGGCCGAACCCAGGCGGAACTCCATGTCGCTCAGAAAGGCATGCTGCGCCATGCGGAAGCGCACGCCCGCCGCGGCCGGATTGCCTTCTCCGATCTCGATGTCGACATTGCGCATCGAGGAATAGAAAGTGCCAGAATTGGCGTCGCGGACTTCCTTGTCGCGCGGGACGATCGTCGGCACGGGCACCGGCACCTTGCCGACATTATACTGGTCGCCACCCCCGAACACGACCATCGTCGAGACGCCCTGCTGAAACCCCGGCGTATTCGCCGCGAGCAAGATAACGGGACGAGTAGCGCCGACGCCGTAGACGCGTACGCCGGGCGGCACGATCAGCGAACGCGTGATGCGGTACCGGCCAGAGGGCAGGAAAACGAGGCCGTGGCCGGTCTTATCGCGCGCCCGGTCCAGCGCCTGTTGCAGCGCGTCGCTGTCGTCGGTCCTGCCATCGCCCTTGCCCGTGACGGTGACCGCACTCGGCTCGGCGGGCGGCTTGGGGAACACCGACACGTTCTGCGCCCGGCTCGACAGCGGCGCGGTCAGCGCCGTCGCCATGAGCAGGGCCATCACTGCGCAGCGCATGTTCATCCCACTCTCCCTCATCATCGTATCCGCGTGGCTACCCCGCCGCCCGGCGAGTGACACCTGCGACCAAGGTCGTAGTTTCCAGCCGGCGGAGGCCGATCCAGAACCGCGCAGTCCGGCGGCGCGCCGGCCGCTTGCTGAGGAATGCCTGATTTGCCGCCTGCCGTCGCCTTCGCCCCGCCGCTCGCGATCATTGTCATGGGCGTCAGCGGATGCGGCAAGACCACGCTCGCAACCCTGCTCGCCGAGGCACTGGCCTGCCCCTTTCTCGAAGGCGACCATTTCCATTCGCCCGAAGCCGTCGCCAAGATGCGCAGCGGGCAGCCGCTGGACGACGGCGACCGCTGGCCCTGGCTCGAACGGCTGGCGGCGGCCGCGGCGGAATCGATTGCCGAACAGGGTGTGGCGGTGCTCGCCTGCTCGGCGCTGCGGCGATGCTATCGCGATCGGCTCCGCGCCAGGATCGGTCACCGCACGCGCTTCATCCTCCTCGAGAATAGCCGCGCGCAATTGCTCGCGCGCCTCAGCGATCGCGGCGGACACTTCATGCCCGCCAGCCTGCTCGACAGCCAGCTCGCCACCCTCGAACCGCCGCTCGCGGAGGCGGACGCGATCACGCTGCCCAATCAATATCCGGCAGAGCAACTGCGCGATCTCGCGCTCGACTGCCTGCACCACTCCCTGTCCGCGCAAACTTGTTAGACAGATTTTGAATACAGGCGCGTTTCCGGGCACGAAACACGCCGAATTGAGCAATATTCGGCAATTAGTATAAAATTTTCGCTTGAACCTGTCTAACCGATTCCCTTATTGGTAGCGGTAACGAATCCACAGGCACCTGCCGGGTCCATCCCGGTGCGCGCCGGCAGACTGGATCGCGACAGGGAGAGCGAAGATGCATGCCGCTATGGATTTGCACGACCATCTCGATCGCCGGGACCGGAGACCTTCCGAGCCCCCGTGCGTGCCGCCACAACTCACCCGGACCCAGATGGAAGTGCTGCGCTGCGTCCATTCGGGCCTGCTGAACAAGCAGATCGCGCACGAGCTCGGCATCGCCGAAGCGACGGTCAAGGTCCACATGACCGCGCTGATGCGCAAGCTCAACGTCCGCAACCGCACCCAGGCCGCGATCGTCGCGGGAAACTTCGGCTGGTCGCGCCCCTGACGCGGTCATCGTCCCGTCCCCGGCCCGTCATCGCGCGGTAGCGAACGACACCTAGCCGCAGCCCGAATAGACAAAGGGGGCTTCGGCATGCACGTCTCGGGCAAGAACGCTTACGTAATTTCGCTTCTGGCATCCGCCTGCGCGGCGGCGCTCGCATTGCCCGGCGTCGCGGCCGCGCAGGATACCGGACAGCCGGCTCCAGCTGCGTCGCAGACCGAAAGCGATGTCGAGTCCGCCGATGACATCGTCGTCACCGGCGCGGCGCGCGCCCAGCGCCGCTTCGACGTCTCCTACGCGGTCAATTCGCTGAGCCAGGAAGACGTCCAGCAAATCGCCCCGAAAAGCTTCGCCGACCTGCTCGGCACGGTTCCCGGAATCCAGGTCGAGGCGACCGGCGGCGAGGTCCAGAACATCACGCGTGTCCGCGGCATCCCGACCGATCGCGGCTATCTGATCTTCCAGCAGGACGGCCTGCCGCTCTATCACGAGATCGACGGCGTGTTCTTCAATTCGGGCGAAGGCATGAACCGCTACGATCTGATGACCGAGCGGGTCGAGATCGTCCGCGGCGGCCCGGCACCGATCTATGCGAGCAGCGCTGCGGCGATCGCCAACAACATCACCGTCACCGGCGGCCCCGAGGCGCGCGGCCGCGCGCAGTTCACGCTCGGCGACACCGGCCTGTACCGGCTCGATCTGATGCAGTCCGGCCCGATCGACGACAGCACCACCTATGCGATCGGCGGCTTCCTCCGCCAGCACGACGGCTATCGCGACAGCGGCCTCCCCAGCGACAAGGGCGGTCAGCTCCGTGCCAACCTGAAGCACGATTTCGGCAACGGCTTCGTCAAGATCTCGGCGATGTATGTCAACGACCACAATCTCTTCTATCTGCCGATCCCGGTCGCCGATCCGCGCAACCCTTCCGTCTCGCTCGATCGCTATATCGACTATCACACCGGCACGCTGAACTCGCCCGCGCTGCGCAACGTCAACATCCGGTATCGCGACGGCGCCGGCGCGATCCAGACGCTCAACCGCGACCTTGCCGATGGCCGCTACATGCGCTTCTTCAACGGCGGCGTGGATTGGGAAGCCGATTTCGGCGGCTGGCTGGTCTCGGGCAAGCTCGGCCTGACCAAGGGCAAGAGCAGCTTCGACGCCTTCTATTCGACCACCAATCCGGCCGACGCCACCACCTTCGCGGCCAGCAACCTCGCCGCAGCACGCACCGCGTTCGGGGCGGGCGTGGCGCGGCTGGGCTATGCGGTTGCCGGGAGCAACGGCACCACGGTCTACGATCCGGCGAGCGCGTCGGGGCTGATCATGTCGGGCCAGTATCGCGCGGTCGAAGCCGATTTCTATTCGAGCCAGGCCGATCTGAGCGTCACGCGCAAGTTCGAGACCGGGTTCGGCGCGCACGACGTCCGCGTCGGCGTCTATGGCTCGGCCTATGGCGTCGAGAGCCTGCAGGTCTATCAGGACATGCTGATCGAAGTGCAGAGCAAGCCGCGGACGGTCGACCTCGTCGCCTATTCGGCCACCGGCGCGGTGCTCGGCTCGGTGACGCAGAACGGCGTGCTGCGCTACACCACCACGCTCAACCAGGGCGAGGGCAATGCCAAGATGATCGCGGTCTATGCCAACGACACCTGGGACATCACGCGGGGCCTGCGGCTCGACGCCGGCATCCGCAAGGAGTGGTATGACTATGACGGCTATGCGCTGCTCTCGGCCAATGCCGATCTCGGCGACGCGACGACGCTCGCCGACAACACCACCCGCGGCTTCACCGGTGCGGTCGTAACGCGCACGCTCAAGCCTTCCGCAACCAACTGGACGGTCGGGTTGAACTACGATTTCACCGACCATTTCGGCGCCTATGGCCGCATCTCGAACCTCGAGGTTCCGCCCCAGCTCGGCGTGACCACCAGCACCGCACCGACGATCATCAAGACCAAGGCGCGGCAGTACGAAGTCGGCGTCAAGGCGAGCTATGGCGCCAACTATCTCTACGTCACCGGTTTCTACACCAAGTTCGATCCGTTCAACGCCTCGTTCGTCGCCTTCAACCCGGTGACCGGCCGCAACGACCAGTCGGTGCCGTTCGTCGGCGAGGCCGTCGCAAAGGGTCTCGAGATCGACGGCAGGATCGCGCCGGTGCAATGGTTCGCGCTGACCGGATCGGTCACCTTCGCCGACCCCGAATATCGCAACCTCGAAAACACTTCGGGCGCCGATCCGAGCGCCGTCAACGGCAACCAGATCATCCGCGAGCCGCGCTT
>Ga0065165_1002151_pt1 | contig 17829 bp, 19 predicted proteins | sample AraplaMF_Cvi_mMF_FD_63813 | JGI IMG/M metagenome (GOLD analysis project Ga0065165, IMG submission 63813) | Arabidopsis root microbial communities from the University of North Carolina, USA - plate scrape MF_Cvi_mMF (version 2) (version 3) | ecosystem: Host-associated > Plants > Roots >...
ATGCCGGCCTGCTTCAGCAGCGCGGTCAGCCCGCCGACCAGCGCCTGGTCGCCGACCGAGCCGATCATCGAGTACGCATCGGCGATCACGATCACCACCTCGCCGGGCTTGGCCGGCTGCGCCGCGAACGGCCGCGCGAGCGACATCAGCAGGCGGTAGGCGCGCACCAGCATGCCGTCGTTGAGCCGCACCACGCCTTCGAGCAGCCGCACGCCGACGCCACCCACCGCGCCGGGCAGCCGCGACACATGGCGCAGCAGCACGCGCGGCATCAGCGCGACGATCAGCAGCGCATACAGCGCCGCGCTGATGCCCAGGCTCAGTGCCGATCCGACCACCGCATTGACGCGGGTCTGCGCGAAGTTCGCGACGGCGAAGCCGACGGCGGCGGCGAGGACGGCAGCCAGCACCGGCTTGGCGATCTGACGGAGGATGGGCATGGCTTGGATCTCCAGGGAGAGACGGATGACGCGGAAGATGATGGGCACCGCCGCCATCTGGCCGAACAACAGGCTGGCGGCAACGCCCGCGGGACCGAAGGGCAACAGCAAGGGCAATACCAGGAAACTGCAGGCGCAGCGCACGATGCCGACCTGCACCATCGCGCCGGCTGCACCGGTTGCCTGCACCGCCGACGAATACAGCAAGGCGATGGTGCGCAATGCACCCAACAGGCACAGGATCTGGAACGGCGCGACCGCGTCGTGCCACTGGCCGCCGAACACCGCCGGCACCAGCACCGCGCCCGAGCCGGCGGCCAGCAGGAAGGCCGGCACGATGAACGTGGCGGCCATCAGCGAGCGCGTGGCGATCGCGTCGAGCAGCGCCTCGCGGTTCACCTGCGCGCGGGCGAACACCGAGATCGACGCATCCCACAGCGGTGCGGCGAGCAACTGCGTCGCGGCCAGTTGCGCACGCGCGGCGAGCGCGTAGTTGCCGAGCAGAGCCAGGCCCATCTGGCGGCCGACGACCAGCTCGATCACGCGGGTCTCGGCCAGGTCGAGCAGCTTGACGAAGGTGATGCGCGCCGAGAAACCCGACAGGTCGCGCAGCGCGCGGCGGTCGAAGGCCCGGCGCGGCCGCCAGGTCTCGTGGCGCCACAGGATCACGGTGCCGGTGACGTGGAAGCACAGCTGCTGCAGCACGAAGGACCAGACGCCCAGCCCCATCAGCGCCGCGACGATCGCGACCGCGCCGCTCAGCAGGTTGGCGGTGGCGGTGCGGCGCGCGAGCGTGCGGTAGTCGAGCGAGCGGCGCAGCAGCCCGGCCGGCACCGCCGACAGCGCCATCAGCAGGAACACCGGCGACAGCGCCATGATCACCGGCTGGATGCCGTCGCTGTCGAAGGCGCGCGCGAACAGCGGCGCGCAGGTCAGCGCCAGCAGCGCGAGCAGCAGGCCGCAGCCCATCGTGGTCCAGAACGCGGCGTTGATGTGCTCGGGGCTCAGCGTCGCGCGCTGCACCAGCGCATGGCCGAACAGCTGCTCGACGAAGATCTCGCCGAGCGTCAGGAACACCATCGCGACCGCGAAGGCGCCGAATTCGGTCGGACCGAGCAGCCGGGCGAGCGCGAAGAACACGACGAAGGTGATGCCGCGCGCCGCCCAGTTCTGCACGTAGGCCCACATCGTGCCGCGCGCGGCCGACATCTTGTGCTGGCTGTCCATCGGAATATTGCTCATGTCGTGGCCTCGGTCAGCGAAGCCTTCACCGTCGCCATCACCCGCTCGCGCCACGAACGGGCCGAGAACGCGACGCCGGCATGCTGGCGGGCCGCTTCCGACAGGCGGGCGCGCAGCGCATCGTCCGACAGCACCCGCACGATGTGGTCGGCGAAGGCCTGCGCCTCGTCGGCCACCATCGCATGGCAGCCGTCGAGCGCGCCGGTGCCTTCGACGCCGATGCGCGTCGACACCACCGCCGAGCCGGCGAGCATCGCCTCGACCGTCTTGATCTTCACGCCGCCGCCGCTGACCAGCGGCACCACGGTGACGGCGTTGCTGGCGTAGAACGCATGGATGTCCGGCACGAAGCCGCTGAACTCGATGCCGCTGCCGCCGTCGGCCTGCGCGACGAGTGCCGCCGGCGGGTTGCGGCCGGCGACGACGAAGCGCGCCTGCGGCATGCGCTCGCGCACGCGCGGCCAGATGTCGCGCAGGAACCAGGCCATGCCTTCGAGGTTCGGCTGGTGGCCGAAGCTGCCGGCGAAGCCGACCCGGCCGGCCACCGCCGCGCCGTGCGCGCGCTGCAGCACCTGGTCGTCGGCCAGCGGCAGGCCCATCGACAGCGCGCGGGTGGCCGGGTTCAGCGCCTGCAGCACCTGCGCGTCCTGCTCGGACAAGGTCAGCGCCGCCGCGAAGCGCGGGTAGTGGCGCGCCTCGTAGCGCGCCCACGCGACCCAGTTCAGCCAGTTGCGCGGGCCGGGCGCGCGCTGCGCCTGGCGGAAGCCCGACAGGCTGTAGGCGTCCTGCACGTCCATCACGCAGGGGATGCCGTCGCACAGCGCGACGTACTGCGCCATCTGCGGGAACTGGATCCACACGATGTCCGGGCGGAAGCGCTGCAGCATCGCGCGCAGCGCGGTGTCCATCGCCGGCGTGCGGCACAGGCGGGCGAGCTCCGGCTCGCCGAACGCGAACGAGCCGAGGCGCGCGCGCAGCACCGCGCTGCGCGCGATCTGCAGCGGCACGCTGTCGACCTGCGCGCAATGCGCCTGCAGGCTCGCGAGCGCGCGGCGGTCGCTGTCGTCGGGCTCGGCCCCGCGGAAGCCGAGGAAGGCGACCGTCGCGACGCCGGCCAGCTCCTTCAGCTGGGCCCAGCACAGCGCCGCGCCGCCGTTGGCGGAGGCTTCGCCGTAGAGGAAGGGCGCGAGCAGCAGCACGCGCGGGGCCGGGGCGACCGTCGCCGCGGGGGCCGGCGATTCAGGCAAGTTCATGCGTGGCGAGGGTGGACTGGTACAGCGAGGGCGCGCGCGGCGGCGCGAAGGCGGCGGCATGGCCGTGCATGAAACGGCCGAGCAGCGTGAAGACGAACAGGAAGAACACGACGATGTCGGGCTCGAAGTTGTACGGCAGGAAGAACGCACAGACGGTGAAGCCGATCAGCACCGACCACTGGCTTCGGTGCACCCACAGCCCCGACAGCATGCCGGCGATCGACACCAGGAAGACGGTGCCGATCGGCAGCCCCATGTCGAAGAACAGCGCGAGGAAGCTGTTCTCGACGTTGTAGAGCGTGCCGCCGAACAGCGCCGCGCGCGCGCCGACCGTGCCCTTCGGGTAGCCGAGCCAGGCGTAGTCGTTCAGCGATTCGATCGCCATCACGAAGGACTTGTGGTGGCCGACCATCGACGGGTCGGTGCCGCTGGCGTTGAGCAGCGCCCAGCGGGTGACGGCGCCGTCGCTGTAGCTGTCGAGCAGCAGCAGCGCGACGCCCATCAGCGCGATCGAGACCGCGCCGGCCAGCACCATGCGCGTCAGGTTGGCCGGGCTGAACAGCACGCTGCCCGGCACGCAGGCCAGCACCAGCGCGGCGGTGCCCAGCATGATCGCGAGCCAGCTGCTGCGCGAGAAGGTGAGGGCGACCGCCAGCAGCGCGAACACCAGCGCGGCCACCACCACCACGCTCGGCAGCGGCCGCGGCTTGCGCGAGAACAGCACGCCGCCGACCAGCAGCGCGTACAGCCCGAGCGCGAGGCCGAGCGAGTTCGGCCCGGTGGCCGGCAGGCCCATGCGCAGCCAGGTGCCGCCGGCGATGTACCAGGCGCTCGCGAGCGGGCCGGTGCCGGTGTCGTCGCCCATCAGCGTGCGCAGCAGCCGCGGGCTGAGTTCGACCGCGGCGAAGATGCCGAACGCGGTGAACACCACCAGCAGGCCGCACCAGAAGCTCATGCGCAGCAGCGCGCGCACGTCGTCGTCGCTCGCGCGCAGCACGATGCCTTCGAGCGCCACCGCGAACAGCAGCGGCAGCAGGTAGATGCGGGCGTAGTACAGGCCGGGGACGTGGCGGTCGTCGAACGCGGCGACGAACACCGTCGCCGAGATGCTGGCGATGCACAGCAGCGCCCACAGGTAGAAGCCGCGCGCCTTGAAGACATCGGTGCGGCTGATCGCGAACAGCACCAGCAGCAGCAGCAGCCCGTCGCGCAGCGGCGGGATCACGTTGGGCACGTGGGCCATGCTCAGCAGCGTCTTGCCGAACTGCGACAGCAGCGACACGAACGCGATCAAACAGAGGAGGCGGCCGGCCGCTCTCATGGTTCGCCCCTCATCGTGCGACCACCGGCGTCTGCTTCCACCACGCGGCGAACGACTGCCGCGCGGCCTGGAAATAGCCGTTGCGCTTGTCGCGCTGCAGCGCGCGGCGCTCGGGGTTGCCCGACACCACCGCGCGGCCGGCGTGCGCCAGCGCCTTGGCCGAAAACACCAGGCCGAGCGACAGCGCCAGCCGCGAGGCCGCGCCGCGACCGAAATGCTTGGTGACGAACAGCAGGTACGAGCGCAGCGTGCGCAGCACCGTCGCGCGGCCGGCCCAGGCCTTGCCGGCGCCTTCGTAGTGCGTGACCGTCACGTCGGCGCGGTAGCTGGCGCGCAGCCCGAGCTGGCGCACGCGGCGGCCGTAGTCGACGTCTTCGCAGTACATGAAGAAGGCATCGTCGAGGCCGCCCAGTCGTTCCCACACCTCGCGCCGCGTGGCCAGGCAGGCGCCCGACACCCAGTCGACCGACGGGTTCGACAGCGCATAGAAGCCGGGCCGGGTCTGCACGCGGCGGAACACGTCCGGCGTGCGCCACTGCTTCTCGAGCCCGAGCCACGACAGCGCGATGCGCACCGGCGTGTGTTCGAAGCCGACCGAGAACTGCAGGCGCCCGTCGCCGTACACCAGGTGGCAGCCGGAGACCCCGACCTCCGGTTGCAGCGCCTCGTCGACCAGCCCGTCGAGGTTGCCGTCGCAGCGGGTGTCGTTGTTCAGCAGCAGCAGAACCTGGCCGCGGGCCTCGCGCGCGGCTCGGTTGTTGCCGCCGGTGAAGCCGAGGTTCTCGGTCGATTCGATGTAGCGGATGTCGGGCCGCGTGCGCAGGAAGGCCTGGCTGCCGTCGGCCGACGCGTTGTCGATCACGATCACCTCGACGCTGTGGCGCACGAAGGCCGCGCGCACGGTGTCCAGGCATTCGGGCAGGAAGCGCAGGCCGTTGTAGTTGACGATGACGACGGAGACGTCGGGCGGGTTCATGGCGGTCGCAGGCAGGGTTCGGCCGGATCGGTTCAGGGCGCCGTGGCGGCGACGCTGGCGTCGGCCGCAGGGTGTGCGCCATCGCGCGACGGGCTCACCGGGCCGATCAGGAAGCGCCGCGTGCGCGGGTCGACCGACTGCAGCAGGTCGGCCATGAAGCGCTCCTGCATCTGGTAGGCCGGGGCGGTGTCGGTCGCGATGGTCGACACGCGGAACAGCAGGCCGTCCGGGATCCAGCCGCGCAGGCCCTGCTTCAGGCGCGAGACCTGCTGCTGCATGCCGGACGGGATCACGTCGTCGCCGACGCGCATCCAGTAGCTGATGGGCTCGCTGCGCGCGCCGAGGCTGGCGAGCAGCCGCTGCACCGGCACGCGGGTCGCGTCGGCCTGCAGCGAGGCATGGCCGCCGCCGCGGATCTGGAAGCCCTGCGCGACGTAGCAGACCTCGGGGCGGTGCAGTTCGAGCTCGCCGGCCTGCGCCGCGCCGTAGGCGATCGAGAGCATCACCCGTTCGCCGGTCGGGCCGATGTAGGTGCGCGTCAGCGTCTGCGCATACAGCGTGTTCAGCAGCGCGACCTGCTGCGGGTTGATGACCTGCGCGACCGTGCCGTTGTCGACCCGCCAGCCGGCGAACGCGCGCGGGATCGCGGTCTCGAGCTTCAGGTCGCTGCTGAGCGCCGCCAGCCGTGCGCGCGGCGTGAAGGCCTGCGCCAGCACGACCGCGCCGAGCATCAGCGCGAGCACCGCGGCGGCCCGCTTCCAGCTCGGAGCGAAGGCCGTGCTCATGTCGCCGCCTTGTGCCGCACGCCGAGCCGCAGCAGCGAATCGGCGCCGGTGATCAGCAGCAGCGCGGCCATGAACAGCACCAGCCCGGCGAAGCCGTGCAGGAAGCCCTGGCCGGCCTCGTCGCCGAAGTGGTAGGTGATCAGCGTCAGCACCATCACGCGGATCACGTTGGCGCAGAAGCTGATCGGCACGATCAGCACCGCGAGCGCGACGTTGCGCACCACCGACGCATGGCGCACCAGGTTCAGGTACAGCAGCCCGAGCGCTTCGAGCGTGAACAAGGTGTGCAGCCCGGCGCAGGCATCGGCCACCAGCAGCTGGTACTGGCCGATCTGCAGGATCACGCCGGTGCGGCTGATCGGGTAGCCGACGCGGTACAGGATGTTCTCGGCGACGTACGACACCGCGAGCTTCATCGGCTGCGTCAGCGCGTCCACCACCGTGCCCGGCAGCGGGATCATGAACAGCATGAAGAACAGCGGGAACCACAGGCGCTTCAGCGCCCCCGGGCCGCGCAGCAGCAGCGCCAGGCCGACCAGCATCCACAGCAGCGAGCCGATCTCGAGGATCAGGATGCCCTGCGAGCGGCCAAGCGCATACGACAGCGCCCCGACCAGCAGCAGCGCCCACGCGACCAGCGGGCGCGGCCGGTCGCCCGGCACCGACATCGCGGCCGGCCAGGACCGCACCAGCAGCCAGATCGAGATGCCGAGCACGATCGGCCCGTGGCCCTGCTCGTCGGTGCGCCAGATGCCGTTCAGCAGGTCGAAGAAGCTCGGGCCGTACATCGCCGCGAGCCCGAGCGCGGGCAGCAGCCACGGCGTGGCCAGCGCGCGCCACCTCGCGTCCGGGCCCGGGGTCGGCAGCGCAGCCATTTCAGTAGTCGTTGAGGACCACGCCGGCCAGCTTGGCGGGGCTTTCCGCCAGGCTGGTGACCAGGTCCTGCAGCCCGTTCATGTGGCACTGGTTCTTGCGCGCGATCGCCAGCGCCGAGCCGCAGCGCGCCGCGATCACGCCGGCGTCGGCGCCGTACGACGCGGCCGGCGTGTCGACCAGCACGTGGTCGAACTTCGACAGCAGCTCGCGCAGCAGCAGCTTGAAGGCCGGCCGCTCGACCAGCTCCAGCGGGTTCGGCGGCGTCACGCCGACCGGCAGCAGGAACAGGCTGGGCAGGTCGGGCACCTGGTGGATGACGTTGGTTTCCTTGCGGCCGCTCAGCACGTTCGACAGGCCGGCGCCGTTCGGCACCGCGAACACCTCGTGCTGGCGCGGGCCGCGCATGTCGGCATCGACCAGCAGCGTGCGCCCGCCCAGCTGCGCCAGCGTGACCGCCAGGTTGGCCGCGAAGAAGGTCTTGCCGTCGCCCGGCTCGGGACTGACGACGGCCAGCGCGCGCTTCGGCTCGTTGGCCGAGAACAGCCGCATCATCAGCTGGCTGCGGATCGCGCGGAACGATTCGGCCTGCTGGCTGAACGGCTGCACCGCGGCGACGAGTTCGCGGCTCAGGTCGCGCCGTTCCTCGGGCGCATAGGGGTAGTGGAACTGCTGCGACAGCGCATACAGCACGTCGTCGTCGCTCGCGAAGCCCAGCGCCACCGCCGCCTCGCCGAAGCGCAGCCGGTGCTGGCGCTGGTAGGCCAGCACCGTCTCGACCTGCTGCGACGACAGGTTCTTCAAGTCGGCAATGATGTCGCCGATGCTGCGGTCGTGCAGTTGCTGGCCGTCGCCCTGGTAGGCGCCGTCGATGGCCTGCGCGCCGCCGCTGCCGTTGAGGCCGTTCGCGCCGCGCGCGCCACCGCCGAAGCCGGCCATTCCGTCTCTCATGTTGGCCATGGTTCAGCGCCCCCGCGTGCCGTTGGCGACGGCCAGTTTCGAAGAGGCTCCCGGCAGCCGCGCCAGCACCCGTTTCGGCAGCACGAAGCGCTGCTTGCCGCCGAGCAGCCGACGGCGCATCGGCTGCGGAATGCTGCCGATCACCGGCAGGCCGATCGTGCGCACCAGGTCTTCCGGGCTGCGCACGCGGCGGTCGATCAGCTCGCGCAGCAGCGCGATGCCCACCGCCAGCATGCCGCCGAGGAACACCGCGACCAGCATGTTCAGCAGCAGCCGCGGCGACGAAGGCCGGGCCGGCTCCGACGCGCGCGTCAGGATCGAGATGTTGGTCTGGTTGTTCTGGCTCTCCAGGCTGGTCTGCGTCAGGCGCGCGCCGACGGCGTCGTAGGCGCGCTGCGCGGCCTCGAGGTCGCGCTGCAGCACCTGCGATTCGTCGCGCTGTTCCTTCAGCTTCAGCACCTTGGTGCGCTGGGCTTCGAGCGCGGCGCGCACATCGGCCTCGCGCGCCTTGTTGATGTTGTTGTTGACGCCCATGCTGCTGCTGACGCGGCGCACCTCGGCGTCGTAGCGCGAGCGCAGCTCGTTGATGTTGGCCTTCAGCTCCAGCACCTGCGGGTTGGCATCGCCGAGGCGCGTGCCGAGCTGCTGCAGCTGCGCTTCCTGGCGCGACAGGTCGGCCCGCAGCCCGGCCACCACCGGGTTGTTGATCACGTCGGGCAGCTGGTTCGGCGATATCGCGGCCTGCTGCTGGCGGCTGGTCGATTCGGCGCTCAGCGCCTGCATCGTGATCAGCTGCGTCGACAGGTCGTTCAGCTTGGCGTTCTCGACGTCGAAGCGCTCGTCGGTCGACACCAGGCCCTTTTCCTTCTGGTAGGTCGACAGCCGGGACTGCGCCTTTTCCAGCGATTCGCGCAGTTCCTTCGCGCGGCTGTCGAAGAAGCTGCTGTACTGCTTGGCCGGGTCGACGCGCAGGTCGAGGTTGGTGTCGATGTAGGCCTGCACGAAGGCGTTGGCCAGCGCGGCGCTGAACTTCGGATCGGGCGAGGTGTAGCTGACGTTCAGCACGTTGCTCTCGCGCGAAGGCTTCACGTCGAGGTGCTTCTGCAGCGCCTCGGCCAGCCAGGCCTCGAACTCGCCGGCACCGTCGGTGGCATCGAGCCACTTCGCGCGGCTCTCGGCGTTCTGGTTCAGCTTCATGTCGCGCACCACGCGCTGGGCCACGCGGTCGCTGGTGATGATGTCGACCTGGGTCGACATGTAGCCCGGCGTCATCATGCCGGCCAGCACCATGCCGGCGATCGGGTCGGGCGACTTGACGTCGATCACCAGCGCGGCGCTGGCGGTGTACTTCTTCGGCAGCAGCAGGCTCAGCGCCAGCGCGGTGCCGAGGGTCAGCAACAGCATCGTGAGCGCCGCTTTCCAGCGGGCCCGCAGGATGGACATGAATTGCGAGAAGGACATGGGCGAGGCTCGCAGCGGTAGGTGGTTATGGGGTTCCGGTCAGAACAGGCTTTCGCGGATGTAGATCACGTCGCCGTTCTGCAGCGCGTCGTTCATCCCGGGCTGCAGTTCCTCGACGCGGCCTTCGCCGTTGCGCCGGTGCACGCGCAGCCCGCGCGTGGTGCCGCGCTGGGTCAGGCCGCCGCCACTGGCGAGCGCCTGCATCAGCGTCATGTTGTTCTCGAGGCGGATCGCGCCGGGGCGTTGCACTTCGCCATAGATGTAAACGGTGGGCATGCGCTCGACGTAGATCGTGTCGCCGTTCAGCACCACCGGATCCTGGCTCTGCGCGCCGTTTGCAAATAGTGCGGCAATATCGACCTGAAGGCGGTACGGCTGGCCATTGCGGATACCGGTCAAGATGACAACGTCGCTGCCGCCCGGCGCAATGCCGCCGGCCTGCGCGAGCAGCTCGCTCAGGCGCATGCCGCTGACGTCGATCGGGAAGCGGCCCGGGCGATTGACCATGCCGAGCGCCGAGGCCTGGTTGCCGCGCACCTGCGTCACCAGCACCGTCACCTGCGGCTGCTTGACGAAATTGCCGGTGCGCAGCCCGTCGGCCAGCGCCTTCTCGACCTGCGGCACCGTGAGGCCGCCGACCGTCACCTGGCCGAGCAGCGGGAAGCTGATCTGGCCGGTGTCGGAGACGCGGGTCTCGATCGCGAGGTCGGGGTTCTGGTACACCGCGACGCGCAGCACGTCGCCGGCACCGATCAGGTATTCGCGCTGCCGGGCATCCTGCGGCACCGGCGGGGCGTTGCCGCTGACGACGGCGGCGGTGGTGGCCGGTGCTGCGGGCGCCGCCTGCGCGTGCGCGAGCGGGGTGCCCAGCGCAAGTGCAGCGAGCGCGATGGCGGTGACGGCTGCGGTCGCGCGTCGGGCAGGGCGTTTCAACGTCATGGCGGTCGGCAGTTTTTTCATCACTTCAGGTTGGAGAGTCCCTTGTTGACGGTCGATGCGTCGAGCGCGGTGCCCGACGCGGCGGGGCCGGCCGCACTGGGGGCGGTGCTCGTCGCGGAGACCTCGGCGGTCGGCGTCGTGACCACCACCGGCGCCGGTCCGTCGGTCGGTGCCGGCTCGCCTGCGGCATGCGCGAACTTGCCCTGGTACTCGATGCGGGCGGCGGCACGCAGCTGCTTGAGCTGCTGGTCCACCACCTGGCGCTTGCGGTCGACCAGCAGGTACTGCTGGATCGCGTTCTTCGCTTCGGCGGCGGCCAGCGGCGCCGGTTTCACCGACACGATGGTCAGGATGCGTGCGCCCAGCGGGCCGTTGATCACGTGCGACTGGCCTTCCTTCAGCGCGGCCATCGGCGCGGCCGCCTGCATCGGCAGCGCGTCGGCGCCCTGCGTCAGCTGGCGCGTGCCGAAGCGCAACGCGGCGACGCGCAGCGCGGCCGCCACGTCGTCGGCATTCTTCGCGGCGTCGATCTGCGGCTTCAGCGCCTGCTGCTGTGCCGGCGTCGCCTCGACGGCCGTTTCCACCAGCGTGTAGACGCGGCGCTGCGCGAACAGCTCCGGGTGCGCGTTGTAGTAGTCGCTGACCTCCTTGTCGGTCGGCGCCGCGGCGCTCTCGGCCAGCCGCTCGGCATAGGCGCGCGCGAGGATGTCGCGGCGCGACGCCTCGATCGCCTGCACGACGCGCGGATCGCGGTCGAGGCGCTGCTCGTTGGCAGCCTGCAGCGCGAGTTCCTGGTCGATCAGCGCGTCGAGCGTCTTGCGGCTCGCGGCCTCGACCTGTTCCGGCTTCAGGGGGCCCTGGCGCTGCATCAGGAAGTTGATCTGGTGGACCGAGATCTCTTCCTTGTTGACCTTCGCCGCCACCTGCGTCGCACCCTCGCGTTTGCTGCCGCAGGCAGCCATCACGAGCGCGCAGCACAGCACGACGCCAGTGCGCAGAACGGGTCGGAACGGGATGGGCATGCGGGGTCCTGGCAAGTAACTTCTCCTCGCGTGCCGCCCATTGCCGTGATCGATTGAACACGACTCAGGGAAGGCACCAATATGACAAAAACAGAAACCGGTATGAGCAAGACTGATGCCTGTGCGGCGCAGTGCACGGTGCCCGGTTGCAATTGCGGAGCTTGGTTACACCCGGCGTGACGACGTGACGCCCGGCAACCCCCTTGAATGGGTGGGGTTCCCCGACAATCGCGCGATCGCAAACGATGCAAGGGCCCGCGCATGACGATCGTGCTGGTGATGACCGTGCTGCTGCTGGCCGGCCTGGCCGCGCTGGGGGTGATGAAGAACCGCGCGGCGCGCGAGCCGGGTGCGGCGCCGGTGGCGCGGCGGCCGCTGAGCAAGCAGGAACAACCGATGTTCCACCGGTTGTGCGAGGCGTTCCCGGACCAGGTGGTGCTGGCGCAGGTGTCGTTGTCGGCGCTGCTGACCGCGAGCCACCGGTCGACACGCAGCCGCTTCGAGCGGCAGTTCGCGAACTTCGCGGTGTGCAGCCGCGAGTTCGACGTGCTGGCGCTGATCGAGCTCGACGATGCGAGCCATGCACGCGATGCCGCCGAGGTGGCGGCACGCGACGGCATGCTGGCGGCCGCCGGTTACCGCGTGTTGCGTTTCAAGCGCGTGCCGAGCGAGATCGACCTGCGCACGGCGGTGATGCGGGCCGCGGGTTGATGGCGTGCTGACGGGCCCGCCGGTCGCGGCGACAATCGCCGGTCGTTTTTGCCGATTCGACGCTGAATTTCTTTCCCGATTTTTCCGCTCTTGCCTGTCACGATGACGTCACGCCGTTTTTTCACCGTCCTCGGCCTGGTGGCCGCCACGCTGGCGCTTGCCGTCGTGCTGAACCCGTCGGCCGAGCGCCACCGCGACCGCGTGCGGGCCGCGATCGGCGAACGCAACGTGCTGGCCAAGGCGCTGGGCCTTGGCTCGCTGGCCGCGCTGGTGTCGAGCTACCACTCGCTCGGCGTCGCGTCGTACACCTCGGTGGACGGGCACGTGCTGTCGGTCGGCGCGATGGGGATGGTGTTCGTCAGGGACACGCCGTGACGGCGGTGCCGGCGCGACTGTTCGACTTCATCGGCGGCGCGGACGGGCCGTGGCGTGTCGACCGCATCGGGGCGGTGACCGGCGACGGCCTGCCGGCCGTGGCGCGGCTGCGGGTTGCCGAAGCGGGAGGCGGCGCCGGGATCGGCGAGCCCGGCGCGGCGTGGCAGTTGCGCGGCATCACCAGCAACGAGCGCTACGTGGAGCGCCCGGAGAAGCAGCTGCTGCTCGCGAAGCAGCCGGCGCTCGGCCGCGCCGAGGCGCGCTGTGCGGCGCTGATCCCGATCCGCAAGAACGCCGCCTGGTGGGCGATGACGCAGGACGAGCGGCGCGCGATCTTCGAGGCGCAATCGCGCCACATCGCGATCGGGCTGGACTACCTGCCGGCGGTGGCACGCCGCCTGCACCATTGCCGCGACCTGGAAACGCCGCAGCCCTTCGATTTCCTGACCTGGTTCGAGTACGCGCCGGCCGATGCCGAGGCCTTCGAGGCGCTGGTGGCGGCGTTGCGGGCCTCGCCCGAATGGGCGTTCGTCGACCGCGAGGTGGACCTGCGGCTGAGCCGCGACGCCTGAGGGCGGGTCGATCGTCTTTCTTGAAGTTGCACAGGACCTTCCGATGACCGAATTCCGATTGGCAGCCGCCGCTGCGCTGGCCATGGCCCTGACGCTGGCTGCGGCCCCTGCGGCCCACGCGGCCGATGGCGGCGGGCCACTGAAGTTCTCGCTGGGTGGTGGTGTCACCTCCGGTGGCGACAACCTGGTGGCCGGTTCGGGCGCCGAGATGGACGCCGGCCGCGGCCTGCAGCTGTTCGCCGGTGCCGAATACTGGGTGGCCGAGCCGCTCGCGCTGCAGGTGAACCTGGGCCTGCAGTTCGACCGCCGCAAGGCGGCCGGCGGCACGCTGCGCTTCCAGCGCTTTCCGCTCGAACTGATGGGACTGTTTGCGGTGACGAACAACCTGCGCTTCGGCGCGGGCGCGCAATTCGTGTTCGGCGCGAAGCTGCACGGCAGCGGCGATGCGAGCGCGTTGGACCAGAACTACAGGCACGCCACCGGCCGTGTGCTGGAGGGCGAGTTCCTGATCAATCCGCACTCGGCGGTGAAGCTGCGCTTCGTGAAGGAGAACTTCACGCCCGCGAGCGATGGTGCGCCGAAGATCAAGGGCGACCATGTCGGGCTGATGTTCACGCACTACTTCTGAGTCGCTCGGTGTAGCGCTGCGTAGTACAGCGCGGACCAACGTCGCTCGCGTGCGATCCGTTGCACAACGCCGCGCCCTCTCAGGGTTTGCATCGATCGGTTACACGGCGGTACGACCTTAACTTGCCGGTCATCCAGCACCTCGACTGGAGCCACCGAGACAAGCCATGAACCGTAGAAGACTCCTGCTTTCCCTGTCTGCGCCGGCCTTGCTGGCCACCTCCCGCCTGGCCCGTGCGGCCGTGGCCGACAAGGGCCTGATCGGCGTGTCGATGCCGACCTTCTCGTCGCGACGATGGGTCGACGACGGGCTCAGCATGATGCGCACGCTGAACCGCCTGAACTACACGGTGGACCTGCAGTACGCGATCAACAACGCCGCAGACCAGCCGGGCCAGGTCCAGAAGATGATGGACAGCGGCGCGAAGGTGGTGGTGATCGGCGCGAGCGACAGCAGCGCGTTCACCGCGGTGCTGGACAAGGCCGCGAAGAAGGGCGTGAAGGTCATCGCCTACGACCGGCTGATCCGCGACAGCGGCAACGTGGACGCGTATGCCACCTTCGACAACTTCGAGGTCGGCGTGCTGCAGGGCCGCGACATCGAGACGCGGCTGAAGCTGCGCGACGGCGGCAAGGGCCTGATCGAGTTGTTCGCCGGCGCGGCCGACGACAACAACTCGCACTTCTTCTACAACGGCGCGATGTCGGTGCTGAAGCCGCACATCGATTCGGGCGCGCTGACGGTCGGCTCCGGCAAGGTCGCGATGGCCGAGGTGGCGACGCCGCAGTGGAGCGGTGCGATCGCGAAGGCACGCTTGCAGGCGATGCTGAAGACGCTGTATGCGAAGCGCCGGCTCGACGCGATCCTCTCGCCGAACGACAACACCAGCGTCGAGCTGCTGACGGCGCTGCAGGGCGTCGGCTACGGCACCGCGGCGCAGCCGTGGCCGGTGGTCACCGGGCAGGACGCCGAGCTGAACTCGGTGCGCTCGATCCAGCGCGGCGAGCAGTCGTCGACGGTGTTCAAGGACACGCGGCAGCTGGCGGTGCGCGTGGCCTCGATGGTCGACGAGTACATGAGCGGCAAGGCGCCGACCATCAACGACACCAAGACCTACAACAACGGCGTGAAGGTCGTGCCGTCGTACCTGCTGAAGCCGGTGTTCGTCAACAAGGAGAACTGGCAGCAGGTGCTGGTGAACAGCGGGTTCTACCAGTCGGGGCAGTTGTGATGGCCTGACGGGCGTGCGCGGACGCTCAGGTCCGCGTGTCCACCGCGACCCAGTTCAGCTCCCAGGTCTTGCCGCCATCGGCGGAGAACGACTGTTCGAAGCGGCACGAACGCGGCGTGATGTCGGAGATGACGAAGCGGACGAGGATCGGTCGGCCGTTCAGCGTTTCCGCGTTGACGAACTCGCCGCGTCCGTTCTCGAAGCGGCCGATGGCCGGCGTGCTCATCGCGCCGCTGCCGAGTCCGGAGAAGTTGAGGCTCCACTGGCGCGACTGCGGGTCGTACAGGCGCAGGCTCAGCGCCTCGATGTGGCCGGCCGGGCCGTCGACCGACAGTTCCACCAGGTTGGCGCGTCCGGCCCACACCGGTCGGACGATCGTCGTCCCGTCGTACTCGACCCAGGTCGTGGAGCCGGTGAGCGGACGCAGCAGTCGCTTCAGGTGCGTCTTCCACGTGCCGAACTCGAAGTCGAAGTCGTACTGCCCGTCGCGCTGGTCGTCCCGTTGATGGGCGGCCAATGCGCCTGGCGTCTCTTCCTTCGGCTGGGCCAGGCCGGGTGCGGCGGGCAATGCGAGCCCGAGGCCGGCCAGCAGGGCGAGGGTGCATGCAGTCCGTGGGCTCATGAGCGAGCTCCTGGCGTCGGGGGGATTGTCGGGCAAGAACTTCTCCATCAGCGTCACAGGTCTGATGTCGCACGTGGCTTCATCGGAGGTTCGAAAGCAGCGAGGCCCCGATCACGGCGCTCAGATTGAGTGCGGCGTGCAAGCCGCACACGAACCAGAACCGTGCCTTGATCGAGATGCGCTGAGCGGTCAGCACCAGATAGCAGTGAGTCGACCAGAGAAAGGCCCACGCGACCACCGCGGCGCGTTGGATGTCGGGAAACGCGTGAATCAGGATGACCGGAGAGGCTCCGACGAGTAGAAACAACGGAGCCGACCACGGTGTCCTTGACGACGCCTATGGAGGTCCAAAAGGCTGAACAAGAATCCGAATGCACGGTTGCGGCCCGGCACAATCCCGGCATGCCGAATCGCTCCGCCGTCGACACCGTCCATGAGTTCTGGCGCCTGATGGCGACCAACGATTTCTTCTCGGTGGCGCAGGTGCTCGCACCCAACTTCGTGCTGGAGTGGCCACAGTCGAACGAGCGCATCCGCGGCGCCCAGAACTTCGCGCGGATGAACAGCGAGTACCCGGCCCATGGGCCCTGGCGCTTCACGGTCAACCGGCTGGTGGGCTCGCCCGGCGAAGCGGTGTCGGACGTGTCGGTCACCGATGGCGTGCAGTCGGCGCGTGCGATCAGCTTCTTCACGGTGGAGGGCGGGCAGATCACGCGGCTGGTGGAGTTCTGGCCCGAGCCGTACGCGGCGCCTGCGAACCGGGCACACCTGGTCGAGCCGATCGAGGCGCCGCGGTGACGAACCTGCGATGTTCAAGTTCCTGATCCGCTGCCTGTTCATGATCGCCGGTGTCGCGTTGCTCGGCGAGACCGCGATGCCGCTGCGCGACGAAACCGTCCGCGTCGACCAGCACACCAGCCATGTCAACGATGGCGAATCCGCGCGCCGCGACAACCGCTCGGGCGACACCAGCTACACGCTGCACCTGGTGGGCGGCGAGGTGGCGAGCTGCTCCGTGGGGTACGCAGCCTACCAGCGGCTGAAGGACGGCGACGCGATCCGCGTGCAATCGACGCGGCTGTTCCGCCAATGCGTGCGCGTGGCGCGCGACGAGGAGGTTGTGGAGGCGACGCGCCACTGGCGGTGGATCGCCTGGGCGATCGGCGGCGTGCTGATCGCGCTGGCGATCGGGTGGCTGCGGGCGGACGATGAGGACGGCAGCATCGGCGTCGCTTGAGGCGAGGCGTCGTTCGATGCGCGTGCAGGGCGGAAGGCGTGAGCCTCTGTTTCCGGCCTGCGCCCGTGCTCGGAAACGGGGGCCATGCTTCGAGAGATGGCCGCTAGCTTGCGAACGGGCTCGTGCACCACTGTGCCAGGACCTCCTGATGCCCGACGACGACCCGTCCGGCATCCACGTCCGCGAGGCCTTCGAGCGTCAAGCGGTGTCGCTCCTCTTCCTGGTCGACCCAGGCAGTCAGCGCCTGCTTCATGACCCACTCTTGCGAGCGCTCGAGTCGCTCGGCCAGCTGGTCGACTTTTTCGGCAAGCGGCAACGGCACGCGAGCAGTCAGAACTCTGATTTCCATGGCAGCCCCTTTGGCAAGGTGGCGGAAGCGGTGGGATTCGAACCCACGGACAGTTGCCCGTCGCTGGTTTTCAAGACCAGTGCCTTAAACCACTCGGCCACACTTCCTGGAGAGGCCGGGATTGTAGTCCCGCCCCGTGCGTCAGCCCGGCTGTTGCGCCTGCTCGCAGTCCACCTGGACCACCTCGAGCGGTGCGCTCCCGTCACCCAGCCGCACCGCGGTCAGCCGCCCGCCCCACACGCAGCCGGTGTCCAGCGCCATCAGGTCGGGCCGGACCGTCAGCCCGAGCGTCGACCAGTGACCGAACGCGGTCGGCACGCCGGCGGTGCGGCGCTGCGGTGCGTCGAACCAGGCGAACCGCCCCGGCGGCGCGGCATCGGCGCCCTCGTTGCTCGACATGTCGAGCGTGCCGTCGGCGGTCACGAAGCGGATGCGCGTCAGCACGTTGACCGCGAAACGCAGCCGGTCGGCGCCCCGCAGCGCGGGATCCCAACGCGAAGGCTCGTTGCCGTACATCACCTGCAGGAAGCCCACCAGGTCGTCGCCGCGCAGCCGCTGCTCCACCTCGCCGGCCAGCGCCAGCGTGGTCGCCAGGTCCCACTGCGGTGCCACGCCGGCATGCACCATCAGCCAGCCGTGCGCGTGCACCGCCATGCGCTGCCGGCGCAGCCAGTCGACCAGCGCCGTGCGGTCCGGCGCCGCCAGGATCTCGCCCAGCGTGTCGCGCCGCCCCGGCGGCCGCACGCCATGCGCCACCGCCAGCAGGTGCAGGTCATGGTTGCCCAGCAGGCAGGTCGCCGACGAGCCCAGCTGCTGCAGCCGCCGCAGCGTG
>Ga0065165_1002153_pt1 | contig 17824 bp, 14 predicted proteins | sample AraplaMF_Cvi_mMF_FD_63813 | JGI IMG/M metagenome (GOLD analysis project Ga0065165, IMG submission 63813) | Arabidopsis root microbial communities from the University of North Carolina, USA - plate scrape MF_Cvi_mMF (version 2) (version 3) | ecosystem: Host-associated > Plants > Roots >...
CATCCTGAGCCGCAAAGGCAGCCGCTTCACGGTTCTCCAGAGCTGCGTGGATGCCGGCACGGGGACCGGGCGCAGATTCAGCGAACGCCACCAGATCCAGGTCCGCGACGCCTTGACCTTCACCCAGACCATGCGGGGGAACGCCACGACCTACCGCTATTGCCCGACGTATCAGTTGCCGCCCGGCCTGGGCAGGTGAGGGCAGCCACGCCCCGGTCGGTATTCAGGGCCTTGGCGGCGCTGCATCGCCCAGCACCATCTCCAGCCAGTCCAGCTCCTGCTCGATCTGGATGAAGGCGTCGTCGCCGATCTCGTCCCTGGCGCGCAAGTCCTCGATCGCCCGGCGCGCGCCGTCCAGCGCCTTCGCGTACAGCGCGCGCTGCTGGGCGGCGGCCTGGCCATAGGCGGAATCGTCGTTCTTGCGCAGACTGAGCAGGGACTTGAAGCGGTCCCGCACCGCCTCCGCGTCCGGCGTGGCATCCGAGTCCAGGGCCGCCACCCCGGCCTGGTAGGCGCCGCGCCGGGCCATGCCGATTTCCTTCCCCACCGGGTCGCCGTCATGCAGGTCCAGGTGCCGCAGCAGGGGTCTCAGGGTCAGGCCCTGCAGCAGCAGGGTGCCGAGGGTCACGCTGAAAGCGGCGAACACGGCCAGGCCGCGCTGCGGAAAATCGGCCGGCAGGGCCATTGCCGCCGCCAGCGTCACGATTCCGCGCATGCCGGCCCAGGAAATGACGAAACCGGTACCGGCGGTCGGGCGCATCATCGGCCGCGCCGGGTGGAAGCCGTGGCGCCGGTGATGCCAGCGCAGCACGCTGTTGTAGGACATGTGCCAGGCGATGCGCACCAGGATCGTGGTGGCCAGCACCGCGCCGCTGACCTGGGCGTACAGGCGCAGCGTGGGTGCGTCCAGGTGAGCCACGATGGGCCGGATCTGCAGGCCGATGAAGACAAAGGCCAGGATGTTCAGTGCGAACACCGCGGCTGTCCACACGGCATTGGTGGCCAGGCGCAGGCGCGCCGGCTGCGGCTTGCGCTTGGCGCGCTTGAGCGTGACGGCGAAGCAGACCGTGGTCAGCACGGCGGACAAGCCGGCGCCTTCCGCGGCGATCCACACGCCGAACGTCAACACGAACTGCAGGATGATCGCGGTCGGGATGTGCCGGACGCGTTCGGTCACGAGCAGGGTGGCGCGCCCGAGCAGAAAGCCGGCCAGCAGGCTGCCGGCGACGCCCAACAGGAAGGCCGGGCCGAGCGCGCTCCAGCTGAAACCCCCGGCTGCCACCGCGCCCAGCGCCAGCCGGTAGATCAGCAGCGCGCTGGCGTCGTTGAGCAGGCTCTCTCCCTCCAGGATTACGATGATGCGGTGCGGCGGGCGTAGCTGCCGCAGCACTGCGGTGGCGGCTACCGCGTCCGGCGGCGCGACGATTGCGCCCAGCGCCACGGCCGCGGCCCAGGGCAGGCCGGGCGCCAGGGCATGGGCGACCGCCGCCACGGCGGCGGTGGTCAGGCCGACGGCGCAGATCACCAGTCCCGCGATCGGCGCCCAGTTGTCGCGCAGGTCGCGCAGCGACATGTCGTAGCCCGAATCGACGAGGACGGGCGCGACGAACAGCGCCAGCGCCAGCTCGGGCGGCAGATTGAAGGAGGGCGCGATCGGCAGCAGGGCCAGCACCGCGCCGCCGAGTGCCAGGAAGACCGGAGGCGGCGCGCGCAGCCGGCGCGCGACGGCCGCCAGCGCCGCCGCCGCGGCGAACAGGACCAGCAATTGTTCCAATGCCTTCAAAAGCGCGCTCCCTGATGCAAGACGGCTTGCATGGTAGGGCAGGGCGGAACTGCGCGTCGGTACGGCGGCGCACGCCGTGCACGGCTGCGGCGTCGCGGACCGCTCAGCCGCTTGAAAGGGAGCCGGGCGGTCAGTGCGCTCCGAACCCCGCCGCCTGGCGTAAGATCGTACCGATGCGGGCGACTGGAGACCGGTATGCAAACATGGACCGTGGGTGATTTGCGCATCACGAAGGTGCTGGAATTGGAAGAAGCGGTGGAGGGCGGGATCGCCGGCGGCATCCTGCCTGACGCCAGGCCGGACCTGATCCGCGGCATGGCCTGGCTGCACCCGGATTTCGCCACCGCCGAGGGCAGGCTGAAGATCAGCGTGCACGCGCTGCTGGTGCGGGGGCCGGGTTTCAATCTGGTGGTCGACACCTGCGCCGGCAACGGCAAGGAGCGCGCCTCGCCGCTGTTCAACATGCTGCAGACGGCTTTCCTGGACGAATTCGCCGCGACCGGCTGCGCGCGCGAGGACGTCGACCTGGTGCTATGCACTCACCTGCACGTCGATCACGTGGGCTGGAACACGATGCGCGTGGGCGAACGCTGGGTGCCGACCTTCCCGAATGCGCGCTACCTGATCGGCGCTGCGGAATACGAGCGCTCGGCCGGCGGACAGGGAAGGCCGGACACCGCGCGGCTGATGGCCGACTCGGTCCAGCCCCTGCTCGATGCCGGCCTGGTCGATTTCGTGGAAACCGACGCCGTGATCGCGCCCGGGGTTTCGCTGTTCCCCGCGCCCGGCCACACCGCCGGACAGGTGGGCGTGCTGCTCGAATCGCAGGGCGCGCGCGCCGTCATCACGGGCGACCTGATGCACCATCCCTGCCAGGTCGCGCATCCGGAATGGTCATCGGATTTCGATGCCGATAAGGAACGCTCGCGCCTGACCCGCATCGATTTCGTGCGCCACTTCGCCGGCGACGCCACGCTGGTCATCGGCACCCACTTCGCCGGACGCACGGCCGGCCACATCGTCCAGGTTGGCGAGGCGCACCGGCTGGACTGAATGCCAGGCACGTCGCCTTTAGTCAGGGCGAGGCTCAGTCCGGCCAGCCCGCCAGCGCCTGCTTCGTGATGGCTTCCAGGGTACTTCGGTCGAAACCCGCCTTGACCTGCACCGCCATGCCGTGCAGATCAGCGCCAGCTTGCGCCGCAGCCCCATCGCGCCTTCGAGCCTCTGCGAGCGCGCTCGCCAGCACTGGTCTATGTTACGAAACAAGTGCACAACCGTGGCTGGCCTACAAGCTGAAGATCGAGACCATTGCCGAAGGCGTGGAGACAGCAGCGCAGCGCGACATCCTCACGGGCTTCGGCTGCGATTACCTGCAGGGATATCTCTACGCCCGTCCGCTGTCACGCCCGGACTTCGAGGCGCTGCTGTTGCAACCGGGCGCTTGAGCCGGTGTCCCTCAACGCTGCCCGGCGATGTTGAAGCCGCCATCCGCCAGGATGCTCTGGCCGGTCACGAAGCGTGCACCGTCGCTGGCCAGCCAGACTGCAACGTCGCCGACGTCGGCCGGCGCGCCGATGCGCTTGAGCGGCGTGTAGGCAGCGACGGCGTCCAGCATTTCCTGCGGCATGCCGGCGGTCATCGGCGTGGCGATCAGGCCAGGGCTGACGTTGTTGATGCGGATCCCTTCGGCGCCCACCTCGACAGCGAGCACACGGGTCATGGCGTCCAGCGCTGCCTTGCTGGCGGCGTAGATCGACAGGCCGGCGGTGCCGCCCGTCGCGGCGATCGAGGTCGTGTTGACGATCGCACCGCCGTTGCCCAGCGCGCGCATGGCCATGATCTGATGCTTGATCAGCAGCCATACGCCTTTGGTATTGATGGCGAAGACATTGTCGAAATCGGCTGCGGAAAGAGATTCGATGGGGCCGTAGGACGTGACGCCTGCGTTGTTGAAGGCGGCATCGAGCCGGCCGAAACGGTCGACTGCGGCCTTGACCAGGGCGGCGACTTCTTCTTCCTGGCTGACGTCGGTCGGCACCGCGAGGGCTTGTCCGCCGTTCGCTTCGACTTCGGCCTGCACGGCTTCGAGTTCGGGCTTGCGGCGTCCCGCCAGCACGACGGCGGCGCCGTGTTGGGCGAACGCGAGCGCGGCCGCACGGCCGATGCCGGACCCGGCGCCGGTTACGACGGCGACCTTTCCGGCCAATTTGAACGAAGACTCGAGAGTTTGCATGGAGATTTACCTTGAAATGAAAAGGCCATGGTAAATCCAGGCGATTCTGTCAACAATAACCTATAATCCACATAGCTTAGTGAAGGACATTCAGCAATCATGCGTGGTAACGAGTACACCGAACTGTTGTCGTTCGTCGAGGTCGCGCGCTTGCGCAGCTTTCGCCAGGCGGCGGCAAAACTCGGACTGACGCCTTCGGCGCTCAGCCATACGATCCGCGTGCTGGAGCAGCGCATGCAGGTGAAGCTGTTGAACCGGACCACGCGCAGCGTCGCGCCGACGGAAGCGGGCAAGCTTTTGCTGGAACGGATTTCCCCGGCTTTCGACGAGGTGTCGTCGGCCGTACTGGCGGTACAGGCCTTGCAAGGCAGGCCAGCGGGCGTGGTTCGTGTGAACGTCCCAAGCGTCGCTGCGCACACGGTGCTGTCTCCCTTACTCGCAAGCTTCTGCGGCCGCTATCCCGGCATCCGGCTCGAGATCGCGGTTGAGGATAGCCTGGTGGACATCGTCGATGGCGGCTTCGACGTCGGTATCCGGCCCGGCGAGCGCCTCCACCGCGACATGGTGGCGCTCAGGCTGACGCCGCCCTTGCGAACCGCGGTGGTATGCGCCCCCGCTTATCTGGCTTCCCGCGCCGCGCCGCGTACGCCGCAAGAGCTCGAAGCACACGCCTGCCTGATGTACCGCTGGCGCGGCAGCGGCCAGGTCTACCCCTGGCCCTTGCGACGCAAGACCGAGGCAATCGATATCCAGTTCGACGGCGCCGTCTCCAGCAACGACATCGGGGTCCTCCTGACGGCTTGTCTCGGCGGCGCCGGCATCACCTGTCTTGCCCGATCGGTGGTTGAGCCCTATCTCGCCAGCGGCGCACTTGTCAGCTTGTTGGAAGAATGGTGTGAAAGCACGCCTGGCTTTTTCCTCTATTATCCGGGGCGGCAGACCTCGATGGCGGTACGCGCGTTCATCGATTTCATGCGCGATCACGTGAGCGCGGCATCGTCACCGCACGTGCAGAACGCAGCGGCATGCATTCCTGGGTAGTCCTCCAGCGACAGGTGCTCGTCCGGCGCCAGTTTGCGCGAATCGATCGGTGATGTATGGCGCCGGTACTTACGCGCCGCTGGCGCCGCAGCTGCCGCCCGTCTCGCCGGGCTGGAGCCCGGTCGCGGCCTACGGCGGCTATCAGAACCGCTGAGCGCAGGCCCGACGAGAATCAGTGAGAGGACACGAAGGCCGCGTTCGCATGCGCCGGCGGCACCGCGAATTCGGTCTTCATGCGCCTGACTTCCTCGACCGGGCTGCGTCCGAACAGGCGCTTGAATTCACGGCTGAACTGGGTGGGGCTGCCGTAGCCCACCGCATGGCTGGCGGCGGCCGCGGTCATCCCGTTCCTGACCATCAGCAGGCGCGCTTGGTGCAAGCGTGTCGATTTCAGGTATTGCACCGGCGAGGTCCGGGTCACGCTGCGGAAATGGCTGTGGAAGCTGGGCACGCTCATGCCGGACTCCTTCGCCAGTTCCTCGACCGCGAGGGCGGAGGCATAGGACTGGTGGATGCGGCGGATGGCGCGCGCGATCTTGCCGAAGCGCCCCCGCATCGACAGCGCCGCGCGCATGGCGCCGCCCTGGGCCCCGGCCAGCACATGAAAATAGATCTCGCGGACCAGCGCGGGCCCCAGCACGGCGGCCTGCAGCGGGTCGCCCATCACCTCGAGAAAGCGCAGTACCGACTCGGCCATCCTGTGGTCCATCGGGGTCGACATCATCCCCGCGGGCGCGGTTTCGTCGATGCCGCCGTTCTGGGCCAGCTGGAGCATCAGATCGGCCGCCAGCTCGAAGTCGAGGTGCATGTAGATGGCCAGCAGCGGTTCCTCGGCGCTGGCGTCGGTCTCCATGGTGAACGGCACCGGGACAGACACGGCGAGGTAGTGCTGGTCGTCATAGACGTAGACCTGGTCGCCGAAATAGCCGCGCTTGCGGCCCTGGCACACGATCACGATGCCCGGGTCGTAGAGCACCGGCGCGGCCTTCAGCGGCCGGTTCGAGCGCAGGAAGCGCACGTCGGGCAGCAGGCTCAGGTTATAGCCTTCCACCGGCGCGAGGCCGGCCAGCAGGCCCACCATCCGCTGCCGCAGGATGGCCCGGTAGGCGTGTTCGCCGGATTCGGGAGGCGTTTCGCGATTCATAGGATTAGGCAAGGATAATAGTCTTATGGCCGTTTTCGTCCTTGGTTCATCATCCTATCATTCAATCCTCGCTGCATGTTCAGCGTTCTTTTCGAGGATGACACGATGATTCAGGTATTCAATCCGGCCGACGGTTCCATCGTCGGCGAAGCACCCATGATGAGCAGCGCCGAAGTCAAACAGGCCATCGACCGCAGCTGCGCCGCCTTCCCGGCCTGGTCGCGCAAGCTGGCCAGGGAGCGCGGCGAGCTGCTGCGCCGCTGGTTCGAACTGGTGCGCGAAGACAAGCGCGCCTTCGCCGAGCTGATGGTCAAGGAGAACGGCAAGTGCATCAGCGAAGCGCTGGGCGAGATCGATTACGGCCTCGGCTTCATCGAGTGGTATGCGGAAGAAGCCAAGCGCGTGTACGGCGACACCATCCCTTCCCATGCCGGCAATGCCGCGGTGCTGGTGGTGAAGGAACCGGCGGGGCCGACGGCCGCGATCACGCCCTGGAACTTCCCCTTCATGATGATCACGCGGAAGGTGGCGACGGCCCTCGCCGCGGGCTGCACCATGGTCATCAAGCCCTCCGAGGAAACGCCGCTGACCGCCTACAAGCTGCTCGAGTACGCCCGCCGCGCCGGCATTCCGGAAGGCGTGTTCGAAATGGTGACCGGGAACCCGCAGGAGATCGGCGCCCTGATGACCGGCGACGACCGCATCCGCAAGATCTCCTTCACGGGGTCGACCGCGGTCGGCAAGCTGCTGGCCGCCGCCTGCGGCAACACGCTCAAGAAGATGACGCTGGAACTGGGCGGCAACGCGCCCTTCATCGTGTTCGAGGACACCGATATCGACGAAGCGGTGGCGGGCCTGGTGGCTGCCAAGCTGCGCAACGCGGGCCAGGTCTGCATCTCGCCCAACCGGATCTACGTACAGGCCAGCATCCACGACCGTTTCGTCGCCGCGCTGGCGGAGAAGGTGGCTGCGATCCCGGTCGACCAGGGCCTGCAGGATGCCTTCGTGGTCGGCCCGCTGATCAACCGCGCCGCCATCGACAAGGTGGCCTCGCTGGTGGCGGACACGGTGGCGGCCGGTGGCCAGGTGGCGCTGGGCGGCCGGCGCCATCAACGCGGCGGACTGTTCTACGAACCGTCCATCCTCACGGACCTGCATGAGGGCATGCGCATCGCCTCCACCGAGATCTTCGGACCGGTGTTCGCGGTCTACCGTTTCGAGAGCGAGAGCGAGGTCGTGGCCCGCGCCAACGCCAGCGAATACGGCCTGGTCGCGTATGCCTACACCCGCGACCTCGGCCGCGCCTTCCGTCTCTCGCGCGGCATCGAGGCCGGCATGGTGATCCTCAACTCGGGGTCGGTGGGGACCGCATCGGTGCCTTTCGGCGGCGTCAAGCAGTCGGGCTATGGCCGTGAAGGCAGCTATTACGGCATCGAGGAATATGTCGAGGTGAAGTATGTCCTGATGGGCGGCCTCGACAAATAAGGCCGCCGCCGTCTGTTAGATCGAGACGGCCTGGGCACGCACGCGGATCGGGGTGAGCCGGGTGTAGCGCTCCACGTCCGCCATCACTGCCTCCGTTTCCGGCGAACCGAATGCGGTTTGGGCCGCGGCTTCATCGCGGAACACGCTTTCGCAAATGGCGATCGTCCCTTCCTCCTCTAGCGCAGGGTAAAAGGCCTTGATGCTGAGCAGGCCGTACTTCCCCCAGGCGTCCATGCACAGCGGCAGGTGCGTGTTGGTGTAGTAATCGCGGTCGAAGTGGGTGTCGGGCGTGCCTTGGTAATAGACGTAGAAGGTGACTTGCTTGTCGTTTGCACTCATTTGGTATGACTCCAGTGTTGGCGCCTGCAGGCGCTGTTGAAAAAAAGGTGGATCAAGCGCCGGAAACCCGGTCTTGCGTGAAAGCGGCGGTAGCGGCGCGGCGGGCCAGCGTCATGCCCAGCACCACGCCGGCGCCGAGGCAGGCGGCGATGCACAGGGCGGCGACGACGAAGGCGTGCGAGATCGCCGCCGGATCGTCCCGTCCGCCGAGGACGGTGTAGAAGATCCCGCCGATCAGGGCCACGCTGAGCGCGGTGCTCACCTGCAGGGTCGAGCTGGCGATGCCGGCGATCATGCCGGAATAGGCGGGCGCCACGCGGCCGGTAATCATTTTCATCAGGGTCGGCAGGGCGAGTCCTTGTCCGAAGCCGATGACGAACAGCAGGACGGCAAGCGGGGTCGATGCCGGCGCCGTGCCGTCCCGGGTCGCGGAGATCAGCCAGGCCAGGCCGAGAAAGGCGATGGTTTCCAGTGCCATGCCGATCGGATTGACCCACTCGCCGTAGTGCCGGCGGAAATAGGGCGTGGACAGGGGACCCAGCAGGAAGCCGGCGCCGAAAGGCAGGAAGACCAGGCCGGCGTGCAAGGCGCTGACGTGCAGGGCGTTCTGCAGATAGCTTGAAAACAGCAGGAAGAAGGAACCGATCGAATAGAAGGACAACGCGATGAAGAGGGCGCGGCCCAGTCCCGGCGCACGTAGGGCCGCGGGGTTGAGCAGGGGCGCCCCGCCGGCCTGCGCAAGCCGGCCCTCAAAGCGCCAGAAGTACCGGGCCAGCAGGGGCGCCGCGGCCAGCGACAGCCAGGACCACCATGGCCATCCGGCCTCGCGGCCTTCGATCAGCGGCACGATCAGCAGCGCCAGCGCCAGCATTGACAAGACCATGCCGCCCGGATCCAGCTTGCCCGCGCCTCGCTCGCCGGTCCGCTTCAACAGAGGGATGCCGAACACGATCACCAGGATGGCCACCGGCAGGTTGACCAGGAAGACCGCGCGCCATCCCATGCCGAACAGATCCAGCGCGATCAGGACGCCGCCCAGCGCCTGCCCGATGACCGAGGCCAGGCCGAACACCGCGCCGTACAGGCCGAGCGCCCGCGGCTTTTCGGCTTCCGGAAAGATGGCCTGGATGGAGGCGAGTGCCTGCGGCGCCATGACCGCGGCCGTGATGCCCTGCAGGGAGCGCCCGGCGATGAGAGCCCAGGGCGACCAGGCGACACCGCACAGCAGCGAAGCGGCGGTAAAGCCAAGCAGGCCGAGGAAGAACACCCTGCTGCGGCCGTACAGGTCGCCCAGGCGCCCGCCGGTAATCAGGGTCACCGCATACAGCGCGGCATACGAGGAAATGACCATCTGCTCGGCCGAGGACGAGGTGCCCAGGTCGCCCTGGATGGAAGGCAGTGCCACGTTGACGATGAAGAAGTCGAGCGGCGGCAGGAAGGCGCCGACCAGCAGGACGGCGAACATCGCCCAGCGGCGCGGCTCGGGTGGGGCGGGGTGATTCTGTGACATGCGAGCTCCTTAGGGAACCGTTCGGTTCCAAATTAGGCAAAAAAAATTTGGATCAGTCGAGGATGCGGAGGGCGTTCTCCACCATTGCGACCATATCCGCTTTGGCGACGCCGGTTTTCCCCAGCACGCGCATGCCCTGGATCTGGCACACCAGGAAGCGCGCCAGGGCCTGCGCGTCGCGTTCGGGAAACTCGCCGCTGGCCTGGCCGCGGACGATGGCATCGGCATACAGGTGCTGCAGGCGCGCGAACATGCTGCGCGCCCTTTCCGCGATCTCGGGGTCATGCGCAGCCTGTTCCGTCGCCATGGAGACGACCAGGCAGCCACGCCGCCCGGCCCCGTCGGACGACTGGGCCGCATGGCGCAGCAGCGAGCTGCGGATTGCTGCCCTGGCGGAACCCGGTTGCGACAGCTGCTCCGCGGTCCGTTCAAGACCGTCGGCCATGTAGAGGTCGAGGGCGGCCAGCAGCAGGCCCTTCTTGTCGCCGAAGGCTTTGTAGAGGCTGCCGCGCGACTGACCGGTCCCCGCGATCAGGTCGGGCAGGGACGCGCCTTCGTAGCCGTGGTCCCAGAACACTTCCATCGCGTCGCGTGCGGCATCGTCCAGCGCAAATTCGCGCGGACGGCCAAGTCCGGTATGGCTTCCCATCGCTATATCTCCTTCTGGTTTCGGTCCATATATGAACCGATCGGTTCCGATGTTAGCACCGGCCGGGGGATAAATGCAAGCGTGTCAAATCCCCGCATACCACTCATAGCCCCGGTCTTCCCAGTAGCCGCCCTTGCCGCCGCCCAGGCCCTGCAGGCTGTCGACCAGCTGGATGCGCATCAGGTACTTGGCCTGCTTGTAGCCGAGCTGCCGTTCCACCCGCAGGCGCAGCGGCGCGCCGTGGCCGACGCTGAGGTCCTTGCCGTTCATCCCGTAGGCGAGGATGGTCTGGGGATGGAAGGCGTCGACCAGGTCGATGCTCTCGTAGTAGCGGCCGCTGCCGTCGAGGGTCTGTTCGAGTTCGTCGGCGCAGTGGAAGACGGCATAGCGCGCGCTCGGCAGGATGCCGGTGGTGCGCAGCACTTCGGCCAGCGGGACGCCGGTCCACTTGGCGATCGCGCTCCAGCCTTCCACGCAGTCGTGGCGGGTGATCTGGGTCCGCGCCGGCATCAGCTTGAGCGCACCCAGAGAGAATTCACGAGGCCGCGCCACCAGGCCGTCGACCCGCAGGCGCCAGTCGACGAAGCGGTTCTCGAGCAGGGCCGCGTAGGCCTCGCTGTCCGGCATGCTGCTGCCGTTGACGCGGAAATGCGGCGAGATATCGGCGTCGCTGAACTCGCGGGCCAGGGCATGGCGGCTTTGCAGCAGGCGCTGGGCCGAGCGGCTCAGGTTTTCGGCCGACTCGAGCACCCGGCCGGTGGGCGTGTCCTGCACGGAGATGTCGCAGCCGCCGAGCAGGGCGGCGCCGGCGCCGAGCGCACCGCCCAGCAGGAAGCGGCGGCGCCGCTCGTCAGTCATGCGTCGCTTGTCAATCATGGTTCGATTCCTCGATGGCGTAGCGCCCCGTGATCATGGAACGCAGGTTGTTCCAGACGCCCGACAGCAAGACCATGGCGAGATGGACCAGCACGAACAGGACCACGAGGGACGCAGTGATGAAATGGATGGTGCGGGCCGACTGGCGCCCGCCGAACAGGTCCAGCAGGCAGGGCGCCACGGCGTTCATGCCGGGCGACATGGTCAGTCCGGTCAGTACCATCAGCGGCAGCAGGATCACGGCCACGCCGGCGTAGCTGAGCTTTTGCAGCACGTTATAGCGGCGGGCTTCTTCTCCCTTCGGAAAGCGCAGGCGCGCGTGGGCGACGATTTCGTGCCACAGGTGGCGTGGAGAGAGCTCCGCGCGGCGCGGCACCAGGTCGCGACGCAAATGGCCGCTCAACAGACTGTACAGGAGGTAGACCGCGCCGTTGATCGCGAAGCCCCACGCAAAGAAGAAGTGCCAGCGGCGGCCCGCTGCCAGGTCCTGGAAAGAGGGCAGGGTCAGCCACCAGGGAAAGGCGCCGATGCTGAGGAAAGCCGGATCGCCGTCGGCGCCGTACTGGCCCCAGTACAGGCTTGGCCAGGCGTTGAAGATCTGCAGACCGCTCAACAGCAGGAAGCCGAGGCAGATGGCATTGATCCAGTGCGTGAGGCGGGTGATGACGGCATGCCGGCGGACCAGCACCGTCTTTTTTTCAAGCTTCATGACAGCTCCGGAAAGGGGAGGCCGGCCTGCACAGGGCGGCCGGCCCCGCTTTTGCTTACATCGGCGGCACGACACCGTTCGCGCCAACCACGATCTGCTGCGCCATGAGGGCGCCCTTGTCACCCTTCACGGCAGGCACGAACACGATCGCGCCGGCGACCAGGTCCTTCATCCCGGCCGGCGCCAGGGTCACGACCGGGGTGCCAGCGGGGATGGCGATCTTCTTTTCCTTGCCGTGGTAGGAGACGGTGACGGTATGGCCGTCGACACCCTTGACCGCATTCGCCACGGTGGCATTCGTCATGCTGCTGTTCGGCTTCAGGTCCCAGCCGTAGCTGCCTTCGCCGGTACCCTTCATGGCCGGTGGGAAGATCAGTACTTCGAGGGCGCCGTCGCCGCCATCGGCCTTCGGCAGCGAAGCGATGCCGACGAAATCGCCGGGCTTGATGTCGCCGATGTCGGCGCGGGCAACGCCGGCAACGCGGGCGCCGTCGGCGAGCGTGACCTCGACGGTCTTGCCTTCGCGGGTCTTCACCTTGATCTTGTTGCCGTTGACGGCGGCGATGCTGCCGCGGACATGGACCTGCTCGGCATTCTGCGCCTGGGCCACGGCCGGGATGGCGAGGCAGGCAGCCGGCAGGACCACGGAGGAAGTGGCGAGCAGCGCGCGCACAGCAATACGGGAAACAATCTTTTTCATAGTGTACCTACTAGTTGGTAGATTTGTGGCGCAAAAAAAGGACCTCGAAACAGCGCGCCGACAGACTGCCGAGGTCAACCAGGATAGCGGTGCCTGCCGTGGCCCTCAGCCTTTGGCTGCCAGGCGCGTCAGTTGCGGGTCCATGATGACGCCGAAGATGGCGGTGTCGCCATAGGCCCGTGCCGACAGCATCGCGCCGTGCACGGTTGCCATGAAGGCTTCCGCCTCGATGCGCGGCGTGTCGGTCAGCTTGATGAGGCCTTGCGCGACGCCCCGTTCGAAGACCGAGGTGAGCCATCCGGACAGGAAGCGGAAATAGGCGCGGACTTCCAGCGCGACTTCTTGCGGCAGCACCGGCAGCTCGTTGGCCAGCAGCGCGCAGATGCAGAATGGTGCGCTGGCATCGCCGATACAGGATTTCCAATAGCCGATGTAGGCGCGCAGCTGGTCGAGCGGGCCTGGAATCGCGCGTTCGAGATTCTCGATGCCCGCCTCCGCCTCCTTCCGGTAGCCTGCGACCAGAGCCCTGACCAGCTCGGCCTTGCTCGGGAAATGGTGGTGGATGCTCGGTTTGCGTATGCCGACCACGTCGGCGATGTCCGCATAACTGAAGCCGTTGTAGCCGCCGCTGACGATCAGCGAGCGGGCGCTGGCGAGGATGTCCTCGGCGGTGGAAGATGTCTTGTTCATGGTTTTATCCTACCTTCTGGTAGGTTTGGATGTCAAGTGCGATTGTATTTTTGCCAAGGAAGTAGGCAGATATTTAACGACAGTTTGCATCTTTGTAAATACCAAGGAACGCTTGTTCTTGATTAATTGACAGTAACCACCGCCATCGGTAAGGTTTCCAAAGTTGCCGTATGGCAACTCCAATCGACCAAGCTTGTTCAGCGGAGAGGACATTCCATGACATCGACACAAGGGCATCGCGCCTTGCTGCTCGCGATAGCACTGGCGCTATCCGGCTGCGGCGCCGACAATGCCGGGCAGCCAGGGCAGGGCACGCAATCCGGCGCGCGCTTCCTGGCCAGCAGCTCGGCCTCCACCGAAACGCCGCTGACGCCGGTTGCGGCGCTGGCAAGCGCTTCCGAGCGCGGCGACCTCGGTCCCCAGGCCGCCATCGACCACGACGGCGCCACGCGCTGGAGCAGTGCCTTCAACGACGACCAATGGCTGGTGCTGGACTTCGGCAGCCCGCAAGCCATCAACCGGGTCTGCATCGACTGGGAGAACGCGCACGCGGCCAGCTATGCGCTGCAGGTCTCGAACGACAACAGCAACTGGACCACGATCAAGACCGTCGACAACAGCCAGGGCGGCACCGAGGACTGGAGCAATCTCGGCGCGCAGGGCCGCTACCTGCGCGTACAGGGCATCAAGCGCTCGGGCCAGTACGGCTACTCGATCTTCGAGATACAGGCCTTTTCCGGGACGCCGGCCGCTACCGAACCGCCGCCACCCCCGCCGCCGGTGGATGCCAGCAAGCCGGGCGTGGCGGTCAAGCCGGTCGAGGCCACCTCGTCCGCGGTCGAGAACGGCGGCCTGGCGGCGAGGATGGCGATCGACGGCAATCCCACCACGCGCTGGGCCAGCACCGCCGAAGACGGCGCCTGGATCCAGTTCGACTTCGGCCAGCCGACCCCGCTCGGCTACCTCAAGCTGGTCTGGGAGAATGCCTATGGCAAGGCCTACGACCTGCTGGCGTCCAGCGACGGCAAGACCTGGAACCTGGTTCGCAGCGTGACCAATGGCCGCGGCGGCACCGAGGAATTCTTCAACCTCGGCGTGCAGGCCCGCTACCTGCGCCTGCAGGGCATGGCGCGCGCCACCAACTACGGCTACTCGCTGTTCGAAGTCGAGTTCAAGTCGCCGGGCAGCGACAACACCCTGCTTGCCACCGCGACGTCGGCGCCGGCCTTCCCGGACAGCGGCAGCGCCATGCAGCCGCTGCCGGCCACCGACCAGCCGATCGAGACCCTCCAGTTCACGCTGCCCGACGGCACCCTGGTGACCCGCTTCGGCGCGCGCGGCCTGGCGCGCCACGGCCGCGAGCGCGGCGAAGAGTGGAACGAGATCGGCTACGGTCCCAACGAGACCATCGACCCGGCCACCGGCCTGCCGCTGGATAAAGGCCCCGGCAACTACCTTACCTTCGTGCCCCAGTACTTCAAGAACCGCACCTGGGGCGTGGAAATCATCGACAACAGCCGCGTGGCCGGCGTGACCAAGCCCAGCCTGATCGTGAACCAGTACACCACGGTCGACTTCCTGTCCGGCGGCGTCGCCTTCTTCCGCGCCTTCGACCGTCCCGGCGTCACCGGCTACGGCTGGATGGCGCCGGGCGAACTGGTCGACCGCAATGTCCCGGTCTGCAAGCCGGTCGCTTATCCGAACGGGCCGAAACTCACCAGCGCGAACGGCATCAACGGCGCTTGCACGCTGCTGATCAAGGACTACCCGGGCCACGACGGCATCGGCGCCGACGGCTTCCCGAACAAGGTCTATGTGCCGGGCCGCGCGCTGGCGCAGGGCGACGTGATCGAAGTCTCGCCCTCGATGTTCTCGACCACCGAGTCCATGCAGGCCAACGGCGACAACGGCGGCATCCGCTACTACTCCTACGAATGGGCCTATGTGGTCGCCAAGGGCCTGCGCCCCTGGTATGGCGTGCAGCCGCGCCTGAACACGCTGCCGCTGCCGGACGAGACCCTGTCCGGCGGCCTCGGTTCGGTGTCGTACAACTACTCCGACAACGCCTTGTTCATGTTCCAGCAGCCGCACACCCATGCCGGCATGCGCAACATGCAGCGCTTTGTCGAAGGCCGGCGCCTGGTCCATAGCAACTTCACGACCGGCGCCCACAACGAGCCGGGCAACGACGTCAACCAGGCGGTGGCAGGCCTGCAGGGCCAGCGCTTCAACCAGTCCGCCTGTATCGCCTGCCACGTCAACAACGGCCGCAGTCCGGCGCCAGGCGCGATCGGCCAGCGCCTCGACAGCATGTCGGTGCGCACCGCGGCGCTCGACGCCAACGGCCATCAGCTCGCCCATCCGACCTATGGCATGGCGGTGCAGATGAATGCCGTCTCCAGCAGCGGCGCGCCGCAGAATTGGGGTACGGGCGTGCGCGTGGCCGGCTTCGACACGCAGACGGTAACGCTGGCCGACGGCAGCGCGGTCGAACTGCGCAAGCCGAAGCTGGCCTTCGAAGGCCCGGTGCCGGACGTTTACTCGCTGCGCGCGGCCCAGCCGATGATCGGCGTCGGCTTGCTGGAAGCGGTGCCGGAAGCGGACATCCTGGCGCGCGTGCGTTCGACCCCGGACCTTGATGGCGTCAAGGGCATCGCCAACTTCGTCTTCGATCCGGAATCGGGCGCGGTGCGCCTGGGGCGCTTCGGCTGGAAGGCCGCCAAGGCCACGCTGCGCCAGCAGGCCGCCGCCGCGCTGATGACCGACATGGCCGTTGCCTCGCCGGTCTACCCGAACCGCAGCTGCCACTTCGACCCGGCCGGTTGCGCCAAGGCCGGCGCCCAGCGCGGCATCGCCGAGGGTGACCTGCAGCTGATCTCGCACTACCTGTCCCTGCTGGCGGTGCCGGCCCAGCGCAGCCTGGAGAGCGGCTTCCCGAAAGGCGTGGCGCCGCTCGACGAGCACCGTGTCGTGCCGCAGCAGGTCGCGGCCGGCGCCAAGCTGTTCATGGATATGCGCTGCGCCGCCTGCCACACGGTGGAGATGAAGACCGGAGCGGGCCACCTGTTCGCCGAACTGCGCAACCAGACCATCCGCCCCTACAGCGATCTTCTGCTGCATGACATGGGCGCCGGCCTGGCCGACAAGTATGCCGAGGGCCGCGCCAGCGGCAAGCTCTGGCGCACCGCGCCGCTGTGGGGCATCGGCTATACCGAGAAGGTGATGGGCAAGGAAGGGCAGGCCGGCTATCTGCATGACGGCCGGGCGCGCAACCTCAGCGAAGCCATCCTGTGGCACGACGGCGAGGGGCTGCGCGCCCGGCAGCGTTTCGCTAACGCGAGCAAGACCGACCGGGAGGCGCTGCTGGCTTTCCTGCGCTCCCTCTAACAAGCGCCAGTTCAAGGTCAACTTCCAAGGGCCTGCGGCTCCTTACCGAGTTCCTTGACGAGATAGCCGTCACGTCCGGCGCGCTTGGCCTTGTAGAGCGCAGCGTCGGCATGCTGCAGCAAATCGCCGGCCTGCGCGACCGGCGGTTTCGTTACCGCGAAGCCGATGCTGGATGTGACCGACAACTGCCTGCCTTCGTGCTCGAAAGGCTTGCGGATTGCCTCGGTCAGCCTGGCCGCCAGGCGCTCCACGCCCTGGGCCGAATCGACACGCTCGAGGATGATGACAAATTCGTCGCCGGCCAGCCTGAACGGCTGGTCGCTTGGACGGAGGTTGGCTGTCAAACGCCTGGCAAACTCCTTCAGCACGCAGTCGCCCGCGGCGTGGCCATAGGTGTCGTTGATGGATTTGAAATGATCGATGTCCAGGAAGCCGATTGCCAGCGCGTGCTGCTTGTCGGTGGCGCGCTCGATGGCGGCCGCGATCTCGTCGTCGAGCTGGCGCCGGTTCCCCAGGCCGGTCAGGCTATCGGTCCGGCTCAGTAATTGCAGCCGCCGTTCCGCCTGTTCGCGTTTCAAGGACAGCGAATGGAAGGCTCGTCCAAGCGCGCCGACTTCGTCGTCGCGATCGAGGTCGAACACGCCGATCTCCGCCTTTTCCTGTTCGACGGCCTTCACATGCCGCCGTAGCGAGCGTAGCGGTTTCAGAAGATACAGCACGGTGGCCCAGCCGACCAGGCCGGCCAGGATGGCGATGCCGATCGCCGACGCCCACGCATAACGGCGCGCCTTGGCAATCCCGGCGAATGCTTCGTCGGCAGGAAAAAACGATCCCAGGATCCACGCCGCACCCGTCATCTGTTTGTAGGTCAGGATGCCCGGCAAGCCCTGCTTGTTATGTGACAGCGTCCATCCTTCCCAGCCGTCCAGGGCGGCCTTGGTCGAGGCGACGATGGGGCCTTGCTCCAGATTGAGGTTCTGTGTGAGGCGCCTGGCGTCCGGATGGTGGAGAATCAGCCCGCTTCTTGTGAATGCGAAAAGATATCCTGTCGAGCCCGCATGAAGCCGGCCGATTTGTCCGAAGAACGCCATGTCGGCCAGGTCGATCCCGCCGGCGATCACGTACGCCACATTGCCTGCACGGTCCAGTATCGGCTCGGTAACCAGCACGACCGGCTTGCCCGACAAGGTGCTGATGATAGGTTCGGAAATCACGCCTCGCCGAAGGCGCAAGGTGTCCTTGAGATAGCTACGGTCCGAATAGGGGCCGCGGCCGATG
>Ga0065165_1002154_pt1 | contig 17814 bp, 25 predicted proteins | sample AraplaMF_Cvi_mMF_FD_63813 | JGI IMG/M metagenome (GOLD analysis project Ga0065165, IMG submission 63813) | Arabidopsis root microbial communities from the University of North Carolina, USA - plate scrape MF_Cvi_mMF (version 2) (version 3) | ecosystem: Host-associated > Plants > Roots >...
GGAGGAGAGGGAATCACTCCCCGCTATGGTTCTTCAGCTCGTCACCGATGATGCGCACCACGTGGAGCACGTTGGTCGAGCCCGGTGTGCCGAAGGGCACGCCCGCGCACACGACCACGCGGTCGCCCGCGGCGGCGATATGGTGGCGCATCGCCATACGCTTCGCCTTGGCGACCATCTCCTCGAACGATTCGACGTCGCGCGTGTGCACCGCGTGCACGCCCCACAACAGGCCGAGCCGGCGTGCGGTCTCGGTCTTGGGCGTGAGCACGAGGATCGGCACCGACGGCCGTTCGCGCGCGATGCGCCGTGCCGTCGAGCCCGACATGGTGAAGCAGATGATCGCCGAGGCGGAGACGGTCGCCGCGATGTTCTTTGCGGCTTCGGCCAGCGCGTCGGCGGTTGTGGGATCGGGCCGCATCGAGGTGAAGTGCACGCGATCGCCATGCGCGGGATCGCGCTCCACCGAATCGGCGATCGAATTCATCATCGCCACCGATTCGACCGGCCAGGAGCCCGCGGCGCTCTCGGCCGAGAGCATGATCGCGTCGGCGCCGTCATAGACCGCGGTTGCCACGTCGGACACTTCCGCGCGGGTCGGCGAGGGCGAGGTGATCATCGATTCGAGCATCTGCGTCGCGACGATCACTGGACGGCCCATACGGCGGGCGGTCTCGACGATGCGCTTCTGCAACGGCGGCACGCTCTCCGGCGGCAGCTCGACGCCGAGATCGCCGCGCGCGACCATCACGCCGTCGCACTGCTCGACGATCTCGTTGAGGCGCGCGATGGCGCTGGGCTTCTCGATCTTGGCGAGCAGGGCAGCCTTGCCCTGGATGAGGCGGCGCGCCTCGGCGAGATCCTCCGGCCGCTGCACGAAGCTCAGCGCGATCCAGTCGGCATGATGCTCGACCGCGAAGGCCAGGTCGCTGCGGTCCTTGTCGGTCAGCGCCGCCATCGGCAGCACCACGTCGGGCACGTTGAGGCCCTTCGAATTGGACAGCGCCCCGCCAACCTCGACCGTGGTGACGATGCGCTCCAGATCATGGCTCTGCACGCGCAGCACGAGCTTGCCGTCGTCGAGCAGCAGGCGCGCGCCGCCTTCGATCGCCTCGAAAATCTCGCGGTGCGGCAGCTGGACGCGGCTCGCGTCGCCCGGCGTCGAATCGCGGTCGAGCACGAACTCGCTGCCGGTCTGGAGCAGCACCTTGCCCTCGGCGAACTTGCCGACGCGCAGCTTCGGCCCCTGCAGGTCGGCGAGAATCGTGGTCGGGCGGCCGTAAATCTTTTCGAGGCCGCGAATCGCCTCGATCACCGGCACCTTCGATGCCTGGTCGCCATGGCTCATGTTGATGCGGAAGGCGTCGGCGCCGGCCTCGAACAGCTTCGCGATCATCTCGGGGGTGTTCGAGGCAGGGCCCAGCGTGGCGAGCACGCGGACCTTGCGGGTACGGGGGGTTATGGCCTTGGTCATGGCGGGGGAACATCCTCGGCTTGTGCGCGCCCGCCCTTAGCCCCAAATGCGAAGCGATCAACCCGTGGAGACTGCAATGGCCGACCTGAACGCGCTCGACGACAAGATTGCGGCGGCGGCGTTCCGCCATCTGGTACGCCATCTCCGGCAGCGCAGCGACGTGCAGAATGTAGATCTGATGGGCGAGGCCGGCTTCTGTCGCAATTGTCTCGCCGACTGGATCGAGGAGGCGAGCAAGGGCTCGATCGACAAGGCGACCGCGCGCGAGCTGGTCTACGGCATGCCGCAGGACGTGTGGAAGGCGAAGCACCAGCTCCCCGCCAGCCCCGAGCAGCTCGCGAAGATGGAGGCGAGCATGCGTCGCAACGCCGAACAGGCCGAGCTCGACGATGCGCTCGACGACAGCTTCCCCGCGAGCGACCCGCCTGCAATTCTCGATCCGTCGCGCTGATTGTTGGCGGAACCGGAATGCGCCGTCCGGCGCATTCCCGAACCACAGCGGTTGAGAAGGCTCGATTGATCGCCTAGACGCGCCTGCTCACCTTTCGAATCCATACAGAGCGGGAATCCATGAGCGACAATATCTCGGCCGAACAGCTGCGCCTCCTGATCGAGCGTATCGAGCGTCTCGAGGAAGAGAAGAAGGGCATCGCCGACGACATCAAGGACGTCTATGGCGAGGCCAAGTCGACCGGCTTCGACGTCAAGACGATGCGCACCATCGTGCGCCTCCGCAAGATGGAGAAGCACCACCGCGACGAGGCCGAGATGCTGCTCGACACCTACAAGCAGGCGCTCGGCATCTGAGCCTTCCCCCCGGTTGGCCCGCGGAAGTAGCGCTTTCGCGGGCGCCGGGCTAAAGGCGCTCCTTCACCGCAACGACGCGATTTCAGGTTCGAGCAATGGCAGGCCATTCCAAATTCAAGAACATCATGCACCGCAAGGGCGCGCAGGATAAAAAGCGCTCGAGCATGTTCTCCAAGCTCAGCCGCGAAATCACCGTCGCGGCCAAGATGGGCTTGCCCGATCCGGACATGAACCCGCGCCTGCGCGCCGCGATCGCCGCGGCCAAGGCGCAGTCGATGCCCAAGGACAATATCCAGCGCTCGATCGACAAGGCGTCGAAGGGCGAGGGCGATAATTACGAAGAGATCCGCTACGAAGGCTTCGGCCCGGGCGGCGTCTCGCTGATCATCGAGGCGCTGACCGACAATCGCAACCGCACCGCCACCAACGTGCGCACCGCGGTCTCGAAGAACGGCGGCAATCTCGGCGCGTCGGGTTCGGTGAGTCACGGCTTCGATCGCATGGGGCTGATCGCCTATCCGGCGAGCGCCGGCGACGCCGACAAGGTGTTCGAGGCCGCTCTCGAGGCCGGCGCCGAGGACGTGACGAGCTCCGAGGACGGCCACGAGATCTGGACCGCGCAGGCCGATCTCCACGAAGTCGCCCGGGCATTGGAGCCGGTGCTCGGCGAGAGCGAAGGCGCCAAGCTCGCCTGGCGTCCGCAGACCATGGTCGCGGTCGACGAAGCCGATGCGGCAACCTTGTTCAAGCTGATCGACGCGCTCGACGACGATGACGACGTCCAGACCGTCTGGGGCAATTACGAAGTCTCCGACGAGGTGATGGAGAAGCTGGGCTAAGCCTCGCGCCGCCGGCCGCGCGCTGCTAGCCTCGCGCGGCACTCATACGGGGAAGCGGGATGCGGCCTCTCTATCTGACGGCGATGGCCTTCGCGCTCGCCGCGCCGGTGGCGCCTCGTCTCGCGGCGGCGCCCGGCCCGGTCAGCCACTGCCAGGCCGGTGAGACCATGGTCTATTCGTGCGGCTTCGGCAGGTCGATCGGGAGCGTCTGCGTGTCGCCGGGATCGGTCCATTACCGCTTCGGCCCGCCCGGCAAGCCGGCGCTCGAAATCGCGAGCGATCGCGACTGGAGCAATATCCATCGCGGCGGCGTGATCGGCGGCGGAGGCGGTTCGGAAGTGCATCTGCGTTTCACGCGCCGGGACCATGATTATGTCGTCTTCTGGGGCGAGGCCGGCCAATATACCGATGTGCCCGGCAAGCGCTGGTCGGGCATCCATGTCGCCCGTGGCGATACCCAGCTCGCCGTGTTGAACTGCAAGGCCGCGACCCAGCCGGTCGACGACTGGGAGGGACTGCTGACCCGCAACCTGCCCAAACACCTCTCTGCGGTGCCCGAAGACAGCGATCCGCGCTTCGATATGTGGTTCTGACGATGATCCTGCTCGGCCTCGATCCCGGTCTCGGCACCACCGGCTGGGGGCTGATCCGCGCCGAGGGCAACCGGCTGTCGCACCTCGCCAACGGGAAGCTGGTGACCGACACGAAGGCCCCGCTCGCCCGCCGGCTCGCGCATCTCGACGCAATGCTCGCCGCTCTGGTCACCGACCATGCGCCCGAAGCCGCCGCCGTGGAGGAAGTGTTCGTCAATTCCAACGCGCAATCGACGCTCAAGCTCGGGCAGGCGCGCGGCGTGGCCCTGTGCGCGCTCGCTCGCGCCGGGCTCGAGGTCGGCGAATATGCCCCGAGCCTCGTCAAGAAATCGGTGGTCGGCACCGGCGGCGCCGAGAAGGCGCAGGTCCATGCCATGGTCGCGCGGCTGCTGCCCGGCGCCAGGATCGCCGGTGCCGATGCCGCCGACGCGCTCGCCGTGGCGATCTGCCACGCCCACCATCTGGCGAGCGCCCGGCGCGGCGTGCGCTAGCGCCGGGCGCTCCCGATCAGCTGAAAATCTCGGCCTGTGCGTCGGCATCAACGAAACCGCGCCGCAGTGCCAGCGCGGCGCGCACGCCGTTCGCGACCAGGACCAGGAGGCCAACGTCGATAATGGCTCCGGTGCGGCTCGCTGCGCCGAACTTTAAAACGATTTCGATTGCCAGCAACGCCCCCGCGCCAAATCCCCAAACGACACCCTTGCCCAGGCGAAAGCGAAAGCCGGCGATCAAAAATACCACCGTTTCGATCGCCGCGGCGATGAGTAGCGCGGTCAATGTTCCCGGCACGAGCAGGCTGCTCATGCCCCACGTAAACCATGCGCCCAACACCGACAGCCCCGCTGCGATAAAGCATGCCAGGCTGGCGAGACCGGTGGCGCCCAGCGCGCCGTCTTCCGTCGTGAGGTCGATCGACCCGAATGCCACTATTCTTCCCCCTTTGTCCCGGGAACGTCGCTATGGGCTCGGATGGTGCCGGTCAATCGGGCCCGGGCTGCCCGGCGCCGCGCGATTTCGCTTTCCTACAATGCCATGTTCCGCTTATGTACCGGCCGTGATGCGCGGTCTCTCCAGCCTTTCGCGCCTTGCCGGCGCTGCTCCTGCCCCTCGCGGCTTGCTGCTTCGGGCGGCCAGAATTTTCGGCGACGAGGACCTAAACTTTCTAAACTTCGCCTCCCGCGGCGGCATGGAGACTGGCCGATGATCGCGCATCTTCGCGGCCAGCTCGCCGCCACCGGAGTCGATCATGCGGTGATCGACGTGAACGGCGTCGGCTATCTCGTCGGCGCCTCGGCGCGGACGCTCGGCGCGATCGGCATCACCGGCGACACGGTGACGATCCATACCGAGATGCTGGTCAGCGAGGATTCGATCCGGCTGATGGGCTTCGCCACCGCCGACGAGCGCGACTGGTTCCGATTGCTCACCCATGTCCAGGGCGTGGGCTCGAAGGTGGCGCTGGCGATCCTCTCGACCCTCGCCCCTGCCGAGCTCCAGACCGCGATCGCCCGCGCCGACGCCGCGATGATCGCGCGCGCCAACGGCGTGGGGCCGAAGCTTGCCCAGCGCATCGTCAACGAGCTCAAGGACAAGGTCGGCGGTATCGCGCTCGGCGGCGCGGGCGCGACGGCTGCCCCTGCGAGCGGCGCGGCGGCGGATGCGGTCTCGGCTTTGCTCAACCTCGGCTTCAAGCCCGCCGAGGCGAGCGCCGCGGTCGGCGCCGCCAATGACGAGCTTGGACCCGCCGCCAGCCTCGACGCGCTGGTGCGGCTGGCGCTGCGCAAGGCGGCGAAGTGATGTCCGTTCACTTTTCTCACGCCCGTCATGCTGAACTAGTTTCAGCATCCACCGAATCGCGAGCGACTTCATTGCGGTTCATGCGGGAAAGGCATGGCAATGGCCAAGCAGCCCTGCGTCTATCTTCTCGCCAGCCAGCGCATGGGTACGCTCTATATCGGAGTGACCTCCGATCTGATCGCCCGGCTATATCAGCATCGCATGGGTACGAGCCCGGGCTTTACATCGCGCCACATCGTTTGCAGCCTGGTCCGATACGAGTTTTTCGCAACGATGCCCGAAGCCATAGCGCGCGAGAAGCAGCTCAAACGCAGGCATCGCCAATGGAAGATCAACCTCATAGAGTCGGAAAATCCGCACTGGGCCGATCTCGCGGTGGCGCTGGGATTCGAATCTCTGATCAGTGGCCAGCCTCGCGATGGATGCTGAAACAAGTTCAGCATGACGGCGCAGGTGAAGTTGAAGGCGCATGATAATGATCGAAGCCGATCATGTGCGCACCGCCACCTGCTGGTGCGGCCAGCTCCGTGCCGAATGCGTCGGCGAGTGGGTCGATCTCAGCCCGGCCGCGAGCCTCGATGTACTGGTGCGGCTGGTGCTGCGAAAGGTGGCGACGTGAGCGATTCGTGGCGGCAAATCGAGGGACTTGCTCTTGGCCGGGCGCTTCGGATCACGAGGCGAGAGGCGGATTGGCTTTTCCAATTCGATGGCGAATTGTTCCTCTGCGTTGAAGCGTCGTGGCGCCTTCGCAATTCCGAACGCATTTTGCTGACCGACAGCGACGATGCGCAGCGTTTCGGGTTTCGTGCGCCGATCGATGCCGAACAACGCGCCAATGCGTTGCTGGAGGGGAACACGGTAGCCGCCTTTGAACATGATGATTCAACGGCGGATCTGCGGTTCCTTCTGTCTGACGGCACGACTGTCGAGATCCTAACCGATTCAAGCGGCTATGAAAGCTGGCAGGCCTATGCCGGCGAACTGCTTGCCGTCGGAGCCAATGGAGGCTTGCGATGACGGCCACCGCCGACAACCGCACAGCCACCTGCTGGTGCGGCCAGCTTCGCGCAGAATGTGAGGGCGAGCCTTTCCGCGTCTCCGTCTGTCATTGCCTCGACTGCAAGCGGCGCAGCGGCTCGGCCTTCGCCATGCAGGCGCGCTGGCCGGTCGAGGCTGTGACGATCACCGGCGAGGCGCGCGAATATGTGCATGTCGCCGAGAGCGGCAATGCGGCCAGCTTCCATTCCTGCCCGATCTGCAGCGCGACGCTCTGGTACCGGTCGGAGCAGATGCCCGAGGCGATCGCCATCCCCGTCGGCAATTTCGCCGATCCCGCTTTCCCAGCGCCTATCTACTCCGTCTTCGAGGAGCGCAAATGCGGCTGGCTCGAGATCGCCGGCGACGGGATCGAGCACTTTGGCTGACGCGGCCGCCCGCTCAGATCAGCGGCGTCGGCAGCTTCTCGCCCGCGAAATGCGCGTCGAGATTGGCGAGCACCAAAGCCGCCATCGCCGCGCGTCCCTCCACCGTGGCGCTGCCCTGATGCGGGGCGAGCACGACCTGCTCCATCGCGCGCAACGTCTCCGGCACCTCGGGCTCGTGCGCGAACACGTCGAGTCCCGCGCCGGCGACGCGCCCCCCGGTGAGCGCGGCGACCAACGCGTCCTCGTCGACCAGGCTGCCGCGCGCGACGTTGACCAGTACGCCTTCCGGCCCGAGCCGGTCGAGCACGCCGGCGTCGACGATGCCCCGCGTCGCCTCGCCGCCGGGCGCGGCGAGGATCAGCACGTCGCTCGCCTCGGCCAGCGCGTGGATGTCGGGCACGAAGCACCACGGCACGTCCTTCGGCGACCGCGCGCTGTAGAGCAGCTCTTCGGCGAAGGGCGCGGCGCGCAGTGCGATGGCGTGGCCGATCTGTCCCAGCCCGAAAATGCCGATCGCGCGTCCGCTCGCGCGCCGGCCGAGCGGCACGCGCCAGCCGCCGTCGCGCACCAGCCGGTCGTTGACGGCGATGCGGCGCTGCACCGCCAGCATCAGCCCGATCGCGAGATCCGCGACATCTTCGGTCAGGATATCCGGCGTGGTGGTCACGCGCACGCCGCGCGCCCGGAGCGCATCGAGGTCGAGCCGGTCATATCCCACGCCGTGGATCGCGACGATCTCCAGCTGCGGCAGCGTCGCCAGCAATGCGGCATCGACCGCGGTCTGCCCCCCGCCGACGATCGCGCGCGTGGTCGGCGGCGGCGTGCCGTCGTGCAGCGTGAAGCGCTCCGCCAGCCGCGCGCGCAGCGCGTCCGAGATGAAGCTGGTGACGAAGATATCGGGCTTGTCGGGCATGGCCGGTTCCTAGTGCCTTCGCGCCGCGGCTGGCCAGCCTTTACGCCAATGGCGTGGAGGGAGCCGGGTATGCGCCGGTCACACGAATTGAGCGATCTTTCTAATCTTATCATCTCAACTGATAAGTTTTAAAAGATCGCTATGGATCCAATCACCAATCCCTACGCACCCGGCGCCGGTAGCCAGCCGCCCGAGCTCGCCGGCCGCGACGAGATATTGAAGCGAACCGCGGTTACGCTGGCGCGCGTGCAGCAGGGAAGGCCGGCAAAGAGCTTCATGCTCGTCGGATTGCGTGGCGTCGGCAAGACCGTATTGCTCAACCGTATCCACGATCTTGCCGAGGAACAGGGATTTCTGGCGAGCTTGATCGAGACCCCCGAGAACAAGTCACTGCCCGAGGTATTGCTGCCCAGCTTGCGCAAGATTCTGTTGCGGCTCGATACCAAGGAAAAGGTCAACGAGACGGTCAAGCGCGGGCTGATGGTTCTCAAGGGCTTTGCCAGGGCATTGAAGATCAAGGTGGGCGAAGTCGAATTCGGGCTGGCGATCGAAGCGGCAATGGGCATAGCCGATAGCGGGGATATCGAATCCGATCTGCCGGATCTGTTCGAAGCGGTGGGCCGGGCAGCTCAGGCGCGTGGCTGTGCGGTCGCGCTGATCCTTGATGAAGTGCAATATATCAAGGAGATCGAATTCAGCGCACTGATCATGGCGGTGCACCGCGTGTCGCAGCGCCAATTGCCGTTGATCGTGATCGGCGCGGGATTGCCCCAGCTGGTCGGTCTTGCCGGTCGCTCCAAATCCTATGCCGAGCGCCTGTTCGATTATCCGCCGGTCGGCGCGTTGGGCGCCGACGATGCCGCGGCAGCGCTGCTCGAACCGGCTCGCCGCGAGAACGTGGAGTTTCAGCAAAGCGCGGTTCGGCGCGCGGTCGAGCTGACGCACGGCTATCCCTATTTCCTGCAGGAATGGGGGTATCATGCCTGGAACGTTGCGGACGCGGCGCCGATCACGGTCGCGGATGTCGAAAAGGCCACGACGGAAGCGCTGCGCAGCCTCGACGAGAGTTTCTTCCGCGTGCGCTTCGATCGCCTCACGCCACGCGAAAAGGACTATCTGTTCGCGATGGCCGCTTTGGGTGCCGGGCCGCACCGATCCGGCGATGTCGCCGGCGAACTGGGCGTGGCCGTAGAAAGCATTGCGCCTGTGCGGAGCTCGTTGATCAAGAAGGGCATGATCTTCAGTCCCGCCCACGGCGATACCGCGTTTACCGTACCGATGTTCGACGAATATCTGCAGCGTACGGGTTCCATCCTATGACCGATCCCGACCGTATCCTCACCCCCGCCCGCCGTCCCGAGGACGTCGACGCTGCGCTGCGCCCCAAGACGCTCGACGAGTTCGTCGGGCAGAAGGCGGCGCGCGAGAATTTGCGCGTGTTCATCGAGGCGGCCCGGTCGCGCGGCGAGGCGCTCGACCATGTGCTGTTCTTCGGCCCGCCCGGGCTCGGCAAGACCACGCTGGCGCAGATCATCGCGCGCGAGATGGGCGTGGGCTTCCGCGCCACCTCCGGCCCGGTAATCGCCAAGTCGGGCGATCTCGCGGCTTTGCTCACCAATCTCGAGGATGGCGACGTGCTGTTCATCGACGAGATCCACCGGCTCAATCCGGCGGTGGAAGAGGTGCTCTATCCGGCGATGGAGGACCGCGCGCTCGACCTGATGATCGGCGAGGGGCCGTCCGCGCGCTCGGTGCGGATCGATCTGCCGCGCTTCACCCTCGTCGGCGCGACCACGCGGCAGGGGCTGCTCACCACGCCGCTGCGTGACCGTTTCGGCATTCCGGTGCGGCTGCAATTCTACACGGTCGACGAGCTCGAGCGCGTGGTCACCCGTGCTGCCAATCTGCTCGACCTGCATGTCGCGCAGGACGGCGCGCACGAGATCGCCAGGCGCGCGCGCGGCACCCCGCGTATCGCCGGGCGGCTGCTGCGCCGCGTCCGCGACTTCGCCAATGTCGCCGGGCGCGCGGTGGTCGACGCGGTGGCGGCGGACGGTGCGCTCAACCGGCTCGAGGTCGATGCGCTCGGGCTCGACGCGATGGACCGGCGCTATCTGACGATGATCGCCGACGTCTATCGCGGCGGTCCGGTCGGCGTGGAGACGCTCGCCGCGGGGCTCAGCGAGCCGCGCGATACGATCGAGGAGGTGATCGAGCCCTACCTCATCCAGATCGGCATGATCGCACGGACGGCGCGCGGCCGTTGCCTCAACGCGGCGGGCTGGAAGCATCTCGGGCTCAACCCACCTCCCGGCGCGCAGGACGGGCTGTTCGATCAGCCGATGAAATAGACCCCGGCGGCGGCGAGACCGCCGAAGGTCAGGGTCACGACCATGCCGAGCAGGCCGGCGACCATCGAGCCCGAGCGGTTGCGTCGGAATTGCTTGCGCTGGCCGGGCTTGCCCAGCTTGAGTTCGATCAGCCCGGCGAGCGATCCGGCGATCGCGGTCATGAGCAGGGTGAAGAGCGCGCCGGCAGGGGTGCGAAAGGTAAGGCCGATCGGCAGCAGGACCACCACCGGTGCCGCCATGGCCAACGCCGCCGCGAGCTTGGCGCGGCCGATCGCGGCCTTGTCGACCGGGGCAACGGTGAGCAGGTCCGGCGTGTCCTCGGCGGAGACGGTCAGCCAGGCGAGGCTGCCGACGAGCTGGCCGGCGACCGCGACGCTGGCGAGCGCGAGGCCGGGCAGCAGGATGCGGCCCTCCGCGCCATGGCCGAAGGCGAGGAGCAGGGGGGCGAGGTAGATGAGCCGCAGCAGCATCTGGAAGGCCAGCGCCGGATCACGGGCGAGCAGGGTGAATTCCTTGGCGAACACCGTGCCGAACAGCGTGCGCCGGAAATGCCGCCGCACCGGCCGTCCCGATGCCCTGGCACGCGAGAGCCGCACGCCGCCGTCCTGGAAGCCGCGCAGGAACAGCCGCTCGAGCACCAGCCCGGCGATCCAGAAGGCGAGCAGTGCCAGACCGAGCAGGATGAACAGGGCGATCGGATCGCCGAACGCCGCCTGGCCGGGAATGCCGCTCAGCCCGGCCGAGCCGAAGCCGCTATGCTCGAGCGATTCGAACACGGCCTCGACCCGTCCGCCATGGTGGTCGCGGCTGAACTGCGAGAAGAGGAACAACGCGCCGCCGAGCAGGGCCGCGACGATCTGCCCCACCGTCCGCGCCGCGCGCGGTCCGGCGATGCGCGCGAGCACCAGCGTGATGGCGAGGCCGAGGCACGCGGCGAGCATCGCCAGCGCGATCAGCAGCAGCGGGATGCCGAACAGCCCCGGATGTCCCAGCGCGGCGACGGGCAGCGCCACGGGCAGGACGAGGATCGCGAAGCTCAGCATCACCGTCCCGGCGATCGCGGCGAGCTTGGCACGCAGGATCACCTCGCCCGGGATCGGCGCGGAGAAGAGGAGGTCGAGATCGCCCGATTCGTAGAGCGTGCGCTGGCTGTGGAGCACGGCTTGCGTCGTCATGAAGCTCATCATCACGATCGCGGCGGTGAGCACGCCGGTGAGCGCCGCCGGCCACGGCCGGATCTCGACGTTCTGCAGTGCCGCCGCGGCGACGCAGCCGCCGGCGACATAGAGCGCGATCAGCGCGTAGCCGAGATAGCGGGTGAAGCTGTGCTTCCGCAGCCCGCGCGCCGCGACGCGCATCTCGTGCCGGGTCAGCCACAGAAAGCTGCCGGGCGGCGCGAGGCGCCCCAGCACGCTCATGCCGCCTGCGTCTCGGTGCGGGTCAGCCGGATGAAGGCGTCCTCGAGTGTCACGTCGTCGGCGCCCGCCTGCGCGCGCAATTCGGCGAGCGTGCCTTCGGCGAGCAACTTGCCGCCGGCGATGATGCCGATGCGATCGGCCATGCGCTCGGCGACGTCGAGGATGTGGGTGGTGACGATGACGGTCTTGCCGGCCTCGACCTGGTCGCGCAGCGCATCCTTCACCGCGCGCGCCATGGCGGCATCGAGCCCGGTCAGCGGCTCGTCGAGGATCAGGAGGCGCGGGTCGTGAATCAGCGCGCCGGCGAGCGCGACCTTCTGCTTCATGCCGCGCGAGAAGCCCTCGCACCGCGTGTCCCGGACGTCCCACAGTTCGAGCCAGTGCATCAGCCGCTCGGCCTCGGCCGCGGCGGCACCGGGATCGAGCCGCCACAGCCCCGCGACGAAGGCGAGATATTCGCTCGGCGTGAGCTTGTCGTAGAGCATCGGCTCGTCGGGCAGCCACGCGGTGATCGCCTTCGCGGCGAGCGGATCGGCCGCGGCGTCGATCCCGTAGATCTCGATGCTGCCGCGGTCGGGCCGGGTGAGGCCGGTGACCATGCGCAAGGTCGTGGTCTTGCCGGCGCCGTTGGGGCCGAGCAAGGCGTAGAGCTCGCCCGGCGCGATCTCGAGGTCGAGGCCGGTGATGACGGGCTTGTCGAAGCTCTTGGCGAGGCCGCGGACGCGGAGCGCAGGGATCGTCATGCGCGCAGCCTACTATGCGCTCAGTCCCCGTCCAGCCTGAACAATTGCTCGACCGGCCGGTCCAACGCCTGGGCGAGTTTGAGTGCGAGGATCGTCGAGGGCACGAACACGCCATTCTCGATCGTGTTGATCGTCTTGCGGCTGACTTCGATCCGCTCGGCCAGCTCGGCCTGGGTGAGGCCGAGCCGGGTGCGTTCGTCCTTGAGCGTGTTCAGCAGCCGATCAGCCATTCTTGAGCGCTTTGCGTTCGAGCACGCTGAAGCGCAACAGCGCAACCGCGATCCCGACCGTGATCACCAGCCGCAGCGCGAGGCGCGCCGAGAGCGGCTCGTAGAAGCTCGCGACATAGAGGAACATCGCCGCGCCGATCGTGCCCCAGAAGCCGAGCGCCATGGCGCGGCGGCGATGATCCTGTGTGCTCTCGTCGTTGAGGATTGCGCGCAGCCGCTTGCTGCGGAAGATGTTGCCGCCGGTGACGAGGAAGAACATCAGCATCGCCGCCCACACGACCCACGCCGAAAGATGCAGCGCCTGCGGGCGGTTGAGCGGCAGATCGTCGCCGAAACTGCCCGCCTGCGCAGCGATGAAGGTGGACGCGAGCACGGTTGCGGCGCGGGCGCGGCCCCAGGCAGCCTTTTCGGCGATCTCGGCGGTGGTAGCAGGCATGTTCGGGGCTCTTCATGTAACCTATGGGTGACATGTAACCTTTGGGTTACTCCGATGCAAGCCCCTATTTGCACGACAAGTGGGTTTGACCTTTAGGTGAACGGGACTTTAGGAGCGATGGAATGACCGACGCGCTTCACGATCAGCCGGCGGCGGGGCGGTTCGTCGAAGGCGAGCATCGCTTCCCGCTCCGGGTCTATTTCGAGGACACCGACCTCACGGGCGTGGTCTATCACGCCAATTATCTGCGCTATTTCGAGCGCGCGCGTTCGGACATGCTCGCGGTGGCGGGGATCGATCAGCGTGCCGCGTTCGAGGCGGGCGAGGGCGCCTATGCCATCCGCGCGCTCAACGTCCGCTACGTCGCGCCCGCGCGGCTGAACGACGCGCTCGTCGTGTTTTCTCGTGTGTTAAGGATCCGGGCGGCGGCCGTGAGCATTCATCAACGAGTCATGCGCGGGAATGACATAGTGGCTGAAGCCGAGGTCGAAGCGGCGTTCGTGACGCCGTCCGGCCGTCCACGGCGCCAGCCGACAGAATGGTTAGCGGCATTCGAACCGCTGCTCTGGAAGGGGAACTGAACCAAAAATGGATTTCTTCGTGAGCACCGACGCCGCGACCATGTCTCCGGTCGGGCTGTTCCTGCAGGCTGACTGGGTCGTCCGTATCGTCATGGCGGGGCTGCTGCTCGCCAGCATCTGGACCTGGACGATCATCCTCAGCTTCGGCTTCAAGATCCGCAGCGTGCGCAGGAGCATCGACCAGTTCGACCGCGACTATCGCAAGGCCGAGGATATCGACGCCTTCCATCGCATGCATGCCGACAATAGCGCGCCGATCGCGCGCGTCTTCGCGGCGGGCGTCAGCGAATGGCGCCGCTCGACCGCGGGCAAGGTGATCGACCGCGAGGGTACCCGCGACCGGCTCGCCACCGCGATGGGTGCAGCGGTCGCCGCCGAGATCGACAAGCTCTCGGACCGGCTCAATATCCTCGCCACGGTCGGCGCGGTCGCGCCGTTCGTTGGGTTGTTCGGCACCGTCTGGGGCATCATGCGCAGCTTCACCGGCATCGCCGCCAAGCAAAGCTCGAGCCTCGCCGTGGTCGCGCCGGGCATCGCCGAGGCGCTGTTCGCGACCGCGATCGGCCTGTTCGCCGCCATCCCCGCGGTGATCGCCTACAATCGCTACAGCCACCACATCAACAAGGTCGAGGCGCGACTCAACCGCTTCGCCGACGGCTTCCACGCGACCCTGAGCCGCCGGCTCGAGATCGAGAGCTGACCGGCGATGGGCGCCCAGCTTCCCTCCGGCCGCGGCAAGGGCCGACGCGCGCCGATGGCGGAGATCAACGTCACGCCGCTCGTCGACGTGATGCTGGTGCTGCTGATCATCTTCATGGTGACCGCGCCCCTGCTCACCGCCGGCGTGCCGGTCGACCTGCCCGAGAGCCGGGCCAAGCCGCTCGACCAGGACCAGAAGCCGGTGTCGATCTCGGTCGACGCCAAGGGCCAGATCTTCATCGACAATGGCGCTGTCAGCGACGGGATGCTGCCGGACATGCTCGACAATATCGCCAAGCGCACCGGGCCTGACGGCAAGCCGCCGGTGATCTTCCTGCGCGGCGATCTGGCGCTGAGCTATGGCAAGATGATGCGCGTGATGGGCGAACTCAACCGCGCCGGGCTCAACCGCGTCTCGCTCGTCACCAAGGCGAGCGGCGATACCGGAACCGAGTGATGGACCGCGCCGAGGGAGCAGGACTGACCGTAGCCGTAATAGGACATCTCATCCTGTTCGGGCTGCTGTCGGTCGGCTTCCTCGCCACGCCCAACCCGATCAAGCTCGAGCAGAAGCCGATCGAGGTGTCGCTGACCGACGAGGTCGGGCTGGAGAGCCAGGCGCCGGTGCCGAGCACCGAGGCGCCCGCGCCCAAGCTCGCCGAGGTCGAGGGGCCGGTCGAGACCGAAGCCGCGCCTGCGCCGCCGGTGGTCGAGCCAGCGCCGCCGGCGAAGCCCAAGCCCGCGCCGCCGCAACCCGCACCGGCGCCCGCACCCAAGCCGCAGCCGCAGCCGAAGCCCAAGCCGAACCCTCCGGCCGCAGCGCCGCAGCCTCCGGCCAAGCCGCAGCCGAAAGCTGCCCCGGCAGCCCCGCAGCCGCCGGCGAAGAAGCCGGCCCGGCGCACCTCCGGCTCGCTCGAGGGCATCATGGAGGGCATCGCGCCCGAGAAGACCACGGGCAAGGCGACCACCCCGCCCGCGACGACGATCGGGCCGGAGGTCAAGTCCGCGCTCAGCGCCGAGCTGTCGCGCAAAGTGAAGCCCTTTTGGAAGGCGCCCACCGGCGCGGACGCCGACAAGCTCCGCACCGTGGTCGAGGCGCATCTGGCGCGCGACGGTTCGATCATCGGCACGCCGAAGGTGGTCCAGCAGACCGGCGTCACCCCGCTCAACCAAGCGCAGGCGCAACTGCACAAGGAGCGCGCGATCCGCGCGGTCCAGCTCGCCGCGCCGTTCAACACCTTTCCCGACAAATATTACGACGCGTGGCAGGTGATCTATCCCGCGTTCGACAGGAGGCTCTCGCAATGAAGACGTTCGTCGCGCTCACGATCGCTCTCGCGGCGGCGGCGGTGCCGGCCTGGGCGCAGGACGTGCCCGATGCGCCGCTCCAGCCGCAGGCGGCGCAGACCGGCCAGCAGTCGGGCCTGCATGCCGACGTCACCGACACGAGCGGCAACGACATGGTCATCGCCATTCCCGCGATGCCCACGCCCGAGGCGGCCACGACTGCGGCCGGCGCAACCGATGCGCTCGGCCGCCAGATCGCCGACATCGTCTCCGCCGACCTGCGCAACACCGGCCTGTTCAAGACGCTCGCCCCGGGCCAGACGCCGGGCGTGGCGATGTCCGAAGTGTCGGTGCCCAATTATGTCAGCTGGTCGGGCATGAACGCGCAGGCGCTGATCCAGGGCTATGTCCGCGCCAACGGCAACGGCACGCTCACCGTGGGCTGCTATCTCTACGACGTCGCGCTGCAGAGCGAACTGGTGCGTCAGGGCTTCGTGGTGACGCCGGCCGAATGGCGCCGCGCCGCGCACAAATGCGCCGACGTGGTCTATGCCCGCCTGACCGGCGAGGGACCCTATTTCGACAGCCGTGTGGTCTATGTCGCCGAGACCGGCCCCAAGAATGCTCGCCGCAAGCAGCTGGCGATCATGGACCAGGACGGTGCCAACCACCGCTTCCTCACCAACGGCCAGTCGATCGTGCTGACGCCGCGCTTCGCGCCCAACCAGCAGTCGATCGTCTATATGAGCTTCCAGAACGAGCGGCCGGCGATCTACGTCTACGATCTCGGCTCGGGCCGGCAGCGGTTGCTCGTCTCCAACGCCAGCCTGAACTTCGCGCCGCGTTTCTCGCCCGACGGGCGCTGGGTGCTCTTCTCAATGGCGGTGAGCGGCAATACCGACGTCTATCGCGTCAGCTCCGCGGGCGGTTCGCCGCAGCGGCTGACGACATCGCCGGGGATCGACACCGGCGGCAGCTATTCGCCCGACGGCAGCCAGATCGTGTTCGAGAGCGACCGCGGCGGATCGCAGCAAATCTACGTTATGAGCGCCGACGGCTCGAACCAGCGCCGCATCAGCTTCGGCGGCGGGCGCTACGCGACCCCGGTATGGAGCCCGCGCGGCGACCTGATCGCCTTCACCAAGATGGGCGGCGGCGCCTTCCGCATCGGCGTGATGTCGCCCTCGGGCGGCGACGAGCATCTGCTCACCGACAGCTGGGGCGACGAAGGGCCGAGTTGGTCGCCCAATGGCCGCGTGCTGCTGTTCTTCCGCTCGGCGCAGGGCTCGGGCCGGCCGGATCTGTGGTCGATCGACCTGACCGGCCAGGCGACGCGCAAGATCCCCACCCCGCTCGACGGATCGGATCCGAGCTGGGGACCGTTACGGCCGTAAGGCGACACCGCCTCTGTCCGCTTGCGGGAGGCCTTCGGGGGGCCTCCGGAATATCCAAGGAGAAAGAAGATGATGGCAAGAACAACCGTGCTGCTGCTGGCGGGTGCCGCGATGCTCGCGACCGCCGGCTGCGCCAAGAAGCGGCCCGAGGTGCTGCCGCCGGGGCCGGGTCAGACGCAGCCGCAGGACACGGGCCCCGCGCCGGACAACAGCTATGGCCAGATCCGTCCGGGTTCGCCGGAAGATTTCCGCCGCTCGGTCACCAGCGACACGATCCATTTCGCGCTCGACCAGTATGACGTGGATCCCGAGGCGCGCGCGATCCTCGACACGCAGGCGCAGTGGCTGTCGAAGTTCCCGAACGTCCGCATCACGATCGAGGGCCATTGCGACGAGCGCGGCACCCGCGAGTATAATCTCGGGCTGGGCGACCGCCGCGCCAACGCCGCGAAGAACTATCTCGCCGCGCGCGGCGTCTCGCCGACCCGGATCACCACGATCAGCTACGGCAAGGAGCGCCCGGTCGCTTTGGGCTCGGACGAGGCCAGCTGGGCACAGAACCGCCGAGCGGTGACGATCGTGCTGAACTGATCGCGTTCCGGGAAGATTCGGCGAAGGCCGTCGGGGGCAACTCCGGCGGCCTTTTTATTTTCCCGTCCCCGTCATCCTGAACTTGTTTCAGGATCCATGCGCGTCGCTCTCCCCCAGCCGCGTCGCCCGTGGATAGTCGCGCGCGTGGACCCTGAGACAAGCTCAGGGTGACGGTGGGGGGAGGAAGCGTTCGCTGCTCCCCCTTGCACACCCTCCCAATTCGATATAAATACGATA
>Ga0065165_1002155_pt1 | contig 17813 bp, 12 predicted proteins | sample AraplaMF_Cvi_mMF_FD_63813 | JGI IMG/M metagenome (GOLD analysis project Ga0065165, IMG submission 63813) | Arabidopsis root microbial communities from the University of North Carolina, USA - plate scrape MF_Cvi_mMF (version 2) (version 3) | ecosystem: Host-associated > Plants > Roots >...
CGTTGTTGAGGATGCCTTCCTGCTTTACGGCAACTTTGGGTTTGCCGAGCATTTTAGCAATATTCTCCAATTCGTCGTCTTTCACCACGCGGTCTACAATAACGATAGCGTTATTGAGGTCACCGCCGCGGATAAGATTGTTTTTGTAGAGCATTTCCAGTTCGTGCAGGAAGCAGAAGGTACGGCATGAAGCAATTTCCTTCTCAAACTGGCTGATGTCTGTTATAGAGGAGTGCTGGCTGCCCAGCACAGGAGAGTTGTAGTCGATCATTACCGTAACGCGATAATCGTCCAGCGGGAGTGCGGCAATTTCTACGTTGCGTGCAGCCTCACGGTAGAAGGTCGGCTCGGTTACTTCGAAGAAGTCGCGAATGGCGTTCTGCTCTTCTGTGCCGGCATCTTTGAGAACTTCTACGAACTGAATGGAGCTGCCGTCCATGATGGCACATTCCGGACCATCCAGCTGAATCAGCACATTGTCGATCTGTAAGCCGGTCAGGGCTGCCAGTGTGTGCTCGATGGTGCTTACCCGCGCACCACTCTGCTCGATGGTTGTTCCACGGCTAACGTCAACCACGTTGTCGCAGTCGGCGTCGATAATGGGAGCGCCCGGTAAGTCGATACGCTGGAACTTGATGCCATGGTTCGGCTTGGCAGGGACAAACGTCATGTTTGTCTGAACACCAGTATGGAGACCAACCCCGGAGAGGGTTACGGATTTCTGTATGGTTTGCTGTTTTATATTAAGCATGATCTGGAAAAGTGGGCAAATTTAAGTCACTTATCCAGATAATCCAACTTTGCGATTTTTCCTGTTAGAATGGCCGTGAAAGGCACTATTCCATCGATAAAGATTTTTCGGCAGAGTTATTTTCTGGTTTTTCAAGCTTGTCTTCCAGTTCCCGCAGGCGGTAGTTTATGTCTGGCAGCTTCTTAAATACCGCATAGGCTTTGAAATATTCTTTGATCTCAAATACAGGGTTACCCATCCACTTTTGTCCTTCCTCCTTAATGGACTTTGAGATGCCCGATTGTGCGCCGATGCTGCTGTTGTTGGCAATGGTAAGGTGGCCTGCAATGCCCACCTGCCCGGCAATGACGTTGTTTTCGCCTACTTTCGATGAGCCCGATACCCCTGATTGGGCAGCGATAACGGTGTTTTTGCCAATTTCAACGTTGTGGGCAATCTGAATCAGGTTATCGAGCTTAACGCCGGCGCGGATGATCGTTGAGTCGCCAAACATGGTGGCGCAGTCAATTACGGTATTGGCGCCAATGGTCACGTTGTCTTCGAGGATTACGTGGCCCAGTTGCGGAATGGTTTTGTATGATCCATCTTCCTGTGGTGCAAAGCCGAAGCCGTCGCTGCCAATTACAGTGCCCGAGTGAATTTCACATTTATTGCCGATGCGTGTGCCCGAGTAAATTTTTACGCCGGAGTGTAATATGCTGTTGTCGCCGATGACCACGTTATCGCCAACATAGACGTGCGGATAGATTTTTACGTTGTTGCCGATGGTTACTTTGCTGCCAATGTACGAGAAGGCTCCGCGGTAAATGTTGCTGCCGACTACCGAGTTCTCGGCCATGAAGCTGGGTTGCTCTACGCCGGTTTTCTGATAGCTGATCATTTTATGGTATTCTTCCAGCAGGCGGGTAAAGCTGATATACGGGTCGTCCACCAGGATCAGCGTTGCGCCAACATCTTTGCGCGCGACGAAGTCCTTCTTAACGATCACGGCCGTAGCCTGTGTGCTGTAGATATACTGTTCGTATTTGGGGTTCGACAGGAAGGCAATTTGCCCTTTTTTGGCATCCTGAATTTTGGCGAGCATGTTGATTTTCTCCCCTCCATCTCCTTGCACTTCTCCGCCCAACATGGCGGCTATTTGACTGACGGTAAATTCCATAGTTGAACTCAGGTGGTTAGTCCCTCGACATTGGTGCATTACTCGGAAATCCATGATAATCAGCAGGATGTCCGGTGGCCAATTTAATCCTGCAAAGATACATTTTTAGGCCAGCAGAGATAGTTTTTTTTCACGATTTTGCTTATCGCCTTGATGCTGGGCAGGTCTGATGCCTGGGCCAGATCGAGAAGTTGTCCGGACCGCATGAGGATGTTTATTTGTTGGCCTTCGGCATAAGCCTCGTTGGTCACCACACCGTGTGAAAAGAGATATGGTGTTTCCGAGCCCAGTGTCTGATACTCTTTCCGGACTGACTCGCGCAGCACTTTTATTGTGTCTTTGCGTATAGGTTCGGTACCCATGCGAATCTGAAAAAGTTTACGTTGCACCAGCATATTCGACAATAACGAGAGAATGCGGTCGTTACTGTTTTTCCAGAGCTTGATGCCACCCCAAATATCATGATCGTCAAGCTGGCCGAAGGCATGAAGCAAGTCAGGATTTTCTTTAAAGTTGGCCAGCGTAAGTTCTTCTTTCAAAAACGTCATAAGCGGTTGGCTGGCCTCCAGTGTTTCGCCCGCCCGCACCAACGCCTGGGCCCTGCGTACAATGTTTACCAGCATACGCTCCGCACTTACGGTAACTTTGTGCAGGTATACCTGCCAGTACATGAGCCGTCGGGCGTTCAGAAAACTTTCAATGGTATAGATGCCTTTTTCTTCGACTACCAGGTTGTCGTTATGGACATTCAGTACAGACAGAATGCGGTCTGTGCCAATGGCGCCTTCTTCTACGCCGGTAAAGAAGCAGTCGCGGCGCAGGTAATCCAACCGGTCCATGTCGAGCTGGCTGGATACGAGCTGGTGAAACAACTTACGTTTATAGGTGTTCTGGAAGATGCGCAGCGCCAGGTCGAGTGCCCCGTTAAACTCTTCATTGAGTTTCTCCATGAAGAGGTACGATATACTTTCATGCTTTACGTGGCCGAGCAAGGTATGCTCCAGCGCATGCGAGAAGGGCCCGTGGCCCATGTCGTGCAGGAGCACGGCAACCTGCGAAGCTTCATATTCGCTACTGGAAATTTCGACGCCTTTGCGCCTCAGAACGTCCAGTGCGCGCCCCATGAGGTGCATGGCCCCGAGTGCGTGCTGAAAGCGGGTGTGAATAGCCGCCGGATATACAAATTCGGTAAGCCCTACCTGCTTAATGTAACGAAGTCGTTGAAAGTACGGATGGGAGATAAGATCGTAAATAAGATCGCCGGGCAGGGTAACAAATCCATACACCGGGTCATTAATGGTCTTCTTTTTGTTCACTCGTTTGACGTTAACAACTTCAGGGCTCTGAATTAAAGTTTTGTACCCCTCGGGGCAAAACTTGGTTTTAAGACCCTAAACCTGAAACTTAATGTTTAAATTAGAAAAATTTTGAAGTATGCAAAGATATAGCATTTTGTGGGCGGATGATGAGATTGATTTGTTGAAACCGCATATCCTTTTCCTTGAACAACGTGGCTACGACATAACCCCGGTAAATAATGGTGCTGACGCTGTTGAGCTTAGCGATGAAAAACACTTCGACGTGGTATTTCTCGATGAGAATATGCCCGGCCTTTCCGGTCTGGAGGCGCTGACCCAGATAAAGAATAACAAGCCGAACCTGCCGGTGGTAATGATTACCAAAAATGAGGAAGAGCACATTATGGAAGAAGCCATAGGCTCCAAAATTGCCGATTACCTCATTAAGCCATTGAACCCCAGTCAGATATTACTTTCGGTAAAAAAGATTCTAGACAATAAACGCCTCATTCTTGAGAAGACCAACCTAAACTACCAGCAGGAGTTCCGAAAAATCTCAATGGCCTTTATGGACGATATGAACCACGAGCAGTGGGCCGATATCTACCGTAAACTTGTGCATTGGGAACTGCAGATGGACCAGCCCGATAACCAGGAAATGGGCGATGTGCTGGACATGCAGAAGACAGAAGCCAATGCCAACTTTGCCAAGTTCATTATCCGTAATTACGACTCCTGGCTTAACGATCCCAACTCAGATAAGCCGCTGTTGTCGCACCAGATCATGAAGAAGAAGGTGTTCCCGGAGCTCGGCAACGGTAAGCCTGTATTCGTTATTCTGATCGACAACCTGCGTGTAGACCAGTGGAAAGTAATCGAGCCGGTAGTGGCCGAGTATTTCAATGTCGACAAAGAAGAATCGTATTATTCCATTTTACCCACCACCACGGCCTATGCCCGTAACGCAATCTTCTCAGGCCAGCTCCCTTCGGAAATGGCAAAGACCAACCCCAACCTGTGGGTGGGCGAAGATGAGGAAGAAGGAAAGAATAACTTCGAAGACGAGTTTCTGTCCAAGCAGTTGCGCCGGAATAATCTGAACGTAAAGATGTCGTATCATAAGATCAAAAACCTGGAAGAAGGGCGCAGCCTGGCCGACACGGTGAATAATCTTTTTAATAACGACCTCAACGTCATTGTATACAATTTTGTCGACATGCTGTCGCATGCCCGTACCGATATGGCTATGGTACGCGAGCTGGCTCCTGACGAGTCGGCCTACCGTTCCATTACGAAATCGTGGCTGTTGCACTCGCCGCTGCTCGAAATCCTCAAGAAAATCTCCGAGAAAGACGTGCGCCTGGTTATTACCACCGACCACGGTACCATACGGGTAAAACGACCGTTCAAAATTATTGGCGATCGTAGCGTAAACACCAACCTGCGCTACAAACAGGGCAAAAACCTGGGATACGAAGGTGCAAAGGTTATGCAGGTTCAAAAACCAGAGCGGTTGTTCCTGCCCAAGCCAAACGTGTCTACAACCTACGTTTTTGCCATTGAAGACCAGTTTTTTGCTTACCCGAACAACTACAATTACTACGTTAATTTCTACAAAGACACCTTCCAGCATGGGGGGGTAAGTATGGAAGAAATGATCATTCCCATTATTTTCTTAAATTCGAAGAATGTTTCATGACCAGGAATGATGTGATACACCCTGCAGTATCGCTTAAGGAACTTAATACCGTGGCCGGGGAAATCGCCCGCGCCACGGAAAAACACAAGGTTTGGCTGTTTTACGGCGAAATGGGTGCTGGAAAGACTACACTCATTAAAGAGATTTGCCGTGCCCTTGGTGTTCAGGAGGCAACGAGCAGCCCAACCTTTGCCCTTGTGAACGAATACCGTACCGATACCGACAACCGGGTTTTTCATTTTGATTTTTATCGCATCCGCCACGAGGTGGAGGCTTATGATATCGGCGTGGACGAATATTTTTATTCCGGCTTTCCGTGTCTTGTAGAATGGCCGGAAAAAATCCCCTCGCTTATTCCTCCCGTCCATGCGCGGGTCGATATTACGCTAGAGAATGAAACTCAACGCACTATAGTGATAACTTTACATGACGGAAAAGAAGAAAACGGGATTTGAGGCGTTAGCAAAAGCGAGTCTTTCTCCCCAGGAAAAACTTCTGGAAGTACGCAAACGCAGACACTGCTTTTTTATCGGTCTGCCCAAGGAAATTGCCATGCAGGAAAACCGTATCAGTCTTACTCCAGACGCGGTGGCCTTGCTGGTAAACAACGGGCACGACGTATGGGTAGAGGCAGGAGCCGGGGTGGGATCCAAGTTCTCCGACAAGCAATACAGCGATGCCGGGGCCAAAATTGTCTACTCGCCACAAGAGGTGTACAAGGCAGATGTTATTCTGAAAATCGAGCCGCCCACCCTTGAAGAGATGGAGTACATGCACAGCGGGCAAACGCTCATCTCGGCGTTGCAACTGGGGCACCTCTCTGCCGAGCACCTTCAGGGCCTCATGAAAAAGAAAATCACGTCGCTGGCCTACGAGTTCATTGAAGACAAAGTTGGGGGTATGCCCATTGTTCGCGCTATGAGCGAAATTGCCGGTAGCACCGTCATGCTCATAGCCGCCCAATACTTAAGCTCCGGCAACAACGGCAAGGGCGTAATACTCGGTGGTATAACCGGGGTGCCGCCTACCAAAATCGCCATCATCGGCGCAGGCACGGTAGCCGAATATGCCGCCCGCGCCGCCCTGGGACTCGGTGCCGATGTGCAGGTGTTCGACAACCATCTGTATAAGCTGCGCCGCATTAAGCACCTGCTGGGTCAGCAGATCTATACCTCCACCATCGATACCATTACGCTGAGCGAAACGCTTAAAACAGCCGATGTGGTTATCGGTGCGCTTCGTGCCGAGAAAGGCCGCGCGCGTCATGTTATAACCGAGAGCATGGTTAGCAACATGAAGCCCGACTCGCTCATTATCGACCTTAGCATAGACCAGGGTGGTTGCATTGAAACCTCCGAGATCACCACACTCGATAAACCTGTATTCCGTAAGCATGACGTTATTCACTACTGCGTGCCCAACGTTGCCTCGCTGGTAGCGCATACCGCTGCTACTGCATTGAGTAATATCTTTACACCAACCATTCTGCGTGCAGCCGAAGAGGGCGGGGTAGAGGCTATGATCTTCCTGCACAAGTGGTTTATGAAGGGGGTTTACACGTATAAAGGGGGATTGACAAACGAATTCGTAGCTCGTAAATTCGGATTGAAGCATAAAAATATCGAGCTGCTGCTGGCTGCCAGATTCTAACGGCAGGCTTGCCGCGGTGAGCCACCATGAATCGGAAAATAGCCTTACTGTTCCTTATGATGGTATCCGGAAGCGCCATGCTACGGGCACAGCAGACGTCTGCTATACCCAACACGCTGCGCATTTCGGGTACCATTGATCGTATTCTCGCCCGCAATAACTATCAGAACGGGCAACTCATGTACATTATAACACCCGAGCCCGGCAAAGTTATTGGCGACGGCTACCTGCATACCTACTGGAGTACCGGCGCCATACTGCTCAACGACAAAGATCAGATTATTGAAGGCTATCCGCTTCGGTACGATATACTAAACGACGAACTGGAAATACGAAGTAACGCCGGTGTTAAAGCCCTTAAAAGCAATCGCGTTAAAAGCTTTGTATGGCTGGACTCGCTCAGCAACACAGCCCATTACTATATAAGCACCTCGGGGTATATAGCCGAAGGAAAAGACAAGCCAAAAGGCTTTCTACAGATACTCTCTGACGGTTCAATGCCGGCATTCAAACACACCGTGGTGCGGGTTCGCGAGGCCGACTACAGGGCAGACCTTAATATGGGCAAAGCCGATACGTATGTATTGAAGAAAGAGAAGTTCTATTATGCAATAGACAATCAGCTCTATCCAGTGCCTTCTTCGCGTAAGAAATTCGTAGCCATCTTTGGCGCGCGGGCTCAGGATATAGATGCGTTTATTTCTGAAAACAATCTGTCGGTTTCGCAGGAGCATCACCTGCGCATCATTTTCGATCATTATAACAGCAGCGCGAAGAAGTAGCCGCGTGTGCCGGAGTTTCCTATAAATTAAAAAAGCCCTCCTGTAAAGGAAGGCTTTTTTAGTGTTGATTATATAGTTACCGGCTTAGAGGCGCGCGAGACTTTCTTCGAGTGCGCGGATCTTTGCTTCGGCGTCTGCTTTCTTGCGTCGTTCAACGTCAACAATTTCCGGCTTGGCACCGCTTACGAACTTTTCGTTCGACAGCTTCTTATCTACCGATGCCAGGAAGCCCTTCTGGTACTCCAGGTCTTTCAACATGCTCTCGCGTTCTTTGGCCACATCTACTTTGCCTTCCAGCGGTACGAAGAATTCGGTAGAGCGTACCAGGAAGGGTGCAGCGTTGCTCTCCGGAGCGTTGGCAACAAATGAAACCTCACTCAGGTTCGAGAGCTTCTTTACAACCGACCAAAAGTTTTCTACTCCGATCTTGTTGTTGGTGCGTACCAGGAGTTTCAACGCGTCCTTCGGTGACAGGCCTTTGGTGCTGCGGGTATTCCGGATTTCGCCTACAATGTCGAACGCAATGAGGGCCTCATCGAGTATAGTCTGGTTGTAAAGCTTCGCGTCCGGCCACGATGCTACAATGATACAGGCTTTGTCGGTGCGCTCCTGCAGCTCGTGCCACAGTTCTTCTGTAATAAACGGCATGAACGGATGCAGAATTTTCAACAACGATTCGAAGAAGCCGATGGTACGTGTGTAGGTTGTTTCGTCGATTGGCTTGCCGAATTCAGGCTTGATAATTTCGAGGTACCATGCGCAGAAGTCGTCCCAAACAAGTTTGTATACCAGCATCAACGCGTCAGACATTCTGAACTTGTTGAAGTGATCGTTCAGTTCGGTAAGGGCCTGGTTTAACCGGGCTTCGAACCAGTTTATCGCGATGATGTTTTCGGCAGGTTGTGCTCCGGCTGTGATATCCCAGCCTTTTACCAACCGGAACGCGTTCCATATTTTGTTGGCAAAGTTACGGCCCTGCTCGATCAGCTTTTCATCGTATAACAAGTCGTTACCTGCCGGTGAGCTGAACAGCATACCTGTACGTACGGCATCGGCACCGAAGTTTGCAATGAGGTCCAGCGGATCGGGCGAGTTACCCAGCGATTTGGACATTTTGCGGCCCTGCTTATCGCGAACAATACCGGTGAGGTAAACATTTTTGAACGGCATCTGGCCACGGTACTCATACCCGGCAATGATCATACGGGCTACCCAGAAGAAGAGGATCTCGGGGGCAGTAACCAGGTCGTTGGTAGGGTAGAAGTAATTGAGGTCTTCATTGCCTTTGTTACCGTCTTTAAAGATCGTGGTGTCAAATACGGCAATGGGCCACAGCCAGCTTGAGAACCAGGTGTCCATAACATCAGGGTCTTGTGTAAGCTCGGTTACGGTAGAGCCCGGATGTTGTGCTTTATAAGCGGCAACGGCTTCGTCGTGTGTTTTCGCTACGATGTAATTGCCCTGGTTATCGAACCATGCGGGTATCCGGTGGCCCCACCACAGCTGGCGTGAAATACACCAGTCGCGCACGTTGCTCATCCAGTGGTTATAGGTGTTCTTGAACTTCGGTGGTATCAGTTGAATGTCGTCGTTCATAACGTGCTCCAGCGCCGGTTTGGTAATGGTGTCCATCTTGAGGAACCATTGCAACGACAGGCGGGGCTCGATAACGGCGTCGGTACGTTCAGAGAAGCCAACGTTGCTGGAATATTCTTCGACCTTGGACAGGTTGCCTTTTTCTTCCAGCATCTTGCCGATCTTCTTCCGCGCAATGAAGCGGTCTTCACCGATCAGTATTTGTGCCTTTTCGTTCAGTGTACCGTCTTCTGTCAGGATGTCGATTACAGGCAGGTTATGTTTCTGGCCGAGCGCGTAGTCGTTCATGTCGTGCGCCGGTGTTACTTTCAGACAGCCCGTACCAAAGTCCATGGTAACGTAATCGTCTTCAATAATCGGTATTGCACGGTTGATGAGCGGAATGATGGCCTTTTTGCCTTTCAGGTGTTTGTAGCGCTCGTCGTTCGGGTTAACGCAGATAGCCGCATCCGCCATGATGGTTTCCGGACGTACAGTGGCAATAGTTATAAACTCGCTGGTGCCTTCAATAGCGTAGTTGATGTAATACAGTTTTGACTGAACATCGCGGTGAATTACCTCATCGTCTGACAAGGCTGTTTTACCGGCGGGGTCCCAGTTAACCATACGGAGGCCGCGGTAGATATGACCCTTTTTATGAAGGTCGATAAATACGTCGATAACCGCCTCGTAATAGTCTGGGTCCATCGTGAACTTTGTGCGGTCCCAATCGCAGGATGCGCCCAGCTTCTTGAGCTGTTCCAGTATGATGCCGCCATATTTTTCTTTCCACTCCAGGGCGTATTTCAGAAAGTCTTCGCGCGACAGGTCAGACTTCTTGATGCCGCGTTCGCGCAGCATGGCTACAACCTTGGCCTCGGTGGCAATAGAAGCGTGGTCGGTACCGGGTACCCAGCAGGCTTCTTTGCCTTGCATGCGGGCACGGCGCACCAGTACATCTTGAATAGTATTGTTCAGCATGTGCCCCATGTGCAACACGCCGGTGACGTTCGGTGGAGGGATGACGACGGTATAAGCTTCTTTACCTGGAGTGGTCGTGGCGTGAAAAAAGCCTTTCTCCATCCAGTAGCTGTACCATTTGTTCTCTACTTCAGCGGGGTTGTACTTGGTTGATAGCATGCGTTAAAAATTAATATTCAGGCAAACGTTTTATCGGCAGCCCGGAGGCTGCACAGGCAAAACGGGCGGTAAAAATAAGGAAAATTGAGCCAAAAGCGTTAGGCCAACGAGCGGTTTGGGTGTGTTAAACGGGATAAAATCCTAAAAACTTTCCTGTAGCACAGAATCCATAAAAGCGTCCGCCTTCGTAAATTAAGTATATAACCATTGACACCCTATGAATAATACCTTTGTAATCGAAAAACCGGGTACGATCCATTGGAAGCAATTGTGGAGTTTGGCAGCGTTGTACGGTTCCGTTGTGATTGGTTGGATTGCGTACCAGAATTACCAGCCGCGTCTGTTGGAGAAATTTGAATTCAAACAGTTTGCCCTGCCGTTGTTGATTGCACAGGCCATCATTCTGGTGGCTACGCCACCCATTGCCGGGCGTATGGGCGACCGGTATCGTAAAACCAAAGGGCACCGCATACCTATTATCATGGCCGGGATGAGTTTTGCAGCCATGATCTTTATGGCCGTAGCGTTTACCCTCTTCTCCAACCCGGGCGAAGTCTTTAAGTGGATACTGCCCGTGCTCATCATTCTCTGGCTTATTGCCATGAGCATCTTTACCAGCCCTGCACTTTCTACCATTGAGCTTTTTACCCCGGTAGATGAATTACCTATGGCCATGGCGTTGCTCACCATTGTGGCCAATCTGCTATACTCATTGGAACCGGTTATTGTCGATATCATCGACTTCGTGGGCGCACCATTGACTTTTGTGGCCGGTGGTGCCCTCGTATTTGCCTCGGGCTATGCGCTTCGAAGCACCTCGCTCGATTTGTTCAAGCAGCGTGGCGGACATGAACCCGCGGTAGAAAAGGATGATAATAACGCGGCATCGCCCTACGGTAAAATCTTTGTGTTGGGTATAGCATTGGGTATTGCTACAACGGTAATCTTCAACTTCTTTCCAGATATTCTGGAGCAACACCTGCCCGGCAATTTCTCGGGTAAAATCAAAATCGTAGGCATCCTGATTATCTCGGCCTGCTCGTCGTTCTTTATGACGATACCGGTAAATCGGTATGGCTTGCGGCGTGTGTTGATGGTAAGCATTGGCGTGCTGGGCGTTAGTATGCTGGTGATCTTTACCAGTACCAGCATGCCTGTATTGTTTGCCGCGGTCGCTATATATGGTATTGCGTTTACAGCCTTTTCGGTCAGTGCGCTGCCGCTGGCCATGGAGCGGTCGTTTGCTTATGAGAAAGTATTCTGCGTGGGTATATTCTTTAGCGGCGTGGCGCTTCCAGATAGCGTTGTTAACATTTTGCAGGCACTACCCCAGTACGGCTAAGAGCGTATAGAAGCCATAGATAAAACGAAATTGCCGGTCTGCAACATGCAGCCGGCAATTTCATTAAGCGCCCATGCGTATGCGCCACTCAGAAGGGTAAAGGTTGTTCACCCGGTTGGTCAGCGCATTGACCCAGCCCAGGGACAGGCCTTCGTAAAGCACGAGGCAATGGCCGGTGGTGTCGGGCATGACCGGTATGGTTTCTTTGCGCAGGTAGTGCAGCGCGTTGTCTTTATCGAGCGTCCAGGTGTTGAACTGCTCGCGGTTCAGTATGGTGCTTAACGCGAGGGAATGTTCAGGTATAAGCTTATCGTGTTTTACGGCGGCGACAAAGGTGCCGGCGGTAACCAGGCGCAGGTTGCGGGCAAGCAATGCCATTAAGGGGCGTTTGTTGTCGGGCAGGCATTGGATCAGGTCTTCGCGAATGATAAACGAATGTGCTTCAACATTCTGAATCCACGGAGTTACCTGGGCCGTGAGTTTTTTAGACAGTGTCGTGAAATGGTCTTTGCCGGCTTTTATGTTGACCGATCGTTCTGCTGAAGTTTTCCGGGCTATAGCCAGAAAGAACCCTTCGCCTTCCAGCCTGTGTGGAAAGAAACGGTAGCCCTGTATGCCATCTTCTTCGGCGGTTATAATGTTCCAGGCAGGGTCTACATTCAGCGTCAGGAACTCGGCGCTGTGTTCGTCGCGAAGCCAACGGAGGTTCGCTTCGTTTTCGGCGTGGTTATAGGTACAGGTGGAGTAGATCAGTAAGCCGCCTTCACGCAATGCCGGCCATACATCGGCCAGGATGCGGCGTTGTCGACTGGAACATAATGCCACGGCATCTTCCGACCATTCGGTCATAGCGCCATGATCTTTGCGGAAAAGGCCTTCGCCGGAGCACGGCGCGTCTACAACAATAACATCAAAGAGGCCCGGAACACGGCTAAAGTCTTCAGGATCATTGTTTGTAACCACCACATTGTTACGTCCCCATTTCTGCAAGTTCTCTGCCAGGATCGAGGCGCGCGAGCGTATCACCTCGTTGGATACCAGAAGACTTTCGGTATTGAGCAGGCTGGCCAGGTGGGTTGATTTACCGCCGGGAGCTGCACACAGATCCAGTACGTTGAGCGCTTCATCAGTAGGAACATGCTGCCGTATAGCCTGTTCCAGAAACATCGAGCTGGCCTCCTGCACATAATAAGCACCAGCGTGAATAGCAGGGTCTAGTGTAAACACCGGGCGCTCGTGCAGGTAATAGCCGTGCGAGGTCCACGGAATAGCGTGATCGGTAGCTACCCCAAACGGTTTGGCGGGGTTGAGCCGCAGGCTCACCGGCGACGGTTGGCCGTGCACATCCCGGAAGGCGGGCCATGCATGGCCCAGCATCTGGCGCATACGTGATTCAAACGGCGGGGGGAAAACTATATCGGTCATGCGTGTTTCAGAAAAGTTTCTATGCGGTGACTAACCACCGGTTTACAGTGTAAAACAAACCTTTAAATCTTACAATTCACAGCGAAGTCGTGCCGCCTTTCAGGTCTTTACCGGAAACATCAAAAGAATTACCTTCGGTACTTTATTTTACCGCCTGCCCCTAACGGGTGGCCCAACGCATCTACCCAACTATGATACAAGCCAACAACCCCACCCTGAAGAGCTGGGTTACCGTGCCCACAGGCTCCGACTTTCCCATACAAAACCTTCCCTTCGGTATTTTTCGTTACCGAGATCAAATCACGGCCGGTACAGCCCTCGGCGATTATGTCATCGACCTTGCATACCTGCACGACCAGGGGCATTTTGCCGCCCTGTCGTTACCGGCGGATATCTTTCGGAAAGGTATACTCAACGACTTCCTCGCGATGGGGCGACCGGTAATTCGCGCTGTGCGTGAGCGGCTGTCGGAGTTGTTACGCGACGATAACATCACGCTACAGGGCGATACCCGCATGCTTATTCCACGCGCTGACGTGCAGATGCTCATGCCCGTACGCATTGGCAACTATACCGATTTTTATAGCAGCGAAGAGCACGCCACCAATGTAGGCTCCATGTTCCGCGATCCGAAAAACGCGCTGCTGCCCAATTGGAAACACCTGCCGGTGGGCTACCATGGCCGCGCCTCGTCCATCGTCGTATCGGGCACATCGTTCCACCGCCCCAAGGGACAGGTTAAGCCGCCGGATGTAGAGCAGCCTGTTTTTTCACCAAGCCGTAAGCTTGATTTCGAACTCGAAGTGGCCTTCATTACCTGTGGTGATACAGCACTGGGAGATTCCATCAGTACCGCCGCTGCCGAAGACCACATTGCCGGCTTTGTATTGTTCAACGACTGGTCTGCACGCGATATACAGCAGTGGGAGTATGTGCCCCTCGGGCCCTTCCTGGCAAAGAACTTTGCTTCGACTATATCTCCGTGGATTGTGACGCTTGATGCCCTGGAACCGTTTCGTGTAGCCGGACCGGAACAGGAACCTGCTGTATTACCCTACCTGGCCTTTACCGGCGCGCGAAACTTTGATATAGCCCTCGATGTGCAGCTTCGGCCCGCCAATGGCGAGTCTGTTACTGTATGCCGCTCCAATTTCAAATACATGTACTGGAATGTATGCCAGCAGTTGGCTCACCACACCGTAAATGGCTGTAACATTCAGACGGGTGATCTTTATGCTTCGGGTACCATAAGTGGTCCTTCGCCGGGGTCGTTCGGATCATTGTTGGAGCTATCCTGGAATGGACAGAAGCCGCTGCCCATGGCCGATGGCACCGAGCGCACCTTCCTGGCAGATGGCGACTCAATAACTATTCGCGGCTATGCCGAGAAGAACGGCTTACGCATTGGCTTTGGCGAATGTAGTGGAACGGTACTGGCAGCACGATAACGTTAACTTATGAAAAAGTTCCTCATGTTTTACGCAGGCCTCGCCGTATTGGTTGTTCTGGACAGCGTACTGCTTACCAGTCCGAACCTGTTAGGCCGCATCGGTATCATCATCTACCGGTATAATTCGTTGCGTTCGTTTCCGCGTGCCTTCGTAACCGTGGCGTGTGTGGCGCTTGTGGCGCTAGGGCTGGCAGAGCTTGTGCGCATGCTGGTTAACCGAAACGTGCTTCGCCGCATAATCGGTGTTTATTTATTAATGGCCCTGGTGCTGGGCTGCACGGCTATATTCGCTAAAACCTGGATGGATTTTTCTACCGGCATGTATAGTCATACCGGCGTTCGCTTTCGGTATGGCGCGTACCTGTTGCCGGTTATATTGCTGATTATCTTTCTGCATGCGCTGATTAATCTACGCTGGTCAAGCCGAGGCGATGCCCCGGCAACACTTTCGGAGGATACAGATAAGACCGATACACCGGCCACGTAAAAAACAAAGGGCTTTCCGAAACCGGAAAGCCCTTTGTTTTTTATAGCTGTTTGAATAATGTGTGCTTACTCGTACGCTGGATTTTGACCCAGGTTGATATTCACGTCACGCTCTATCTGCGGTATCGGAAAGAGGAAGCGTCCGTCGTTCGGCACAGTCATCATCTCCGTAAGCGCCAGGCGGGTGCGGGTGTAATCGTACCAGGCCTCGCCTTCAAACATCAGCTCCAGGCGCTTCTCGCGCTGTACTTCTGTAATAAAGGCATCGGTCGACGTGTAGGTGCTTTCGTCTGGTGTAGTAAGCCCGGCGCGATCACGCACAGCTTTGAAGTAGCGGTACGGCTCGCCGGCTACAGCGCCGGTAATGCGTGCCTGAGCTTCAGCATAGATCAGATAAACTTCGGCCATACGAATCAGCGGTGTGTTTTGAATGGCAGGGTTGTAATTGGGATACTTTCCAATATACGTTTTGGCTCTCACCGTGTCGCGGTATACGGTAATAGGCTTACGTTTATCTTCAGGCGCGTACAGGCTAAGGATTTTATCTTTTGCCACGAAGATATTCGAATTTGTCGGACTGGTAGTAGTGGCCAGTGAGTTCGTACCTTGTACGTCGAACTGAAGCTCGAATAGGGACTCGCCAGTATTCTTTGTGCGCCAGATCGAAGCATAGTCGGTAGTCAGTGTGCTACCATTGACTACCTCATACGCCAGGGTAGCCGCTTCGGTGAAGTCAGCTATATTTGGCGCGTCAGGCAGTCCTATCGAACCGCGATACAGGTATACTTTTGCAAGCAATGCCTTTGCCGCTTTTCGTGTAGCTCTTCCCTTTGTTTGTTCGAGCGTACCATACGCCAACGGAAGCTCAGTCGCGTCTCTCAGATCCGCGATGATTTGTGCATATACTTCGGCTTTCGCTGTGCGGCTAACCTGCAGGTCGCTTATAGTCGCGGTAGCGGGCGTAGGGGTAAGCACCAGCGGTACGTCGCCCCAGCTGCGCACGAGGTTAAAGTAATTCAGCGCCCGGATGAATTTCGCCTCACGAATTAACTGTGCTCTTTTCTCTTCAGTAATCGTATTGGCCGGAACGTCAGGAACTTTCGTGATCACGTTATTCGCCGCATTGATAATACCGTATGATGTTGTCCAGATATTGGTCGTCCATGGGTTATCGATACGGATGTTATTTGTCTCGAAGTTCACGTATTCAGGGTAGTTCGATACGTTGTTTACGTGGCCTGCGGCAAATTCAGGAATGATAATCATGGCCTGGCCGTAGTAAAAGGAGCTGGCCATAGAACGGTATAATCCCAATACGGCCGATTCTGAACTTGCGCCGTCTACGAAATAGTCGTCTGCAGCGATCTGATCGACCGGTCTTTTATCCAGGAAATCATCGCACGAAAACATTGTCAGTGCTACGATTACGGCGGTTATATATTTTGTCATGGTATTCATGTTTCTAATGCTTGTGCGGGTGGTTACAGAGACGTTCTTCATACAATTAGAAGGTAAGGTTTAGACCACCTGTAAACACGCGGGGCTGAGGGTAGCTACCGTAGTCGAAGCCGTATACAAGACCTGTGTTGGCACCGGTTGTAGAGCTAACTTCCGGATCATAGCCACGATACTTCGTAAACACGTGAGCGTTTTGCACCGTTGCATACAGGCGCAGGCTCTTGATACGCATACGTTCTGTCCATTTCTGAGGCAGTGTATAACCCAGGGTGATATTCCGAATCCGGAAAAATGAACCGTCTTCAATAAAACGTGACGACAGTGTTGCGTTGTCAAGGTTTGAAGGCGAAGGACGTGGTACGTCGGTTATATCGCCTGGCTGTCTCCAGCGTCGGTTCCAATCAACCAGACCGTTGTTGGTGTCATTGCTGCCCGACAACACGGTAAACATGTTGTAGTTTAAGATGTCGTTACCATATGAGAATTGGCCCATAACACTCAGGTCGAAACCTTTGTAGAAGAATGTATTGGTAATACCACCAAAGAAGTCAGGGTTGGGGTTACCAATGATCTTCTTGTCGGCAGCCAGCGCCGGAGGGCCAACGCTTCCATCATTCTTTTCAAAGTCGATCATGCCGGTTTGAGGGTTGACACCCACCATCTGCCAGCCGAAGAATACACCCAAAGGTTGACCTTCGCGGGCCAGGTTCACGTTGCCAAGACCACCGAAGATATCGCCGTTAGGCAATGATTTAACCGTGTTACGGTTAAACGTCATGTTCAACGATGTTGTCCAACGGAATGCGCCGATCAGGTTACGGGTTGTAAGTTCGAATTCGAAACCTTTGTTCTGAATCTCACCAATGTTACGTAACGCAGACTGGAACCCTGATGTACGTGGTGTTTGAATGGCGATCAGCAGGTCGCTGGTATTCTTTACATAGTAATCGGCCAGAATAGAGATCCGATCTTTAAGCAGGCCGATATCAACACCAACGTCGATTTGTTCGGTTGTTTCCCAGCCCAGGTTCGGATCACCCAACTGGTTCGGGTTAAAGCCAGGCGTATTCAGGTAGTTGGCACCTGCGCTATACAGGGTGTAGCTGGCATAGTTAGGAATGTTCTGGTTACCGGTGATACCCCAGCTGGCGCGCAGCTTCAGGTTGCTTACCGTCTTGACATCCTTCATGAACGCTTCTTCCGAGATACGCCATGCACCCGCTACCGAAGGGAATGCGCCGTAGCGGTTATCGGTACCGAAGCGTGACGAACCATCTACACGGAAGTTAGCGGTTAACAAATACTTGTTCTTATAACCGTAGTTCACGCGAGCGAAATACGATGCAATGGCCCACTCCTGCGCAGATGCTACAGCGCCTGAGAGTGTACCACCTACTGATATCACAGGGATTTCGTTGCTGGCAAAGTTGGCTCTGCGCGCATCGACGTAGGTATACTTAGACTCCTGGAATGAGATACCACCCAATAGGTTAATATGGTGATCCTTGGCGAAGGTGCGGTCAAACGTCAATGTGTTCTCGTTCACCCAAAGCTGGTCGCGTGTACTGCGGGTGGCGCCAATACCGTTCGAAGAGGCA
>Ga0065165_1002156_pt1 | contig 17812 bp, 14 predicted proteins | sample AraplaMF_Cvi_mMF_FD_63813 | JGI IMG/M metagenome (GOLD analysis project Ga0065165, IMG submission 63813) | Arabidopsis root microbial communities from the University of North Carolina, USA - plate scrape MF_Cvi_mMF (version 2) (version 3) | ecosystem: Host-associated > Plants > Roots >...
GGTCAAGGCTGCCCAAGATCGAAAGCGTTGCAGTTAGGAATAAGGAGCCCCTTCCATGGCGCATGACGCACCCCAGGCCACCGGACCCTCGAAGCTCGTGATCCGCAATATCGGCCTGATCCTGTCCGGCGCGATGGAAAAGCCGATCCTGGATGGCGACACCATCGTCGCCGAGAACGGCAAGATCGCCGCGATCGGCCGTTTCAAGGACCTCAACACCGACGATGCAACCACCATCGTCGAGGCCAACGGCACCACCGTGGCGCCGGGCCTGATCGACAGCCACGTCCACCCGGTCGCGGGCGACTGGACGCCGCGCCAGAACCAGATCGGCTGGATCGACAGCAACCTCCACGGCGGCGTCACCACCATGATCTCCGCCGGCGAAGTGCACATGCCGGGCCGCCCGCGCGACGTCGTCGGACTGAAAGCCATGGCGATCTTCGCCCAGCGCGCCTTCTGGAATCTGCGGCCGGGCGGCGTGAAGGTTCACGCCGGTGCGCCCGTGATCGAGTGCGAGATGGTCGAGGAGGATTTCAAGGAACTGGCCGCAGCCGGCGTCAAGCTGCTCGGCGAAGTCGGTCTCGGCGGCGTCAAGGACGGCCCGACCGCGCGGAAAATGGTCGGCTGGGCCCGCAAATACGGCATCCAGAGCACGATCCACACAGGCGGCCCGTCGATCCCCGGCTCCGGGCTGATCGACAAGGACGTCGTGCTGGAAGCCGACACCGACGTCGTCGGCCACATCAACGGCGGCCACACGGCGCTGCCCGACGATCAGATCCGTTGTATCTGCGAGGGCTGCAAGCGCGGCCTCGAGCTCGTGCACAACGGCAACGAGCGCTCGGCGCTGTTCGCCCTGCGCATCGCGCGCGAGATGGGCGACCTGCACCGCGTCATCCTCGGCACCGATGCGCCCGCCGGCTCCGGCGTGCAGCCGCTCGGCATTTTGCGCATGGTCTCGATGCTGTCCTCGCTCGGCGACCTCCCGGCAGAGATCGCCTTCTGCCTCGCCACCGGCAACACCGCGCGGATGCGTCAGCTCGATTGCGGCCTCATCGAAGTCGGCCGCTCCGCCGATTTCGTCATCATGGACAAAGCGCAGCACTCGCCCGGAAAGAACATCCTGGAGAGCGTCCAGCTCGGCGATCTCCCCGGCATCGGCATGACCATCATCGACGGCATCGTGCGCACCCAGCGCAGCCGCAACACCCCGCCAGCCGGCCGGGTGCCCGAGGTGGTGGCGAAGTGACGCAGCCGGAGCGGCCTGCCGCTCCGCGTCGTAGCTCCCAGGCGTTGAACAAGTCTGCTGCCTGCTGCGTCTAACGCAGGCAGCCCTCGGCGGCGGCAATTCATTGCTGGACCATCGAGGAACGTATGAGAGCTTGGCTGCGGATTGCCGCAGGTATCATCGGCGCAGTCGTCGGCTTCATCGCGACGATGGGGCTGCTCGAGCTGGCCGATTTCGGCAATCGCGCGGATCCGATCGCGACCGCGCTATTCGCCCTGTTCGTCATCGCCCCGATCGGCGCGATGATCGGCCTGGTGCTCGCGACCAGGCTGGCAACACGCAAGGATGACAATTCAGGAAGCCTCGCCCGCAATAGCCTCAAGTCGCTCGGCGTCCTTGCCCTCCTCTGCGTCGCCGCCGCCGTCACCTACGGCGTTTATGCCTATGCGACCGCGACGCCCTGGCTCAACCCGAACGCCAGCAATCCTCTGCTGCTGTTTGAGGTTCGTTTTCCGGTGAACGTTGCGGTGCCCGCATCCGCGCAGGGCATCACGATCGAACTGCAGACCGATCTCAACACCATGCCGGGCGAGTTGACGCCAGCGGCCTTCTATCGCGACGGAGACCAGCCCGTCATCGCCGGCGAGGTCGAGCTGGCGTTCCGCACCTCGCACCGGCAACTCGCCGTCACGATCCAGGGTCAGCCGAGCCGGATCTATCCGATCGATCTGACGGCCCGCGCGCCGCACACGCCCGAATTCGGAACGTGGCGGCGGCTCACCGACGGCAGCGAAATCCGCTACCGTGCCCAATGGCCGGGGAAGACGTAGGCGATCAGCGCTTCTTCGCGATCTCACAGCGCACATAGGTCTGGCGTTTGGCCTGTCCGACCGGGCCGTTGTCCATCACCAGCTTTCCGTCCGCGGCAATCGACACCCGCGGATTGGAGCGAAACCTCTCGCCCTCGCCTTCGCAAGCGAGCTTCATTTTCCAGCCGAGCTTGCCGTCTGCGATGATCTCGCTGGCGCGGCACCGCGTCTCGTACCAGTAGAGGCGGTTGCCGACCTCGATGCTCATGCGGTTGGCGCTGTCCTGGTCGCGGCAGTCCTTTTTGGTGGAAGCCCAGAACCCTTCATAGGGCTGCGCGGCAAAGGCAGGAACTGCAACGAGACTTAAAATCAACGCAAGCTGTGCCGCTGCTTTCATGCCGGAAGTCTCGATGAGGTGTTCATCGAGATTAGTCGCCAGTCCCCGCAGCCAGTTCAACTGCCGTAGAGTGGGCAAAGGCGCATAGCGCCGTGCCCGCGCTCTTTGCCTGATCGAGGGAGTTGGTGGGCACGCTTCGCTTTGCCCACCCTACGAGACCTTTCTCACCGCAGCTTGTTCAGCAACGCCATCAACATCTCGCGCTCCTTGGCCTCGAGCGGCGCCAGCGTCTCGCGGGTGATGGCGAGCGCGTTGGGCGCAACCTCCTCCGCAAGCTGCTGACCGGCACGCGTGAGGCTGACCAGCAGCCGCCGCCCGTCCTCGGGATCCTGGCTGGTCTCGGTGAGGCCGCGCGCGCTGAGGCGATCGATCACGCCCTTGATGGTTGCGACGTCCATCGCCGTGAGACGCCCGAGCTGGTTCTGCGAGCACGGCCCGGTCTCGGCGAGCTTCGACAGCGCCGCCCATTGCGTGGGCGTGATGTTGGTGCCGATGTCGCGGGAGAAGATCGCGCTGTGGCGCTGCCAGACCTGGCGCAGGATGAACCCGACCTGCTCGTCGAGCACGTAGGACGATTTGGCCGGCTTGACGCCCTTCTTCACCGCGACGCTTCTCGCCATCCGTTCTCGCCCCTCACAACGACAGATGCGCGTCGCGGATATCCGGACGCGCGTCGAGCTCGGCCATGGTGCCGCCGAAACAGATGCGGCCGCGCTCGATGATGTAGGCGCGATCGGAGATCAACCGCGCAAAGTGCAGATTCTGCTCGGAGACGACGATGCTGACGCCCTCCTTCTTCATGGTCAGGATGGCATCGACCATCTGCTCCACGATCTTGGGCGACAGCCCCTCCGAGGGTTCGTCGAGCAGCACCAGCGACGGGTTGCCCATCAGCGTGCGCGCGATCGTCAGCATCTGCTGCTCGCCGCCGCTCATGCGGCCGCCCGGGCGGCCCTTCATCTCGCCGAGATTGGGAAACAGCGCGAACAACTTTTCACGCGTCCAGTGCGGCGCGTTGGGCCGCTGCGGCTGGCGGCCGACTTCGAGATTTTCCTCGACCGTCAGATCGGTAAAGATGCGGCGCTCTTCCGGCACATAGCCGAGGCCCTCGCGCGCGATCTCATGCGTCGGCTTGGCCGAGACGTCTTTGCCCTCGAACGTGATCCGCCCGGTGCGCTGCGCAACGAGACCCACGATTGAGCGGAACGTCGTCGACTTGCCGGCGCCGTTGCGCCCCAGCAGCGCGACCACCTCGCCCTCGCCGACCTCGAATCCGATGTCGAACAGGATGTGCGCCGGGCCGTAGTGACTGTTCAGCCCCTCGACGGTCAGCTTCATGTCGAGGCTCCCTCGCGATGGCGGGCATCGTAGACGAGGCCCTCGCCGAGATAGACCGCCTGCACCTGCGGATTGCCGCGAACCTCGGCCGGCGAGCCCTCGGCGATCAGCGTGCCGCGATTGAGCACGATGATGCGGTCGGCATGCTCGAACACCACGTCCATGTCGTGCTCGGTGAAGAGCACGCCGATCGACTTCTCCCGCGCGATCTGCGCCGTAAGCCGCATCAGGTCGACGCGTTCGCGCGGCGCCATGCCGGCGGTCGGCTCGTCCATCAACAGCAGCTTTGGTTCATTGGCGAGCGCCACCGCGAGCTCGAGCCGCTTGAGATCGCCATAGGCGAGCTCGCCGCAGGGACGGTCCGCGTAACCGCCCATCCCGACGAGTTCGAGCAGCCGGCCGGCCTCACCGCGGTCGAACTTCGGCGCCGAACCCCAGAGATTGAACAGCTGCTTTTCGTGCGAGATCAGCGCGACCTGCACGTTCTCGCGCACGGTCATGGTGGCGAAAGTCGCGGTGATCTGGAAGGTGCGCCCGACGCCCATGCGCCAGATCTCGCGCGGCTTCTTGCCGGTGGTCTCCTCGCCGAGCAGGCGAACGTGACCGGTATCCGGCTTGTTCTGGCCGTTGAGCATGTCGAAGCAGGTGCTCTTGCCGGCGCCGTTCGGACCGATCAGCGCCAGGATTTCACCCGCGCGCAGCGAGAACGAAACACCGCGCACAGCATGGATGCCACCGTAGGATTTGGTCAGGCCTTCGACCGCGAGAAGTGGGGGTGCAACGCTCATTCGGCGGACTCGATCGGCTTGGCCAGCAACGAGGATCCCGGCGGCGATGATTTCCGGCGGCGCTGCGCCAGTATCTCCAGCATGCCGACGATGCCCTTGGGAAAGACGACGACGATCAGCACGATGAAGCCGCCCAGCACGAGCTTCGACAGGTCGGTCTGGCTCACCAGCCAGATGTTCAGAGCCTTGTAGACGATGGCGCCGATCACTGCGCCCGACACCGTCTCGACGCCGCCAAGCAGCACCATGACCAGCGCATCGACCGAGAGCGAGATGCCGAGATTGTCTGGGAAGACGCTGCCCTTGAGATAGGCGAACAGCGCGCCGCCGATGCCGGCTGTGGTGCCTGCGATCACAAAAGCGGTCCATTGGATCCGCTTGGCATTGATGCCGACCGCCTCGCTCCGCAACAGCGAGTCACGCGTGGCGCGCAGCGCGTATCCAAACGGCGAGAACACCATGACCCGCAGCGCGACGGTCACGAGCGCAGCAACGCCGAGTGCGAGCAAGTAGAAATGCGCCGGCCCCGCCGCCCACTTTTCCGGCCAGACGCCAAGAATGCCGTTATCGCCGCCAGTCACGCTGACCCACTGGAACGCGATCGACCAGACGATCTGCGCGAAGGCCAGCGTCAGCATCGCGAAATACACGCCGGAAAGCTGCACGGCGAAGAAGCCGAACACGGCGGCACCCATGCAGCCCATCAGCGGGCCGAGCAGCAGGCACACGATCATCGGCAGCCCCGCCAACTTGGCGAGGAACGCGACGCCATAGGCGCCGAGGCCGAAATAGGCGGCGTGACCGAACGACGCGAGCCCGCCGACCGACATCAGGAAATGCAGGGACACCGCGAAGATCACGAAGATCGCGATCTCCGAACCGACGGTCAGCAGATAATTGCCCGCGAACAACGGCAGCGTCGCCGCGATGACGAGCGCCGCAAGCGACGCCAGCCGTTCATTCGAGGTCAGCGGCCGCCAGGGATTGACTGATAGCCCGGGCGTCTTGCGCGCCGCCGCTTCCGGCTTGCCGAACAGGCCCCAGGGACGAACGATCAGCACCACCGCCATCACCAGGAACACCAGGATGATGGAGATCTTCGGGAAGATCAGGATGCCGAACGCGTTCAGCTCCGACACCAGCACGGCCGCGACGAAGGCGCCGACGATGCTGCCGAGGCCCCCGATCACGACGACGACGAAGACCTCGACGATGATGCGCAGATCCATGGCGTGATGCACGGCATCGCGCGGAATCTGGAGCGCACCACCCAGCGCCGCCAGGAAGACGCCGACCGCGAACACGCTCGTGAACAGCCACTTCTGGTTCACGCCGAGCGCAGCGACCATGTCGCGGTCCTGCGTCGCGGCGCGCACCAGCACGCCCCAGCGCGTGCGTTGGAACAGCAGCCAGAGAATGCCGAGCACGACCGGGCCGAGCACGATCAGGAAGAGGTCGTAGCTCGGAACGTTCTGGCCGAAGAAATCCACGGCGCCCCGGAAGCCGGGTGCGCGACGGCCGACGAGATCGTCGGGCCCCCAGATCAGCACCACGAGATCCTCGACCATCAAGGTCAGGCCGAAGGTACCGAGCAGCTGGAACAGTTCGGGTGCGTGATAGATGCGACGAAGCAGCACCATCTCGACGATGACGCCGATCACCGCGACCGTGAGCGCGGCCGCGACCACCCCGCCCCAGAAGCCGAGCGCACCGGAGAAGCGTTCGGTCAGCGTGAAGGCGATATAGGCGCCGATCATGTAGAAGGCGCCATGCGCGAAATTCACGATCCGCGTCACGCCGAAGATGATCGACAGGCCCGAGGCCACCAGGAACAGCGACGCTGCGCTGGCGAGACCGGTCAGAAACTGTACGACATAAAAGGCCATCGGCGGTCCGAATTCAGTGAGGTCGTAGGGTGGGTTAGCCCAGCGACTGCGCGGAGCGCAGTTCGCCCGGCGTAACCCACCATTTCTCGTGTGGTCCCGAAGCTGGTGGGTTACGCCCCGCCGATGCGCTTTGCGCATCCGCAGGGCTAACCCACCCTACGGCAGCGGGGCTTAATCCTTCGGACGCAGCTTCTCGACTTCGGCGTCGCTCGGCAGATAGTCCGAGCCCTTCTTGTAGACGGAGTCCACCATCACGCCCTTGCCGTCCTTCTGCGCGGTCTTGCCGACATAGGCGCCAAGCGTCGACTGGTGATCGATCTTGCGGAAGGTGATCTCGCCGAAGGGCGACGGCATCGACAGGCCTTCGGCCGCAGCGATCATCTTGTCGGTGTCGGTCGAGCCGGCTTTGGCGATGATCGCCGCCGCCGCCTTGATGGTCTGGTAGCCGACGATCGAGCCAAGGCGCGGATAGTCGTTGTACTTGGCCTGGTAGGCCTTCAGGAACGCGTCATGCTCGGGCGTCTTGATAGAGTACCAGGGATAGCCGGTGACGATCCAGCCTTCGGGCGTCTCGTCCTTGAGCGGGTCGAGATATTCGGGCTCACCGGTCAGGAACGACACGACCTCGCGTCCCTTGAACAGGCCGCGGGTGTTGCCTTCACGCACGAGCTTGACGAGGTCAGGACCGAAGGTGACGTTGAGGATGGCTTCCGGATTGGCCGCGGCCACCGCCTGCACCACCGGACCCGCGTCGATCTTGCCCTGCGGCGGCCACTGCTCGTCGACCCACTGGATGTCGGGACGCTTCTCCGACATCAGCTTCTTGAACACCGACACCGCCGACTGGCCATATTCGTAATTCGGCGCAATCGTGGCCCAGCGCTTGGCGGGCAGCTTGGCAGCGGCTTCCACCAGCATGGCTGCCTGCATGTAATTGGAGGGGCGCAGGCGGAACGTGTATTTGTTGCCCTTGGCCCAGGTCACGGCGTCCGTCAGCGGCTCGGCCGCGAGGAAGAACACCTTCTTCTGGTTGGCGAAGTCGCTGACGGCCAGACCGATGTTCGATAGGAACGTGCCCGTCAGCATCGCCACGCCCTCGCTGGAGACGAGCTCATTGGCTGCGGTCTGCGCATCCGCCGGCTTGCCGCCGTCGTCCTTCGAAATGACGACGAGCTTCTTGCCGTTGATGCCGCCAGCCGCGTTGATCTCTTCGACCGCGAGCTGCCAGCCCTTGCGATAGGGCTCGGTGAACGACGGCAGCAACGAATAGCTGTTGATCTCGCCGATCTTGATGTCCTGCGCCATGGCCGAATGAGCCATGCCAACAGCCAGAAGCGCGAAGGCCGCGCCCACGAAATGATCTCTTGCTCGCATCCCAACCTCCAGTTTTGAACTCTTTGTCTCGACCACGATTCTGCCGGAGGGCTTGTGCCCGCCCTTCCGGCCCAACCCCTATTTCAAACCGTCTTCGCCCTTGATCTCCGCGACCGTCAATCCGCCGACACGCGGCAGCGGACGGCCGCTGTCGGTGACGGCGACCGCGACCATGATCTCGTTGGCGCGCGGCGCATCGTTGATCTGCACCTCCATGCCGTCGAAATGACTGCGCACGAAAGCCGCGTCCTTGTGCCCCAGCGGAATGTCCAGCGTCGTACCGGGCCCGCTGCGCTTCTTCGATGACGGGATCAGCGCCGCGCCCTTGCTCAAAACTTTACGCACCGGCGCACCCATCTTCGGATGCAGGATCGCGGCGGCATGTTCCAACTCGCCGTTCTCGCCGACGGCCGCGGCCTTGCCGTAGCTGTGTGCCTTGGCGCCATCGATGCCGAGCGCCGCCACCGCGCGTTTCGACAGAAGCTCTCCGAGCTCCTCGCCGATCGCGATCAACGGCGAGAGGTCCTCGACATATTGTCCCGCGAAGGGGTTTTCGATGACGGCGATCGCGGCCGCGCGCCGGGTCGGCGGCGAGACCTTTCGGCCCATCTCCATCTGCGTCTCTTCGACGACGGTAACGATCTTGCGGATGATCGCGCTCATGCTTCGCTTCCCTGTTCAGGCAACCGCGTTCTCCGATATCAGCGGGCGCGGCCGTTGCTCTTCTATATCCCTGGTTCCGATGACAAGCATATCACCACAAAGCCTGAGCACCGCACCCTCGATCAAGCCGCGATCGAACGACTGCCGTGCACATTCCGCGCCAGATTCCAGCGCGGCGGCGATGTCCTCCGGCGACAATTCACCGACGTCGCACGTGACGAGACGCGCGCCGAGATCGCTGTCGGGCTGCAGCTCGTTGGCAGGTTGCCGTGTGATGGCGGGATGGCCGGGCAGATCGACGGTGTTGGCGATCACCGTCGCCGCCGCATCGGCCCGCGATGCGGTTGCGGCAAACACAGTCACCGCGTCGGCGATGCCGAACGAAAAGCTACGACCGTGACGTCCGCTGGTAGCGATACCGCGCACGGGGCTGTTCGCATCGATCCGCATCGTCTGCATCACGCCGTCACGGTCAGGCCGATCCATCAGCCCGACCGAGAAGTGCTCTCCCGCGCCGAGATGCAGCGCGATGTCGCCGCCATTGTTGACATAGGCCTGATCGAGCGTCGCGACATCGAGCATGGCGCCGAGAATTTCCTCGGCCACGCTGCCCGCGACCGCAGCCATCGGCGTGATGAAGCGATCCCAGGCAAAGGGCGTGACGGCATCATACATGCGCCGGGCCACCTTGCCTTCCAGAGAACTTGCGGCGGGCAGCGCCGCGCGCCGCAGTTCCGGCAGCTCCGCGCAGAGTTCGTCGAGCAGCCCCGTGAAGCGCGCGACGGCCGCGTCATAAGCTGCTCGAACGTTGCGTTCGTCACCCCTCGCCTCGACGATCAGGTCAATCGGTCCATCCTGCAAATGCAGCCGCCGGCCATCAGACAGCAATGCGATTTGCGGGCGCCGCGTCATGCCCGCCGTCCCGGGATCGGGTTGTGCCAGGGCAACTGGCGGACATCCTCGCCGTTCTGCACGTCCGCGAGCGGCTTGACGTAATCCATGTGGCCACCAAGCGCGGCGTAATCCGACAGCTTCATCGTGAACTCGATCGGCGCGACCAGCGCCGGTGTCGGAACATAGCCGAATGCGCCCGCCGGCATCTGCGTCACATCGACCATGTAGGTGATGCCGCCGCCCGGCCAGACATAGACCGGCGCGCCGCCGCTGGTGACGCGCGTCAGCGCATCCTTCACCGAACGCGTCAGCCGGACCGGATTGTCGGTCACGCCGGCGCGCAGCGAACCGCCGGCGCCAGCCATGAACAACACGGTGCACAGCGCCGGCTCGCAATTCTCCTGGATACGCTCGACCGAGAATTTCAAATCCGCCGGCATCTCGGTCTCGACGGGCTTCAAGGCCTCGTCCAACACATAGTATGACGAGTGCTCGCCGGTGGTAGAAACCATCAGCATCGAGAGACCGGCCTTGGCCTCCTTGGCGTCGAACGGCCCAAGGATCGAAAGCGGATCGGAAATGTTGGTGCCGCCCCACCCGGTGCCGGGATCGGCGACCTGAAAATAGCGGCCGGGCGTCGAGCGGCGCCCCTTCATCTTGATGCCAGTGTCGGCAATGTCGAGCAGCTTGCCGGCCTGGTGCTCGCTGAGCACGCCGGTGATGTGATCGTCGACCACCACGACCTCGTCGACCTTGCCCTGCCACTGCTTGGCGAACATGCCGATCGTCGCCGAGCCGCAGCCGACTCGCATGCGCTCTTCCTTGACGCCGTTCACGATCGGCGGCTGGCCGGCCTGCACCACCACGCTGGCGCCGCCGTCGATGGTCAACTCCACCGCCTTGCAATTGGCGAGGTCCATCAGCGTGTCGCAGGTGACGCGGCCCTCCTTCTTGGAGCCGCCGGTCAGGTGATGCACGCCGCCGAGCGACAGCATCTGCGAACCGTATTCGCTGGTCGTGACGTGTCCGACCGCCTCGCCCTGCGCGCGCACGGTCGCGGTTTCAGGGCCGAGATAGCGATCGGTGTCGATCTTCACCTTGATGCCGCAATAGGAGAAGATGCCCTCGGTGACCACCGTCACCATGTCGACGCCGTCGACCTCCGCGGAGACGATGAACGGGGCCGGCTTGTAGTCGGGATAGGTCGTGCCCGCGCCGATCGCCGTTACGAAGGTCGAGGGCTCATGAACGATCTTGCCGTCCCAGTCTTCGGTGCGGTTGAACGGAACGAGCTTGCCGCCGTGCTCGACGGTGCGCTCCAGGATCACGTGCGGATCGACGCGGACCAGCTTGCCGTCGTGATTGGCGTAGCGATCGCAGGCGCCTGCGGCGCCCGGCTTGATGTAGCACATCACCGGACAGGCATCGCAGCGGATCTTGTCGGCGGCAGCGCTCGTCGTTTCCATCACCATGTGAGAGCCGGCGGACCTGCGGTTATCATTCGTATACGAACGATGTTGCGCGCGCTCACCCGCGCCTGTCAAGCGGCGGTGCAGCGCAAAAGATGCAGCTGCCGCATAAAACCTCATTTGCCTAGCAGTTCTGTCCACAAAGAAGGCAGCGCCGCTGCAGTGCGGCATGCACGACTTGCACGTTTGTACACAAACGGTATCGTCGCGGCGTAGTTTCGTGATTGTTTGATCGCTGACCTTTGGTCGCTTACCGGGAACGAGGATGACGCAGACACCGATCCGCCTCGCTGTGAACGGCAGGATCCACGAGATTGCTGCTGCGCGCGAAACGCCGCTGCTTTACGTGCTGCGCAACGACCTCGCGCTCAACGGCCCGAAATATGGATGCGGGCTCGGCGAATGCGGCACCTGCACTGTCCTGATCGACGGACAGGCCGCGCGCTCCTGCGTGATTCCGATCGGCGGTTGCGCCGGCCGCGACATCGTGACGCTCGAAGGCCTCGGCACCCGCGACAAGCCGGATGTGGTGCAGCAGGCCTTCATCGACGAGCAGGCCGCACAATGCGGCTATTGCCTCAACGGCATGATCATGACCACCAAGGCGCTGCTTGCGATCAACCCGCAGCCGACCGAACAGGAAGCGCTGGCGGCGCTGCGCTACAATCTCTGCCGCTGCGGCACCCATGTCGAAATCCTGCGCGCCGTGATGCGCGCATCGGGCCAACTTGCCGAGGCCGCGGATTGATGGCCTCCCCTGCTTCGAACGAAACGGAGCGGCGATCGGGTTCGCTCGTCGTCGTCCGCACCGTGGACGAGATGACGTCCGAGACATTCGTCCGGATCACCGCGGATGGATCGGTCACCGCCTATAATGGCCACGTCGATCTCGGCACCGGCATCCGCACGTCGCTCGGCCAGATCGTTGCCGAAGAACTCGACGTGTCCTTTGCGCGCGTCGTCGTCGTGCTCGGCGATACCGCCATCGTGCCGAACCAGGGTCCGACGATCGCGAGCGAAACCATCCAGATCACCGCGGTGCCCCTGCGCAAGGCTGCCGCGCAAGCGCGCCACTTCCTGATCGCGCGCGCGGCGGAGCGGCTGGAGCTGCCCGAGACCGAACTGAAGATCGAGGACGGCCTCGTCCGCGGCCATAACCGCAGCGTCAGCTATGGCGAGCTGATCGGCGGCGAGACCATCCGCCTCGAGCTTGCCGACGACGTCAAGGTCAAGGCGGTCAGCGATTACGCCATCGTCGGCCAGTCGATGCCGCGCGTCGACCTGCCCGCCAAGGCCACGGGCGAATTGACCTTCGTGCACGACATTCGCGTTCCCGGCATGCTGCACGGCCGCGTGGTACGCCCACCCTATGCCGGTGTCGATGCCGGTCCGTTCGTCGGCACCAGCCTGATTGCGGTCGACGAAACCTCGGTGCGCGACATCCCCGGCCTCGTCGCGGTCGTCCGCATCGGCGATTTCGTCGGCGTCGTCGCCGAGCGCGAGGAGAACGCGATCCGTGCCGCGGAGCAGCTCGCCGTGAGCTGGAGGCCGACACCGGTGCTGCCCGATCTCTCCGACGTCGAGGTCGCCCTGCGCGCCAATCCCTCCACGCCGCGCACGCTGATCGACAAAGGCAATGTCGATGCCGCGATATCAGGTGCGGCCAAGCCGATGCAGCGCACTTACGTCTGGCCGTATCAGATGCATGCCTCGATCGGTCCGTCCTGCTCAGTTGCCGATTTCAGGGACGGCAATAGTCGCGTCTGGTCGGGCACGCAGAACCCGCATGTGCTGCGCGCCGATCTCGCGCTGCTGATCGAGCGCCCCGAGAGCGAGATCGAGGTCATTCGCCTGGAGGCCGCCGGCTGTTACGGACGCAACTGCGCCGACGACGTCAGCGCCGATGCGCTGCTGCTCTCGCGCGCGGTCGGCCGCCCCGTCCGCGTGCAGCTGACGCGCGAGCAGGAGCACCTTTGGGAGCCGAAGGGCACCGCCCAGCTGATCGACGTCAATGGCGGGCTCGACGCCAATGGCGGCATTGCCGGTTACGATCTCGCCACGCGTTATCCGTCGAACGCGGCGCCGACGCTCGCGCTGCTGCTGACCGGACGCGTCTCGTCCGAGCCCGCGGTGCTGCAGATGGGCGACCGCACCGCGATCCCACCCTACGATTACGACAACATGCGCGTCGTCGCGCACGACATGCCGCCGATCGTGCGCGCGTCGTGGTTCCGCGGTGTTTCGGCGCTGCCGAACACCTTTGCGCATGAATCCTATATCGACGAGGCGGCATCCGAAGCCGGCGTCGATCCCATCGAATATCGCCTGCGTTACCTCAGGGATCAGCGCGCCGTCGATCTCGTCAACGCGGTTGCCGAGCGCGCGGGCTGGACGCCCCGCCCCGTCCGCGAAGAGAAGGACGGCGATATCGTCCACGGCCGCGGCTTTGCTTACGCGCTCTATGTCCACAGCAAGTTTCCGGGCTACGGCGCGGCGTGGTCGGCCTGGGTTACCGACGTCGCCGTGAACAAGGCGACCGGCGACGTCAGCGTGACGCGCGTCATCGCCGGCCAGGATTCCGGCCTGATGATCAATCCGGACGGCGTGCGCCACCAGATCCACGGCAACGTCATCCAGTCCACCAGCCGCGCGCTGATGGAGGAAGTCTCGTTCGAGCGCGGCGCCGTCGCGGCACGCGAATGGGGCGCCTACCCCATCATCCCCTTCCCCGACGTGCCCAAGATTGACGTACTGATGCTGCGGCGGCCCGACCAGCCGCCGCTTGGCGTCGGCGAATCCGCCTCGGTGCCGAGTGCGGCGGCAATCGCGAACGCGATCTACGATGCCACCGGCGTGCGCTTCCGCGAGCCGCCGTTCACGCCCGAGCGCATCCTGAAAGGCCTGTATGGCGAGGCATCGCCGGTACCGCAGCCACTGCCTGCACCCGTTGCGCCAAAGCGGTCCCGCATCTGGGAAAACCCCTTCGCCAAACGCGCCGGCATTGCCGCGACGATCGCGGCCGTTTGCACCGCCGCGATCGGCATCGGCGCGGCACTGCTTCCCGGTCGCGCGATCGCCCCGATCGCCCGGCCTGACGCCTCGGTCTATTCCGCCGCGACCATCGCCCGCGGCCAGCAGCTCGCCGCGCTCGGCAATTGCGCGGAGTGCCACACCACGATCAATGGCGTGCTCAACGCCGGCGGCCGCGCGCTGGAAACGCCGTTCGGCACGATCTACTCGACCAACATCACGCCTGATGTCGAGACCGGCATCGGCGCCTGGTCCTATCCCGCCTTCGAGCGCGCGATGCGCGACGGGCTGCATCGCGATGGGCGGCAGCTTTATCCTGCCTTCCCCTACACGCACTTTTCGAGGACCAGCGATGCCGACATGCAGGCGCTCTACGCCTATCTGATGGCACAGCCGACGGTGCGCGCGACGGCACCGGCCAACGACCTCGCCTTCCCGTTCAACCTGCGCCCGCTGCTCGCGGGCTGGAATGCACTGTTTCACCAGACCAGGGAATTCAAGCCCGATCCGGCGAAGTCCGAAGCCTGGAATCGCGGCGCCTATCTCGTCGAGAGCCTCGGCCATTGCAGCGGCTGCCATTCGCCGCGCAATGCGCTTGGCGCCGAACAGCACAATGCCTATCTCGCCGGCGGCTTCGCGGAAGGTTGGGAGGCACCGCCGCTGAGTTCGCTGTCACACGCGCCGGTCCCGTGGAGCGAGGACGAACTGTTCGCTTATCTGCGCACCGGCCATTCGCGCTACCACGGCGTCGCCGCCGGCCCGATGGCGCCGATCGTGCGGGATCTCAAGGCGCTGCCCGATCAGGACATCCGTGCGATGGCGGTCTATCTCAACTCGTTCAACGACCGCGTGGCCGATGCGCCCGCGCTCGCCACGAAACTTGAGAGCGCGACGCGAGTCACCGTCGCCTCCTCCACCGGGGCGCGGCTCTATCGGGGTGCCTGCGCCGTCTGTCACGAGGTTGGGGGCCTGCCGCTGTTCGGCACCCGGCCCTCGCTCGCGCTCAACAGCAATCTGCACAGCGCGACATCGGACAATCTCGTTCAGGTGATCCTGCACGGCATCGCTGATCCCGTGTCGAGCGATCTCGGCTACATGCCCGCGTTCAGGAACAGCATGAGCGACGCGCAGGTCGAGGAGCTGGTGAACTTCCTGCGCGGCCAGTTCGCACCGGACAAGCCGGCATGGACCGGCGTGCGCGAGACCATCGCGCGGGTGCGGACGTCAACACGCTAGCCGTGCTTCGTCTCCACCGGCGGCGTCCCGTGGGTGTGGAACGACTCGATCGTCTTCAGGCCCCAGGCCTGCCCTTTCTTGCGCTCCTCTTCCGTCCACACGATCGGCTTCCAGTCGGGCGCGAGGATGAGGCGGGCGCCGGCATTGGCGACTTCGACGCGGTTGCCGCCGGGCTCGTAGACATAGAGGAAGAAGGTCTGCTGGATCGCGTGCTTGTGCGGCCCGGTCTCGATATGCACGCCGTTTTCGAGGAAGATATCCGCCGCGCGAAGAATCTCCTCGCGGCTGTCGAGCGCGTAGGTGACGTGATGAAACCGGCCGGGCGTTCCGGAATGGTCGAGCGAATATGCGAAGTCGTAGCTCTTGTTCGACATGGTCAGCCACATCGCGGCTTCACGGCCGTCATTGAGCACGATCTGCTCGGTAAGCCGGCAGCCGAGATAGGTCTCGAAGAACTCACGGTTGGCCTTGATGTCAACGGCCAGGCAGTTGAGGTGATCGAGCCTGCGGACATTGACGCCGCGCGCGGGAAAGCGCTGCGCCTGGTTCTTCAGCGCAGGCTTCAGTTCCGGCGGCGCCTGATACCATTCGGTCTCGTAGTAGAGCTCGACGATGTGGCCGTCGGGGTCGCGGCAGCGGAAGGTCGGCCCCAGCCCCATGTCGCCGTCGATCCAGCCGATGTCGAAGCCGGAGCCCTTCAGCGCGGCGACGCGGCGCTCCAGCGCCTGCTGGCTGCGCGCGCGCAAGGCCATGTGCTCCATCCCTGACGTCTTCGACGCCGTAAGCTTGAGCGAATAGCGCTCGTAATCGTCCCAGCCGCGCAGATAGAAGGATTCGCCCTTCCGACCGCTGATGGTCATGCCCATGACGTCGACGAAAAATTTCAGGCTCTCGTCGGGCTTGGGCGTCAGTAGCTCCATGTGGCCGAGATGGGCGAGATCAAGAATCGGTTCGGGCTGCATGGGGTCCTCCAAAACGTGGCTGCGATCCCGGTCTCCGGATCGCGCGATCGGGCGCGCAGATGGGAATGTGCGCGCCGGGCCGAAACTAACGGCCGCGGGTTCATTTGTACTAATGTACAAATGATTAGGTCCCGTCAACAAACCAGAGCGCGTCGTCCGACGGCCGATACCGTTTCCCCGCGGCGGCGACGATCATCCTTCGAACGACCGACGGACTGCCCGGATGGTAAAATCTTCCTTAACCGCAATTCGGGCCTAAAGGCCTCAAAAAGCAGCATTTTCTGGTCGTTTACGCGCGCAAGTATACACTGGGGACAATCCTCACAACCGAATTGTCGCAGATTTAACAAAGCCGCCGCGGCTGCCGTTTAACCGTTTGTGCAGCGACGGCCGCGCATAGTTGCGGAAACATGTTTTCTTTGCAGGTTCATCCATCGTGACATCTTTTGGACGCGTCATTTCGGTTCGCGGCTCGCTCGCGCGGGTCGGCCTGCTGGCAGAAAGCCGGATGCCGATTTCGGAAGTTCGGGCCACCGTCGGCCGCTTCGTCAGTATCCGCAGCGCAAGCTCGGTCATCGTCGCGATGATCACCGAGGTGTCGTGCGAGAATCTGTCGAGCAGCGACAGCTATATCGCCGTCGCCTCGGTCGATTTGCTCGGCGAGATCCTCAACGCCACCGACAAGCCGAAATTCCAGCGCGGCGTCACCAATTATCCGACCATCGGCGATGCCGTGGACCTGATCACCAGCCAGGAGTTGCGCACGATCTACGCGCCGACCGGCTCGGACCAGATCAATGTCGGCTTCCTCCAGCAGGACCGTTCGGTCGTCGCCTATGTCGACATCGAGGAAATGCTGTCCAAGCACTTTGCGGTGCTGGGGTCGACCGGCGTCGGTAAATCGACCGGCGTCTCGCTGCTGCTCAACGAGATCCTGAAGGCGCGGCCGAACCTGCGCATCTTCCTGCTCGACGTCCACAACGAATATGGTCGCTGCTTCGGCGATCGCGCGCTGGTCCTGAACCCGCGGAACCTCAAGCTGCCGTTCTGGCTGTTCAATTTCGAGGAAATCGTCGACGTGCTGTTCGGCGGCCGCGCCGGCGTGCCCGAAGAGCTCGACATTCTCGCCGAAGTGATCCCGCTCGCCAAGGGCGTCTACACCCAGTACCAGAACGCCGACCGCATCGGCCTCAAGCGCATCGACCCCAAGCAGGTCGGCTACACCGTCGACACGCCGGTGCCGTATCGCCTGGTCGACCTGATGTCGCTGATCGACGAGCGCATGGGCAAGCTGGAAAACCGCTCCTCGCGCATCGTCTATCACAAGCTGATCTCGCGCATCGAAGCCGTGAAGAACGATCCGCGCTACGCTTTCATGTTCGACAACGCCAATGTCGGCGGCGATACCATGGCCGAAGTCATCAGCCATCTGTTCCGCCTGCCCGCCAACGGCAAGCCGATGACGGTAATGCAACTCGCCGGCTTCCCGGCCGAGGTCATCGACTCCGTCGTCTCGGTCCTGTGCCGCATGGCCTTCGATTTCGGCCTGTGGAGCGACGGCGTCTCGCCGATGCTGTTCGTCTGCGAAGAGGCGCACCGTTACGCCTCCGCCGATCGCAATGTCGGCTTCGGGCCGACCCGCAAGGCGGTGTCGCGCATCGCCAAGGAAGGCCGCAAATACGGCGTCTATCTCGGCCTCATCACCCAGCGCCCGGCCGAGCTCGACGCCACCATC
>Ga0065165_1002157_pt1 | contig 17805 bp, 15 predicted proteins | sample AraplaMF_Cvi_mMF_FD_63813 | JGI IMG/M metagenome (GOLD analysis project Ga0065165, IMG submission 63813) | Arabidopsis root microbial communities from the University of North Carolina, USA - plate scrape MF_Cvi_mMF (version 2) (version 3) | ecosystem: Host-associated > Plants > Roots >...
AGGGCGGCCATGGTCATGTAGATATTGGTGCCGTCCAGGTTGAAGGAGTAGCCGGTCGGAACCACCAGGCCCACCACCGATTTCGGGCAGCCCAGTTTTTCCAGCTTGCGCATGATGGCCGGCAGCGCGCTTTCCGACGAGCTGGTGCCCAGCACGATCAGCAGCTCTTCCTTGATGTAGGCGAGGAAGCGGAAGATCGAGAAGCCGGTTTTCCAGGCGATGGCGCCCAGCACCAGCGCGATGAACAGGAAGCAGGTCAGGTAGAAGGAACCGACCAGCGAGGCCAGCGGGATCAGCGACTTGATGCCGTATTTGCCGATGGTGAAGGCCATCGCCCCGAAGGCGCCGATCGGGGCCGCCTTCATGATGATGTTGACCACGCCGAAGATCGCGTGCGACACGGCTTCGATGCCGCGCGTGATCGGACGGCCGCGCTCGCCCATCATCGACAGCGCGAAGCCGAACATGATGGCGATCAAGAGCACCTGCAGGATGTCGCCCTTGGCGAAGGCGCCCACGAAGGTGTCCGGGATGATGTTCATCAGGAAGTCGGTCGTCGTCAGTGCCTTGGTCTTGTCGGTGTACTGAGCGATCGAGTGGGTGTCGATGGTGGCCGGGTTGACGTTGAAGCCGGCGCCAGGCTTAATCACGTTGGCGACGATCAGGCCGATCGCCAGCGCGAAGGTCGACACGATCTCGAAATAGAGCAGGGCCTTGCCGCCGACGCGGCCGATCTTCTTCATGTCCTGCATGCCCGCGATGCCGGCGACGACGGTACAGAAGATCACCGGGGCGATGATCATCTTGATCAGCTTGACGAAGCCGTCTCCCAGCGGCTTCATCGCGGTGGCCAGGCCCGGATCGAAGATGCCCAGCAGGACACCGAGGACGATCGCGAACAGCACCTGGATATACAGTACTTTATAGAATGGTTTTTTCATGATCAGGCTTCATGCGCTAATGATAGTGCCGTCATCATTACTGAAAATATCTGAGCCAGCTATTGTGGAAAACCGCAACGCCGGCACGTATAACCCATCCTACGCTTCCTGAATGTCAGGGCTCGCGCGATTGATTACTGTCTGCGATAGATAGTGCCGCCTTTCATGACGAAGCCCACCTTGCGCAGCGCGGCGATGTCCGCGGTCGGATCGCCGTCCACCGCCACGACATCGGCCAGGCTGCCCGGCTGGAGCGTGCCCAGTTCCTTCTTGCCCAGGATGCCGGCGGCCACCGAGGTGGCGGCGCGCAGGGCCTCCGTCGGCGTCATGCCCAGCCGCACCATCCACTCCAGCTCGCGCTCGTTTGTGCCGTGGGTGAACACGCCGACGTCGCTGCCGTTGCCGATCAGTACACCCATCTTGTGCGCCAATTTGAAGGCGCGCGCCGCTTCCTGCATGCCCGGGGTCGGGGCGCCGCCGCGCACGTGCTTCTGGAAGTATTCGCCGATCGCTTCCGGCGCCGTCAGCGTCGGCACGTAGGCGGTATGGCGTTCGATCATCAGCTTGAATGTCGCTTCGCTGGCGCCGTAGCCGTGCTCGATGCTGTCGACGCCGGCCAGCACGGCCAGGCGGATCGCATCGTCGCTGCTGGCGTGGGCCGCCACCTTGCGTCCCATGACGTGGGCCGCCGCCACCATCGCCTTCATCTCTTCCAGCGTGAAGGTGGGGCGGGTGCTGCCGTCGATGCCGGTGCGGTAGTCGGCGTAGAACTTGATCCAGTCGGCGCCGTGCGAGGACTGCTCGCGCACCGCCTTGGTCGCCTCGTCGACGCCGGTGGCCTGCTGGGCGCCGTAGGGGATTTCCATGTCCGGGCGGTAGCTGCGCTCGGCCGGCCCATAGCTGGCGGTGGCGACGATGGCGCGGGTGGCCACCAGCAGGCGCGGGCCGGCTACCATCCCTTCCTCGATCGCGCGCTTGATGCCGACGTCGGCGTAGTCGACGCCTTCGGTGCCGAGGTCGCGCAGGGTGGTGAAGCCGGCCTGCAGGGTGTCCGCGGCATGGCGCACGGCCAGCGCGATGCGGTAACTAGGGGCCTCCTTGATCACCTGGTCGTCCCAGGTGGTCTCGTTATACGGGTGCAGCAGCACGTGCGAATGCAGGTCGATCAGGCCGGGGATGATGGTCTTGCCGGGCAGATTGATACGCTCGGCGTCGACCGGGACCGTCATCTTGTCCGCCGGGCCGACCGCCTGGACCTTGCCCTGGGCGACCAGCACGCTCCAGCCGGCGTGCGCGGCGCCGTCGCCGGTCCAGACCTTGTCGGCCGTGATCAGGACCGGGGCGGGTGGCGGGACTTGCGGCGCGGCCTGGGCCTGAGCGACGATGAAACCGGCGAGGGCGGTGGCGATGGAAACGGCGAGCTGCTTGGCGCGGATCCGCATGGGTGTCTTCCTCTTGTAGTTGTGAGATGGAAAGACCTCATGATAGCGGAGCGGCGGTGAGAATTGGCGAGCTTTGGCGTGTTGCGACGGCGTATGCTAGCTGTCCATGAAAACACTGAACAGCATCCTGATTGCCGTCTGCGCCCTCACTGTCTTACCGAGCACGGCCAATGCCCAGGACCCGCAGCAGTTGATGGACAAGATGGCGGGCGTCTACAAACACCGCTTCATGAGCGACTCCTACTCGGACGGACCCTACCAGGCTGAAGATGTGATCGAAATCGTGCCCTACGATGCCAACCATGTTTACGTACGGGCTCACCTGGAATTCTATAACGGCCACCTCTGCGGTATCGCCGGCATGGCGCGCTTCGAGAACGGCAAGTTCGTTTACCACGATCCCCAGCCTCCGATCGAAGGGCATGCGCCTTGTGCCCTCAGCGTCGGCATCGACAAGGACAAGTTGACCTTGAGCGACCGTAGCGGGCCGGAAGGGGAAAGCACTTGCCACGCCTTGCATTGCGGGATGCGCGGCAGCCTGAACTATCAGATCGGCATGGAGAAGCGGCGCGCGATCCGCTACATGGACCGACTCAAGTCATCCCGCCAGTACCAACAGGCGATCGAAGACTTGCGCAAGACCGAGCCCTAGCCCTCCAGATCCCCCAGCGCCTGCTCGACCCCCAAGCGCACATCGCGCAGGAAGGCCCCGCCTTTCTCCGATAAGGCAATGCTGGGCGCCGCCAGCTCGACCAGGCACACCAGCGCCTGGCGGAACCATTCCATGTCGGTGCCCATCAGCGGCAAGGCATGGGCGTCGATCAGGTAGTAGACCGCGCGCGTGAGCATGTTCGGGTCGCGCCCGGCACGGGCGATGCTGGGTGCGAAATCGGCGACTTCGCGCTGGAAGCGGTCGGCCAGGGTCTCGAGAATGTCGTTCGAGACCTTGGGCTGGCCGGCGGCCAGCACGACCCGGGCCAGGTCCAGGCAGGCGTCCTGCAATTCCTGTTCGTCGAGGCGTTGGCTCATGAAGGCTTACTGTGCGGCCCAGCCGCCATCCATGTTCCATGCCACGCCGCGCACCTGGTCGGCGGCCGGCGAGCAGAAGAACACAGCCAGCGCGCCCAGCTCTTCGGGGGTGACGAATTCGCCGGACGGCTGCTTCTCGCTCAGCAGGGCCTTCTTGGCCTGTTCGTTGGACACGCCCTCGCGGGTGGCGCGGTCGTCGACCTGCTTCTGCACCAGCGGGGTCAGCACCCAGCCCGGGCAGATGGCATTGCAGGTGACGCCGGTGTGGGCGTTTTCCAGCGCCGTGACCTTGGTGAAGCCGACCAGGCCGTGCTTGGCCGCCACATACGCCGACTTGCCGGCCGAGCCGACCAGGCCGTGCACCGAGGCCAGGTTGATGATGCGGCCCCAGTTCTTCTGCTTCATGCCGGGCAGGGCCAGGCGGCTGGTGTGGAAGGCCGAGGTCAGGTTGATGGCGATGATGGCGTCCCACTTCTCGGGCGGGAACTCGTCGACGTTGGCGACGTGCTGGATGCCGGCATTGTTGACGAGGATGTCGACGCCGCCGAACTTGTCAGCGGCGAAGCGCATCATGTCCTCGATCTGCTCCGGCTTCGACATGTCGGCGCCATGGTAGGCCGTGCGCACGCCGAACTCCTGGCCGACGTCGTTGTGCAGCTTTTCGATCTGCTGGGCGTCGCCGAAGCCGTTGAACACGATGTTCGCGCCCTGTTCGGCTAGCGCGCGCGCGATGCCGAGGCCGATGCCCGAGGTCGAGCCGGTCACGAGGGCAGTCTTGCCGCTCAACATTGTTGATTTCATTGCGTTCCTCTTTCAGAAATGGTGATCGTGGAGTGCTGTGTCGGTCTAAGGCGGCCGGTCTTGGTAGAATTCTAATCGCTCCGCCGGTTAAAATGTTAGCTGGCGTTCAAGAGACGGGTTGTGAGAGGGGAGTAAAGACATGGGCGAACCGAGGCTGAAGAGCGTGCAATGCAGTTCGCCTGCCGGCCTGCACCGCATGGCTTACAAGGAGTGGGGCGATCCCGCCAATCCGCGCGTGCTGGTGTGCGTGCACGGCGTGACCCGCGTGGCCGGCGATTTCGATGCGCTGGCCGCCAGCCTGAGCGACCAGTACCGCGTGGTCTGCCCGGACGTGGTGGGCCGCGGCAGATCAAGCCGCCTGCGCGACCCCGGCCACTACATCGTGCCGCAGTATGTGGCCGACATGGTGACCCTGATCGCCCGCGTGACGGCCAATAACGAAGACGAAGCCGTGCACTGGGTCGGTACTTCGATGGGCGGGCTGATCGGCATGGTGCTTGCCTCCTTCGAGAACAGTCCGATCCGCCGCCTGGTGCTGAACGATATCGGCCCGGTGCTGGACCAGGCCGCGCTGGCGCGCATCGGCGAATACATCGGCCAGGACGTGCGCTTTGCCAGCTTCGAGGAAGGCGCGCGCTTCGTGAAGGACGTCTCAAGCTCCTTCGGCCCGCACAGCGACGAGGAGTGGAATAAACTGGCCCGCGACGTGCTGGTGCAGGAGCCGGGCGGCGACTGGGTGCGCCATTACGACCTCGGCCTGGCCAAGCCCTTCGCCGCGATCACCCTTGAACGCGCCGAGCAGGACCAGGCCGCGCTGTGGGCCGCCTTCGATGCGATCCGCTGCCCGACGCTCCTGATCCGCGGCGAAGAGTCGGACCTGCTGTCGCGCGCGACGGCGGAAGAAATGACGCGCCGCGGCCCGAAGCCGCAGCTGGCCGAGTTCCCCGGCGTCGGCCATGCGCCGACCCTGATGCATGCGCACCAGATCGCCGTGGTCAGGAATTTTTTATTAAACGAATAGAGTTGGAAGAAATATGGAAATCAAACGTCTGCACGTAGGCAAGCGCCTGTCCGAAACCGCCATCCACAACGGCACCGTGTACCTGGCCGGCCAGATCGCCGAGGACACCACCCAGGACATCGTCGGCCAGACCCGCGAAGTGCTGGGTCACGTGGACCGCCTCCTGAACGAAGCGGGTAGCGACAAGACCCGCATCCTGAGCTGCCAGATCTACATCTCGGATATGGCCCACTTCGCCGGCATGAACGAAGTCTGGGACGGCTGGGTCGCCCAGGGCAATACGCCGCCGCGCGCCACCGTCGAAGCGAAGCTGGCGAATCCCGCCTGCCTGGTCGAGATCTGCGTCGTCGCAGCACAAGCGTAAGGCTGTATGGTATCGATTGCCGCGTTCGGCGACGCCGCTACCCAGCTGGTTTCAGGCCTCGGGCCTGAGGACCGCGCGCGGGTGCAGGCGGCGCTCGACTTCGTCGCCGAAGCCTATGGCGAGCGCCATGCCTCGTCGGGACAGAGCGCCTTCGAGTTCTCGCTCGGGGTGGCGGTCACGCTGGCGCTCCTGCGCTCGGATGCCGAGACGCGCATCGCCGGTTTGCTGTTCGAGCTGTGCCTGGTCGAACCGCTGATCGCGGAAAAGCTCGAAGACCGCTTCGGCAAGGAAGTCGCCGACATGGTGCACGGCGTGCACCAGCTGATCCGCCTGCGCGACCTCACTGCGACGCAGGCGCCGGTGGGGCGCGGCAAGAACGCCGCCCAGCAGGCGATGGCCCAGGTCGAGACCCTGCGCAAGATGCTGCTGGCGATGGCCTCCGACATGCGCGTGGTGCTGGTGCGGCTGGCGTCCTGCGTCACCACGCTGCGCTACTTCGCCGACCAGAAGCGCTTCGACGACATGACGCGCAACTACGGCAGCGAAGTGCTGGACCTGTACGCGCCGCTGGCCAACCGGCTCGGCATCTTCCAGCTCAAGTGGGAGCTGGAAGACCTGTCCTTCCGCATGATGGAGCCGGACACCTACAAGCGCATCGCCAAGATGCTCGAAGAGAAGCGCATGCTGCGCGAGAGCTTCGTGCAATCCTCGATCGAGCGCTTGCAGAAGGAGCTGGCGGCGGCCGGCATCAAGGCCGAGGTCAGCGGCCGGCCCAAGCACATCTACAGCATCTGGAAGAAGATGCGCGGCAAGGAGCTCGACTTCACGGAGCTGTACGACGTGCGCGCCTTCCGCGTGATCGTCGACGACATCAAGACCTGCTACACGGTGCTGGGCGTGGTCCACAATATCTGGACCCCGATCCCGAAGGAATTCGACGACTATATTTCGCGCCCGAAGCCGAACGGCTACCAGTCGCTGCACACGGTCGTCACCGCCGAGGACGGGCGTCCGCTCGAGGTGCAGATCCGCACTCAGCAGATGCACAACTTCGCCGAGTACGGCGTGGCCGCGCACTGGCGCTACAAGGAAGAGGGCGGGTCCAACTTCAAGAGCCAGCAGTACGACGAGAAGATCGCCTGGCTGCGCCAGCTGCTGGCGTGGAAGAGCGAGGTGGCCGATGCCGTCACCGGCGCCGGCGATGAGGAACTGCAGCGCGAGTGGGTCGAGAAGCTCAAATCGACCACGCTCGACGACCGCATCTTCGTGCTGACCCCGCAGGCGCGCGTGCTCGAACTGCCGCAGGGCGCCACCCCGATCGACTTCGCCTACCACCTGCACAGTGAGGTCGGCCACCGCTGCCGCGGCGCCAAGATCGACGGCGTGATGGTGCCGCTGAACACGGCGCTGAAGAACGGCCAGACCTGCGAGATCATCACGGCCAAGGGGCCGGCCGGCAGCGCCGGGCCCTCGCGCGACTGGCTCAGTCCCGGCTATACGGTCAGCAGCCGGACCCGCACCAAGATCCGCGGCTGGTTCCATGCGCAGGAGCTGGCGGAAACGCTGGCGCACGGACGCGCGCTGGTGGAAAAATCGCTGCAGCGCGAAGGCAAGACCGCGGTCAACCTGGAAGCGCTGGCGCATAAACTCGGCTTCGCCAAGGTGGACGACCTGTTCATCGCGGTGGGCAAGGAGAAGTTCAGCCTGCGCCACGTGGAAGCGGCGCTGCACGATTCGGGCGAGGCGGCGCAGCAGGAAGATGCGGCGGTCGTCAACAAGAGCCGCGCGTCCAGCGTGGAGCAGGGCGCCAAGTCCGGCGTGCTGGTGGTCGGCACCGAGGGCATGCTGACCATGCTGGCCAAGTGCTGCAAGCCGGCGCCGCCCGACCCCATCGTCGGCTTCGTCACGCGCGGCAAGGGCGTGTCGATCCACCGTGCCAGCTGCAAGAACTTCGGCGAGATGGCATCGAAGGCGCCGGAACGCGTCATCGAGACCGAGTGGGGCCGCGCCGACAAGGATACCGTCTACCCGATCGACATCTTCATCCTGGCCAATGACCGCCAGGGCCTGCTGCGCGACATCTCCGAAGTGCTGGCGCGCGAGAAGATCAACGTGATCGGCGTGAATACCCAGACCACCAAGGGTTCTGCGCGCATGGTGTTCACGGCGGAGATCGGGTCGACGGCGCAGCTGCAGAAGGCCTTGTCGGCGATCGGCGAGGTGGGCGGCGTGCAGGAAGCCCGCCGAACATGATACGGCTGGGGTAAGACCCCGCCGAATCTGTATCATGTCAATATGATCACCTCGCTCATCTACCTGAAACCGCGCGACTGGGGCGTCCGTCTCGGCCGCTGGCTGGCCAGCTGGTGGGGCATGCTGCACCTGGGCGCGATCGCGCTGGTGATGGCGATGTCGCCCTCGACCTGGCACCGCGCCAACCGGCTGGCGACGTCGAACTACATCTATGCCAGCACCTGGGCCGTGCTGCCCTGGTTCACGCTGCTGACGGCGCTGGTTTCCCTGGTCATCATCCGCATCGTGCTGGTGACGGCGCAGAGCTACGGCCTGTCCGGCTTTGCGCTGGAGATGATGGTGCGGGTGCTGGTGCTGGAACTGCTGCCCTTGTCGGCGGCGCTGTTCGCGGCCCTGCGCGCCAGCATGGCCTTCGACGCCGGCGCGATGGGGCTGGCGGCGCGCGGCGTCGAACCCGGCGATGCGCAAGAGGCCACCCTGCGCCGCGTGCGCCGCGACCTGGTGCCGCAGGTGATCGCCAACGCCTTCTCCGTCCTAAGCCTGGCCATGGTCAGCAGCGTGATCGTGCTGGTGCTGGCCTACCTGAACGTCTACGGGCTCTCGCCCTGGGGCCTGAGCGACTACACTCGCACCGTCGGCCGCGTGTTCGATCCGACGGTGACCCTGGGCTTCATCTTCAAGACCGTGCTGTTCGGCCTGGCCGTGGCGGTGATCCCGAGCGCGGCGATCCTGGACATGCTGCGCCACCGCCGGCGCCACCGCTCGAACGTGCAGCCCGGCGCGCTGCGCCTGCTGTTCGTGCTGCTGCTGATCGAGGCCAGCTCCCTGGCCGTCAAATACATTTAAAGAAGAGGACTGCGCATGGCAGACACCGTCCCCGACAACCTACCGAACGAGCCGAAGCACGTCGAAGCCAAGGCCGTGATCCTGCTGATCGTGATCGGCGCGCTGATCGTCGCCTTCTTCCTGTACGTGATGTACGCGCGCGGCGTGTTCGAGAAGACCCAGCAGCTGGTGCTGGTGACCGACAACTCCGAGGGCGTGATCCCGGGTATGGACATGAGCTTTGCCGGCTTCCCGATCGGGCGCGTGCGCCAGGTGGACCTGGGCCAGGACGGCAAGGTCAACATCCTGGTCGACATCCCGAAAAAGGATGCGAAGTGGCTGCGCACCACCAGCGTGTTCACGTTAGAGAGTAGTGTGGTCGGCCAGACCCGCCTGCGCGCCTACAGCGGCATCCTGACCGACCCGCCGCTGCCGGACAAGGCGCAAAGGCCGGTGCTGCGCGGCGACGCCGCCGCCGAGATCCCGCGCCTGCTGTCCACCGCCCGGACCCTGCTCGAGAACCTGCAGAACATGACGCAGGAAGGCTCGGCGATTGCCAACACGCTCGACAACGTCCAGACCTTCAGCGGCCGCCTGACCGGCAAATACGGCGTGCTGGGCACGGCGCTGGGCGGGGATGAGGAGGCGCAGAAGCTGCTGCAGACCCTGCAGCGGGTCGACGCCATCCTGGCCAAGACCGACCAGCGCGTGTTCGGCAAGAACGGCGTGATGGACGACACCCAGGCCGCGGTCCGCCAGCTGAATGGCGTGCTGACCGATGCCCGCCAGACGCTGCAGAAGGTCGACGCCGTGCTGGTGGAAGCCCAGGCGGTCGGCGCCAACGCCAAGGTCGCGACCCAGGACCTGGGCCGGCTGCGCGGCGAGGTCGATGCCAGCTTGCGCAAGGTGAACCGCCTGGTCGACGAAATCAACCGCAAGTGGCCGTTCAAGCGCGACGAGGAGATCAAGCTGCCATGAAGAAGACCGCTTTGAGCATCGCCATCGCGCTGGCTTTGGCCGGCTGCGCCAGCAAACCCCAGCCGCCGAGCTGGCAGCCGAACGCCCGCAGCGCCCTCGATGGCTACACCGACGCCTGGCTGCACGGCGACAGCATGGCCGCCGACGCCGAATTCGTGCGCGCCCGCCGCGAGACCGCCAGCACCGGCCGCTTCGAGAACGTGGCCCAGGCCGAGCTGGTGCGCTGCGCCGCGCAGGTGGCGGTCCTGGTCTACGAGTGTCCCGGCTATGCCGCGCTGGCCGCGGATGCAAGCCCGGCGCAGCAGGCTTACGCGGCCTATTTGCAGGGGCAGTGGCAGGGCCTGAATGCGGGCCTGCTGCCGGAGCAGCACCGCGCCATCGTCGCGGGCGGCCCCCTGGCTGGCGTGCAGGATCCGCTGGCGCGTCTGGTCGCGGCGGGGGCGCTGATGAAGGCGGGACGCATCACGCCGGCCGACATCGGGAACGCCGTCGACACGGCTTCGAGCCAGGGCTGGCGCCGCCCGCTGCTGGCCTGGCTGGGCGTGCAGGAGCAGCGTGCCCAGGCCGCCGGCGACAGTGCGGCCGTGCAGCAGATCCGGCGCCGCATCGCGCTGGCGTCCGAGGGCTGAGCGAAGGCGGAGGGCCTACAGCACGCCGAAGACCAGCAGCAGCACCAGCGTGATCACGGCAGACAGCGCGATCGATCCCAGGCAACCCAGCTTGTTCGAGAAAAACAGGAACATGCTCAGCTCGCCGTCCACGCGGCCTGCGCCGGGCGCGGCGGCGCTTGCCGCAATGCTGGCGGCAGCTGGTTGTGGATGCGCACCGCCGCCCGCGCGGCGCCGCCGGTGGCCACCGCAATCTGGTTCAGGCCAACCACTACGTCGCCGATCGCGTACAGCCCCGGCACCGTGGTGGCGTAATGCTCGTCCACCACCAGCTCGTCGCATTGCGCGGTGCGCGCGCCAAGCTTCGCCGCCAGGCTGGAGCGCGCATTCTCGCCCAGCATCGGATAGAACACGTCGGCGGCGTATTCTTCGCCATCCTCGGTGTGCATCACCGGTTTCATCGACGCATCCAGGGTCACCGACAGCAAGGGAGATTCGATCAGGCGCACGCCGGCGGCATCGAGGCGGCGCTTGTCGTCATCGTTCAGCATCGACGGCGAGCCGCGTTCGAACAGGGTCACGTCTTCGCTGAAGGTGCGCATGAAGAGGGCGTGGCCGACCGGGTTGGTCTCGGCGGTGGCGACCGCGATGCGCTTGTCCATCACGTCGAAGCCGTCGCACACCGGACACAGGCGCAGCGAGCCGAAGGCGATGGCTTCGCGCCAGTTCTCGATCGGCAGGCCGGCATCGGCCACCCCGGTGGCGATCAGCGCGGTGTGGGCGCGGATCTGCTGCAGCTCGGGCTCGGGCGTATCCTCGGTGGCCTCGGGCAGGTAGTCGCCGACGAACAGGCCGTCCTCGATGCGCAGGTCGAGGATCTCGCCCGGCATCACCGTGCCGCCGTAGCGCTCCAGCTGGACTGACAGGTTGCCCAGCAGGACGTGGCCCGGCACGCCTTCCGGAAAGCCGGGATAGTTGTGCGAGACGGGAATCAGGCGCAGGCGGCTGTTGCCCTTGTCGACCAGGGCGACGCTGCGGGTGAAGCGGCGCAGGTAGATGGCGGCGGTCATGCCGCCGGGGCCGCCGCCGATGATGAGGGTGTCGTAGACTTGATCTGATGTAGGCATGTGCCGATTATCGGCAAGCCTCTGCGTCCCGGCCAATCGGCGTGTGCCCCGACAATGGGTCGGAAGGCGCTGACACGCTGTTCAGTTGGAAAGCTCAGTGATGGCCGTGGGCTTCCGGCTGCAGCGTGATGTGGTCGATGTTGTGCTTGTCGAGGAGCATCTCTTTCACGGCGCGCAGCACCTCCGGCCAGGCATTCAGGTCGGCGATCTCGAGGTGGCCGATCAGGGCCGGCTCGCCCGGTGACATGTCCCATACGTGCAGGTCGTGCACCGACAGCACGCCCGGCACGGCGGCCAGGTCGGCGCCCACCGCCAGGTAGTCGATCTGCTGCGGCACGCCCTCCATCAGGAAGTGGTAGGACTCGCGCAGCACGCCGACGGTCGATTTCAGGATCAGCAGCGACACGAAGATCGACAGGATCGGGTCGATCCGCACCCAGCCCGTGAAGTGGATGATGGCGCCGGCGGCGATCGCGGCAACCGAACCGAGCAGGTCGCCCAGCACGTTGACGAGGGCGGCGCGGGTGTTGATGCTCTGTTCGCCGCGCGAGAGGATCCAGGCCACCAGGATGTTGATGCAGGCGCCGATGGCGGCGACCACGAACACGGTCGCGCCCTGCACGGCTTGCGGATGGGCCAGGCGCTGCGCCGCTTCGTAGACGATCCAGCCGACCAGCAGCATCATCGCCAGGCTGTTCACGAAGGCGGCCAGCGCCTCGGCGCGCACGAAGCCGAAGGAGTGGCGTGCCGAGGGTGGACGGCGCGCGATCAGCTGGGCCATCAGGGCCAGGCCGAGGGCCGCGGCGTCGGTCACCATGTGGCCGGCGTCGGAGATCAGGGCCAGCGAATTCGACAGGAAACCGGTCACCGCCTCGATCAGCGCGAACAGCAGGGTCAGCCCGAGCGCGAAGCCCATCGCCGCCTGGCTGCGGCCTTCGATGACGTGGCCGTGGCGGGCATCGCCGTCGAGGTGGGCGTGCAGGTGGGCGGAGGAGGGGATGGACTGGTCGGACATGGAAAAGTTAGACGAATGCTGGCAGGCGCGAAGTGTACAGCATTGGAGCACCGCATTACCCATCTTTCGCCAAAAACTCTTGCCCATTTGGCATGTATTCGGTGTAGGATGTTCCGAGTAACCAATAGTAAGCAGATGCGATTTTCGAGATCGATTTGGTATCGAGAACAAAATGTCCGGAAAGGGGTGGCCATGGAAGGAGAGAGCGCTTATATCCGTTTTGTCCGGGAACTTATCCGTCAATTACCCTTCCTTAAGGGTAGAGCCGGCCCCTATTGGCCAATGATTGCTGCCGAAATCGCGCCATTGTTGATGGAACTGGCGAATTCGCGCGGGCCCGACAGGTCGAACTATTTAGCAGAGGAACTGTATCTGACATTGGAGGGAACACGTGTCTCAGCCGACGTGAAATCGATGTGGCGCATGAGTTGGGCAGCAGCCGGGGAAGAAGTCGATCCTGGGCGTAGTTGGCCCGACATGTACGACGCGCTTCGCGCAGCTTCCCTACTTCTGTCGCGGGCGATGATTGAACTGGATAGGGGCCGTGGACAGCAAATCTCGCTGCCGAACAAGAAGCCTGAACCCGTTACCTCGCCGCCGCCAACGTCGCCCGGGCATGAGGAAGAGGTCTTCCATTACGTGTTAAAGGGCGACAAAGTCCAAGCTAATCGCATATTGGTCTCGAGCAGGGCGAATCTCATCTTTCAATTTTCGGTGCCCGGTGACGACGCGATCGCGGAGGTCATTTCTCCGCAACTCAACGCAGCCCTGATCAGTGGGCTTGAAATGCAGCTGATCGCCAGGTCGAATGGCCCAATTGCGATACATGGCGTTCCAGTTGGCCTTGCCCGGTTCGAACAAGGACGCATGCTTGCTCCAGTCAGCTTTTCGATCGAGGCGGAAAGCAAGCCTGGGCCAGCTTACATACAGGTGGATTATTACGTTCGCGGCGAACGGGTCCACCAGTCGGAAATTCCTATCGAGGTTGTGCCTGCGCTCTCGAGCGACAAGGCCGGCTTGCCAGCCCTGCGGGGCCGCCTGCCCAGCGATTTTCTGGCAAGCCGTCCGGTTGGAAACCCGGTGCCGCAACACACGGTTTGCCTCAGCCTTGCTTTGCGGCCGGATGGCAGGCTGTCGGTCACCGCGGTGGAACTCATCAATGGCTTCAGCAATCCCCCGCAAACCTTCCATTCAAACCTGGATCGCTCAGACATTGACAGGCTGCTCAAGGCTGTTCAGCATGCGTTGCAGCCAATGTACGCGAACGGGGATGCGTGGGGCCAGATCGGCGGGGAATCCGATGGCGGCGTGACGGCGGAGGAACGCGAAAAAGCCCTGCTGTGTGCTGTCGAGGCGGTGGCGCTAGGAGGCAGCATATTGCATGAGGGCCTGCGCGAGGACGAGGCCATCGGAAAACTACTCGACTATATCGGCGCTCCCTCGCGGGAAGGCTGCGTACTGACCATCGGAACAGACAACGTGTTCCTGCCATGGGAAATCCTGTATCCGAAAACGCGCTACCCGAATGCCACCGACGAGGAAAAAGCCGCGGATCCAGTCGATCGCAGCCTGTTCTGGGGAGCCCGTTTTGCAATCGAAACCGATCTGGGCGGCGACTGGCAAGCAACAAGCCTGCGCGAAAAGCATGTGGCAGCCGGACCCAGGGTCAGCATCAATGTCGATCCGGGCATTACCGCCGACGGCTACGCCAACTTCGATTCGAGCACCGTTCATCACCAGTGGGCCAAGACCCTCCAGCCGCCCGGCGCACTGGATGGTATTCAGGAGACGTGTTCGACCATCAGGCCTGTCTTGCTGCAGGGGAAAAACAATGCCAGCCTGATCTACCTGTTCTGCCATGGTGCGCCAGCCGATGCGGTGCCCGGCGAGGACGCGCTGCTCTACCTTTGCGGCGATCTCTGCAAAGTCGCGCCAACGGACTTCAAGGGCAGGGTGCCTTTTTCGAATGCGCCGATCATCTTCCTTAACTCATGCTACGCCGGGACGAGCTCACCCTTCGTCACCAACCAGTTTCTGCGCGAGTTTCGCAAGCTCGGCGCCTTGGGCACGATCGCAACGAGCTTCGAAGTACCCGCCGTGTTTGCCGCGAGTTTCGCCAACGAAGTCATCCAGGCCTACATCGAGCGTGACGTCAGTCTTGCACAGGCAATGCGGAATCTGCGCCTGCGTCATCTCGATGGCATGAACCCCGTTCCCTTGCTGTACACCCTGCAGTGCACGCTTTATCAGCCATTCCTCACCAAAGGAGAAAACAGTGTCTGACGAAAGAATCACCATCATCCTGAGCGATCTGCATGTGGGCGGCGGAGCGGCCGATCCTGGCGACGATCACGTGTATCACGATAATCAGCTGGTCAATTACATCAAGGGCTTGACCGCTTCGGCGGAAGGCCAGGCGGGCCGCTTCGAGTTGTTCTTCAACGGGGATTTTTTTGAATTCGCGCAGACCGCCACGGATCTGTTCGCCCACGAAAGCGACAGCGCCTGGTGCACGGAGAGCGAGTCGCTCAAGAAGCTCGAAGTCATCATCAAGGGGCACCCCGACATCTTCCAGGCCTTGAATGAATTTCAGGCCGCAGGCAATCAGGTAACCATTGCAGCAGGTAATCACGACGTCGACCTTTACTGGGACAAGGTGCAGGAGCGAATCCGCGCGGTCGCCGGCGGGAACACCCGTTTCGAGATTGGCAAGGAATGGGTCGAGCGCTACGATGGTTTGCTGCAGATCGGGCATGGTCATATGGTCGACCCGGCGAACAGCTTCAAGAACTGGTCGAAGCCGCTGGCGCAAACGCATCCGGGGGAGGCACGTCTGGAGATGTGCCCTGGTACCTTGTTCATGGTGAAGTTCGTCAATCCACTGGAAGCGCAATACCCATTTGCGGATAACCTCGTGCCAGTGGCAAAACTCGCAAACGCCTTGCTGCGCGATGACAAGAGCGGCTTTTGCGGTGTCGCTTGGGCGTTCGGCAAATTCGTCGCGACGACATCGCCCATCGTCCTTGGCAAGACGCCGCCGGACGCCTACGGAAAAGGCCTCGTGAATCGGTTCAGCACGAGCGAAAAGCGCAGGGGCGAACTGAACCAGGCTCTACGCGACCACAAGCTTGAAAGCGAATACGGCTTTGCCGATCCGGCTCAGGTCACCGAGGATCGTCTGGCGCAGGCCATGTTTGCATTGCTGGGCAAGCTCGAGGAGCAGCGCTGGCGTTCTTTATTCGAACTCGGATCCACGACGCTGTCGGCGGGAGGCGGCGGTATGACCTTGTCCAAGGTTGTCAAATCCAACTTCGTGAATGGCAAGGCAGAAACAAAAGAGGAGGCCATGAGACGGGCGGCCGAGAAACAAGCTCAGGTTGTCGTCATGGGACATACCCATCTGCCTGACACGGATACGTCGGGAGGAGTAAAGTACTACAACCCCGGATCCTGGACCCGCTACCTGCAGTTGGGGAGAGAGGACAGCATCAGTCTGAACGATCTCAAGGACGAGTCCAGGTATCCTTATGCGCTCAACGTCGTTCGTGTCGAGCGCAAGGAGGGGGCGCTGAGTTCCTCGATGATCTGTGTCGATCGCTTTCCTCCGAAAGCCGCGCCGCAGCATGCGTGACAGTGTGCTGCCTTGCACAATTGCCGGCATGCCCCTATAATGGTCGGACACGGGCGGTTAGTTCAGCTGGTTAGAATACTTGGTCGACATCCAAGGGGTCGCAGATTCGAATTCTGCACCGCCCACCAGAATACTCTGCAGTACTCAGATATAAGAGCGAGAAAGGCACCGACGGTTATGACACCGCGAACTACAACGATGTTGTGGGGGAATCGCTAGACGCGGTATGGTGTGCTTTTGTCTTTAAAAGCTCGACAACACTAAATGAAAACGCGCCTGGTGCGCGTTTTTTTTCGTCCAAATTTTTCCGGTTTCAAAAATCCAAGGAGATCAAGATGCTGAATGTGCGACTTCCGGACGGCTCCAGCCGTCAATTCGAAGGTCCGGTGACTGTGGCTCAGGTGGCCTCGAGCATCGCCCCGAGCCTGGCCAAGGCCGCCCTGGCCGGCAAGGTCAACGGCAAGGTGGTCGACACCTCCTTCCTGATCGACGCCGACGCCGACCTGGCGATCGTCACCGACAAGGACCCGGAAGGCCTGGACGTGATCCGCCACTCGACCGCCCACCTGCTGGCGTATGCGGTCAAGGAACTGTTCCCGGAAGCCCAGGTCACCATCGGCCCGGTGATCGAGAACGGCTTCTACTACGACTTCTCGTACAAGCGCCCGTTCACCCCGGACGACCTGGCTGCGATCGAAAAGAAGATGGCCGAGCTCGCCAAGAAGGACGAGCCGGTCAGCCGCAAGGTGCTGCCGCGCGACGAAGCCGTGGCCTATTTCAAATCGATCGGCGAAGACTACAAGGCCGAGATCATCGCCTCGATTCCGGCCAACGAGGATGTCTCGCTGTACTCGGAAGGTAAGTTCACCGACCTGTGCCGCGGCCCGCACGTGCCCTCGACCGGCAAGCTGAAGGTCTTCAAGCTGATGAAGCTGGCCGGCGCTTACTGGCGCGGCGACTCGAAGAACGAGATGCTGCAGCGCGTGTACGGCACCGCCTGGGCCAGGAAGGAAGACCAGGAGCAGTACCTGCACATGCTGGAAGAGGCGGAAAAGCGCGACCACCGCAAGCTGGGCAAGCAATTGGACCTGTTCCACTTCCAGGAAGAAGCCCCGGGCCTGATCTTCTGGCACCCGAAGGGCTGGACCGTCTGGCAGCAGGTCGAGCAGTACATGCGCAAGACCTACCAGACCACCGGCTACAACGAAGTCAAGGCGCCACAGATCCTTGACGTGACCCTGTGGCAGAAGACCGGCCACTGGGACAACTACCGCGAGAACATGTTTACCACCGAGTCGGAAAACCGCTCGTACGCGCTCAAGCCGATGAACTGCCCGGGCCACGTGCAGATCTATAACGCCGGCCTGCGTTCCTACCGCGACCTGCCGCTGCGCTACGGCGAGTTCGGCCAGTGCCACCGCAACGAGTCCTCGGGCGCGCTGCACGGCCTGATGCGCGTGCGCGGCTTCACCCAGGACGACGGCCACGTTTTCTGCACCGAAGAGCAGATCGCGCCGGAAGTCGTGGCTTTCCATGCGCAGGCGATGAAGGTCTACGAGGATTTCGGCTTCGAGAACATCGACGTCAAGATCGCGCTGCGCCCCGAAAACCGGATCGGCTCGGATGAAGTCTGGGACCAGGCCGAGGAAGCCCTGCGTTCGGCCCTGCGCGGCTGCGGCGTCGAGTGGACCGAGCTGCCGGGCGAGGGCGCCTTCTACGGCCCGAAGATCGAATACCACCTGAAGGACAGCCTCGGCCGTCCGTGGCAGG
>Ga0065165_1002158_pt1 | contig 17804 bp, 16 predicted proteins | sample AraplaMF_Cvi_mMF_FD_63813 | JGI IMG/M metagenome (GOLD analysis project Ga0065165, IMG submission 63813) | Arabidopsis root microbial communities from the University of North Carolina, USA - plate scrape MF_Cvi_mMF (version 2) (version 3) | ecosystem: Host-associated > Plants > Roots >...
ACCTGCCCGAGCAGAGCGGCGACGAAGCCGTGCTGCGCAAGTACACCAACCCGTTCAGCCCGGACGGCGGCCTGGTACTGGTGCAGGGCAACCTGGGCCGCGCCGTGATGAAGATCTCGGCCGTCAAGAAGGAATACCACATCGTCGAGGCGCCGGCCAAGACCTTCGATTCGCAGGAAGATTTCATGCATGCGTACAAGGCCGGCCATCTGAACACCGACTTCGTCGCCGTGATCCGCTTCCAGGGCCCGCGCGCCAACGGCATGCCGGAACTGCACGCGCTGACCCCGGCGCTGTCGAACCTGCAGGACGCCGGCTACCACGTGGCGATGGTCACCGATGGCCGCATGTCGGGCGCCTCCGGCAAGGTGCCGGCGGCCATCCACGTGTCGCCGGAGATCCTGGCCGGCGGTCCGCTGGGCCTGGTGCGCGATGGTGATATCATCCGTGTCGATGCGACCAGCGGCACGCTCGAAGCGCTGGTGCCGTCCGACATCTGGGCTTCGCGCAAGATGGCAACCGCCGACCTGAGCAAGAGCCACATCGGCATGGGCCGCGAGCTGTTTGCCATGTTCCGCGAACACGTCAGCGCGGCAGAGGAGGGCGCAGCCCACTTCCCGCTGCCGTCGCCGATCGAGACCACTGTCCCCCTGCACGAAGGCACCGACTCCGGTGAGATCATGCCGGGTTCCGACGAAGACTTCCTGTTCCGCAAATCCAAATGAAAGCTGATATGAACCTGCTCGACATCATGAAATCGGCCGTCGTGATCCCGGTGATCGCGATCGACGATCCGGACCACGCTGTCCCCCTCGCCAAGGCGCTGGTCGCCGGCGGCATCCGTGTGCTCGAGGTGACCCTGCGTACCAAACACGGCCTGGAGGCGATCCGCGCGATGGCCCAGGTCGAAGGCGCGATCGTCGGCGTCGGCACCCTGACCCAGCCGGAAGAATTCGCCGCCTCGCGCGATGCCGGCGCGGTGTTCGGCGTGTCGCCAGGCCTGACCCCGGCCCTGATCGAAGCCGCGAAAAAGAGCGGCCTGCCGCTGCTGCCGGGCTGCATGACTCCGTCCGAAGTGATGGTCGCGCGCGAAGCCGGCTTCAAGCAGCTGAAGCTGTTCCCGGCGGTGCCGGCGGGCGGTGTCGGCATGCTGAAGGCAATCGGCGGCCCGCTGCCGGACGTGACCTTCTGCCCGACCGGCGGCATCTCGATCGAGACCGCGCCGCAGTTCCTGGCGCTGAAGAACGTGGCCTGCGTGGGCGGCTCCTGGCTGACCCCGGCGGACGCGATGAAGGCCGGCGACTGGGACCTGATCACCGACCTGGCCAAGGCTGCGTCGAGCATCCGCCCGGCCGCTTAAAGCCGTATGTCTCGCCTGGCGCGTGCTTTGACCGCGGGCGAGATCAGGATGGCGTCGCTGCTGTTCGGCGACGCCATCGACTACACGCGCGTGCGGGTCCACAACCGCCGCTACCTGCCGCTGGTGCAGCCGAAGAACTGCGCCATGACGCCGAACGGCAGCATCTACTTCCACCACTCCTGCTTCCTGCCCGACTACAGCCTGGGCAACCCCACCGTCATCCACTGGTTCATGCACGAGATGGTGCACGTCTGGCAGCACCAGCTGGGCTATCCGGTGCGGCTGCGCGGGGCGATTCGCATCGGCCTGCCTTACCACTACGAGCTGCGCGAAGGCGCGCTTCTTTCCGACTACAACATGGAAGCCCAGGGCGACCTGCTGGCCGATTACTTCGCCCTGAAGTTCATGCAGCTGCCGCGCATCGTGCGCCAGCGCCGCCATGCGCATCAGCTGGGTTTGTACGAGCGGGTGCTGGCGGGTTTCCTGGCCGACCCGAGGGATCGCGAGAACCTGCCGCGGGGCGGGGCACGCAGGCTGATGCGCAGGCTTGCGTGAGCTTGCGGCACATCAATTCCTTGTTGAGTCCAGCACCGTAGGCTCTTGGGGTTCGTGTGTTTCCAAGCGAGACGCCCCATGCGACTCCCATCCGTGGCCGCCACCCTGTGCGTGCTGATCCTTGTTCCGGCAGACTATGCCCTGGCGCGCACCGGCGCGGCCGAAGTCCGCGAAGGTCCGCGGGGCGGCCCCTGTTTCACGATCAGTCCGCGCGAAGAACGGGAGGGCACGCCTGATTTTCACGCCGTCAGCGTGTCCGATGGCCAGCGCCTGCTGTGGAAGATGACGATGCCGCCCGAACGCACCTTTCCCCTGAGCTTTTCGATGTGCGTGCCGTATGGCGGGCAGGTGGCAGCGCTGCCGCATACCGAGGCCGCGGCGCTGGAGGCGGGCAAGGTCTATTACCTGCGCATCGACGCCCGCCCCGGCAAGGTCCGCGGTGCGGCCCAGGCCTACGAGGCGCGCTTCTGTCTGGCCAGGCAGCGCGACGGCGCCGCCGTGGTGCACCAGATCTGGGATGGGGAGCGTCCCGGTAAACGGCTGTTCGGCTGCCTGCCGCCGGCGGAATAATCTATTCTTCCGTGCGCCCGTCCGGGCGGTCGTATTGATAGTGCCTGGCGAGCGCAAACGGCGGCAGCCAGGCTTCGCGGCGCACCATCCACAATTCGTAGGTCGGCTGGAACTGGTTCGGGCTGTCCAGCGCACCCAGGTTGATCTCGACTTCATCGCCGCTTTTTCCGAACACCGACGAACCGCAGCGCGGGCAGAAATGGCGACCCTTGTAATCGCGCGTGGCTCCCTCGATCGTCACCGCATCCTGCGGGAAGATTGCGGAGGCGTGGAATACGGCGCCGTGGTGCTTGCGGCAGTCCATGCAGTGGCACAGGCCGACGCGGTAGGGGCGGCCGATGGCGACGATCCGCACATCGCCGCAGAGGCAACTGCCGGTGGTGCATGCCATGCTGGTTCTCCTTTTGCTTGGTGTTCTGCTTCAGGATGCACGTGCATAAGGCCAGGGACGATGCTAAACTTTTAATAATAAAAAGAAATATTTCCTCTGGCGGAGAAAACATGAACCTATCGAAGCAAACCGTATTGCTGCGCGGCGGCTGCGCGCTGTTCCTCGCCGCCACCATGGCAAACGCGGCTGCGCTGACACCTGACCAGGTCTATGCCAAAACGGCGCCCAGCGTCTGGCGGGTATTCGTGTTCGATGACAGCGGCAAGCCTTTTGGGCAGGGCAGCGCGGTGGTCGTCGCCAAGGAGACTTTGCTCACCAACTGCCATGTCGTCCTGAAGTCCAAGCGCATCGTCATCAAACACGACAACGTCGATTACGACGCACGCCTGCAGCATGCCGACCCCGCGCACGACATGTGCGAGCTGAGTGTGCCCAACCTGGCGGCGCCGGCGGTCGATTTCGGGAACAGCGACCACCTGGCTGTCGGCCAGCGCGTGTATGCGCTCGGTAATCCGAAGGGATTGGAGCTGACCCTGAGCGATGGACTGCTGTCGGGGTTGCGCAAGGACCAGAACAACAAGCTGATGCTGATCCAGACCACGGCGCCGATTTCACCCGGCTCGAGCGGCGGTGGCCTGTTCGACGACGAGGGCCGCCTGATCGGCCTGACGACCATGCATATCAAGGATTCGCAGAATCTGAATTTCGCGGTGCCGATCAATTGGCTGCGCGATCTGCCTGGCTTCAGTGCGTCGGTGATCACGAGCCTCACAAAGGCGCGGGCACGCGGCGAGGTCAAGCCGCCGGCTGCGCAATCGCCCACCCCTTCCGGCTATGCGGATATCGAAGACATGAGCAAACTCGCCGGCTATGGCCCGCAGGTTCGCGAGTCCTACGCCAGGTTCCTGACGCGCCCATTGCCGCGCGCCTTTGCGCTGAGCGACGACGGCAAGCCCTACTCGGCGTGGAGCCGCATTCCGCGCGATCCGGCCGATTCGCCGGACCCGGCTGTGCGGGTGATCAGCGGCTGCGAGAAAACCCACCACAGCCACTCCCGGCTGTATGCGGTCGATCGCGTCGTGGTGTTCCGGCCCGGCGAAAAGTAAAGCGGCGCGCTTACCGCTCGACGTACACCTGGCCGGAGATATCGGCCATTTTCGGCGACAGGCCGCGTTCGATCAGGACGCAGGCGATGGCGTCCTTGACATAGCCGGTGGTGTCCAGCCGCCGGTTCGCATACAGCGACGAGAATTTATCGATCAGCTCGTCCGTCGACAGCGGCGCCAGGAAATCGCGCGCCGCTTGCAGTTCGGCCTCGGTATATCGCGACGGGATATTGTCCAGGGCCGCCTGTCGCTGGAAGCGGAAGACGTGGTCCAGGCTCTGCCGGGCAATCTCGACGTCCTTGGCGGAGCTAGCGGTGCCATGTCCCAGACCGTATTCTCGGGATATCGCGCCCAGCAGGAAATTCGCCGTGGTGCAGACCCGGCGTGCCTGGCCTGTCCGCGCATCGACGACCGTGATCATCACATAGGACGGAGAGCTCGATATCACACGGAAGGCGTCCTCCCAGCTGGCACGCGACTGCTCGGCCGCCATGGCCAGCGAAGCCTGGCAGGCCAGGGTGCCTGCCAGGACCAGTTGCATGAATTGATTCCTCATTCGCTCGACTTATCCGCGCACCGCGGCCTCGATCGCCGCCACGTCGATTTTCCCCATCTTCATCATCGCCTCGAAGGCGCGCTTGGCCACCGCCGGATCCGGATGGGCAATCGCTTCGGACAGCACGCGCGGCGTAATCTGCCACGACAGCCCCCATTTGTCCTGGCACCAGCCGCACACATTCTCTTTGCCGCCGTTGCTGACGATGGCATTCCACAGCCTGTCGGTTTCCGCCTGGTCCTCGGTGGCCACCTGGAAGGAGAATGCCTCGCTGTGTTTGACGCCCGAACCGCCGTTCAGGCCGAGGCAGGGGATGCCCATGACCGTGAACTCGACCGTCAGCACATCGCCCTGCTTCCCGGCCGGGTAATCGCCAGGCGCATGGTGGACCGCGGTGACGGCGCTGTCCGGGAAGGTTTCGGCGTAAAACTTCGCGGCTTCCAGCGCGTCGCCGTCGTACCAGAGGCAGATCGTGTTTTTGTTGGCCATGCTTTTCTCCATTGTTGGAAAACTGACTTGTCGACGATATTCCGTTGGCGAGAGCGCCGGGTGATGTTCGTCTATTGTGCGCTTGCAGCACTCCCCGGTCCCGCCGGCGGCGAGTGCGGATTTCATCGCTAGTGCGAATTCCTGTGCTATTGTTGAACAACTAATGGCACGCCAGTCTAGCAGCCTTGCGCCAGGCAGGGCACTGTAAGTTCTTGCAGGTTCGTGGAGGGTAGGGCATTGCAGCAGTTTGAGGTGGAAGGTCATCAAGAGTGGCTGCACGGCTTTGCGGAAGCGAAGACCGAAGCCGCGCTGCTCGAGCTGCTCGCCAAGGCCGCCAAGGAGCTCGGGTTCGACTACTGCGCGCTGGGCATGCGCCTGCCGCTGCCGTTCTCGAATCCGCGCACCGTCATGTTCAACAATTACCCGCAGGCCTGGCAGCAGCGCTACCAGTCCGAGCAGTACCTGCGGATGGATCCCACCGTTGCGCAAGGCCTGACCTCGACCCGGCCGATGCTGTGGTCGGAAGCCCTGTTCGCGTCCAGCCGGCCGCTGTGGGAAGATGCGCGCGCCCATGGCCTGCAGGTTGGCTGGGCCCAGCCGACGCACGACCTCAAGGGCGTCGCCAGCCTGCTGACCTTCGCGCGTTCGGGCGAAACGGTCGGGCGCAGCGAATTCCAGGCGAACGCGCAAAAGATGCACTGGCTGGCCCAGGCGGCGCACGCGGCGCTGGCGAATATCCTCGCTGCAAAACCCGACGGTAGCGGTACGATCAAGCTGACCGAGCGCGAGATCGAAGTGCTGCGCTGGGCCGCGGACGGCAAGACGGCGTCGGACTCGGCGGAGATCCTGGCAATTTCCGAACGCACCGTGATCTTCCACATCGATAACGCGCTGCGCAAGCTGGGGGCGGCCAACAAGACGGCGGGCGTGCTCAAGGCCGCCATGCTGCGTCTGATCTGAGGACGGTCCGCATCCGGTAGAATGGCGGCATTTTTCACCTTTCCACCAACATCATCATGACCCAGGACGAACTCAAGCAGGCAGTGGCCCGCGCCGCCATCGATTACGTGGTCGACGGCGAAATCATCGGCATCGGCACCGGCTCGACCGCCAATTTCTTCATCGACGAACTCGGCAAGATCAAGCACCGCATCAAGGGCGCTGTCGCATCCTCGGAAGCCACCGCCGCGCGCCTGCGCAGCCACGGCATCGAGGTGCGTGACCTGAACGATGTCGAGTCGATTTCCGTCTACGTCGACGGTGCCGACGAGATCGACGCTTCCGGCGCCATGATCAAGGGCGGCGGCGCGGCCCTGACCCGCGAGAAGATCGTCGCCTCCGTGTCGAAGAGCTTTGTCTGCATCGCCGACGGTTCCAAGCTGGTCCAGACCATGGGCAAGTTCCCGCTGCCGGTCGAAGTCGTGCCGATGGCGCGCGCGGCCGTGATGCGCAAGCTGGCGGCCCTGGGCGGACAACCGCGCCTGCGCACCAAGCCGGGCAGCGAGGAAGCCTTCGTGACCGACAACGGCGGCCATATCATCGACGTGGCCGGCCTGGCTATCACCGACCCGGTGGCGCTCGAGACCGAGATCAACCAGATCGTCGGCGTGATCGCCGTCGGCCTGTTCGCCCAGCGTGGCGCCAACGTCTGCCTGCTGGGCATGGCAGAAGGCGTCAAGACCCTGACTTTCTGAGACGGAGAGCGAATGAAGCGTCTGGCTGCCACGATCATCCTTGCCACGCTGCTGGGCGGCTGCGCGGCTTACCAATCCTTGCGCGACCCGGCGCCGGCAGCCCCCGCTGCTGCGCCGGTGGCCGCCAGGCCGACCGGACCGGTGGATGCCGACGGCACCCCGATCCAGACCCTGCCGTTCCGCCTGGGCGTGTCCTCGGTGACCGTCGAGAAGATGGCGAAGCAGCAGGCCTGCACCGGAGGGCAGGGCGCCGCCCTGGTGACGGAAGCGGGTCCGGTCGAGGTCTACCGCATGCAGTGCGATAACGGCAAAGTCTTCAAGGCGCGCTGCGAAATGCGCCAGTGCCGCCAGATGTAATCTTCTCTTTGTGGGCGCACCAGCTTGCGCCCACTGTCCCTGTCTGCTTCGCGCAGCATTTTCATCTTGATATGCATGTTTCAAGTGTGCGCTGCACTGCAGCATGCTATCGTCTTGACGGAATTTTACGAAATCTTACAGTTTGTTTGCATTTCTAATAGGTAATTGCCCATAGAATTTCCGAATCGACTTCATGCCAAATCGGAGCAAAATGAAACATTCGGGTGGACAATCCATCAGGCTCGATGCCTGGCGCGACCGCAACGGCAAGCCTGCTTTCATGCCATACAGTGCGCCGGACGCTTCCGTGCTCGATGCCGTCCGCCACGATGCCCCTGGTGCGCAGGCGCCCCTGGTGCCGCCCGCACTGCTGCGCGAGGCGGACAAGATCCTGTTCATCGCCCATCTGGCCCTCGGCGATTTCACCTACCTGCAGAGCTGTTTCCAGGCCTTTGCGCAGGCTTATCCGCACGTGAAGATCCACCTCTGGGTCGACGAGCGCCGCCGTACCCGCCGCGCAAGCGAGTGGGCGCACCTGAAGAAATATGCGCTGTACGACTGGCTGGCCGAATGCCCGTATATCGACAAGGTCTACAAGGAAACCTACAGCCCCCAGACCTTCCGCGCATCGGTGGAGGAAGCGCGCTGCGAGGACTACCCGATCGTCGTCTCGCTGGCGGGGCTGGAGCGGCATAAATACGCCAGCCTGGCGCGCAGCATCAGCCCGCAGGGTTTCGTGGTCGGGCAGAAGAAGCGCGTGCGGCCGTACGACCTCGCCAAATACCTCATCTACCGCAAACTGGACGCCTTTATCCCGGCTTATACCTCATCGTCCCTTTCCGGGCAGCACATCAGCGACATCTATGCCGGCTGGTTCACCCAGCTGTTCGGCATGGCGATTCCGCGGAGCGCGCGCTTCCCGGTGCTGCACATCGCGGACCGCTGGATGGCCTATGCGAGGAGGCAGTTTGCCGACTGGGGTTTCATGGGTGTCGACGGCAGGCCGGCGCAGGTCGTGTTCGTCAACGCGTTTTCCAAATCGGCCGAGCGCAGCTGGCCGCTGGAGCGCGTCATCGGACTGATCCGGACCATGCGCTGCGAACCGGGCTGGCGCGACGCCGGCTTCATCGTCAATGTCGTACCCGAGGAACTGGAACGTGCCCGCGCGCTGTTCGATCGCGTCGGCCTTGAGCGCACCCATCTGTTCAGCGCGGAAGACAATTTCTTCCAGCTACCGGCCGTGCTGAGCCTGTGCGAGCTGATCATCTCGGTGGAGACCGCCGTGATGCACCTGGCGAACGCGGTGCACGTGCCCGTGATCGCGCTGATGCGCCAGAACAATCCGGAGTGGGTGCCGATCGACCGCGCCAACAGCACCGTGATCACGGCGCCGAAGCATGGCGATGCGGTCGACAAGATCGGCGTGCCGGACGTGATGGCGGCGCTCGCGGCTTGGGGCAAAGGCCGCTCTTAGACGATCCGCGCCTGCCATCGGCGATCGACGAGTGTCCAACTGGTCGGCTGGTTCAGCCGATAGGTCGACTGTGTGCCGCGGAGTTTGTCCCACAGCGATTGCGGCCGCAGCAGCTGGGCCTGCGGCATGCGCTGGCCCTTCGACAGGAACTGGCGCCGGCCGCCCGCCACGCCGGTGCCATCGCTGCCATCCTGGCATTCCCACCAGCCTGTGCCCGGACACAGGTCTCCCGCCGATGCGGTATCGCCCGGGTTGCCGCGCGGCTGGGGTTCGCGTTTGACCGAGGGCGGCGCCATGGTCGGGCGGACCCGGATGCTGGACGATATCTTGTCCCACAGCTCGAGCAAGCCTTCTTCGCCCAGGAAGCTCGTTACGGGGCGGGCGCCGGCGTTGACGGGATGGCCGGTGGACATTTCGAGATGCATGAAGGGAACGAAGACATTGTTTTCGGTGCCGTTCACTTCCCAGTTGAAGCCGAAGGTGTGGACGAAATTCAGCTCGGTCCAGCGCTCCGCGACCTCGTCGCCTTCGATCCCGGCGATGCTGCGCTTGCCTCGTCTTAGTTTGCTCATGAGCGGCCTCTGCCAGAGTGGCATCTCGGCGTCGACCGCGGCGTCGCGCTCGAGGCGGCTTTCCCCGTCGGGCCGGGTGCCTGCGCGCGTGTTGATCGACAGGGCCAGGTCGGGATGATCGCGAAAGCCGGCGAACATCGCGATGCCTTCGGTGTCATCGGCCGGTAGAGGGTCGACAAACATCCCCGGACCAAAACAGAATCCGGCAGTCGTCGGGATGTCCTTCGCCGGAACGAGGCGCAGCTTGTCCAGGAGCAGCGGCAGATTGGCGGTCTTGTTGGCGTCATAGCCATCGGGCGCCGTGAAGCTGAAACTCGTACCGTTCAGATGCAGGTAGGCTTCCAGCTTCACGTTGACCCAATCGACCGGCTTGCCGTTTTCTTCTCCCTTTGTTGTCTCGCGGCCAAATCGGAATATTTTTCCGACGAATCCATTTTTCCGGTATTCCTCCGCTGCTTCCAGATTTTTCTGACCTCGCTGATTGGTTTTTGCTTCGATTTCTTCTTGCCTCGCCAAAACTCTTGCTTCGAACGCCTCCTGGGTTTCCTCCTGTGTTGAAATCCAGAACCCCTTGATATAGACGCGGCTGTAAGAGAACTCCATTTCTGTCGGCAAATCGATGAGGAACCTGCCAACGCAGGCCGTTTTCATTTGCTCAGTCAGTTTTGTCACCGAATGCCGATCGATCATGCGTGTTCCTATGCCGTAAAGAAGATAAAGCGCGTACAGTGCCGCCAGGACACAAATCAATGGAAGCGTCTTGTAGCGCGCCTTATCCATTCTTGCCTAGTTCCTGGGCAATTTTGGCAATGCAATAGCAGGTCAACAGGATCGTGTCGTGATGCTTGTAGCTTTCCTGATGACGATAGCCATGCGTCGCAAACAGTTGCCTGACCTTGCCGTTCGGGCCCGCACCAGATTGTTGCGAGACCGTGTCGTCACCTGCCGAATCCTGCGCGTCGATGGAGAAGCTGAGGACGACCTTGCCTTCGATCGCCACCTGCCGCACCCCATCGGCCCCCTGGCCGACGCATTTCCCCGCATCGATATTGGCGGCGGTGAGGGGAATCGTCGTCGTGCTGGACGATTCATGCGCCACCCAGCGGATCTGGCCATATGCCGGATGCGACTTGTCGGTGCCGTAGTAGGCAAAACTTGCAGGATGGTAGTAATTCCCCAGCCAGTCATGAAATGTTTCTGCGGTATTGATTGCCTCCCGAATTTTCTTGATGACGCCGCCTTTTAAATCCCGATACAGATTCGCAGGATTTGCCAGCTCCGGATTGATCAGCCTGTACCAGGAATGCATATCGCGATATAAATCGTAGGGATTCGGCTGCGATTCGTTCGGCAAACGCAAACAATCGCTGGACGATTCGCGACGTTCCCCATGGGCAGCGCTGTGCACGACGCTGGCGTGCAGCCAGGGGCGCGGATGCAACTGGTTGGGCAGCAGTTCGAGCGCGCCGGGCGACACCGACAGCACGGGCGTCGTGTCCGCGGGCCGCCGGCCGGCGATGTCGGCGAATTTGCCGGCCTTGTAGCTGTCCAGCGTGTCGTTGAGCGGGCTGTCGCATTCCGTCCCGCAGGCCAGGCGGCGGTAGGCCAGCGGAGCGCCAAGCGCCGGCATGACGCCGTGGATCACGCCCAGGATCTTGTCGGGAATGCGCTTGGCGCAGGCGCGGGCGACGAGTCCGCCCATCGAATGGGTGATCAGAATGACCTTGTCGCATTCGTGCTTGCGTGTTTGCCACCACGCGATAATGTCGCCGATACGCCGCTCCAGCCGCCTGGACGACTCGCCGCAGGATTGCAGCCAGTTGTAGCCGCAAGCGTAGATCGGGTATTGGTACTCGGCATATTTTTCCAGCTCTGCTTCGGTCAATGGCGGGATCGAGCGCACGCCCCATCGATTGAGCGGATCGGTCTGCATTGCCTGCATGACTTCTTTCCAGCGATTACGGATATGCCTTTTGTTGAAGGTATCAAAGCGGAATGTCATTTCCAGATGGCTCTGGAGTTCGAATAGCAGGGTGCCGTACGAGCCGTTATAGATTTCGCCCCAGCCACGTTCTCGCATGACGCTGCGTTCCACATAGCACGAAGCGACATCCAGATCGCCGCTATCGTCGACCTCCACATAATCCGGATGAAGAATGAGCTGGCGCACTTTCGGGCTCCGCTTTTTCCAGTCAGAAGCATAGAGCAGGCCCGCGGCATCGCTATTTGGCGGCCGCCATGCCGGTTCCCCAGGCTTTAATGGATAGCCTGCGGGTAAGGGCGTATCTCGCCTGACACGTAGATTCGTTCCCATAGTTCCCGGAATAAATATGACCGGAACAACTTTGTTAGAACCTTTGTACACCAATCCTCGCGTCTTCAAACTGGTTGGCGTCAGCACAGTGCGCACATGCAGACTGCCGTCTTCGTTGATCACGGGATCTTTTAATCTTCGCAATGGATCGGTCATCGTTGCCTTTCGCGATAAAAAGTGCAGTGCAGGCATGAACAGACGTTAATCGCTAGGGTTCGGTTCCGATGAAGGCAGGGCGCACATTAGATCGTGGGCAAAGGATGACTTATGCAATGTGCAGTGCACAAATATCTGCGAGATAAAACTGTTCTTCCGAAATATTTCTGGAAAAGAGAGCCGATACTGAAGTGGAGAGTAATATATTTCCATTGATAACAATAAATGCTTAGCCATGTTTCGATTCCTTTTTGCACTTGCCTTCGCGTTCGGTCTTGCGAGTAGCGCCCATGCCCAATCCAGCCACCTGTGGAACGATGGCGCCGGCAGCGGGCAATGTCTCGATATCGTCAACGATGGCGCCAACGACAAGCTGACCGTCGTGCCTTGCGGGGATTACAGTGGCCAGGCCTGGACGCTGCTGGCTGCCGCTACGCCGGGCCACGTCAAGCTGCAGACGGATTTCACCGGCGGCGGCCGTTGCCTGGACGTCGTCAACGACGGCGTCAACGACCAGGTCCGGATGGCGTCCTGCGGCAACTTCACGGGGCAGGAATGGGAAGTGAGCAGGCGGCACGGCCCGGGCCGTACGTTTCAGTTGACCAACCGCTTTACGGGGCCGTTGCGCTGCCTGGCAGCGACCGGCGAGGGATTACGCCTGCGATCCTGCGACGGCTCGCCCGCTCAGCAATGGAGTGGCGAATGGCCGCTATTCGGCTTGAACGGCGGCGGCGCTGCCAGCTGAGTCTGTCGGGAAAAGCCAGAGGAAAGTAAAGCTGGGCGGCCTGGAACCGGCCGCCCGGAAGGGAAACGGCGATTACGCGGCCGGCGGCACGTAGCCAGCCGCCTGGTCGGCGCCTTCGCCGAAGAAATGGCGCTCCATCTGGGTCGCCAGGTATTTGCGGGCGCGGGCGTCTGCCATGTTCAGGCGGTTTTCGTTGATCAGCATGGTCTGGTGCTTGAGCCAGCCCTGCCAGGCTTCCTTCGACACGCTTTCGTAGATGCGCTTGCCCAGTTCGCCCGGGTAGGGCGGGAAGTCCAGGCCTTCGGCTTCCTTGTTCAGTTTGATGCAGTGGACGGTGCGCGCCATGTTCTTGCTCCTGGTTCGAAATTCGAAAGCGACAATTATAAGGTCTTGATGAAAATCTGCGACCGGCGCTGCCAGTTATACATGTGGGCGCGGTCTTTCGGCAGGTCGTCGACGGTGGCCGGCACGAAGCCGCGCTTCTTGAACCAGTGCGCGGTACGGGTGGTCAGCACGAACAGCTTGGTCAGGCCGGCGGCGCGGGCGCGGTTCTCGATGTTTTTCAGGATGCGTTCGCCGTCGCCCTGGGTCTGGGCATCCGGGCTCACGGTCAGGCAGGCCATCTCGCCCATCTTCTCGCCCGGGAAGGGGTAGAGCGCGGCGCAGCCGAAGATCACGCCGTCGTGGTCGATGACGGAGAAGTGGTCGATCTCGCGTTCGATCAGTTCGCGCGGACGCTTGACCAGGGTGCCGTCGGCTTCCAGCGGCTCGATGAGCTTGATAATTCCGCCGACGTCCTCAATTGTGGCCTGACGCAGGCTTTCCAGGTTCTCGTGGCTGATCATGGTGCCCACGCCGTCGTGGGTGAACAGCTCGAGCAGGGCCGAGCCGTCCATCTGGTAGGGCACGATGTGGGAGCGGTCAACGCCGCTGTTGCAGGCCTTGATCGCATGCTCCAGGTAGAACGAGGCGTCGTTCGGCAGGAAGCCCGCCTGCAGCACGGCTTCGGCCTGGTGCGAGGACAGTTCGCGGATCTCGGCGCCGGCGGCATCCGTCATCATCGGCGTTTCGGTGATGAAGATGAGCTTTTCGGCATGCAGGGCGATCGCGGCCTGCGCGGCCACGTCTTCCATGGTCAGGTTGAACACCTCGCCGGTGGGCGAGAAGCCGAGTGGCGACAGCAGCACGATATTGTCTTCGGTCTGCAGGATCGGGTGGATCTTCTCGGCCGCGATCTTGCGGGTGACGCCGGTCAGTTCGAAGTCGACACCGTCGATCACGCCGAGCGGACGCGCGGTCACGAAGTTACCGGAGACGACGCTGATATGGGCATTCGACATCGGCGTGTTTGGCAAACCCTGGCTGAACGCGGCCTCGATGTCCAGGCGCAGTTCGCCGGCCGCTTCCTTCGCGCATTCCATCGCCGCGCCGTCGGTGATGCGCACGCCGTTGTGGAAGCGTCCCTCGACGTTACGCAGCCCCAGCTGCTCGGCCACCTGCGGCCGCGAGCCGTGCACCAGCACGACGCGGATGCCGAGGCCGACCAGCAGGGACAGGTCCTGGGCCAGTACCGGCAGGGCGCCGGCGGCGACGAGTTCACCGGGGAAGGCGACGACGAAGGTCTTGCCGCCGAACGCATGAATATACGGCGCGACCGAGCGCAGCCACTGGACGAATTGGGTAGGGTTTTCCATTTGCCGCATTATAATTGGCTGCGCGACTTGCGCACCAAATACCTTGTAAAAATCAATGTCTGAACAGAGTAACAAGCCTTCGCCGAGCTCGGCGCGCGCAGCTTCCCCCGACCGTCAACCGAACCAGCAACGCAAGGACGCTGGCGGCAAGCCACGCGGGCCCGCGCGTGAGGGTGCGCTCGCGAACGCGCTGGCGCAGGCGAAGGTGCGCGCGCCGGCGGCCGCTGCGCCGAGGGATGGTGCAGGTGCGCAGGAACGCAAGGCCGGCGACGGTGAGCGCCGCCCGCGCGGCGATCGTGGCCCGCGCGGTGAACAGCCGCGCGGCGAACGCAAGCCGCCGGTGCGCACGCCGCTCCCGGCGATTACCTTCCCCGAAGACCTGCCGGTCTCCGGCCGCCGCCAGGAAATCGCCGAGGCGCTGTCGAAGCACCAGGTGATCATCGTCTCCGGCGAAACCGGTTCCGGTAAAACGACCCAGCTGCCGAAGATCTGCCTGGAGCTGGGCCGCGGCGAGAAGGGCATGATCGGCCACACCCAGCCGCGCCGTATCGCTGCATCGAGCACCGCCAAGCGCATCGCCTTCGAGCTGGGCACGCCGCTGGGCGAGCACGTCGGCTACAAGGTGCGCTTCAACGACACGCTGCAGCCGGGCGCCTGGGTCAAGCTGATGACCGACGGTATCCTGCTGGCCGAGACCCAGACCGACCCGCTGCTGAAGGCCTACGACACGATCATCATCGACGAGGCCCACGAGCGCAGCCTGAACATCGACTTCCTGCTCGGCTACCTGAAGCAGATCCTGCCGCGCCGCCCGGACCTCAAGATCATCATCACCTCGGCGACCATCGATGCCGACCGCTTCGCGCGCCACTTCGGCACGGCGGACAAGCCGGTGCCGGTGATCGAGGTGTCGGGCCGTTTGTACAAGGTCGAGGTGCGCTACCGGCCGGTCGACCGCGACCCGGTGGCAGCTAGCCCCGCCAGCGACGGCAAGTCGGTCTCGAAGGCCCAGGCCGCGCGCGACAAGCGCGACCTGATCGACGCCGTCGTCGATGGCGTCGATGAACTGTGCCGCCTGGGGCAAGGCGACGTGCTGGTCTTCCTGCCCGGCGAGCGCGAGATCCGCGACTGCGCCGAGGCCTTGCGCAAGCAGCACCCACCGCACGTCGAGATCCTGCCGCTGTTCGCCCGCCTGTCCGTGGAGGAGCAGGACCGCGTCTTCAAGACCACCAACGCGCGCCGCATCGTGCTGGCGACGAACGTGGCCGAGACCTCGCTGACCGTGCCCGGCATCCGCTACGTGGTCGACTCCGGCCTGGCGCGCGTGAAGCGCTACAGCTACCGCAACAAGGTCGAGCAGCTGCAGGTGGAAAGCATCGCGCAGTCGGCGGCCAACCAGCGCGCCGGCCGCTGCGGCCGCGTGGCCGACGGCGTCTGCATCCGCCTGTACGAAGAAGACGATTTCCTGCAGCGTCCGAAATTCACGGACCCGGAGATCCTGCGTTCCTCGCTGGCCTCCGTCATCCTGCGCATGAAGTCCCTGCACCTGACGGATGTCGAGACCTTCCCCTTCGTGGAGCCGCCGCAGGGCCGCGCGATCGCCGACGGCTACCAGCTGCTGCAGGAGCTGGGCGCGGTCGACGACGAGAACCAGCTCACGGCCATGGGACGCAAGCTGGCCAAGCTGCCGCTCGACCCGCGCGTGGGCCGCATGATCCTGGCCGCCGTCGACAACAACTGCCTGACCGAGATGCTGATCATCGCATCGGCGCTGTCGGTGCAGGACCCGCGCGACCGGCCGATGGAGTACCAGCAGCAGGCCGACGAGAAGCACAAGAAATTCGCCGACGAAAAGAGCGAGTTCCTCAGCTATATCAAGATCTGGCGCTGGTTCGAGCAGGCCATCGAGCACAAGAAGTCGAACCGCCAGCTGATGGAAACCTGCCGCGAGAACTTCCTCTCGCAGCTGCGCCTGCGCGAGTGGCGCGACGTGCACTCGCAGCTGCTTACCATCGTCAGGGAGCAGGGCTGGCGCCTGAGCGAGGCTGCGGCCACCTATGAGCAGCTGCACATGGCGCTGTTGACCGGCTTGCTGGGGAATATCGGCTACAAGATGGAAGACGATTCCGGCGCCTACCTGGGCGCGCGCGGCATCAAGTTCCACATCTGGCCCGGTTCCTACCTCGGCAAGAAGGCCGGCAAGTGGGTGATGGCGGCCGAACTGGTCGAGACCACGCGCCTGTACGCGCGCACGCTGGCGCAGATCCAGCCGGAGTGGGTCGAGAAGATCGGCGGGCACCTGCTGAAGAAATCCTGGGGCGAGCCGCGCTGGGAAAAGCGCAGCGCCCAGGTGACGGCCAGCGAGCGCGCGACCCTGTACGGCATCGTCGTCTACAGCCAGCGCCGCATCAACTACGCCAACATCAACCCGCAAGAGGCGCGCGAGATCCTGATCCGCGACGCGCTGGTGGCGGGCGACTACGAGACCCGTGCGCCTTTCTTCGCCCACAACCAGAAGCTGATCCGCGAGATCGAGAACCTCGAGCACAAGTCGCGGCGCCTGGACGTGCTGGTCGACGACCAGCTGATCGCGGCTTTCTACGACAAGGAGATCCCGGGCGATATCGTCAACGGCGCCGGTTTCGAGAAGTGGTACAAGGACGCCTCGCGCGACAACCCCAAGCTGCTCTTCCTGAACAAGGAGGAGCTGATGCGCCACGAGGCGGCCGGCGTCACCACCGAGCTGTTCCCGAAGACGATGAACGTGACCGGCATCGAGATGTCGCTGAGCTACCACTTCGAACCGGGCAGCCCGCGCGACGGCGTCACCCTGACGGTGCCGCTGTTCGCGCTGAACCAGATCCCGCAAGAGCGTCCGGGCTGGCTGGTGCCGGGCATGCTGAAGGAGAAGGTGCAGCTGCTGCTGAAGTCCCTGCCGCAAAAGCTGCGCCGCCACTGCGTGCCGCTGCCGGACTACGCCGCCAACTTCTTCGCCCGCAATGAGGACCCGGTGCGTTTCGGCCGCGGCGACCTGATCGACGCGCTGATCGCCGACATCCACCAGCACACCAGCGCGCGCGTGCTGACCACCGACTTCAAGCTGGAGACCCTGCCGGCCCACCTGTTCATGAATTTCAAGGTGGTCGACGAGCATGGCCGCCAGCTGGAGATGGGGCGCAACCTGGCCACGCTGCAGGCGGAGCTGGGCGGCCAGGCGCGCCAGAGCTTCCAGCGCATGGCGGAATCGACGCCGGCGGCCGTGGCGAGTGGGCAGGCACGGGCGCAGGCGGCATTTGGCAAGCCCGCTACTGCAGCGCCTTCCGCGCCTGCTGCAAAAGACAAGGGCAGCGCGCCTGCACCGGCCGCGGCTCCGGCTGCGGCCAATGCAGGTGTCAGCCAGCAGCCTACGTCGGCCACTACCAACATCACCAGCTGGACCTTCGGCGAGCTGCCGGAGCTATTGGAGATCAACCAGGGCAAGCTGACCCTGATCGGCTTCCCGGCCCTGGTCGACAAGGGCACGCACTGCGACCTCGAAGTCTTCGACGATCCGAACGTGGCCGCGCGCACCCATCGCATCGGCCTGCGCCGCCTGTTCGCGCTGCAGTTCAAGGACCAGCTGAAGTTCGCCGAGAAGAACATCCCCGGCCTGCAGCAGATGGGCATGCAGTTCATGTCGGTCGGCTCGCCCGAGGACCTGCGCGAGCAGATCGTCAACAAGGCGATCGACATCGCATGCCTGCAGGATCCGCTGCCGCACGACGCAGCCTC
>Ga0065165_1002161_pt1 | contig 17783 bp, 14 predicted proteins | sample AraplaMF_Cvi_mMF_FD_63813 | JGI IMG/M metagenome (GOLD analysis project Ga0065165, IMG submission 63813) | Arabidopsis root microbial communities from the University of North Carolina, USA - plate scrape MF_Cvi_mMF (version 2) (version 3) | ecosystem: Host-associated > Plants > Roots >...
GGCGGCGTGCTGCTGTGCCTGGGGCATCTGGGCATGGCGGTGGAAGGACATGCGGCCACGGTGGGGCCGGATGGCGTGGTGCATCGCGACCTGTTCGCGCTGAGCGTGTTCTATCTGTCGCTCGCGCTGATCATCAGCGGCGTGGGTTTTCTCAAGCCGAATATTTCCACCGTGGTGGGCAAGCTGTATGCGGACGGCGATCCGCGGCTGGATTCGGGTTTCACGCTGTTCTATGCCGGCATCAATGTGGGCGCGCTGTTCTCGGCGCTGATCTGCGGCTATCTGGGCGAGCGCTATGGCTGGAGCTATGGCTTCGGCGCGGCGGGCATCGGCATGCTGGCGGGCCTGGCAGTGTTCCTCACCGGCCAGAAATACCTGCAGGGCCATGCGGAGCCGCCGGATCCGGCAGCGCTGCGGCGCCGGCTGTTCGGCCCGCTGACGGTGGAATGGGCGATCTATCTGTGCGCGGCGCTCGCCTTGCCGGCGCTGTGGGCGCTGATGCAACTGGGCAACGCCGTGCTGTGGCTGCAGGTGGCCACGATGGTGGCGTGGCTGGGCTGGCTGGCCTGGTACGTCACCGCGCGCTGCACCAGGGTGCAGCGCCAGCACATGCTGGCCTGCGTGTTCTTCGTGGCGGTGTGCCTGCTGTTCTTCACCCTGTACGAGCAGACCTACGGCTCCTGGGTGCTGTTCAACGACCGCATGCTGACCAAGGACCTGTTCCCCGCCCTGGTGATCCGCGAAGGCCACCCGGTGCCGTGGTCCACCCTGCCCCTGGTGCTCAGCCCCTTCCTGGTGGCGCTCGCGCTGCGCCTGCGCGGCGGCCGCCTGCCCGGCCTGCTACTCGGCGGCCTCACCCTGATGGGCGTGGTCTTTATCGTGCGCGACTGCATCGTGCTGCCGCAGACGGCCAGCTCGCTCACCTACCTGGGCCCGCTCTTTATCGTGCTGCTGGCGCCGATTGCCGCGTGGCTGTGGCCGTTCCTGGAACGCCATGGACTCAATCCGTCGAAGCCCGCCAAGAGCGCGATCGGCCTGGCCTTCGCCGGCCTTGCCTTTATCCCCTTGCTGATGGGCAACCCGGACCCGGCTTCCGGCGCGCTCGGCAGCGTGTGGTGGATCGCGCTGGCCTATCTGCTGATCGAGATGGGCGAAGTAGCCCTTGCCCCGATCGGCCTCTCGGCCGTCACTGAGCTGTCCGTGCCGCAGGTAGCCGGCCTGATGATGGGCGCGTGGTGGCTGGGCACCTCGTTCTCCGAACAGCTGGCCTCGATCCTGGGCAAGCTCGCCGCACTGGACGTGCCGGCGGACGGGCAGATCGACATGGCGGTGGCGGCGGCGAAGTATGGGTCGCTGTTCCAGCAGATGGTGTGGCTGGGGCTGGGGGCTGCCGTGGTTGCGCTGGTTGTGACGCCGGTGGTCAAGCGGTGGATGCTGGGGGTGAGGTGATTTGCGTTTTGGGGGCTGAGCGCTGAGGATCGTGGGTTCTCAGGGTGTGGACAGGGGCGGCACAGGCATGAAGGCAGCGATGGGCATGACCCAGGCATCCTCGCGCGCATGGATTCTTCTGCTGGCCGGCATCGGGCTGCTTGCCTTTGTGTTGCGCTGGTATTACGTGACGCACGCCATGGTCAACACGCCCATACGCAGCGATGCACTCGAGTACTACTACTACGCCTGGAACCTGCTGCACCACGGCGTATTCTCAATGGCCAAAACCGATGCCCCGCAGGTGATGAGCGACGGCTTTCGCGATCCGGGCTATCCGGTGTTCCTGGCTTCATGGATTGCTGCGTTTGGCGAGTTTCCCCGCTGGTATTTGAACCTGCTGGTCGGACAAGCGCTGCTTGGCGCGCTTACGGTGATGATGCTAATGAGCGCTGCGCGCACGTGGCTGTCGACGCGCTGGCTTGCCGGCGCTGGCGTGCTCATGGCGATCTGGCCGCACAGCATCACCATCACTGGCTTCGCCCTCACCGAAACGCTGTTCGGCTTTCTGATCGCGGCCGCGTTATGCGTGCTCAGCGTGGCCTTGCGCCGCGGCAGCGGATGGCTGATGGCCCTCACTGGCCTGCTGTTCGGCATGGCTGCACTCACCAATGCGATGGCGATTCCACTTGCGCCGTGTCTGGCACTGCTGCTCTGGATGATGAACCGCGCGCCGAGGCGACTGCTGGCAACCTTGGCTCTATCAGCGTTGCTGCTGCCGCTTTGCTGGGGACTCCGCAACGTGCAAGTGGGAGGAGCGTCCTCCGGTAGCCGTGCTGCGATGAATCTGGTGCAAGGCTCCTGGCCGGACTATCACGACAACTTCTATCGCTATGCGGTGGATCACGATGCAGAAGCTACCAAAAAGCTTGGACTGATGGGTTCCGAGATCCGGCTTGTCCAGGAACATCCCGGACAGGGCCTCAGCTCGATGGCCCAACGGATGTCCGCAGCGCCGGGCCATTACATCGCCTGGTATCTGAGCAAGCCGGCGTTGCTGTGGGGCTGGAGCATCCGTGTCGGCGCTGGCGATATCTATGTCTATCCCACGACTTATTCGCCGTTCTACGACAAGCTGCCGCTGCGCGTGATCGTATCGGTATGCTATGCGCTCAATCCGGTGCTGATGCTGTTCATGCTGATCGGCTGTATCGCGGCTTGGCTGCACCGGAGGCAGGCGGACCCGATACTGATCGTCATCATGGCCATGGCAGCGTTCGTCACCCTGGTCTATTCGATCCTGCAGGCAGAGCCGCGCTATTCGATCCCGTTCCGTGGCATCGAACTACTCTTGGCCGCCTATGGCGCCTCGCAATTGGTCCGCCTGGCGATCGCCCGGCGGACGGCCGTCCAAACTGGCCCGACGTGACGGCAATCACAGCTCCAGCTGACATAGACGTAGCGCGTTAAGATTGGTACGGGACGTGCTACCCCCGGAGTGTATCCACAGGGGGATTTACCATGTCTCGCACGACAGCCCAGGGCTTTACCCTGATCGAACTGATGATCGTGGTCGCGATCATCGCCATCCTGGCGGCGATCGCCATTCCGGCCTACCAGGATTACGCCATCCGCGCCCAGGTGGCTGAAGGCATAAACCTTTCGGCCGGTGCCAAGTCGGCCATTTGGGATTACGTCTCTAATACGGGGCAGTTTCCGCCGAGCAATGCCTCCGCAGGCCTAGCGCAAGCTACGCAGATTACGGGTAGGTACGTATCGAGCGTTGACGCTACCGGCGGCGCGATCCACGTTGCTTACAACGGCCCGAGCTCGAATGCCGCTATCCGCACCCAGCAGCTGGTGCTTTCGCCGATCACTCATGCAGGCAGCATCACGTGGACCTGCAGCCAGAGCACGCTCGACCGCCGTTACCTGCCCTCTCTGTGCCGTTGATCACACAGTGACTGGGGCGGCCGGCGACAACGACAAAAATTGTCACTTTCCGCCCCATTTCGGCTGGTAATCCGCAGGTTATCGAGATCACGTTTTCAGGCATTCGGATCGTCCAAGAACCTTCGCTTGTGACTATTCGTGATGCCTTGCACAATCCCTGACCCTGGCTGTATGCGGCAATACCGCCGCGGTAAAAATGGCATGCAAGCTGCATCCATCTACCGCGAGCTTCCTGGTCGTTCCTGACCGCAAGTTATGGGGACCAATCCCGCCTAGGGGGATTCGGGACTGGGGCTCAGGGGGCATCACTACGGTTAGCTAACCAAAACAGAGGAACCACCATGAAGAAGACTGTGCAGAAGGGCTTCACCCTGATCGAACTGATGATCGTGGTCGCGATCATCGCCATCCTGGCCGCCATCGCCATCCCGGCCTACCAGGACTACACCATCCGTTCGCAGGTTTCTGAAGGCCTGAGCCTGGCCGACGCTTCCAAGACCGCGCTGGCCGAGTACTACAGCAACTACGGCGTGTTCCCGACCACCCAGGCCTCCGCTGGTCTGCCGGTTGCCACCGCGATCTCCGGCAACTACGTGGTTTCGGTCGATGGCACCACCACCCAGGGCCAGATCCAGATCAAGTACGGCCTGAAGGCCAACAGCAAGATCAACGGCAAGATCCTGATCCTGTCGTCCGCCACCACCGCCGGCAGCACCACCTGGAAGTGCAAGGCCAACACCGTCGACACGAAGTTCGTGCCGTCCAGCTGCCGCAACTAATCGCTGCGCGCTGTTGCATGTGTTGTCGAAGGGCCGCCTCGCGCGGCCCTTCGCTTGTCTGTAAGCTGCGACGCCACCGCTGGGTGCCGTCCGCGACGAACGAATCCCTACGCCTGCCGTGAGCGCTCCCATTTCCAGCCGACACTCTCCCGCCAGGCTGCAACGCCTTTCCACGCTGCTCGCCCTCGTCGCCTTGCTCGCCGCGGCGTGGCTGGCCTATCGCCCGGGATTGAGCGGCGATTTCCTGTTCGACGATTTCGGCAACCTGCCGGATATCGGTGCCACCGGACCGATCCACCGCGCCGACACCCTCGCGCGCTATCTCACCTCCGGCACGGCTGACCCGACCGGCCGGCCGCTGACGCTGGCCTCGTTCCTGATCGATACGCGCGAATGGCCGGCACCGCCGTATCCGTTCAAGCGCACCAATGTACTGATCCATCTGCTCAACGGCCTGCTGCTGTACCTGGCGCTGGCGCGGCTCGGGCGCGAATTCAAGCTGGCCGTGACACCTGCACGCGTGGCCGCGTTGATCGGCGCCGGCGCATGGCTGCTGCATCCGCTGCTGGTGTCGACCACGCTCTATGTGGTGCAGCGCGAAGCAATGCTGCCGGCGACGTTTACGCTGCTCGGCCTGCTCGGCTGGATGCAGGCACGCAGCGCCCTGCAACAAGGGCATATCAAGCGCGGCACGCTCGGCATGCTGCTCGCGATCGGCGGCGGCACCCTGCTTGCCACGCTGGCCAAAGGCAACGGCGCTCTGCTTCCGCTGCTGGTGCTGCTGGTGGAGTGGCTGGTGCTGGCGCCTGCACAGCCGATGCCTTCGGAACCTGCGCGCCGCCGCCTCAAGCTCGGCGTCGCCGTGCTGCTCGCCCTGCCTTCAGCCGCTCTGCTGGCATGGATGATCGCGGGCATTCCCGGCTATATCCACGGCACGCCGCTGCTGCGCAGCTGGACCATGGGCCAGCGGCTGCTCTCCGAAGCCCGCGCACTCGGCGACTACCTCGGCATGCTGGTGCTGCTCAAAGACTCCACCCTGGGCCTGTTCACCGATGCCTTCGCTCCATCCACCGGCTGGCTGCAGCCGTGGACCACCCTGCCCTGCATACTGCTGATCGCGGCGCTGATCGTCTTCGCGATCGCCACACGCAGGCGCTGGCCGGCGCTCTCGCTCGCCATCCTGTTCTATTTCGCCGGCCATCTGCTCGAAAGCACCTGGCTGCCGCTGGAGCTGTACTACGAGCACCGCAACTACCTGCCCGCGCTGCTGCTGTTCTGGCCGCTGGGCGTGGCGCTCGGCATGCCGGGTCCGCTGCCATGGCTGCGCCGTTGCGCCGGCATGGCGATATTGTTTGCGCTGGCAACACTCACCTACCAGCGCGCCGGCATCTGGGGCGACGGCTATCTCCAGGCACAGATCTGGGCCGCCTTCAATCCGACGTCGGCCCGCGCCCAGGCGGCAGCTGCGCAGTACCAGATGGAGCATGACAAGCCCCACCTGGCGGCGGCGCGCCTGACCATGGCCATGGCCACGCACCCCGACGATCTGCAGATTCCGGTAAACCTGATCGGCGCGCAATGCCGCTTCGGCCCCGCCAGCCCCGCCGCGCTGGACGGTCTGCGCCGCGCGCTGTCCACCGCAAAAAATGGCGGCACGCTCGGCTTCGACTGGCTCAATACCGCCATCGACATGGCCGCCAGCCACAGCTGCGAAGGCCTGGATCTCGACGCCGCGCAAAGCTTTATCGACGCCGGCCGCCGCAACCCCAACTGGTCAGTCATCCCTGGCCGCCGCCAGGACATGCAGCACCTCCAGGGCATGCTCGAGCTGGCCCGCCAGGACCCCGACGCCGCCCTGCAAGCCTTCAACCATGCCCTGGCGGAAGAACCCGGCCCCGCCACCGCGCTCGAACAGGCCGCCACGCTCGGCGCCCACGGCTACGCCCGGCAAGGCCTGGCGCACCTGGATTATTGGCGGACGCTTCCGGCACCATCCCAGCCGTCCCGCGGCATGCCTAAACTGCATGCCTGGGTGCTGGCGCACCAGCATTACTGGGAGCACGAAATGGCGCACCTGCGGGCCACCCTCGCCGCCGACGCCGCCACGCAGGCCCGCCCGCCATCACCGTCTTCACGCGATTGAGCCATGCCCACGGATACGCGCTACAAATACCTGCTGCTGCTCGCCCTCGCCCTGCTGGCGACCGCGGCGATCTATATCCCCGGCATGACCGGCGGCTACGTGTTCGATGACTTCCCCAACATCATCGACAACACCGCCATCCACGTTACCCAGTCCAGCTATACGGCCTGGATCAATGCCGCGCTGTCCTCGCCCGCCAGCGCGCTGCACCGTCCGCTGGCCTCGCTGACCTTCGCCGCCAACTGGCTGTTCACCGGCTCCGCGCCGGGGCCGATGAAAGTCACCAACCTGATCATCCATCTGCTCAACGGCGCGCTGCTGTACGGCATGCTGGTGGAGCTGCTGCGGCTGTACGCGATCAACCGCAAGAGCCGCGGCGACGTCGACGAGCCGCGCGCGCGCTGGCTCGCCTTCGCCGTCACCCTCGCCTGGCTGCTGCTGCCGATCAATCTGCAGGCCGTGCTCTACGTGGTGCAACGCATGGAAAGCCTGTGCCAGCTGTTCGTGCTGGCCGGCCTGTGGGGCTATCTGCGCGAGCGCCGCCGCATGCTCGAAGCGGACAGCATCAAGCAGGAAACCAGCGCCTGCGTCCGCGCCGCGGCCTATCTCGCCGTGGGCACCGTGCTGGGCGTGACGGCGAAGGAATCCTCGGTCCTGCTGCCGCTGTATGCCTTCCTCGCCGACCTGATCCTGTTCGGCCTGCGCCGTGCCGACGGCAAGCCGCAGCGCAGCCTGTGGCTGCTGTACACGCTGATGCTGTTCGTGCCGGCGGTGCTGGGGCTGGTGTGGCTGATGCCGCACGTGCTGCCGGCGCAGGCCTGGGCCAACCGCACCTTCACCCTCGGCTCGCGCCTGCTGACCGAGCCGATGGTGCTGATGGAATACCTGCGCTGGACCCTGCTGCCGACGCCGGGTTCGCTCAGCCTGTATCACGACGAGATCAAGGCCTCCACCGGCCTGCTGCAGCCGCCGGCGACGCTGGCCGGCTTCGTGGTGATGTTCGCGCTGATGGCGCTGGCGGTGTGGCAGCGGCGCGAACGTCCGCTGCTGTCGCTGGGCATCGCCTGGTACTACGCCGCGCACGTGCTGACCGCCACCATCATTCCGCTGGAACTGGTCTACGAACACCGCAACTATTTCGCCGCGATCGGCACGCTGCTGGCGGTGTTCTCGCTGCTGATCGGCACCGCGCGCGAGATCGCGCTGCCGATCGTGCGCGGCGCCATCGCCGCCCTGCTCATCGTGTGGTTCGCCGGCCTCACCCTGCTGCGTGCGCAGGAGTGGTCCGATCCGCTGCACCTGGCCATGATCGAGGCCGACCGCCGCGACCAGTCGCCACGCGCCAACTACGAAGCCGCCCGCCTGCTGATCGTCGTCTCCAATTACCAGGCCTCGCCCGCGCTGGACAAAGCCTGGCATTACCTGCGCCGCTCCGCCGCAATCCCGGGTTCGTCCACCCTGTCCGAACAGGCCATGCTGATGGTGGCCGACCACGATGCGCAGGGCGACGACGCGGCGATCTGGCAATCCATGCTGGCCAAGCTGCGCGTGCAACCAATCAGCGAGGAAGATATCTCCGGCCTGATCTCGCTCACGCGCTGCCGCGTGCAGACCTCCTGCATGTTCGATCCCGCCAACCTGCAGCAGGCCTTCCTCGCCGCGCTGTCGCAGCCCGCACCGACGGGACGCCTGCTCGCTGCCTATGCAATGTTCGCGCGCGAACTGCTCAACGACATCCCGCTGACCGAGGAATACCTGCGGCGCGCGGTCGAGAAGTCGCCGGGCGAAGCAGCGTATCGCCTGGATATCGCGCGCATCTACGCCTCGCAGGGCAAGCTGGAACTGGTGGTGCAGCAGATCGACGCGCTGCGCCGGCTGAACAAGTACGGCCAGCTCGATGCGCAGATCGCCGCGCTGGAGCAGCTCGCCGAGCGCGGACCGAAGACGCCGTGAGGCTTCGCTTGCCCGCGCCGCGATCATGAAGCCGCTGTCCGGCCTGATCGCGCGATGGCGGCACAGCGTGCTGGCGCGCAATGCCAGCCTGGCGGTCGCCTGGCAAGGACTGCGCGTCGCAGGGCAGGCCTTGTGGATGATCGTGCTGGCGCGCCAGGTCGGTCCGTCCAGCTATGGCCTGTTCGCCGGCATGGCGGGCCTTGCCACGGCGGTGGGCACGCTCACCGGCTTCGGCTTCGGGGTGCTGATGCTGCAGGACACCTCGCGCGCCCCGGAACGCTTCGCCGCCACCTGGAAGAATGCACTGGGCATGGCCCTGCTTACCGGCGCGGGACTGCTGCTGGTGTTTATCGGCGCAGCGTTCGCGCTGTTCCATCGCGAAGGCACGCTGGCGATGTATGTCGCCATCGGCATTCCGGAACTGCTGTGCGTGCCGCTCACCATCGTCTCCAGCTATGCGTTCCAGGCGCACGAGCGCATGGGCTGGGCCGGCGCGCTGTTCTCGCTGGTGCCGCTGGGCAATCTCGCCGCGGTGTCGGCGTTTTCGTGCATGCCGGGCGCGGCGAGCATCGGCACCTATCTGCCCTTCCATGCGGCCTCGTCGATCCTCGCCGCGCTCACCGCCGTGATGCTGGTGCGGCGCAAGCTCGCGCCGGCACCGGCGCGCTTCGCGCTGCAGCCGCGCGATGTGCGCGAAGGCGCCGCGTTCTCGCTGATGCGGCTGGCCGATACCGGCATGACCTCGCTGGACAAGACCCTGGTGCTGCAGCTGGCCGGCAGCGAGATCGCCGGCATCTACGGCTCCGCTTATCGATTGGTCGCGGTGCTGGCCATGCCCGCCACCGCGGTGGGCGCCGCCGCCCTGCCCCGCCTGTTCCGCGCGGATCTCGAACAATCCGGCTCGAACCCGCACCTGCTGCGCACGTTGATCGGCGTGAACGTGGCCTGGGGTGTGCTCGCGGCGTTCGGCGCCTTCGCCGCCGGCTATCTGCTGCCGCTGCTGCTCGGGCCGGGTTTTGCCGGCGCCACGCGGCTGGCCTGGTGGCTCGCGCCATGGCCGCTGCTGTACGGCTTGTACACGCTGGGCTGCAACGTCCTGCTCACCAGCCAGCGCCGCCATCTGCGCACCGGCGTGCAGGCGCTGGGCATGGGCGTGATGGCGGTCGCGGCGGTGCTCACCATGCCGCGCTTCGGCCTGGCCGGACCGGCCGCGATGCTGCTGTCCACGCAGGCGCTGCTGGTGCTGCTGGTGTGGGGCCTGATCTGGCGGCAGCGCCGCCGCGGTGTCAGTCCGGCTTAGCGTCGAAGCGCACTACGCGCACGCCGAAACCTTCGAACAGTTCCGCCAGCGTCGACGGACGTCCATCGATGGTGATCGGCACGGCGTCCGCCGCCGTGGCGTGGCAGGCGATGTCCGGATACGCCACCACGATATTCGCCAAGGCCGACGTGAAGTAGCTGACCACCTGGTTCACGCCCAGCTTCGCCACCACTTCTTCCGCCGGCAATGCCGCAAGCGCCTCGTCGAGCATCCGCCACCGCGGCGGTGGCGTCACCGCTTTCTGCGTGTAGTGCGGCTTGTAGATCACCTTGCCGCCGAGACGCTCCACGTAGGCAAACGTTCGCGCGCGCAGGAACGCTGCCTTGTCATTGCCCACCACCTGCTCGATGGGCTGATCGAGAAACAGCACGCCGCCTTCGGCCGGCCGATCGGGCGCGGCTGCCGCGGCCAGCCGCAAGCGCTTCACCAGCGGAAACCGCGCGGCGCGCGCGATCATGTCCGGATGCGTGAAGTACCCGCCGGCGACCGGCAATGCATCTACGCCGCTCAGATGCCCCTGGTAGACCGTATACGGCATGCCCGCCAGCGCGGCCTTGGCCTTCTGCCGCAGCCGCCACTTCCACGACGCCAGCGGGCTGCGCGCGTCGTAGTAGTTGAGAATGCCGTCCTGGTAGATGTAGCGGCGCCCCGCCTGCGGATGGAACAGCGCGTAGTTCGCCAGCGGATTGAACGGATGCGGCGCATACAGCGCCACGTCGTCGTACTCGCGCAGGATGCGGTCGATCTCGCGCCCGGCGCGCCGATAGCGCAGTACCCGCGGGCCGCGCGGCGCATCGCAGCCGCCCAGATACGAAACCTTCGGCCCCAGCGCCTGCAGCACGTCCGCGCGCAGATCGGGATGGAACAGATGCAGCTCGCCCTGCGCCTCGCCCGCCAGTTCCAGCATCGGCAGCAGGTGGAACGGCGTGAAGCCGATCAGGATGGAAGCGATGCGCGCCACGTCAGCGTTCGATGCTGTCCCAGCCGACGGGGCTGTTGGCGTGCACCGCCTTGAGCACCGTCTTGCCGATCACCTCGTCCAGGAATTTCGGCGCCAGGCCGTAGCCCGGCCGCACCGAACGCACCGCATCGGCGCCGATCACGTCGCCGGGCTGCAGGTCCTTGACGAAGTACAGCGAGCGGCGGAATTTCAGATTGCCGCGCTCGCTGGACTTGCGGCCGTAGTCCACCCGGCCCAGCGCTTCCCACGCCACCTTGGTGTCGCGGCACAGCGCGCGCAGTTCTTCCGGCTCCAGCGAGAACGCATCGTCCGGGCCGCCACCGCTGCGGTCCAGGGTGAAGTGCTTTTCGAGCAGCACGGCGCCCATCGCGATGCTGGCGATCGCCGTGGCGTTGCCCAGCGTGTGGTCGGACAGTCCGGTGAGCACGCCGTAGCGCCCGGCCATGTCGCCGATGGTGCGCAGGTTGTAGTCGCCGGCCGGCGCCGGATAGCCGCTGACGCAATGCAGGATGCACAGCTCCTTGCAGCCGCCCGAGCGCGCGGCGTCGATCGCTTCCTGGATCTCGTCCTGGTCGGCCAGGCCGGTGGAAATGATCATCGGCTTGCCGGTGCGCGCCACATAGCGGATCAGCGGCAGGTCGACCGCTTCGAACGAAGCGATCTTGTAGGCCGGCGCGCCCAGCGATTCGAGCAGGTCCACCGCGGTGGCATCGAACGGCGAACTGAAGATGGTGATGCCCACCTCGCGGGCGCGCGCGAACAGCGCCTCGTGCCAGGCCCAGGGCGTATGCGCTTCCTGGTAGAGATCGTGCAGCGTGCGGCCGGCCCAGGGGCCGTCCTTGATCTGGAAATCCTCGGCATCGCTATCGAGCGTGATGGTGTCGGCCGTGTAGGTCTGCAGCTTGATCGCATCGGCGCCGCAGGCCTTGGCCTCTTCCACCAGGCGCAGCGCGGTATCGAGCCTGCCATTGTGATTGGCCGACAGTTCGGCGATCACATACGGCGGCTGGTCGGCGCCGATGCGGCGCCCGGCAATGGTGATATGCATCTGACTCATCCTTACCTCGATACCGGAGCCCGTTCGCGCCATTGGCGGGCGGTCAGGCCAAAACCGACGCTGTCCACGGGATGGCCCGGTTCCGGCAGGGCCTCGCCGGTGAAGCCCAGCGCGCGGTGCATGGCCTGCGAGCGTTCATTGGACAGCAGCGCCTGGCCACGGACCTTGCGCAGGCCAAGGGTACCAAACGCGTGATCGAGCGCCGCGGCGCCCAGCCGGCGGCCGGTGCCGGGCGGCGCGCCCGGCACCGCATAGAAACCCCAGTCGGCGACATCGTCGGTGGCGGCTTCGGTGAAATGCACGAAGCCCAGCGGCTGGCCGGCCTGCTCGACGATCAGCAGATGGCGGCGCGGATCGGCCGCGCTGCGTTCGTACCAGGCGCGGTGTTCGGCGATGCCGATCTCGTGCGTGGTGTACATGTGCCGGCGCACGTCGGGGTGGTTGCGCCAGGACAGTACGGCGTCGAGGTCGTCGGGGCGCATCGGCCTGACGGTGGCTTCGTGCGAGGAGGATGGGCGCAATGCCAGGTCCTCGATGCAGATGCGTACGCGCTGCAGGCCAAGGCCGTCGCATATGTCAGCGGCCGCAGCCGACATCGCGCGCCAGGCATCCGGCGCCAGCAAATCCTGCATGGCGGCGGGGATGGCGTCCGGCAGGTTCTCCGGGCCGCCCAGCAGCATCGCTGCACCCTGCCGCACCAGCGCCTGCGCACCGGGACGCTGGTTGTCGGCCAGGATCACCAGCAGCGACGGCAAGCCGAGGCAGCAGCGTTCCAGGGCGGAAACGCCGGCAGCGCCGATGGCGAGATCGCAATCCGCCAGCAGGGCAGCCATATCGCCGACGTCTTCGAGAACTTCGCACGGCCATGGGCTGCGCGCCGCCAGCTCCCTCACGCGTTCCTTCGACGCGGCCTGCGCACCGAGCACCACGGTGATCCGGCATGCCGCCGGCAGCAGAGACCGGCTCAAGCCTTCCAACGCAAGCGACGTGGCATCGGCCGGATCGCCCCCGCCCATGCTGATCACGATCCTGTGCAGCGGCGCCTGCGCGCGTCGCGCCAGGCTTGCTTCGCGCCGCTGGCGGAACTCCGGACGCAGCATCGCGTAGCGCGGGCCGGCAAGCACCCGGCAATCGGTGGATACCAAGCCGGCATAGCGTTCCGCGCGGCGGCCGGCGTTCTGGTCGATCAGCATCTGCGCCAGATGCGGCCGGTCGGCGAGATCGTCGATCGCCACAAGCTTCCCGGCGTGGGGCTGCAAGGCCTGTTCCCACCGGGCATCCAGTGCGTAGTGATCCACGATCAGCACGTCGACGCTGCCGCGGAGCGCCTCGATCGTCGCCTCGGCATCGCCACGCTCATCCATGGCAGCCGCTTCGCCATCGGCCGGCAGCAAGGCCAGCTCGAAACCTTCCGCAGCAATCCGCGCGCCCAGATGCCCCGGCAACTCGCGGCAAACGAACCGGCACGAAGCTCCTTCCTCGCGCAGCGCACGCGCCAGCGCCAGGCAGCGCATCACATGCCCGCTGCCCAGCTGGAACGACGCATCGGCGCGAAAGGCTGCTTTCATGCCATCGCCCGCTAGGCGGTCTTTTCGAGCAGGAACCAGGTGACGTCGTCCTGCGGGAAGCTGGGGTCGCGGCGGTAGGCGAAGCCGTAGTCGACCAGGCGCAGGTCCGCATAGCGGTCCATGATCTCGCCGCAGAACGCTTCCTGCCCGGTCTTGTAGGTCATGCCTGTTCCGCCCCGTGATTGCCTTGCGCCGCCCGCTGGGCGCGGAACATCCATTCCGCGCGGATCCAGTCTTCTTCCGTGTCGATGTCCTGCACGCGATGCCGCGGAATCGGCAGCCCCGCGCCCGACGCATAGATGCCCACGCCATCCAGCCAGGCCTGCGCGCGGCCCCAGTAGAACTGGCCCGCGTCGTGCCAGGCTTCTTCCAGGTCCTGCGAGCGCGTGCCGGCATGCTCCGGCGCGAACATCGCCACCCGCCCCTCCGCCGACAGGCGCAGGGCGCGCTGGATCGGGAACGGGAAGGTGGTGACCGGGAAAACGTAATCGCCGTCGCCCGCATCGAGCATGTGCAAGCCGCGCTCGATATCGCCCGCTTCGACGAACGGCGCGGTGGCATAGATGCAGCACACGTTGCGCGGCGCGGCGCCTGCCCGCTGCAGCTCGCCCACGGCGTGGCGGATGACCGACACCGTGTCGGCGTGATCGCCGGCCAGCTCCGCGGGACGCAGGAATGGCACCTCGGCGCCGAACGAGCGCGCCACCGCAGCGATCTCCTCGTCGTCCGTCGACACCACGACCCGCTCGAAGCACCCGCTGCGCCGCGCCGCCTCGATCGACCAGGCGATCACCGGCTTGCCGCAGAACGCACGGATGTTCTTGCGCGGAATGCGCTTGCTGCCGCCGCGCGCGGGGATCACCGCGAGATTCATACGCCCAGCGCCCGGCGCAGCGACGCGATCACTTCGTCCTGCGCCGCATCGGTAAGCATCGGATACAGCGGCAGCGTGATCGCCTCCGCGTAGTAGCGCTCCGACTCGGGGAACTCGCGCCCGGCCATGCCGTGCTCGCGGTAGTAAGGCTGCGTATGCACCGGGATGTAATGCACGTTGACGCCTATGCCATCCGCGCGCATCGCTTCGAATACTTCCAGGCGCGTGCGCTGGATGCGGTCCAGCTGCAGCCGCACGGTGTACAGGTGCAGGCCGGAATAGCCGTCCGGATGCTGCCAGGGCAAGGTCAGCGGCAGGCCGGCCAGCAGGCGGTCGTAGCGTGCGGCGAGCTCGTGCCGGCGTTCCAGGTAAGCGTCGATCCGCCCCAGCTGGCTGATGCCCAGCGCCGCCTGCAGATCGTTCATGCGGTAGTTGTAGCCCAGCTCCACCTGCTGGTAGTACCAGGGGCCGTCGGAAGCGTGGGTCATGCGCGCCGGATCGCGCGTGATGCCGTGCGCGCGGAACAGCGCCATGCGCTCGGCCAGCGCGGCATCATTGGTCATCGCCATGCCGCCTTCCACGGTGGTGATGATCTTCACCGGATGGAAACTGAAGATGGTGATGTCGCTGTAGCGGCTGTTGCCGATGCGCTCGCCCAGATAGCGCGCGCCGATGGCGTGCGAGGCGTCCTCGACGATCTTGAAGCCATAGGTCTGCGCCAGCGCATGGATGGCGCGCATATCGCAGGGCTGCCCCGAGAAATGCACCGGCACCACCACCTTGGGCAAACGCCCTTCGGCCTTGGCCTGGATCAGCTTCTGTTCGAGCTTGACCGGGCAGAGGTTGTAGGTGCGCTCGTCGATATCGACGAAGTCCACCTGGGCGCCGCAATAGAGCGCGCAGTTGGCCGAAGCGACGAAGGTGATCGGCGTGGTCCACAGCCAGTCGCCTTCGCCCAGCCCCAGCGCCAGGCAGGCCACGTGCAGGGCCGAGGTGGCGCTGTTCGCGCCCACGCCGAAGCCGGCGCCGACATAAGCTGCGACGGCGGCTTCGAACTTCGGCGTCATCGGACCCTGGGTGAGGAAGTCCGAATGCAGCACTTCGATCACCGCGTCGACGTCGTCCTGGGTCACGTCCTGCCGGCCGTAGGGAATCATGTTCAGATCCCCGCCTCGCGGTGCAGCTGCAGGATGCCGTCGTTATCGAGGAAATGCGGATTGGTGCCGGAGTTGTATTCGAAACCCTGCGGCACCGGGGTGCCCGTTTCGCCCAGCCCGTTGACGGCGAAATCGTTGGGCCGGTTGAAGAAGGTGATGGTGGGGCGGATCACGTAGTGGTCGTCGAACTCCAGCGTGAGATGCGAGTCGTCGGCCGGGCACATGATCTCGTGCAGCTTCTCGCCGGGGCGGATGCCGACGATCTTGTGCGCCATCTGCGGCGCCATCGCGCGGGCCAGGTCGACGATGCGCACCGAGGGGATCTTCGGCACGAAGATTTCGCCGCCGTGCATGCGCTCGAAATTCTTCAGCACGAAGTCCACGCCCTGCTGCAGCGAGATCCAGAAGCGCGTCATCGCCACGTCGGTCAGCGGCAGCGCATCGCAGCCTTCGGCCAGCAGCTGCTTGAAGAACGGCACCACCGAGCCGCGCGAGCCGATCACATTGCCGTAGCGCACCACCGAGAAGACGGTGCGGTGGCCGCCGGCCATATTGTTGGCGGCGACGAACAGCTTGTCGGAGGCCAGCTTGGTGGCGCCGTAGAGGTTGATCGGATTGGCCGCCTTGTCGGTGGACAGCGCGATCACCTTGGCGACCTCGTTCTCCAGCGCCGCGTGGATCACGTTCTCCGCGCCGTGGATATTGGTCTTGATGCATTCGGTGGGGTTGTACTCCGCCGCCGGCACCTGCTTGAGCGCGGCCGCGTGGATCACGTAGTCCACCCCGCGCATGGCCTGCACCAGGCGGCCGCGGTCGCGCACGTCGCCGATGAAGTAGCGCATGCAGGGCGCGTCGTACTGGCGCTGCATCTCGTACTGTTTCAGTTCGTCGCGCGAATAGATCACCACGCGCCGCGGCTGGTAGCGGCCGAGCAGGGTCTGCACGTACTGCTTGCCGAAGGAGCCGGTGCCGCCGGTGATCAGGATGGACTTGCCGTCAAACATGGGATGCAACCTCAGCGGAATTCGTGGAATGGGACGGCTCAGCGGATATGCGGAATGCCATAGCGCCCCAGCATGCTCAGTTTTCGCGGAAACAGCACGACGTCGCGCAGATAGGCCGCCAGGCTGGCCCGGCGCATGCCCTGGGCGACACGCCGGCGCTGGCGCAGCGCGCGGAAGTCGCTGGCGATATAGCGCAGGGTCGGCAGGTAGATCTCGCTCCACACGCGCGCATCGCGCTTGACCAGCGCCAGCGCCAGCCCTTCGAGCAGCAGCGCGGCGGCGTGCAGGGTCAGCAGCGGCCACACCGCGATCGTCGGCGTGCAGACCACCATTACCGCGGTCTTGTTGCGCTCGCTCAGGCGGCGGCGGCGGAAGGTGGTGTTGAGGCGGCCGGCGTCCACGCGGTTGCCGCCGAAGCTGGCGCCCTGGCGATGGATATAGCCGCTTTCCTGCGCCACCAGCACCGGCACGCCGCGCAGGCGCGCCAGGCAGCACAGGTACATGTCTTCGGCGAGGGAGCCCATCCACTCGGGGAAGCCGCCCAGTTCTTCCCACAGGCTGCGCGGCAGGAACAGGCAGGCGCCGATGGTGATCGCCACCTGGCGGCGCGCCACGTCGAGGTTCGGCACGGGGTTGTAGAACAGGTCCAGCCGGCAGCCGCGATCGACCAGTTCGCCGGAAGCCCAGTCGTACTGCGGCAGCGTCGCGATGCAGGGCGTGGCCTGCTGCGCGGCCACGCCGAGCAGGGCGCGCAGCGCGCCGGGCTGCAGCGCGGCATCGTTGTTCAGCAGCAGCACGTAGCGGCCGCGTGCGTGCGCGACCATCCGGTTGTTGCCGATGCAGAAGCCGACATTGCTGCGCGCCGCCAGCAGTTCCACCTGCGGATAGCGCTCGCGCAGCCACTCCACCGAGCCGTCGGTGGAAGCGTCGTCGTGCACCAGCACTTCGAGTGCGATCTCGGCCGCCTGGGCAAAGATCGAATCCAGGCATTCGGCCAGCAGTCCGGTGCCGTTGTAATTGGCGATACAGATGGAGCAGACCGGATCGGCCACGCGCTCCCGCGCCGGGTAAAGCTCGACGTCAGAGGCGCTGCCAGCCATTCAGCGACCCTCGCCGGGCGCTTTCAGCAGCAGCCAGCGATGCAGCGCCAGCGGCGAATAGCCACCGGCGCGCGGCCTCTGCCGGCCGGCCAGCCGGCTGGCCAGGCCCCAGCCTACGCGGCCGCCGGCGGTGGCCAGCAGCAGCGCGCTGTCGCGCGGATTGCCGCCCTTGCCCAGCACCTCGAAACCAGCCGCGCGGGCCAGGGCGATGTATTCCTCGCGCCGGAAACCGCGTCCGCCGGTGGCGGAGGCCACACGGTTGCCGGCCAGGCGGCCGATCAGCGAACGCAGTTCCTCGCCCGGGTCCACGATCAGCAGCGGCGCGCCAGGCCGCAGCATCGCCGCGATCTGCGCGAAGGCCGCGCCGACTTCGGGGCGGTCCAGATACATCAGCGAGGTGATGGCCATGGCGCCGGCCATGCTGCGCGGGCGGAACGGCAGTGCGCGCAGGTCGGCCAGCACCGCTCCACCGCCGCCTTCGGCCA
>Ga0065165_1002164_pt1 | contig 17774 bp, 12 predicted proteins | sample AraplaMF_Cvi_mMF_FD_63813 | JGI IMG/M metagenome (GOLD analysis project Ga0065165, IMG submission 63813) | Arabidopsis root microbial communities from the University of North Carolina, USA - plate scrape MF_Cvi_mMF (version 2) (version 3) | ecosystem: Host-associated > Plants > Roots >...
GGTGCTGTCGGTCTGGCTCAGCACGACGCCGTTGGCCTGCGTGGCCTTGGTCTGCACCGGCATGCCGATGAACGGGTCGTCCTGCTTGAAGCGGCTCAGCGTGGTGGTGCCGGTGGCTTGGTCGGTCGATTCGATCGTCTCGAAACCCACCGAGCCCAGGCCCTGCTGGTTGCTGCGCAGGCCCTGGTAGCGGTAGTCGGTGCTGAGCCAGCCGCCCTGCCCGTTGGCGACGCGGCGCTGCGCCACCAGCGGCGGGCCGCTGACGGTGTTGCGCAGCGGCCAGGCGACATCCGCGCCGCGCGTGTAGACGCTGGTGTCGTCCATGCGCTTGTAGCTGAACTGCGTCTGGTGGCCCTCGCCGTCGGTCACCGACTCGAGCAGATCGGTGGTGCCGCCGTTGCCGGTCAGCGCCACGTACCAACTGCCCGCGGAGTTGCTCGCGGCGATGTAGTAGGCGCGGTCCGGGATGCCGTCGCCGTTGAAGTCGCCGACGTAGGTGGCCGTCGGAGTGCCCGGTGTAGCCATGGTCCATGCGCGGCAGGCCACGTTGACGCCGCCGCCGTAGGTGGCGCCGAACTGATACGGCGCGCTGTCGCCCATCTGGCAGACCGATGCGCTGCCGGCCGGATCGGCTCGGCCATCGCCGTCGTAATCGCCGACGTTGGCGTCGGAGTACCCGCCGTGCGCGAAGTCACCCAGGATCGGCGAGCACGACCAGGACACGCCGGTCGAGCGGCACACCTTGGCCGAATAGACGCCGTTCAGCGAATGCGAGTCCAGTGCGTCGCTGTAGCTGTCGTACGGGTCGCCGTTCTGGTCGCCCAGGATGGTCGTGCCCGGGTCGGGGATCGGCGGCAGAAAGAAGTCGGTGGCGCCCATCAGCCGGGAGCGCACCAGCCCCTGGTCGGTCGACAGGAACACGCTTGCATCGCTCCAAGCCCCCGACTTCTCGGTGATGAGGAAGTCGGCGCGTCCGTCACCGTTGAAGTCCCCGGTCACCTTCTTGATGGTCGGGCCGCTCTCCCAATCCGTCAGCGTGGCCAGCACGAACTCGGCGGTGTCGTAGGCGATGCAGCCACCGCCGGTGGCCACGCCGGTGCACAACCTGGAGCCGCCCTTGCTGCCGTTCTTGTCGACGGCAAGGATGTCGTCGCGCCCGTCGCCATTGAAGTCGGCCACCGGGCCGCCGAAGCTCGGGCCGGCCCAGTCGCTGCACGAGAAGCCGCTGCCGGTCGAAAGACACACGCTCCAGGTGGATGAGCCCACGACGGGAATCCATGCGATGTCCATGCGGCCGTCGCCATTGAAATCGCCCTGCGCCACCCCGCGATCGCCGTTGGCCGGTCCGGCCCACGACTGGCATGTGAAGGTCGTGCGCCGCGACAGGCACACGCGCCAGTTGCCGTTGCCATCCGAGCGCGCCAGGTCGACCGCGCCATCGCCGTCGAAGTCGCCCATCAGCACCTGCGTCTGCACCTGCTGCGTCTTGCTGCCGAGCTTCTGGTTCACCGGCATCAGTTCCTGCAGCTGCGGCACCGGGCCGCCCCAGTTGCCGCTGCCGGCAGCCGCAAAGGTCTCCGCCGCGGGGTCGCGCACCGTCCACGCGAAGCGCGTGGCGGGCAGGCAATTGCCCGCGCTGTCGCAATCGCTGATCGCATCAACCAGGCTGCGACCGTTGATCGGGTTGGTCTTGTAGGCCACGCGGTAGTCGCGCACCAGCGTGCCGCCGCTGCCGTCGGCCGCGGTGTCGACGCGCGTCTGGATCGCCGTCAGCCGCTGCGTGCGGCTCAGCAGGTTGCCGGCGACATAGCCTTGCCACGGGTCGGGCCGGGTCTCGTAGACGAAGTTGACCGCGTTGTACGGCACCAGCCCGGTGCTGTCGTTGCCGGTGTAGCGGATGCGCATCGGCACCATCTCGCCGAGCGTGCTGTTCTTCGCGTAGCTGATGGCGAAATAGCTGCCGCGCCGGTCCTGCGAGCGCGACAGCGCCCAGCGCAGGTTGCGGGTGCCGCCTTGCACGTCGAGCGTGGCGTCAGCCGTGCCGCCATAGGTCATCACCTGCCCGGACTTCAGGTAGACCGTCCAGGCGTCCGGGCCCTTGGCGGCATCGGTGATGACGGGAACGATCTTGCTGAAGCCGTCGATGCGCGTGCGGTACTCGGTGCCGTTCGAGCCGCTCGCCGGCAGCAGCCGCTGGCCGTCGAGGCAGAACTGGTCGTTCGCATCGAGCGACACCGCCGTGCGCACCTTGTCGATCGCCAGCGTCTTGCCGCAGCGCGCAATGCTCGACTGACCGCCCACGGCCCAGCCGCGCCCGAGCGTGCCCATGCCGGACTGGCTCGAATAGTTCAGCGACACGCCAGGCGCCATGCCCGCCGTGCCCGGCGGCACCGCGATCGACACCGAATAGGTCGCCGCACCGGCGCTCACCGAGGCCCGTCCGGCGAGGCTGCCCGACACCGCGCCCGACAGGTTCGGCGGCTGGATCGTGACGGCGGTCTGCGCGAGCGCCATCGTCGGAATGCAGACGAGAGCGAGCACCGAGGCCGCCACTGCGACGGCCGTGCGTGGCCGCGCCACGGCCACATGACGTGAATGATTCAAGGATTTCCCCCAATGAGCTTCAAGCACCACGCCATGCGCATCGATCGTGCGACTTTGGCTGTGCCGCGCAACCGTCGGTGCGTCAGCAGTGGGAGTGCACGTTATGAACGGCGCAAGGGCTCGTCAAGACACTCCGATGGGGGTGTTGCGAATCAGCGAACGGGCCATTCGCTGCATTCAATCTCCACAATGTCCTGCCAACTCACCCCGCCACCGTCTGCCGCACCGCGTGCTCCCACTCGCCCATCAAGGCCTGCGCGCGCTCGCGCGACATCGTCGGGTGGAACGTGCGCTCGACCTGCCACTGGCGTTCCAGCTCGCCGAGCCCGCTGTAGACGCCGCACGACAGCCCGGCCAGCGAGGCCGCGCCGAGTGCCGTCGTCTCGATCACCTTCGGCCGCACCACCGGAATGCCCAGCAGGTCGGCCTGGAACTGCATCAGCAGGTTGTTGACGCAGGCGCCGCCGTCGACGCGCAACTCGCTGACCGGCGCACCGCCCGCGGCCACCGCATCGCGTCCCATCGCCTGCAGCAGCGCCGCGCTCTGGAACGCGATGCTCTCCAGCGCCGCGCGCGCGATGTGCGCCACCGTGGTGCCGCGCGTCAGCCCGACGATCGCGCCGCGGGCCTCGGCCTTCCAGTACGGCGCGCCCAGGCCGGTGAAGGCCGGCACGAACATCACGCCGCCGGCATCGGGCACGCTCTCGGCAAGCGACTGCACCTCGCTGCTCGCCTTGATCGCGTTCAGCCCGTCGCGCAGCCATTGCACCACCGCGCCGCCGATGAAGACGCTGCCTTCGAGCGCGAACTCGGTCTGCGCCGTCGGTTGCGCCGCGCTGGTGGTGATCAGCCCGTTGGTCGAGGTCTGGAATTGCGCGCCGGTGTGCGTCAGCATGAAGCAGCCGGTGCCGTAGGTGTTCTTCGCGAGCCCGGCGCGAAAGCACGCCTGCCCGAACAACGCGCTCTGCTGGTCGCCGGCCACACCGCCGATCGGCAGCGACGCACCCAGCAGCTCGGCCTTCGTGTGGCCGTACACATGGCTGGACGGGAACACCTGCGGCAGCACCTCGCGCGGCACGTCGAGCAGTTGCAGCAGCTCGTCGTCCCACGCATTGCGGCGCACGTCCAGCAGCAGCGTGCGCGACGCGTTGCTGACGTCGGTGGCATGCACCGCGCCGCCGGTCAGGTGCCACATCAGCCACGAGTCGACGGTGCCGAAGGCCAGCTCGCCGCGCGACGCCGCCTCGCGCGCGCCGCCCACGTGGTCGAGGATCCACTTCAGCTTGGTGCCCGAGAAGTAGGCATCGATGATCAGCCCGGTCTTCTCGCGAAAGGTGCCCTCGAGCCCGCGCTCGCGCAGCGCGGCGCAGGTCGGCTCGGCGCGGCGGTCCTGCCAGACGATCGCGTTGTACAGCGGCTCGCCGGTGCGGCGGTTCCACACCACCGTGGTCTCGCGCTGGTTGGTGATGCCTATCGATGCGATGTCGCGCGCGGCGATGCCGGCCTTCGCCAGCACCTCCTTCGCGGTCGCGAGCTGCGACCGCCAGATCTCCATCGGATCGTGCTCGACCCACCCCGGCTGCGGGTAGATCTGGCGGAACTCGCGCTGCGCCATCGCGACGATGCCGCCGGCGCGGTCGAACACGATGCTGCGTGAACTGGAGGTGCCCTGGTCGAGGGCCAGCAGGTAGGTCGGTGTGCTCATGGACGGATCATGTCGCGACTTCGCACTGGACTCCAGCGTCGGCCAGCAATGAAGGGAAGGGCTCCGGCGGCGCCTGGTCGGTGAACAGCGCATCGATCTCGGCGAAGCCCGCCACCTGCACCATCGCCGGCCGGTTGAACTTGCTGTGGTCGGCGGCCACCCACACCTGGCGCGACTGCTCGATGATCGCGCGCGCCACCTTCACCTCGCGGAAATCGAAGTCGCGCAGCGTGCCGTCGCTCTCGATGCCCGAGATGCCGATCAGCCCGATGTCGACCTTGAACTGCTTGATGAAATCGACCGTCGCCTCGCCGACGATGCCGCGGTCGCGCGAGCGCACCACGCCGCCGGCGACGATCACCTCGCAGTCGGGGTTGTCCGACAGGATCGCCGCAACGTTCAGGTTGTTGGTGATCACCCGCAGCCCCTTGTGCCGCATCAGCTCGCGCGCGATCGCCTCGGTGGTGGTGCCGATGTTCAGGATCAGCGAGCAGCCTTCCGGCACGCCCTGCGCGACGCTGCGCGCGATGCGCTGCTTGGCCTGCTCGTTGAGCTGCTGGCGCTGCCGGTACGCGATGTTCTCGGTGGTCGAACTCGGCAGCCGCACGCCGCCATGGAAGCGCGACAGCAGCCCGGCATCGGACAGCAGCTTCACGTCGCGCCGCACCGTCTGCAGCGTCACGCCGAACTGCTCCGACAGCGCCTCCACCGTCGCCGTGCCGCGCGCGCGCACCTCGTCGAGCAGCAGCGATTGGCGCGGGTTCGGGGTCATGGCGGCGGAGGGTACCGAAAGCCCGAACGAAAACAGATGCTGGATTCCCTGGGTTGCATTGCTTTCGTTTTTCGCATAAAACGAAAAAAGAAGATCAGAAACGAACCGAATCGAACAGATCGTCGAACAACAACGCCGGACCGCCCCTTTGCGGTCGGCCAAACGTCGATGGGCCAGGAGACAGAGTGTTGAACCAAGCGTTGCCGGGTGAAGTGGACGTGCTCGTCGTGGGCGGCGGCATCAATGGCGCCGGCATTGCGCGCGACCTGGCAGGCCGCGGCGTGCGGGTGCTGATGTGCGAGAAGGACGACCTGGCGCAGCACACCTCGTCGGCGTCGACCAAGCTGATCCACGGCGGCCTGCGCTACCTGGAGTACTACGAGTTCTCGCTGGTGCGCAAGGCGCTGGCCGAGCGCGAGGTGCTGCTGAAGGGTGCCCCGCACATCATGTGGCCGCTGCGCTTCGTGATGCCGCACGACGCCAGCATGCGGCCGGTGTGGATGATCCGCGCCGGGCTGTTCCTGTACGACCACCTGGCCAAGCGCGAAGTGCTGGCCGGGTCGCGCACGGTGTCGCTGCGCGAGCACCCGGCCGGCGCACCGCTGAAGCCGCAGTACACGCGCGGCTTCGTCTACTCCGACGGCTGGGTCGACGACGCGCGGCTGGTGGTGCTGAACGCCCGCGACGCCGCTGACCGCGGTGCGACGGTGTTGACGCGCTGGCGCTGCATCGATGCGCAACGCGGAGGCACCGCCTGGCGCGTCACGCTGCAGGCCGGCGACGGCCGCACGCACACGCTGACCGCGCGCGCACTGGTCAACGCCGCCGGCCCGTGGGCCGCGCAGTTCCTCGCCGAAGGCACACATGCGCCGCGCGCCCGCTCGCTGCGCCTGGTGAAAGGCAGCCACATCGTCGTGCGCAAGCTGTTCGACCACGACCATGCCTACATCTTCCAGAACCCGGACCGCCGCATCATCTTCGCGATCCCGTACCAGGACGGCGAGTTCACGCTGATCGGCACCACCGATGTCGAGCACCACGGCGCGATCGGCGACGCCCGCATCGACGACGGCGAGATCGCCTACCTGTGCGAACAGGCGAGCCGCTATTTCGCGAAACCGGTCGTGCCGGCCGACGTGGTGTGGACGTATTCCGGCGTGCGGCCGCTGCTGGACGACGAGTCGGGCGATCCGTCGGCCGTCACTCGCGATTACTCGCTCGAGTTGAGCCTCACGCAAGCGAGCGCCCCGAGCGCCGGGCCGCCCCAAGCTCGGGGCGAGCCCCCTCGGGAGGCGGGCGCGCAGCGACCGGGGGCTCCACTTCTTTCGGTGTGGGGCGGCAAGATCACCACCTTCCGCAAGCTGGCCGAGGAAGCGGCCGACCTGCTGGCCGCGCCGCTCGGCACCGCCCGCGGCGCATGGACGGCCGGCGCCTTCCTGCCCGGCGGCGACCTCAGCGTATGGATCGGCGACCCGCAGCGGCCCGACACCGACTTCGCGCGCTTCGAGCAGGCCTTTGCGCTGCGCCACCCGCAGCTGTCGGCGGCGATGCGCCACCGGCTCGCGCGCTGCTATGGCTCGCGCGTGCAGGAGCTGCTGGCCGACGGTGCCGGCGCCGAGGTGGTGCCCGGGCTGCACGAGGCCGAACTGAACTACCTGCACGACCACGAATGGGCGCGAGAGCCCGACGACGTGCTGTGGCGGCGCACCAAGCTCGGCCTGCACCTGACACCGGCCCAGCGCGAACAGGTGGCCCGCTGGTGCGCCCAACACTGGCACGGCACGCCCGGCGCGGCACCGCAGACGAGACCTTCGGAGACCTCATGGAATTGACGCTGGAGCGCATCGGCAAGCAGGTCGGTGCGCAGACCCACCTCTACCCGCTGGACCTGACCCTGGTCCCGCGCGCGGTGACCGTGCTGCTCGGCGCGACGCAGGCCGGCAAGACCTCGCTGATGCGCCTGATGGCGGGGCTGGACACGCCGACGCAAGGCCGCGTGCTGGCCGATGGCCGCGACGTGACCGGCCTGCCGGTGCGCGAGCGCAACGTGTCGATGGTCTACCAGCAGTTCATCAACTACCCGTCGATGACGGTGGCCGACAACATCGCGTCGCCGCTGAAGTTGCGCGGCGAAAAAGGGATTGCCGAACGCGTGCAGGAGCTCGCGAAGCGGCTGCACATCGAACCCTTCCTGAAGCGGCTGCCGGCCGAGCTGTCGGGCGGCCAGCAGCAGCGCGTGGCGCTGGCGCGGGCGCTGGCGAAGAAGGCGCCGCTGATGCTGCTCGACGAGCCGCTGGTGAACCTGGACTACAAGCTGCGCGAGGAACTGCGCGACGAGTTGTCGCAGCTGTTCGCGGCCGGCGAATCGACCGTCGTCTACGCGACCACCGAGCCGACCGAAGCACTGCTGCTCGGCGGCTACACCGCGGTGATGGATGCCGGCGAGCTGCTGCAGTACGGCCCGACCGCCGAGGTGTTCCACCGCCCGCAGTCGATCCGCGTCGCGCGCGCCTTCAGCGACCCGCCGATGAACCTGGTCGAGGGCACGCACGCGAGCATCGGCATCAGCCTGCAGGCGGGCGTGAACCTGTCGGTGCCGCTGCCGGCGTCGAGCACGCCGGCGCTGACGATCGGCATCCGCGCCAGTGCATTGCGCGTGCGCCAGCGCGACGGCGACATCGCGTTGAGCGGCAAGGTCGAGCTGGCCGAAATCTCCGGATCGGACACCTTCGTGCACGTCGACACACCGATCGGCGAGCTGGTGGCGCAGCTGACCGGGGTGCACCAGTTCACGCTCGGCGAGGCGGTGACGCTGTACCTGAACGCGGCGCAGGTGCATGTGTTCGATTCGGCGGGCAAGCTGCTCGTCGCCCCGCATCGGGAAGGCATCTGACATGGCCCGCATCGATCTCGACCTGGCGCATGCCTACAAGCCGAACCCGCAGCGCGATGAAGACTACGCGCTGCTGCCGCTGAAGATGACGTTCGACGACGGCGGCGCCTACGCGCTGCTCGGCCCGTCGGGCTGCGGCAAGACGACGCTGCTGAACATCATCTCGGGCCTGGTGACGCCGTCGCAGGGCACGGTGAAGTTCGGCGGGCAGGACGTCACCGGCCAGACGCCGCAGCAGCGCAACATCGCGCAGGTGTTCCAGTTCCCGGTCATCTACGACACGATGACCGTCGGTGAGAACCTGGCGTTCCCGCTGCTGAATCGACGAAAGAGCCAGCGTGGCCTCACACCCGACCGCATCCGCCAGCGCGTCGGCCAGATCGCCGAGATGCTGGAGATGAGCGGACAGCTGAACACGCGCGCGGCCGGGCTGTCGGCCGATGCGAAGCAGAAGATCTCGCTCGGCCGCGGGCTGGTGCGCGAGGACGTGTCGGCGGTGCTGTTCGACGAACCGCTGACGGTGATCGACCCGCACCTGAAATGGCAGCTGCGTCGCAAGCTGAAGCAGATCCATCACGAGCTGAAGCTGACGCTGGTCTACGTGACGCACGACCAGGTCGAGGCGTTGACCTTCGCCGACCAGGTGGTGGTGATGACGCGCGGCCGCGCGGTGCAGGTGGGCAGCGCGTCGGCGCTGTTCGAGCGGCCGCAGCACCGCTTCGTCGGCCACTTCATCGGCTCGCCGGGGATGAACTTCCTGCCGGTGCGCTGGGCCGGCCAGGGCCTCGACGTGGCCGGCCGCGTGCTGCCGATGGCCCGCAACCCGCTGCACGGCGAAGGCAGCTTCGCGCTCGGCGTGCGGCCGGAGTACGTGACGCTGGCCGCGCCCGAGGCCGCCGGCGCCGTGCCGGCCACCGTGACGCAGGCGCAAGACATCGGCACCTACTGGCTCCTCGGTGCGCGCCTCGGCGCGGGGTCGGGTGCCGACGGCGGCGAGCAGACGATCCGCGCCCGCCTGTCGCCCGACCAGCGCATCCCGCGCGCCGGCGATACGGTGTGGCTGTCGCTCGTCGGGCCACACACCTGCTATTACCGAGACGACGTGCTGATCGACAACGTCAGCGATTCTTCCGTGGAGGTGGCGGCATGAAGCCGGTCAACCAGAAAGCCTGGCTGCTGATCCTGCCGGTGGTGCTGTGCGTGGCGTTCTCGGCGGTGCTGCCGCTGATGACCGTCGTGAACTATTCGGTGCAGGACATCATCTCGCCCGAGCGGCGCGTGTTCGTCGGCACCGAATGGTTCAAGTCGGTGATGCGCGACGAAGACCTGCAGGGCGCGCTGCTGCGCCAGATCGGCTTCTCGCTGGCGGTGCTGCTGGTGGAGATCCCGCTGGGCATCGGCCTGGCGCTGTCGATGCCGGCCAAGGGCGCGCGTTCGTCCGCGGTGCTGGTGCTGGTGGCGATCTCGCTGCTGATCCCGTGGAACGTGGTCGGCACCATCTGGCAGATCTACGGCCGCACCGACATCGGGTTGATGGGCGCCGCGCTCGCGAAGCTCGGCATCGACTACAGCTACACCGGCAATGCGACCGACGCCTGGTTCACCGTGCTGCTGATGGACGTGTGGCACTGGACGCCGCTGGTGGCGCTGCTGTGCTTCGCCGGGCTGCGCGCGATCCCGGATGCCTACTACCAGGCCGCGCGCATCGACGGCGCCAGCAAGTTCGCGGTGTTCCGCTTCATCCAGCTGCCCAAGCTGCGCGGTGTGCTGATGATCGCGGTGCTGCTGCGCTTCATGGACAGCTTCATGATCTACACCGAACCCTTCGTGCTGACCGGCGGCGGGCCGGGCAACGCGACCACCTTCCTGAGCCAGTACCTGACGCAGAAGGCGGTCGGCCAGTTCGACCTCGGCCCGGCGGCGGCCTTCTCGCTGATCTACTTCCTGATCATCCTGCTGCTGTGCTTCATCCTCTACAACTGGATGCAGCGCGTCGGCCAGGATGCCGCGACGACCGAGGGAGCCGCCCATGGATGAGCGCCGTTTCAAGAAGCGGGTGGTCTTCCTGCTGCTGTACCTGGTGTTCGCGATCCTGCCGGTGTACTGGATGGTGAACATGTCGTTCAAGACGAACGAGGAGATCCTGTCCTCGTTCAGCCTGTGGCCGCAGCATTTCACGATCGACCACTACGTCACGATCTTCACCGACGAGTCCTGGTACTCGGGCTACATCAACTCGATGATCTACGTGGCCATCAACACGGTGATCTCGCTGCTGGTGGCGCTGCCGGCGGCGTATGCGTTCTCGCGCTACAGCTTCCTCGGCGACAAACATGTGTTCTTCTGGCTGCTGACCAACCGCATGACGCCGCCGGCGGTGTTCCTGCTGCCGTTCTTCCAGCTGTACACGACGCTCGGGCTGATGGACACGCACATCGCGGTGGCGCTGGCGCACCTGCTGTTCAACGTGCCGCTGGCGGTGTGGATCCTCGAGGGCTTCATGAGCGGCATCCCGCGCGAGATCGACGAGACGGCCTACATCGACGGCTATTCGTTCCCGCGCTTCTTCCTGACGATCTACATCCCGCTGATCAAGGCCGGGGTCGGCGTGGCGGCGTTCTTCTGCTTCATGTTCAGCTGGGTCGAGCTGCTGATGGCGCGCACGCTGACCAGCGTCAACGCGAAGCCGATCGTCGCGGTGATGACGCGCACGGTGAGCGCCTCGGGCATGGACTGGGGCGTGCTGGCCGCGGCCGGCGTGCTGACCATCGTGCCGGGCGCGATCGTGATCTGGTTCGTGCGGCACTACATCGCCAAAGGTTTTGCCATGGGGAGGGTGTGATGTTCGAGTGGATGGCATGGACGACACCGGTGGCGGTGTTCTTCGTCTGCATCGTGCTGATGCTGGCCGGCATGACGGTGTGGGAGCTGAAGTCGCCCACCACGCTGCGCCGCGGCTTCCTGCCGATGGCGACGACGCGCGGCGACCGGCTCTTCATCGGGCTGCTGAGCGCGGCGTACGTGAACCTGGCCTTCGTCGCGTTGAGCGAGAAGATGGTCGGCTGGTTCGGGCTGGCGGAGGAACCGTCGATCTGGATCAGCTTCGGCGTCTCGATGGCCTTGCTGGCGCTCGTGATGCGCAAGGGCTGATGAGCTGGCGCAAAAGCTGAAGCTCCCTTTCTGTTTGAAAAGGCCGCCGGTGATTCTTCCCAGCCGGCGCGTCGAGTGAACCCCGGGAAGTACCAGAGGAGACAGACATGAAGTTGCGCTTGAACGCCGTGGCGTTTGCCGCCGTCGCGCTGGCACTGGGCCACAGCGCCTGGGCCGGCGAGGCCGAGGCGAAGAAATGGATCGATGCCGAGTTCCAGCCTTCGACGCTGAACAAGGACCAGCAGATGGCCGAGATGAAGTGGTTCATCGACGCCGCGAAGAAGCTGCAGGCCAAGGGCGTCAAGGAGGTCTCGGTGGTGTCGGAGACGCTGACGACGCACGAGTACGAATCGAAGACGCTGGCCAAGGCCTTCGAGGAGATCACCGGCATCAAGGTGAAGCACGACCTGATCCAGGAAGGCGACGTGGTCGAGAAGCTGCAGACCTCGATGCAGTCGGGCAAGTCGATCTACGACGGCTGGATTTCGGATTCGGACCTGATCGGCACGCACTACCGCTACGGCAAGATCATGAACCTGACCGACTACATGTCGGGCAAGGGCAAGGAGTTCACGAACCCCGGCATCGACCTGAAGGACTTCATCGGCACGAGCTTCACGACCGCGCCGGACAAGAAGTTGTACCAACTGCCCGACCAGCAGTTCGCGAACCTGTACTGGTTCCGCGCCGACCTGTTTGCACGCCAGGACCTGAAGGACAAGTTCAAGGCCAAGTACGGCTATGACCTGGGCGTGCCGCTGAACTGGAGCGCCTACGAAGACATCGCCGCGTTCTTCAGCGAAGACGTGAAGACCATCGACGGCAAGCCGATCTACGGCCACATGGACTACGGCAAGAAGGATCCGTCGCTCGGCTGGCGCTTCACCGATGCGTGGCTGTCGATGGCCGGCACGGCCGACATCGGCATCCCGAACGGCATGCCGGTGGACGAGTGGGGCATTCGCGCGTCGGCCGATGGCTGCACGCCGCTGGGCGCGAGCGTCTCGCGCGGCGGTGCGACCAACTCGCCGGCGGCGGTTTATGCGCTGACGAAATACGTCGACTGGATGAAGAAGTACGCCCCGAAGGAAGCCACCGGCATGACCTTCGGCGAAGCCGGCCCGGTGCCGGCACAGGGGCAGATCGCGCAGCAGATCTTCTGGTACACCGCGTTCACCGCCGACATGGTGAAGCCGGGGCTGCCGGTGGTGAATGCCGACGGCACGCCGAAGTGGCGCATGGCCCCTGGCCCGAACGGCCCGTACTGGAAGCAGGGCATGCAGAACGGCTACCAGGACGTCGGCTCGTGGACCTTCTTCGAAGGGCATGACGCGAACAAGGTGGCGGCCGCGTGGCTGTATGCGCAGTTCGTGACGGCGAAGACGACCTCGCTGAAGAAGTCGATCACCGGGCTGACCTTCATTCGCGACAGCGACATCCGCAGCGACTACTTCACGCAGAACGCGAACAAGTACGGCGGCCTGATCGAGTTCTACCGCAGCCCGGCGCGCGTCGCGTGGACGCCGACCGGCACCAACGTGCCCGACTACCCGAAGCTGGCGCAACTGTGGTGGAAGAACGTGGCAGTGGCGGTGACCGGCGAGAAGACGCCGCAGGCCGCCATGGACAACCTGGCCGAGGAAATGGACCAGGTGATGTCACGGCTGGAGCGCGCCGGGATGGCACGCTGCGCACCGAAGCTGAACCCGAAGGGCGACCCGAACAAGTGGCTGAGCGACAAGGGCGCGCCGTGGAAGAAGCTGGCGAACGAGAAGCCGAAGGGCGAGACGATCGCTTATGACACGCTGTTGAATGCGTGGAAGGCGGGGAAGGTTCGCTGAGGCTTCTCTTGTCGTTGTAGCGTTCGCTTGGGGCACGGACTTTCGTCCGTGCCTCCGGTGAGTGCGCTGCGGTTGCGGTACGCAGGCGGAGTGTGTTTTTGGGGTTGCAGGTACGGTGTGGGATCAGGGCTTGAGACCGAAATTCGCCGCGAGCTCGTGGTGCGAGCGGCCGATTCCGACCCTGAGCCGACACCAAGACTGCCGACTTGAGCTCCGCAAAGCCGCCCTCTGGCCAAGTGCCTGTGCGGCCAATCCGAAGTCACTTCGTGCTGAGCGGTCGACATAGTGGACGCGCATCGCGTTCTTGATGTGAAGTCGACGTTCTGCGCGGACTACTTGGTCCGTCATGAAGCTCGCCGCCTTCGCCACCCCGGGCCCGCGATGGAACGCCTGAATGAGGGTGCGCAATCGAAGCCATCGACGCGCGAATACGTCGCGGCGGCGTTAGTCCTCACCATAGTATGGTGGCCTTATAAATCAACCACTTAGCGGCATCCCTAGCCAGGTGTCCATGAGCCGAGCCGGTGAGCGCGAGTAAACCCGGAACGATTCCACGCCACGGGTGTCAACTAGCCTGTAAACTAGTTCGCACGTGCTCCGAAGAGGGCACTATGGCAACTGCAACGCACCGAAGGAGAGCCCGCATGACCACCACCACGCTCGGCACGTGGCGTAAACCCCCGCTCGCCTATGTGGTCGCAGAGCTGGTCATTTCGCCGTACTACTCGATGGCGGCGAAGGTACCCAGTCTGCAAGACCGGCTCCGTTCCACTTTCCCGAAGACCGTCGAAGGGCAGGAACTCGTCGTCGACGGCGCCAAGCCTTCGGCCCAGCCGATCTGGCAGCTGATCTCTGCTGACCAGAAGCACGGCGTCCAACTCGGTACCAGGTCGATCTCACTGCACGCAACGGGCTACTTCAACTCCACGGACCTGATGACTCGATGGGCCGACGTGCTCGACGCCATCCATGAGGCAGGCCTCGGTGCGTTCGTGGAGCGCGCAGGGTTGCGCTACGTCGACCTCATCGTTCCGAGCGGCGATCGCTCGCCAGCGGACTACTTGGCGCAGCAGCTACAGGGCATCGTTCCAGACGGCGCGAAGCCGACCGGGTCGCTGTGGGCTGCCGCATTTATGTTCGACGGCGCCACCGTCAACCTCCGCGCGGGCGCGCCGGCGCCTGCTGGGATGCTGTTGCCCCCGAACTTCAACGCGATGCCGCTGCACAAGCCGCAGGTGATGGTTGACTGCGAAAAGAGGATCAAGGACGAGAAGGCGATCGGCTTCATCGACACGGACTGCCTGCGCGACATCAACCAAGTCTTCGATGCCGCCAAATTGGTCGGCATCTACACTGACATGCAGAAGCTGACTTCGCGGACCTTCAAGGCTGCACTGTCCGCCACGGCAAACAAGGAGTGGATGTGAGCGACACGATCGAGGCACGGTTCTACAACGCTCAGCGTGCGACGCTGCTTCAGCGTCGTCCGAGCACGATTATCGAGGCCGCCGAGTCGTTTCATTCTGCTGTGCCGATGCAGTTCTATGGCGGTGGTGAGACGCACGTCATTGGGTCCTATCGCATGGGGACCAAGTTGACCGGCGCGCGGACTGTCCTCATCGTCGACACGGACGTGTTACTCGCGACATCGGCGATCCCGACCGTCACTGCTGAAGACTTTGACGTCGACTCGTGGTCGCGTTGGTCCAAGGCCTCGGGGGAGGCCTTTCAGAAGGCGGCCGCTGCAGCCAATGCAGCACCGAGCGCAGCTGCTCGGCTTCGCGTCGAACGGTTGGCCGCTCTTCAGGCCGCTCTGGGGCTGTCGACGTCCAACCTGGCGCAGGTGCTTGGGCTGTCTCGGCCCGGCCTCTACAAGTGGCTCGATGCCTCCAGCGACGTGAAGCTGCAGGGTGCCAGTCGTGAGCGACTGGCCGCGGTCGAGCGCATTGCGAAGCTGTGGCGCGAACGGTCGACAGCTCCGCTGAGTTCCGTCTCCAATGAGCCTCTCGCGGACGGACGCACCGTTCTTGCGATGATGGTTGCGGATCAGTTCGACGAGGCTGCCGTTGTCGGCGCGTTCGACGAGCTCTTGGCCAAGCTGGCTGGCAAGCCGAAGACTCGCAGCCAAAAGCTCGCCGAGGCCGGCTTCAAGCGCCGTCCATCCGCCAAGTCGCTGCCGTCCGACGAGTGAGGACGCCTTGCCGCTTGGAGACGAGGTTGCAGAGCGGGGCTGGTGCACCGGGGCCGTAGTGCCTCCGGAGATGCTGCCGACCATCGCGCAGCACCTTTCTCGGCCTGGCGCGGCCGCCGTCGAAGTGGCTGCGGACCACTGGCTCGTCGTCGTCTCGCAAACATGCGACGTGGTGGCTCGCACTCTTGAGGCCGAGCCGTTCGTTGAGGTCTTGAATTGCAAGCCGATCAAGAAGCCGCGGGCTCAGTACCGGGATTTTCGATCGACGCGCATCCTCGACTTCCGGCCGAACCGCCAAACTCACGAGGCCGTTGCGCTCTCGGCTCACGCGGTCGCCGACAGATACCTTGTTCCTCGTGAATTTTTCAGGAACCAGCCACCAGACGTCGATCGCCATCTGAGCAGCGAGGCAGCGCAACGCATCATGGCGTGGTACGCGCTGCGCGCTGGTCGTCCCAGCTGGCCAGACGCCTTCGTTAAGCGGATCGACAAGGATACCGAGGGCGCACTCGAGGCCGCGATCGAGCCACTCAAGGAAGACATCGCAGAGGTCCGACTTGGCATCGTCGAGAAGGATTTGGAGCTGGGCGACGATCAGTCGTACCACGTGGCCGTGTATTTCGTCGTCGACGCCGAGATTTGGGAGGGAGATGTTGAGGGCAGGGCGGCGATCAGCACGGCCTTCGCGACGTTCGTCAGCAAGCTCAACGCATGCGACGGGATCGAGGTGGATCAGGATCTCAGTGAGGTCGTGTCCGGCGATGAATTCACTTGGCAGGAGACGAGAGCTACCGATGAGTGGAACTTTGCGAACCTGAGTCATCGCGAGTGAGTGCTTTGGCTCGCCGGTAGCCTGTCCTTCGTGAACGTCGCCTGCTGGCCGGCCACACCGATCCGTAGCGACTGGCGGCATCACCTGAGTCGACGGACAGGAGCTGACTTTCAACGTATGGAGATCATGGGGGCGACTCGCGTTGAGGGGTTCGAACTATCGCCAGCCAAAGAAAGTAGACCCCGATGGCTGATCCAAGGAGCCCGTATGGCACAAGGAGCGAGATGCCTCCGTGCAAAAGCATCCGCGTCTCCGAGAATGCGACGAGACAGCTCACGAGAAGCAAAAGCAGACCACACACCGCGAACAGCGAGCGCGAGACCCGCGGATATTCTTGCGGTACCAGCATCGGGAGCCACGCGGGACTGAAGATCAGCAACCAGCCCGCAACGGATACTGCGGCACTGAGCAGTCCCCAAACGGGGCCGTCTGACCACGGGATTACAACAGGCGAATAGACGAAAACACCTTGAAGTAGTGCGACGCCTACGACGCCGACGACAAATGCGATTCTCGTGCGCGTGCGAATCGGAACCTGTCGACTCCAGGGGGCGGGCCATTCCTTGAGAGGTGTTCGCGGCGGAGCGTAGTTGTCGGCAGTCACACTCGGTCCTCGTTTCCGCGGTCTAGATGTCGACATCGCACCTATCGACGCCGCTTGCCCGAAAGCAGTCTATCGCGACCGTCTGCAAGTGGCCGGCCACTGGCCGACAGTTGCCGATCAGCGGATCCTTAGGCAGCATCCTTCTCGGCCCGCACCGAGGTCCATGCTTCGCGCACCAGTGCAATGAGGCGGTGGACGTCTTCGCTGGTGTGGAATTCGAGCTCAAGCCAAGCCGACGCCGACTTCCTGAAATGAGCCCGTGGATCGTCCCTGAGAGATGCTTGTATCTTGCGAGGGAGCTTGAGATCAAGCAGGTCATCGGCATGCAAATGAGCGAATTCCTTGCCGAGGACAGACCACGCTGCTCGATCTCTCGATCCGAAGCGAGAGGCGGCTTGCGTGACACCCGGGAGCGCAAGGATTTGGGCTGCCAACTCTTGAACTGGTGCCAAGTGACCCTCCAAGATGTCCCTCAATCGACAGGTCAATAGCCTATCCGAAAGCAGCCGCTCGCGCCGGGCAACTCCTGACCGAACTCGGCCTCCCGCTCAGGACTTCCACGACCTATGTTTCATTGCCACTTTGAGTTCCCGGTTCATGCGAATCTGTTTGGCATGCTCAAGGAAGCGCGTGCTCATGGCATTCTCAAGTGGCCCAGGTGATTCGATTGCCAAGCTGATCAAATCCGCAAAACCACGCATCTGCTTCTCGGTGAACGACCGAATGTGCTTTCCGAAGAAGGGCGTGAACTCGAACATCAGTGAGTGGAACGTGGTCTCGCTGTCTGCGTCTATCTCGGGCTCGAATGTCGGGAACAAGGCAATCAATCAGCGCGACGCGTCGTTGATCAGGCGTTGCAGGGGCTGTCCTCATGGGTTCAAGCCTAGCGCATTTGTGATTGAGCGGACCCGCCCGAAAGCCGCCGCTCGCGACCGGCAGCCTGTGCCCGAACTGAGACCCGTGGCTTTCAGCTCTATGCGAACTTGCGCGGTACCCTACTACCACTCCCAGGGATGGCAGCCCGTCATCATCGCGCAGTTCGCAGCCGAAGAACGTCGCGCCCTTGACTTTGACTCCCTCTCGCAGGGCACCCGTTGTCTTGATGGACTCTATCGCGGCGAGCTCGAATGTCGCCCCCGTGAGGTCTGCATTGGAGAAGTCGGCACACTTGACGTTGCATTC
>Ga0065165_1002165_pt1 | contig 17754 bp, 14 predicted proteins | sample AraplaMF_Cvi_mMF_FD_63813 | JGI IMG/M metagenome (GOLD analysis project Ga0065165, IMG submission 63813) | Arabidopsis root microbial communities from the University of North Carolina, USA - plate scrape MF_Cvi_mMF (version 2) (version 3) | ecosystem: Host-associated > Plants > Roots >...
CACAGAGACGAGCGTATTAAGTTACGGTGAAACGCGGTAACCTCCACCTGGTGCAATTTCAAATAGGCACGCGATGATGTTGCTCGCGGAGCGTGCGGGTAGAAAGCTTGAGCGGCGGAGCAATCCGTCGCCTAGAGGAATGGCTGTCATAGCGCGAAAGCGCCGTAACAAAATCCGGCCTATCGGCTTGCTTCACTGAATACACTACATGAGCAAATATATCCTGGCCCTGGATCAGGGGACCACCGGTTCGCGCGCCATCCTGTTCGACCATGCCGGTCGCATCGCTGGGTGCGCGGCCCAGGAGTTTCCCCAGCACTTTCCGCAACCGGGCTGGGTTGAGCATGACCCCAACGATATCTGGCACAGCCAGCTCGCCGTGGCGCGCAAGGTCCTGGCCGACAATCACGTCGCGGCGCAGGACGTGCGCGCCATCGGCATCGCCAACCAGCGCGAGACCACCCTGCTCTGGGACCGCAGGAGCGGCGCGCCACTGGCCAACGCCATCGTCTGGCAGGACCGGCGCACCGCCGGCTACTGCGAACAGCTGCGCGGCGAGGGCAGGGCAAAGCCGATCTGCGAAACCACGGGCCTGGAACTGGATGCCTATTTTTCGGCCACCAAGCTGAAATGGCTGCTCGATACGCTGCCCGGCGCACGCGACCGGGCGCGCAAGGGCGAGCTGTGTTTCGGCACCGTCGATTCCTGGCTGGTGTGGAATCTGTGCGGCGAGCACGTGACCGACGTCAGCAACGCTTCGCGCACCATGTTGTTCAATATTCATCTGATGCGCTGGGATGCCGACCTGCTCAAGCTGTTCGACATCCCGGCGGAGATACTGCCGCAGGTGGTCTCGTCTTCCGAGGAAGTGGGCACTACCCGCGCCGGCCTGTTCGGCGCCGGCATCCCGGTGGCCGGCATTGCCGGCGACCAGCAGGCGGCCACCTTCGGCCAGGCCTGCCACCAGCCGGGCATGGTCAAGAATACCTACGGTACCGGCTGCTTCATGCTGATGCACGCCGGCCGCCAGCCGCGCGTCTCGCACAACCGCCTGCTGTCCACCGTTGGCTGGCGCGTGGACGGCAATACCGACTATATGCTGGAAGGCTCGGTCTTCATGGGCGGCGCCACCGTGCAGTGGCTGCGCGACGGCCTGGGCATCATCGAGAAATCGGGCGACGTGGAAGCGCTGGCCGCCAGCGTGCCGGACAGCGATGGGGTACTGCTGGTGCCGGCCTTTGTCGGCCTCGGTGCGCCGCACTGGGACCCGTATGCGCGCGGCACCCTGCTCGGCCTGACCCGCGGCAGCACCAGGGCCCATATTGCGCGGGCGGCGGTGGAAGCGATCGCTTACCAGTCGGCCGAACTGCTGGCCGCGATGCAGAAGGACGCGGCCATCCCGGTGGCCGAAGTGCGCGCCGACGGCGGCGCCGCGCGCAACGATATGCTGATGCAGTTCCAGTCCGATCTGCTTGGCGTGCCGGTCGTGCGGCCGGCAGTCACGGAAACCACGGCCCTGGGCGCGGCCTGGCTGGCCGGGCTGGCGGTCGGCTTCTGGGCCTCGCAGGAAGAGATTGCCGCCCAATGGACGTGCGAGCGCCGCTTCACCCCGTCCATGGAGGCCGGACGGCGCGCCGAATTGCTGGATCGCTGGGCGCGCGCAACCGAACGGGCCAAGGCCTGGGCCGCCCCTTTATAATAGCGGACAGCAGGGTAGTATCGTAAATTTGTATAGACAACTTAGTTGTTGTGCGGAATTAGTTGATTTTTTGGAAGTATCGGCCACCCAGTCAGAATCAGTCAGCATTCACCTCTCTCCCTCGCGCGCAAAGCGCACCAGGCCGTCGATTCCGAGAAAAACCACTGTTTTCCCCGAGCTGATCCGGCGGCGCTCCAGCGTTGCCGCTGCGCGACGTGCTTGTTGTCGAGTGGCAACTGAATAAAATTGTTTCAATTTATTTTTTAGTCATATTTCCTCCCTTTCCCGGCCTGGACAGATGAAGTAGCACTTTCACTATGTTTCATAAGTGCCTAATTTCTCGATAGATTTTAATCAGGGCATTCTTCAACGATCGGCGCTAAGTCCTTAATTTCATTAATAAATTCCGTGTTTTCCCAGCCGGAAATCGCTTGACCGGCCTGTTTCCTTACTCTAAAGTGGGCGACAGTGTGAAAAAGTGTAGTTTTGTGGGATTTTTTGGCGAAGTTTGCGCCGCAAGAGATGAACGAAATCAGAGGCCAGAGTAGGTAAACCGTGTTCCAAGGCGCGTCCGCAATCACTCTCGATGCAAAAGGCAGGATGTCTATTCCCGCCAAGCATCGTGACGCCCTGATGATTCAGTGCGAAGGACGCCTCACGCTTACCAAACACCCCGATGGCTGCCTGCTGATGTACCCACGCCCGATGTGGGAAGCCAAGCGCGACCAGATCGCCCAGTGGCCGATCTCGGCCCGCGGCTGGCAGCGTATCCTGCTGGGCAACGCCTGCGACGTCGAGATGGACTCGGCCGGCCGCATCCTGGTTGCCCCTGAACTGCGCGACGCCGTCGGCCTCGGCCGCGAAGTCGTCCTGTCCGGCATGCTGACCCACTTCGAGATCTGGGATCCGGTGAAGCGTGCCGCGAACGAAGCTGCCACCCTTGAGGTGGGCATGCCTGATTCCCTTTCCGATTTCTCCTTCTAAGGCCCCGCGCAATGAACCCAACAGCGGTGCCAGAATTCCAGCATCGTACGGTGCTGTTAGATGAAGCGGTCGATGCGCTCGACCTGGCCGGCGCACGCGCCGGCGGCATCTATATCGACGGCACTTTCGGCCGCGGCGGCCACTCGCGCCTGATCCTGTCCCGCCTCGGCGCGGACGGACGCCTGATCGCTTTCGACAAGGACCCGCAAGCCATCGCCACCGCCGAACAGGTGGCCGATTCCCGCTTCACCATCGTGCACGACAGCTTCGCCACCATGGGCGAGGCGCTGGCCGAACGCGGCGTACCCGCCGTGGACGGCATCCTGCTGGACCTCGGCATCTCGTCGCCCCAGGTTGACGATCCGGAGCGCGGCTTCAGCTTCCGCAACGACGGCCCGCTCGATATGCGCATGGACACCACGCGCGGCATCTCGGCGGCGCAGTGGCTCGCCACAGAATCCGAACAGACACTGGAAAAGGTGATAAGAGAATATGGGGAAGAACGGTTTGCTTTTCAGATTGCAAAGGCGATTGTTGCTCGCCGGGCAGTCGAACCAATTTCAAGCACACGGCAGCTTGCCGGTATCGTGGCTGGCGCGGTCAAGACCCGCGAAAAGGGCAAAGATCCGGCCACTCGGACCTTTCAGGCTATCCGGATTTACATCAATAAAGAGCTTGAGGACCTCGAATCGACCCTGATTCAGGCCTTCAACGCCCTCAAGCCGGGCGGCATCCTGGCCATCATCAGCTTCCACTCGCTGGAAGACCGCATGGTCAAGCAGTTTTTCGCCGCCAAGGCGAAGGCCGAGCAGCCTGACCGCCGCCTGCCGATCCGCGCCGTCGATCTGCCGCAGCCGGAACTGAAGCTGCTGTCCCGCATCAAGCCGTCGGAACGCGAAGTGGACGAGAATCCGCGCGCCCGTTCCGCCGTGATGCGCGTGGCCATGCGCCTGCCTGCCGCGGGGGGCGCACAATGAGCAACAAGATCAATATCGTGCTGACGGTGCTGCTGCTGGGCTGCGCGCTGTCGCTGGTGAATGCGCAGTACCGTGCGCGCCACCTGTTCATCGACCTGGAACGGGCGCAGGCCCTGTCGAAGCAGCTCGATATTGAATGGGCGCAGCTGCAGCTGGACCAGTCCACGCTGGGCAAGCATGCCCGTATCGAGGAAATCGCACGCCGCGACCTGGGCATGACGCCGCTGACCCCGAACCGCACCCAGTACCTGACGGAGGGCGAGCCATGATGCGCGCATCCGGCGGAAACGGCAGCGCCCGCGTGGCGCGCTCGAAGGGCGTCTCTTTCAGCAAGAGCCCCGTGCTGGCCGTGCGCCTGCCGCCGTGGCGTTCGCGCCTGGTGATGATCGTGCTGTTCCTCGCCTTTGGCGCGCTGGCGGCACGCGCCGTATGGCTGCAGGGCGTGTCCACCCAGTTCCTGCAGAAGCAGGGCGAAATCCGCTACGCGCGCACGCTGGAACTGCCGGCCACGCGCGGCAAGATCACCGACCGCAACGGCCAGGTGCTGGCCTCGTCCATCCCCGTGAAAGCCATCTGGGCCATCCCGGACGACGTGCTGCAGGCGCCAAAGGAAAAGCTGCGCGCCCTGGCCGCACTGCTGGAAATGCCGGAGTCCGAGCTGCGCAAGAAGCTCGATTCGGACCGCAACTTCGTGTACCTGAAGCGCCAGGTCGAGCAGGACGTGGCCGACAAGATCGCCAGGCTGGATATCGAAGGCATCGACACCCGCAAGGAGTACAAGCGCTTCTACCCGCAGGGCGAAGTGACGACCCACGTGGTCGGCTTCACCAACGTCGAAGACGTGGGCCAGGAATCGATGGAACTGGCGCAGCAGAAGACCCTGGTCGGCACGCCCGGCACGCGGCGCGTGATCAAGGACCGCCTGGGCCACATCGTGGAAGACATCGGCGCCAAGCACGAGCCGCATGACGGCAAGGACCTGACCCTGTCCATCGACAGCAAGATCCAGTACATCGCCTTCACCCAGCTGAAAGCGGCAGTGGAGAAGTTCCACGCCAAGGCCGGCGGCGCGGTGGTGCTGGACGTGCATACCGGCGAGGTGCTGGCGCTGGCCAACTACCCGAGCTACGACCCGAACGACCGCCGCTCGCTGACCGGCGCGCAGCTGCGCAACCGCGTGATGACCGACTCCTTCGAGCCGGGTTCCACGCTGAAGCCGATCACCGTGGCGCTGGCGCTGGATTCCGGCCGCGTGAAGCCGAACACCTATATCGACACCGGTCCCGGCAAGTTCACCATCCTCGACCGCACCATCAGCGACACCAAGGCGCACGGCGTGATCAATGTGCAGCAGATCATCGAGATGTCGTCGAACATCGGCACCTCTAAGATCGCGCTGTCCATGCCGTCCCAGGAAATGTGGGAGATGTTCACCAAGGTCGGTTTCGGCCAGCAGCCGAAGTGGGGCTTCCCCGGTGCGGTTGCGGGCCGCGTGCGTCCGTATAAATCCTGGCGTCCGGTGGAGCAGGCGACCATGAGCTACGGTAACGGTATCTCGGTATCGCTGATCCAGCTGGCCCGTTCCTACATGATGTTCGCGCGCAACGGCGACACGATTCCGCTGTCCTTCCAGAAGGTCAGCGAGCTGCCGCAGGGCCAGCAGATCATCAAGCCGGAAACGGCGCGCGAAATGCGCGAGATGCTGGAGACCGTGGTGTCCGGCAAGGATGGTACGGCCAAGCAGGCGCAGATTCCCGGCTTCCGCGCCGGCGGCAAGACCGGCACCGCCTACAAGGTGGAGAACGGCCGCTACGCCATGCCGCGCAAATACATCGGCTCCTTTGTCGGCATCGTGCCGATGTCCGCGCCGCGCTTCATCATTGCCGTCATGATCGACGAACCGACCCAGGGTGGCCACTATGGCGGCCAGGTCGCCGCGCCGACTTTCGCCGCCGTTGCCGCCAACGCCCTGCGCGCCCTGAACGTGTCTCCGGATTCCTCCGTCACCGAAATCGTGATCCCGGCGGACACCGGACCGGAGGCCATGTAATGACGACGATGAACCTCAAAGAGATTACCGACTGGATCAGGGCCGCCGCACCGGATGCGCAGCTGGCTTCCGACTCGCGCCGCATCAAGGCGGGCGATGTCTTCTTCGCCTATCCGGGCGACGCCAACGACGGCCGCAAGTACATCGGCGCCGCCATCGAGGCCGGAGCTGCCGCCGTGGTGTACGATCCGGCCGATTACGCATGGGATGGCGCGCACCATGTGCCGCAGCTGGCCGTGCCCGGCCTGAAACGCGAAGCGGGACCGATTGCGCACGCCTTCTACGGCATGCCGGATGCCGCCATGTTTACCGTCGGCGTAACCGGCACCAACGGCAAGACGTCCTGCGCCGTGTGGACCGCGCAGGCGCTGGCCAAGCTGGGTGAAACGGCCGCCGTGGTGGGCACGCTGGGCGTGGGCATGTTCCGCGCCCGCGTCGATGCCGACTACGACGCCACCGGCTACACCACGCCGGATGCCGTGCTGCTGGCGCGCAAGCTCGATGAGCTGCGCCGCGACGGCGCCACCGCGCTCGGCATCGAAGTATCGTCGATCGGCCTGGACCAGGGCCGCACGGCCGGCATGCATTTCGACGTGGCCATCTTCACCAACCTGACGCGCGACCACCTCGACTACCACGGCGACATGGCAGCCTACGAGGCCGCCAAGACCAGGCTGTTCGAGTGGCCGGGCCTGAAAACGGCGGTCATCAACCTGGATGACCCGATGGGGCCGCGCCTGATCAGGCATATCCAGTCGCGCAAGGGACCGAAGCCGCACATCATCGCCTACACGCTGCGCGATGTGGCAAGCCAGCCGAACGTGCCGGGCATCCAGATGATGCGCGCCAGCGCGCTGCGCTCGCGCGGCCAGGGCACTGAATTCAACCTCGATTCCTCGTTCGGCCATGCGCACGTGCGCACCCAGCTGGTGGGGCCGTTCAATGTGTCGAATGCGCTGGCCGTGATGGCTGCGCTGCTGAGCAAGGGCACGGCTTTCCGCGCCGCGGTGGATGCCATCGAATCGCTGCAGCCGGCGCCGGGCCGCATGCAGCAGCTGGGCGGCCAGGAAGCGCCGCTGATCGTGATCGACTACGCCCACACGCCGGACGCGCTGGAGAAAACCCTGGCCGCGCTGCGCTCGGTGGCCAACGACCGCGGCGGCCACCTGTGGTGCGTGTTCGGCTGCGGCGGCGACCGCGATCCGGGCAAGCGTCCGCAGATGGGCCGGATTGCGCAGGCGGCCGAGCATGTGCTGGTCACCAGCGACAATCCGCGCAGCGAGGAAGCGGCGGAAATCATCCGCCAGATCGTGGCGGGCATGGACCCTGACCACGTCAATTCGGAATTCATGACGGTGGAGGACCGCGCTGCGGCCATCCTGTCCGCCGTGCGCCATGCCGGCAAGACGGACGTGATCCTGCTGGCAGGGAAGGGCCATGAGCCGTACCAGGAAATCAAGGGGCGCAAGATGCCGTTCTCGGATGCCGAGCACGCGCAGCTGGCGCTGTCCGCGCGGCTGACCATGATGAGGCAGAACTAATGCGCTGGACTCTCGACCAGATTCTCTCGGCCCTGCCTGGCGCGCACTTCGTGCCCAGCGCCGCCGCTGCGCCGGCCGCCGATGCCGATGCGGCAGCACGTGCGCTGGTGATCAGCAATATCTCGACCGACAGCCGGGCTGCCGGTCCGGGCGAAATCTTTGTCGCCCTGCGCGGTGAGGTGCACGATGCGCACAAGTTCCTGCAGCAGGTCGCCGGGCGCGGCGCATCCGCCGTGGTGGTGGACACGCTGCCGGAGAACTTCCCGCTGCCGGCCATCGTGGTGCCGAATACGCTGACGGCCCTGGGCCGCATCGCCAACGCCTGGCGCGAGCGCTTCACGCTGCCGCTGATTGCCGTCACCGGCAGCAACGGCAAGACTACCGTCAAGGAAATGATCGCTTCCATCCTTGCTGCCGCCCACGGCGAAGAGGGCAGGCTGGCGACGCGCGGCAACCTGAATAATGAAATCGGCGTGCCGCTCACGCTGTTCCGCCTGGATGCGCAGCACCGTTCCGCCGTGGTGGAGCTGGGCATGAACCATCCGGGCGAAATCGGCCGCCTGAGCGCGATCGCCCAGCCGACCGTTGCGCTGGTCAACAACGCCCAGCGCGAACACCAGGAATTCATGCACACCGTGGAAGCGGTGGCGCGCGAGAACGGCAGCGTGCTGTCGGCCCTGTCGTCCGGCGGCGTGGCGGTGTTCCCGCATGCCGACCAGTATTCGCCGATCTGGCACGGCCTGGCTGCCGGCAGCCGCGTGGCCACCTTCGGCCTGTCGCCGGATGCCACGGTGTCCGCCACCGCCAGGCCGGCGCCGCACGGCAGCCTGCTGTGCGTCAGCATTCAGGGCCAGGAAAAGTTCGCGGTACGCCTGCAAGCCTTCGGCGAGCACAATGTGCTGAACGCCCTGGCGGCCATCGCCTGCACGCACGCCGCAGGCATCGACGTCAGCCATATCCAGTCCGGCCTGGAGGCTTTCGCTCCCGTCAGCGGACGCCTGCAGAAAAAGCAGGCCGCCAACGGCGCCACCCTGATCGACGATACCTACAACGCCAATCCGGATTCGGTGCGCGCCGCCATCGACGTGCTGGCGCAGGCGCCGGCGCCGCGCGTGCTGGTGCTGGGCGATATGGGCGAGGTGGGCACCCAGGGCAAGGAATTCCACGAAGAGGTGGCAGCCTACGCCGCCGCCCGTGGCCTCGACACCGTATTTGCGACCGGCGAACTCGCCGCGCACATGGCGCCTCACGCGCGCCACTACAAGGAATTCGACGCATTGCTGCAAGCCGTGGCGGCTGCAGCAACGCCGGATGCAACCGTATTGATCAAGGGCTCCCGCTTCATGAAGATGGAACGGGTCGTGCAGCATTTGATTGGATCGCAACAAGTAACAAAGGAAACACACTAATCATGCTGCTCTGGCTTGCACAACTCCTGCAGGACGACATTGGCGCATTCCGCGTCTTTAACTACATCACCTTCCGCGCGGTGATGTCCACCATCACCGCGCTGGTGATCGGCCTGGTCGCGGGCCCTGCCGTTATCCGTAAGCTGACCGTGATGAAGTACGGCCAGGCCGTGCGCACCGACGGTCCGCAAACCCACCTGAAAAAGCACGGCACCCCGACCATGGGCGGCGTGCTGCTGCTGATTGCCGTCGCTACCGCCACCATCCTGTGGTGCGACTGGTCCAACCGCCTGATCTGGCCGGTCATGATCGTGACCATGGGCTTCGGCGCCGTGGGCTGGGTCGATGACTACCGCAAGGTGGTGCGCCAGGACCCTGAGGGCATGCGCTCGGCCGAGAAATACTTCTGGCAGTCGCTGGTCGGCATCGCCGCCGCGCTGTACCTGGCGTTCTCCATTTCCGCGCCCACCCCGGCCAAGGTGTTCGAGCTGTTCTTCGCCTGGGTGCAGTCCGGCTTCTCGATGGACCTGCCGCCCAAGGCCGACCTGATCGTGCCGTTCGTGAAGACCATCAGCTATCCGCTCGGCGTGTGGGGCTTCATTGCGCTGACCTATTGCGTCATCGTGGGCACCTCGAACGCGGTGAACTTCACCGACGGCCTGGATGGCCTGGCCATCATGCCGACCGTGATGGTCGGTTCGGCGCTCGGGCTGTTCGCCTACCTGACCGGCTCCGCAACCTATTCCAAATACCTGTTCATCCCGCACATCCCGGGCGCAGGTGAGCTGATCATCTTCTGCGGCGCGATGGCCGGCGCCGGCCTGGCCTTCCTCTGGTACAACACGCACCCGGCACAGGTCTTCATGGGCGACGTCGGCGCGCTGGCGCTGGGCGGTGCACTGGGCACCATTGCCGTCATCGTGCGCCAGGAAATCGTGCTGTTCATCATGGGCGGCATCTTTGTCGCCGAGACCCTGTCCGTCATCATCCAGGTGGGCTGGTTCAAGTACACCAAGAAGCGTTATGGCGTGGGCCGCCGCGTGTTCCTGATGGCGCCGCTGCACCACCACTTCGAACAAAAAGGCTGGAAAGAGACCCAGGTCGTCGTGCGTTTCTGGATCATCACGATGATGCTGGTACTGGTCGGACTCTCTACCCTGAAGCTGCGCTAAATGATCTATAACGGCAAAATCGCTCTGGTACTCGGGCTCGGTGAATCGGGCCTGGCGATGGCACAGTGGCTGGCCCGCTGTGGCGCGCTGCTGCGCGTTGCCGATACGCGTCCGGTGCCGGAGCGCCTGCCGATGCTGCGCGAACAGCTGCCGGGCACGCAGTTCATTTCCGGCCCGTTCAACGCGGCCCTGCTGGATGGCGTGGACTTCGTGTGCGCCAGCCCGGGCCTCGGCCCGAACAGGGAACTGGCCGAAATCATGCCGGCTGCCGCCGCAAGGAATATCCCGGTGTGGGGCGAGATCGAGATCTTCGCCCAGGCCCTGAAGTGGCTGAAGGAAGAGCGCGCCTATGCGCCGAAAGTCATCGCCATCACCGGCACCAACGGCAAGACCACCGTCACCAGCCTGACCGGCCAGCTGTGCGAACGCGCCGGCCTGTCGGTCAAGGTGGCGGGCAATATCAGCCCGGCCGCGCTGGACGTGCTGCGCGAAGTGATGGACAGCGAAACCCTGCCGCAAGCCTGGGTGCTGGAACTGTCCAGCTTCCAGCTGCACACCACCTACAGCCTGCAGGCCGACGCCGCCACCGTGCTGAACCTGACCCAGGATCACCTGGACTGGCACGGCGGCATGCAGGCCTATGCCGCCGACAAGCAGCGCATCTTCGGCGAGGACACCGTGCGCGTGCTGAACCGCGACGATGCCTGGACCATGGCCATGGCCAATCCCACCGGCGACAACGTCAGCTTCGGCACGGACGAGCCGTCCGCGCCGCACAGCTTCGGCCTGGTCAACGAGCGCGGCGTGTACTGGCTGGCGACCGCCGAGCCGACGGAAGAAGCCGGGCAGAAGAAACGCAAAAAGAACGATCCGCCTGCGCCACCGGTGGAGTGCTACATCAAGAAGATGATGCCGGCCGACGCGCTGCAGATCCGCGGCACGCACAATGCATCGAACGCGCTGGCGGCGCTGGCCCTGTGCCGCGCCATCGGCCTGCCGTTTGCGCCGCTGCTGCACGGCCTGCGCGAATACAAGGGCCAGCCGCACCGGGTGGAGCTGGTGGCCTCGATCCAGAGCGTGGACTACTACGACGATTCGAAAGGCACCAATGTCGGCGCCACCGTGGCGGCACTGAACGGCCTTGGCTGCGCCTTCACGGGCGCGGAGCAGCGCCTGGTGCTGATTGCCGGCGGCGACGGCAAGGGACAGGAATTCGACCCGCTGGCCCAGCCGGTGGCGCGCTACGTGCGCGCCGTGCTGCTGATCGGCCGCGATGCGCCGGCCATCCGCGCCGCGCTGGCCGGCAGCGGCGTGAAGCTGGAAGACTGCGCCACGCTGGAAGAGGCCACCAAGCGCGCCGCCGCGCTGGCGCATGGCGGCGACGCGGTGCTGCTGTCGCCTGCCTGCGCCAGCCTGGATATGTTCAGGAACTACGCGCATCGCGCCCAGGTGTTCATCGACACCGTGCGCGAGATCGCGCTGGATGCGGGACAGGAGATCTGATGGCCATCCAGCTTCCATTCCGCTTTGGCGGCGCCGAGTCTCCAGCTCCGCTGGATGGCCGCGCCCGCCATTCGAAGATGATGGAATACGATCAGCCGCTGGTCTGGTGCGTCGTGCTGCTCATGCTGTTCGGCATGGTGATGGTGTATTCGGCCTCGATCTCGCTGCCCGATTCGCCCAAGTTCGCCGCCTACAAGAACCATTACTTTCTGCAGCGCCAGGCCATCTTCATTGCCGTCTCCATGCTGGCCGGCGCCGTGGTGTTCCGCGTCCGCATCCAGGACTGGCAGAAGGCCGCGCCCTACCTGTTCATCGGCACGCTCGCGCTGCTGACCTTCGTGCTGATCCCGCACGTGGGCGTGGTGGTCAACGGCGGCCGCCGCTGGCTGTCGCTGAAGGTATTCCAGTTCCAGCCTTCCGAACTGATGAAACTGTTCATCGTGCTGTACGCGGCCGATTACACCGTGCGCAAGCAGGAATACATGCACCGCCTGTCCAAGGGCTTCGCACCGATGGCGCTGGCGGTGGCCTTCGTCGGCCTGCTGCTGCTGCTGGAGCCGGACCTGGGCGCCTTCGGCGTGATCGTCTGCATCGCCATGGGCATCCTGTTCCTCGGCGGCGTGAACGCGGTCTGGTTCGGCGGCATTGCCGGCATGCTGGTGACCATCTTCGTGGCCATCATCGCGCTCTCCAAATTCCGCCGCGACCGTTTCTTCGCCTACCTGAATCCGTGGGAAGAAGAGAATGCGCTGAACAAGGCTTACCAGCTGACGCACTCGCTGATCGCTTTCGGGCGCGGCGAGATTACCGGCGTGGGCCTGGGCGGCAGCCTGGAAAAGCTGCACTACCTGCCGGAAGCGCATACCGACTTCCTGCTGGCCGTGATCGGCGAGGAACTGGGCCTGATCGGGGTGGTGATCGTGATCGGCATGTTCTACTGGATCGTCAAGCGCGCCTTCGAGATCGGCCGCCAGGCGATCGCCATCGACCAGACCTTTGCCGGCCTGACGGCGAAAGGCATCGGCATCTGGATCGGCGTGCAGACCTTCATCAATATGGGCGTGAACCTGGGCCTGCTGCCGACCAAGGGCCTGACCCTGCCGCTGATGTCCTATGGCGGCACGGGCGTGATGATCAATTGCGTCGGCCTGGCGATTCTGTTGCGCATCGATTATGAGAACCGTGTACTGATGCGAGGTGGCCGGATATGAAGCGCCTGATGATCATGGCTGCCGGCACCGGCGGCCACATTTTCCCCGGTCTGGCGATTGCCCAGACCATGCGCGCCCGCGGCTGGGAAGTCAGCTGGCTGGGCACTTCGCACGGCATGGAAACGGAACTGGTGCCCAGGCATGGCGTGGAGATGGACACCATCAACTTCAGCGGCATGCGCGGCAAGGGCCTGGCCCACACCATCGGCGGCGGCTTCAGGATGATCGGCGCCTTCCTGAGCAGCTTCGGCTACATCGGCAAGCGCCAGCCGGACGTGGTGCTGGGCATGGGCGGCTACGTCTGCGTGCCGGGCGGCGTGATGGCGCGCCTGCGCCGCAAGCCGCTGGTGCTGGTGAATGCCGACGCGGCGCTGCTGCTGTCGAACAAGACCCTGGCGCCGATGGCGGACAAGGTGTGCTTCGGCTTCCCGGCCGATTTCGGCGCTGCCGCCGGCAAGGCGGTGGTGACGGGTAATCCGGTGCGCAAGGAAATCTTGGCCGTGCCCGCGCCGGATGCGCGCTTTGCCGGCCGCGAAGGCCGTCTGAGCGTGCTGGTGGTGGGCGGCAGCCTGGGCGCCAGGGCGCTGAACGATGCGCTGCCGGCCGCGCTGGCGCTGCTGGCGCCGCAACAGCGTCCGCTGGTCACGCACCAGTCGGGCAAGAAGAATATCGATGCACTGCGCGCAGCGTATGCGCAGGCGCAGCTGGACGCAAACGTGGTCGATTTCATCGACGACATGGCAAGCGCTTACGCGCAGGCGGATGTGGTGATCTGCCGTGCCGGCGCGATTACCGTGTCCGAACTGACGGCGGCCGGCGTGGCAAGCGTGCTGGTGCCGCTGGTGGCTTCGACCACCAGCCACCAGCGCGACAACGCGCAGTGGATGGCGAAGCAGGGCGCAGCGATCCACCTGCCGCAGTCGGAACTGAACCCGCAAAGCCTGGCAGCGCTGCTGCAGACACTGAACCGCGGCACCTGCCGGAAGATGGCCGTGGCGGCGCACGCGGCAGGCAAGCGCGACGCCAACGACGCCATCGCACAAGTATTGGAAGCATTAGCATGAAGCACAAGGTCAAGAACATTCACTTCGTCGGCATCGGCGGCAGCGGCATGAGCGGCATCGCCGAGGTGCTGGTCACGCTCGGCTACAACGTCTCGGGTTCCGACCTGGGGGCGAACGCCGTCACCCAGCGCCTGGTCGATATGGGCGCCACCGTGCACCAGGGCCACGCCGCGCAGAACATCGGCCAGGCCGATGCGGTGGTGACCTCGACCGCGGTGAAGGACGACAATCCGGAAGTGGCCGCCGCCCGCGCGAAAAAGATCCCGATCGTGCCGCGCGCCGTGATGCTGGGTGAGCTGATGCGCCTGAAGCGCGGCATCGCCATTGCCGGCACCCACGGCAAGACCACCACCACCAGCCTGGTCGCCTCCGTGCTGGCGCAGGGCGGCCTGGACCCAACCTTTGTCATCGGCGGCCGCCTGACCGCAGCCGGCGCCAATGCGAAACTGGGCTCGGGCGAATACCTGGTGGCGGAAGCGGACGAATCGGATGCATCGTTCCTGAACCTGGCGCCGATGATCGAAGTGATCACGAATATCGACGCCGACCACATGGAAACCTACGAGCACGATTTCGAGAAGCTGAAGCAGGCCTTCGTCCACTTCACGCACCGCCTGCCGTTCTACGGCCGCGCCATGCTGTGCATCGACGATCCGCACGTGCGCGCCATCATCCCGCAGGTGACCAAGCCGGTCACCACCTACGGCTTCGCGGAAGAGGCCGAGGTACGCGCCGTGAATGCGCGCGCCGTCGGCACGCAGATGCATTTCACCGTGCTGCAGCAGGGCTACCCGGACCTGGACATCGTGCTGAACCAGCCTGGCCTGCACAATGTGCAGAACGCCTGCTCGGCTGTCGCCATCGCGCGCGAAATCGGCGTGGCGGATACGGCCACGCAGGCCGGCCTGGCCGGCTTTGCCGGCGTGGGGCGCCGCTTCACCAAATATGGCGATGTCAGCGCGCCGGCCGGCGGCACGTTCACCCTGGTGGACGACTTCGGCCACCACCCGATCGAGATGGAAGTAACGATTGCCGCTGCGCGCGCCGCCTATCCGGGCCGCCGCGTGCTGCTGGCATTCCAGCCGCACCGCTACAGCCGCACCCGCGACCTGTTCGAAGACTTTGCAAAAGTGTTGAGCAGCGTGGATGTGCTGGTGCTGTCCGATGTGTACGCAGCGGGCGAGGCGCCGATCGTGGCTGCCGACGGCCGCTCCCTGGCGCATGCGATCCGTGCGCGCGGCAGGACTGAACCGGTATTCGTCGAAAACATCGCCGATATGCCGGAAACGATCATGAATGTGGTGCGCGACGGCGACGTCGTGCTCACGATGGGCGCAGGCTCGATCAGCGGCGTCCCGGCAAAACTGACTACGTACCAAAAGGTCTGATGTGAAGAAATTGACTCAACAAGAAGCGCAGGCATTCGGCAAGGTGGGCGTGCTGTTCGGCGGCCGCTCCGCCGAGCGCGACGTGTCCATCATGTCCGGCAGCGGCGTGCTGGCTGCGCTGCAAAGCCAGGGCATCGACGCCCATGCCTTCGATCCCGGCCAGCGTTCGCTGGCGGAGCTGGCGGCGGAAAAATTCGACCGCGTGTTCATCGCGCTGCACGGCCGCTACGGCGAAGACGGCAGCCTGCAGGGCGCGCTGGAACTGCTGGGCATTCCATACACCGGCAGCGGCGTGATGGCCAGCTCGGTCGGCATGGACAAGATCACCACCAAGATCCTGTGGCTGCGCGCCGGCCTGCCGACGCCGGCATACGCGGTGCCCGGCCCGGATTCGGACCTGGACGCGATGGCCGCACAACTGGGCCTGCCGCTGATCATGAAGCCGCCGCATGAAGGCTCGACCATCGGCATCACCAAGGTCACCGGCAAGGCGCAGCTGAAGGCTGCCTACGATGCCGCCGCCGCGCTGGACGATTCCGTGCTGGCCGAGGAGTTCGTCGAAGGCCGCGAGTTTACCGTGGCCGTGCTGGGCACCGGCAAGGATGCACGGGCGCTGCCGGTGGTGGAAATCGTGGCGCCGCAGGGCAACTACGACTACCAGAACAAGTATTACACCGACACCACGCAGTATTTCTGCCCGCCGCAGCTGGACCAGGCGATGCAGGACGAGATGCAGCGCCTGGCGGTGGAAGCCTACCGCGCCGTGGGCTGCGAGGGCTGGGGCCGGGTGGACGTGCTGCTGCGCGCCCGCGACAACAAGCCCTTCCTGCTCGAAGTGAATACCTCGCCCGGCATGACCAGCCATTCGCTGGTGCCGATGGCGGCCAAGGCAACGGGCGTGAGCTATGAAGAACTGTGCGTGGAAATCCTGCGCACGGCGCGTCTGAAACTGGCAAAGAACTGAGGAAGCTGCATGTGGCATGACGCAAAAGCCCTGAACGCAACCGCCGGCGCATTGACTGCGCTGTCGGTGCTGGCTTGCGCGGCAGGCGGCGTGTGGTGGCTGGCGCAGCGTCCTGTATTCGATTTGCGCAGCATCCGCGTTGAAACCATGGACCGCACGGACCTGCGCCATGTGAACGAGCTGATCCTGCGTAACGGCGCATTGAGCCGCATCAAGGGCAACTTCTTCACGGCCAACCTGGATACGGTGCGCCAGGTGTTCGAAGCGGTGCCGTGGGTGCGCCGGGCCAGCGTGCGGCGCGAATGGCCGGACCAACTGATCGTGGCGCTGGAAGAACATGAAGCGCTCGGCACCTGGGGCGAGGATGGGCGCCTGCTCTCGACCAAGGGCGATGTGTTTACCGCCAACCTGGCCGAAGCGGAAGAGGATCACGCGCTGCCGGAGTTCGACGGGCCGGACGGCAGCGAGAAGGAAGTGCTGGACCGCTTCATCGAGCTGCGCAAGTGGTTCGGCGTGATCAGGCTGACGCCGGAAGCGGTGTCGCTGTCCAGCCGCTATGCGTGGACGGTAAAGCTGGACAACGGCATGAGCGTGGCGCTGGGCCGCGAGGCAACGCATGACACGCTGAAGCAGCGCGTGGACCGGCTGGTCGGCATCTGGCCGCAGCTGAGCGCGCGCGTGCCGAATATTGAAACGATTGACATGCGCTACCAGAACGGACTGGCGTTAAGCGCGGCGGGACTGAAGATTCCGGCAGAAACAAAGAAACGTTGATAAAGCAGGCAGAGAGATGACAAAAGACGCGAAAAACCTGATCGTCGGCCTCGACATCGGCACCTCCAAAGTGGTGGCCGTGGTGGCCGAAGTGATGGGCGATGGACGCCACGAAGTAATTGGCCTGGGCCAGCACGAGTCCAAGGGTCTGAAGAAGGGCGTGGTCGTCAACATCGAAGCGACCGTCGAATCGATCCAGCGTGCGCTGGAAGAGGCGGAGCTGATGGCCGACTGCAAGATCCGCAATGTGTATGCGGGCATTGCGGGCAGCCATATCCGCTCCTTCAATTCCAGCGGCATGGTGGCCATCAAGGACAAGGAAGTCACGGCGACCGACGTGGCGCGCGTGATCGAAACGGCGAAGGCGGTCAACATCCCGACCGACCAGCAGCTGCTGCACACGGTGCCGCAGGAATTCATCGTCGATTCGCAGGAGGATGTGCGCGAGCCGATCGGCATGAGCGGCATCCGCCTGGAAGTGAAGGTGCACATCGTCACCGGCGCGGTGAGCGCGGTGCAGAACATCGTCAAGTGCGTGCGCCGCTGCGGGCTGGAGGTATCGGACCTGATCCTGCAGCCGATGGCTTCGGCCGACGCGGTGCTGACCACGGACGAGAAGGAACTGGGCGTGGTGCTGATCGATATCGGCGGCGGCACCACCGATGTGGCGGTGTTCTCCGACGGCGCGATCCGCCACACGGCCGTGATCCCGATTGCCGGCGACCAGATCACCAACGACATCGCCATGGCGCTGCGCACGCCGACCGGCGAGGCGGAAGAGATCAAGATCCGCTACGGCGTGGCCAAGCAGGTACTGGCCGATCCGGGCGAGCACCTGGAAGTGCCGGGCCTGGGCGACCGCGGCCCGCGCAACCTGTCGCGCCAGGCGCTGGCGGCAGTGATCGAGCCGCGCGTGGAAGAACTGTTTGCGATGGTGCACCAGGTGGTGCGCGAGTCCGGCTACGAGGGCGTGCTCTCGTCGGGCATCGTGCTGACCGGCGGCACCTCGATCATGCCG